>OUNJ010161748.1_pt1 | contig 31365 bp, 17 predicted proteins | sample 1755361 | NCBI WGS metagenome assembly OUNJ01 (sample SAMEA3914825, study PRJEB12502) | metagenome | biome: forest; material: soil | place: USA | collected 2012-03-12 | depth 0.1 m
CAGCTCGATATGGGTGAAGCCCATGTCGACGACATAGGGGATCAACTGGCCGGCCAGTTCATCCCAGGTCAGGAAATCGCCGGCGCCGTTCCGGCGCCACGAGCCGGCGTGGACCTCGTAGATACTGACCGGCTGAGCGCGCGCATCGGCGTGCGACCAGAAATCGAGGTGGGCCTGATCGCCCCAGTCGTGGCCCGGCGTCGCCGGCGTCACCGAGGCCGTGGCCGGCCGCATCTCGGAGCGGAACGCCAGCGGATCGGCTTTCTGCGGCAGCTTGTCGCCGTCGGGGCCGATGATCTCGTACTTGTAGGCGCGGCCGGCGTCGATGCCGGGCAGGAAGATTTCCCATACGCCGGTATCGTGTCGCGCCCGCATGACATGGCGTCGTCCGTCCCAGTCGTTGAAGTCGCCGACCACCGACACGCGCCTGGCATTGGGCGCCCAGACGGCGAAATGCATGCCGTCGTGGCCTTCGTGGCGGATGCGGTGCGCGCCCAGTACGTCGAACAGCCGTTTGTGACTGCCTTCGTTCATCAGGTAATCGTCGATCGGCCCCAGGACCGGCCCGAAACTGTAGGGATCGGTATAGAGCCATTCGGCCCCGCCGCCGCGGGCGCGATAGGTGATGGGCTGCGGTGTTTTGAGCTTGACCACGCCTTCGAAAATGCCGCCGCCAAGCGATGCCAGCGCGCCCAGGGCCTTGCCCTTCAGATCGAAGGCCTCGACCGTTTCCGCGCCGGGGATCAGCGTCCGCGCGACGCGGAGGCCGTCATCCTCGTGTACTCCCAGCCGTCGAAAAGGATCGCCGTGCGTTCCGGCAACAAGCGCATCCAGTTCGCTGCGGTCTGGCGTCAAATCATGCCCCAAATATCGGCTGCGTATTCGCGGATGGTCCGGTCGGACGAGAACCAGCCCATATTAGCGGTATTATGAACGGCCCGCATAGTCCAATCTGACGCCGCCAGCCAGCGGCCGTCGATTTCACGCTGTTTTGAACGGTAGGCCTCGAAGTCGGCGCAGACCATGAACCAGTCGGAATGGCGCAGGTCGTTGACCAGGTCGCCGTAACGGTGCGGATCGTCGGGAGAGAAGACGCCGCTTTCGATCGCCGACAGGGCCTGCGACAGGGCGGGCGAGGCGGCGATCGCATCCTGCGGATCGTAGCCCTTCGCCCGGCGTTCCGCCACCTCGGCGGCGGTCATGCCGAAGATGAAGATGTTCTCGTCGCCGACGCGGTCCTTGATCTCGATATTGGCGCCGTCCAGCGTGCCGATGGTCAGGGCGCCGTTCAAGGCGAACTTCATGTTGCCGGTGCCCGACGCCTCCAGCCCCGCCGTCGAGATTTGTTCCGAAAGGTCGGCCGCCGGCACGATCAGCTCGGCCAGGGAAACATTGTAGTTGGGGATGAAGACAACCTTCAGCAGGTCGCCGGTCGCCGGGTCGGCATTGATGCGCCGCGCCACGTCGTTGGCCAGCTTGATGATCTGCTTGGCGCGGTAATAGCTCGACGCCGCCTTGCCGGCGAAGATCTTGACGCGCGGCACCCAGTCTTTTTCCGGATGCAGGCGGATCTGGTCGTACAGCGCCACCGTCTCGATGATGTTCATCAGCTGGCGCTTGTATTCATGGATGCGCTTGATCTGGACGTCGAACAGGGCCGACGGGTCGAGACGGATCAGGTGGTTCTTTCGGACATATTCGGCCAGGGCGGCCTTGTTGGCGCGCTTGACGGCGGCGAACCTGTCCTGGAACGCCATGTCGGTGGCGAAGGCGTTCAGCGCGGTCAGGGCCTGGGCGTCGTCGAGGAATGTGTCGCCGATGGCCTCGCGAACCAGCGCCGTCAGGCCGGGATTGCATTGCTGCAGCCAGCGCCGCGGCGTGATGCCGTTGGTCTTGTTGTTGATGCGGTCGGGAAACAGGGTGTGCAGGTCGGCGAACACCGTCTGGCGCATCAGCTGGGTGTGCAGCGCCGCCACGCCGTTGACGCTGTGCGAACCGGCGAAGGCCAGGTTGGCCATGCGCACGCGGCGGTCGCCGTGTTCGTCGATCAGCGACACGGCCGCCAGGAACGCTCCGTCGCCGGGTTTCGCCTTGCCGGCCAGCTTCAGCACGCGGGCATTGATGGCGTAGACCAGCTGCATGTGGCGGGGGAGAAGCCTTTCGAACAGCGGCAGGGGCCACGATTCCAGCGCCTCGGGCAGCAGGGTGTGGTTGGTGTAGCTGATGGTGCGGGTGGTGATGTCCCACGCCTCGTCGAAGCCGAGATTATGCACGTCGATCAGCAGGCGCATCAGCTCGGCCACCGACACCGCCGGGTGGGTGTCGTTGAGCTGGATCGCGGCCTTGTCGGGCAGGGTGCGGATGTCGCCGAAATATTGTGTATGGCGGCGCAGGATGTCCTGCAGCGAGGCCGACGAGAAGAAATATTCCTGGCGCAGGCGCAGTTCCTGGCCGGCCGGCGACGAATCGGCCGGATAGAGCACGCGCGTCAGGCTCTCGGCTTTCGCCTTGTCTTCCAGCGCGCCGATATGGTCGCCGGCATTGAAGGCGTCCAGCCGTATCGGGTCGATGGCGTGCGCCGTCCACAGCCTCAGCGTATTGACGCGCTTGCCGCGCCAGCCGACCACCGGCGTATCGACCGCCACGGCGATGACCTGTTCGGCATGGGCCCACTTGGCCAGGGCGCCGTCCTCGGCCACCACTTCGCCGCCGAACGACACCTTGTAGCAGCTTTCCGAACGTTCGAACTCCCACGGATTGCCGTGTTCCAGCCAGGTTTCCGGCAGTTCGACCTGCCAGCCGTCGTCGATGCGCTGGCGGAACATGCCGTTGACGTAGCGGATGCCGTAGCCGTAGGCCGGCAGGTCCAGCGACGCCAGGCTTTCCATGAAGCACGCCGCCAGCCGACCCAGGCCGCCGTTACCAAGCGCCGCGTCGGGCTCCAGTTCGCGGATGATGTCGAGATCGACCTCCAGCAGGGTCAGGGCCTCGCGCACCGGCTCCATCACGCCCAGGTTCGACAGGGCGTCGCGCAGCAGCCGCCCGATCAGGAATTCCAGCGACAGGTAGTAGACGCGCTTGGCGCCGGCGGCATGGGCGGCGCGCGTCGAGGCCATCCACTTGTCGATGATCCGGTCGCGGATGGTCAGCACGGTCGCCGTCAGCCAGTCGTTGGGGCGCGCGGCGCGGCGGTCCTTGCCGATGCGGTAGATCAGCGCCTCCTCGATGCCCTCGGCCAGGGCGGCGGGCGACATCTTGGCCAGGTCGGCCTTCAGTTCGGTGAATTCGTCGGCCATGTCAGCCATTCCTTACGCTGTAACACGACCATGATTTACACCGGACGGCCCCTTTCGCAAGTGCGAAATATGACAGATATCCCTCACTTCTCCCCTTTCAAGGGGAGAAGGTGGCGCGAAGCGCCGGATGAGGGGATGTGTTGGCCCAGCGCAGGGGAGGGGTGGCGTTGGTCAGCGCCCGGTCCTGATCGCCGCGATCATTGCCTTCGCCCGGTCGCTGGCGAAGATCTCATCCAGGGTCTGCGGCAGGCGATGGCGCCAGTTGGGCCGTTCGCGGTCGGTGCCGGGCAGGTTGACCGGCACCGCCATGCCGGCCAGGTCTTCCAACTGCACCATGGCCAGTTGCGCCGGCGTCTGCGCGATGAAGGCGTGGACGGCGGCGGCGATGGCGTCGCTCAGCGGCCCATCCGGATCACCATCCGTCAGCACCCCGGCGGCCTTCAGCGCGGCGATCAGTTCCACGCGCTCCCGGGCGCGAACCGCCTCGGCATCGTCGGCGACATCCAGCCCCAGGGCCCGGCGCTCGGCGATCTCGGTGCCGTCCCACCACCCGGCCAGCGGCGGCAGGTCGTGGGTCGCGGCGCACGCCACGGCGTCGCGCGGATAGCTTTGCGGCGGGCGGAAGCTCAGGCCTTCGCGCTCGAACGGCATGACGCGGTAACCGAGGATGCCGGCCGCGCTCATCGCCTCGCGGAAGCCTTCGGGCACGGTGCCGAGGTCCTCACCGACGATAGCGCATTCGGCGCGCCGGCTTTCCAGCTTGAGGACGCCCAGCAGGTCCTGGAACGGAAAACGGACATAGGCGCCGTCTCCTCCCGGCGCGCCATCCGGCACCCAGAACTGCCGCGCCAGCCCGATGGCGTGGTCGATCCTGAGCGCGCCGGCATGGCGCATGTTGGCGCGGTAGATGCCGGCGATGGCGTCGTAGCCATCCTGCGTCAGGGCCAGCGGCGAGAACGGCGGGATGGCCCAGACCTGGCCGTCGCGCGAGAACGGGTCGGGCGGCGCGCCCAGCGATACGCCCTTGGCGATCAGGGCAGTCAGGGTGGTCGCTTCCGCGCCGTCCGGCGCCGCGCCGATGGCCAGGTCGCGGTAGAGACTGGCACCGGCTGCCTTGCCGCGCGCGACGGCCGCGGCCAGTTGCCGTTCGCACAGCCATTGCAGATAAAGCTGGAATGCGGCATCGCCGCCGGCGGTGAAGTCGCGCAGGGCCGGGCCGCCTTCGACGATGAAACGGGCCAGGTCGGGATCGCCCTTTTCCCGTTCGAACCGGGCCCGCAACGCCTTTTCCTTGCGGGTCCAGACAGCTGTATAATCAACGATTGATTCATTACCGCCCGCTTCGCCGGTGTCGAGGTAGATCGGATCGAGGAAGCGCCGGTCGGATGGATAATAGGGACTGGCGCGGTCGCGATTGTCGGGAAACAGGGCGTGCAGGGGATTGATGCCGACGTAAGTTCCGCCCCGTTGTCCGGCCCGTTCCATCAGGTCGCCCAGGGCGGTGAAATCGCCGATGCCGCCATCGCCGTTGCGCCGCGCGGCATAGATCTGCGCCGTGATCCCCCAGCCTCGGCCGGCTCCGGTCGCATGGGCCCGCGACGGCGCGACGGTCAGCGCGCACGTCATGGTCTCGTGCCGAAGGACGTAACGGCCCGTCGGCAATACACCCAGGTTCAGGTTGTGGATCAGGTACGGCCGGCCGTCGCGTGCCGTGACACGGCCCGACGGCATCGCCGCGGCTTCCAGCCATGCGGACATGCCGTCCTCGCGCGTGATGTCGAGCCGTGCTCTCGGGGGCGGGCTGTCGACGGCGGTGCGCAGCGGCACGACCACCGGCCCTTCGCCATGATGGACGTGCGCGAACGGCAGGAACCGCCGGTCGTGCCGCTCGGCCAGTTCACGCAGGCGGTCATGGGCCTCGCGGTCGTTCGAACAGCCGAGGCCGAGCGCGCCGAGAATATGCAGCTTGGTATCGCGCGGCACGGCGTGGCGCACGCCGTCGATGGTCCACCATTCGCTCTCGATGCCGGCGGCGGCGCTCAGCCGGTCCAGCGCCTCGTCGCTGACGTCCGTCCGGCGGCGGGTATCGGCCGCCAATATGACCACCGACCGCGACGCCACCGACAGGACGCCACTCGTCGTCTCGTCGCGGCTGTCGTCGGCCGTATCGATCAGCACTCGCCACCGGCCTGCCGGAAGGCGGGCTTCGCCGGCCTCGCCGCGGTTGATGATCACGCAAACCCGGTCGTCGCCTTCGCAGAAGGCCGCAACCAGGGCACCGCCGTGCGGATCGTCCCATTGTCCTGCGTCCGGCGGCTGGCCGTCCCCGCGCGTCCAGGCCACGTCCGGCCAGTCGCCATCACCAACCTCGCCGGTCAGGAAACCGCCCCGAAGGGCAGGGTGCTCCCGCCGCGCCTTGATCAGCCGGGTGCAGAACGCCGTCAGCGCCTTATCCCGCGCCGCCCAGTCGAGCCAGCTTGTGGCGTTGTCCTGGCAATAGGCGTTGTTGTTGCCGCCCTGGCTCTGGCCGGTTTCGGACCCTTGCGCGATCATCGGCGTGCCCCGCGACACCATCAGCGTGGCCAGCAGGTTCCTCTGGTCGCGGGCGGGATCGTCGCTGATCCACGAAAAGTTCTGCTCGGTGCCATCACGGTTCTGCTCGCCGTTCGCTTCGTTGTGCTTGCGGTCATATCTGACCAGATCGCGCAGGGTGAAGCCGTCGTGGGCGGTGACGAAATTGAGGCTCGACCACGCCGGCCGGCCGGCGAACACGTCCTGCGACCCGCTCAAACTGCGCGCCAGCTCGCCCAGCGACACGCCGTCGCCGCGCCAGAACCTGCGCACCGTGTCGCGATAATGATCGTTCCATTCGCTCCACGGCGCCGGAAAGCCGCCCAGCCGGTAGCCGCCCGGGCCGCAGTCCCACGGCTCGGCGATCAGCTTCAGCCCGCGCAGTTCCGGATCCTGGGCGATGGCGCCGAGCAGGAGCGCCTGCGGGTCGAATCCCTCGCGCCGCCGCCCCAGCACGCTGGCCAGGTCGAAGCGGAACCCGGCCACGCCGCCGTAACGCCGCCAGGCGCGCAGGCTGTCCATGACCAGCCGCACCACCGCCGGATGCTCGCCGTCGAGGATGTTGCCCGTCCCCGCGTCGTTGACATAGAGCGCTTTGTCCTCGGCCAGGCGGTAATAGCTGGCATTGTCGATGCCGCGCAGGGAGACCGTCGGCCCCAGTTCGTCGCCCTCGCCGGAGTGGTTGTAGACGACGTCGAGAATGATCTCGATTCCCGCTTTCGCCAGGGTTTCGACCGCCGTCCGCACCTCGGCCCAGCCACCCGGAGCCAGGCGCGGGTCGGGCGCGCACCAGGCGATGGGGTTATAGCCCCAGTAGTTGCTCAAACCCTTGCGCTTCAGGTGCGGTTCGTCGATCCACGCCATGCACGGCAGAAGCTCGACCGTCGTGACACCGAGGCTTTTCAGGTGCGCCACCGCCGCCGGATGGGCCAGCCCCGCGAAGGTGCCGCGCAAGGCTTCCGGCACGTCCGGCATCTGCCTGGTGAAGCCGCGCACATGCAATTCGTAGATAACGGTTTCGCTCCACGGCACCGTCACCTCGGCCCGCGCCGGTTCCGGCGCGCAGACGACGGCCCTGGGCATCACCTTGCTGCTGTCGCCGGAGAACATGTCGTGCATCAGCAGGAAGGCGCGGTCGATTTCGAGCGCGAAGGGATCGAGCAGCCATTTCTGCGCGTCGAAGCGGTGGCCGTCGTGCGGCGCATCGGGGCCGTGGACACGCAGGCCGTAGCGCGCGCCGGCCTTCAGCCCGGCGATGTGGCCGTGAAAAACCGGACCTGTCCGGCCGGTCAGCAGGTAGCGGACCTCGCGCCCGCCGCCGTCGAACAGGCAGACCTCGACATGGCTGGCGTGCGCCGACCAGACAGCGAAGTTGACGCCGTCGTCATGCAGGCTGGCGCCCAGGGGTTCGCTGCGGCCCTCGGTGACGGTCAATGCACCACCCGCGCCGGATGGTCGAGCCCGTCGAGCGTCGCCGCGACATAGGCCTTGAAGCCGTCGAGGTCGCGCACGCCCGAGGCGTCCTGCGCCCAGGTTTCGGCAAAAGCGTACTGCACCGCGCCGGGATCCCGGAAGGTGACGTAAAGCGTCTGGCCGTCGTCGTTGAACCGTGTCGCCACGGCGCTTTCCGGGAAGAACAGCACCAGGCCCAACGTGTCGCCGGCCAGGCTCTGCTGGCCCCACGAAGCGATGTAACCCCAGTCTCCCGACGGATCGCCGGAGGTGAACACCGTCATGCCCGTGTGGTGGACGATGCCGGCGGCCACCGGTCCGGCCATGCCGTCGCCATGCGCCACGACGCTGGTCAGCGCCGAACCGGCATGGATGGTGTAGGCGGTAACGAGATTGCCGGCGCCGTTGTCGATGCCCAGGTCCTCGACCATCGCCGAAGCGCTGACCGGGCCCGCGTTGCGGACATGGCCGATGATGCGGCCCGGCCCGATCTGGGTCGCTTTCCCGTCCCGCGCCTCGCCGATGCCGCCGATGCCCAACGACTGGTCGACCTGCAATATGTCCTGGCCCCAGTCGTTCATGCTGTGATAGTCGCCCACGCCCTGGCCGATCGACGGCAGGATCGGATCGGGCAGTTTCTTGCCATAGATGTCGGTGGCGTTGCGCGCGTCGAGATAGAGGCGGTAGGCGGCCCGGTCCGATTCCCAGCCCACGCCCTCGAAGGCGATCAGGCCGTCATGGCCGGTATGGTCGGGCGGAACCTCGAAATCCTTGTGCAGGTGGTATTCGCCGCCGACCACCGTATCGCCGACGCGCAGAGCGCCGTCCTGCACATCGAGCGTCGCCCGGACGCGCAGGGGCAGGGGCGCGGCCTGCGGCACGATGCGCACCGAGGCGCGGGCATGGGCCTTCAGCGGCAGCACGGTATAAATCGCGTCGTCGACCTGGTCCGCCGCATAGACGCGGCCGTCCATCTCGACCGACCAGCCGCCGGCGCGGCTGTCGTCGTCGATGCCGGGAATGGTGACGGGGGCGGCGGCCTGGTCGAAATCGGAGGGGTTCTCGACCACCACGGTCTTCAGCGGCCCGATGGGCGCCAGGTCGAGATCGGCCACCGCCGACGCCGCCAGCAGGAAGGCGCCGGTGCCGTAGAACTGCGTGTCGTCGTAGGCGACGGTGTCCGGCCGGTCGCTGACCGGCTGGACATAGCCGACCATGCCGTCGTCGTGCACGGTGCGCGTCAGGGCTGCCCAGCCCCGGCGCACCACCGGTTCGTAGTCCGCCTGATCCAGAACTCCGGCCTTGATCCCCCACGCCATGCCGAAGACGTAGAAACCGGTGCCGCTTTCCTCAGGCAGGCTGGTGTCGGGATCGCCCAGCAGGGATGGCGACCAGAAGCCGTCCGGTTTCTGGATCGACTTCAGCTCCGCCGCCATCTGCTGGAACAGGTCGACGAACTGCGCCTTGTCGGGGTCGGCGTTGTCCATCAGCGGGATGATCCGCGCCAGGCCGGCGAACACCCAGCCGTTGCCGCGCGACCAGAACAGCTTGTGGCCGTCCAGGTCGCGCCGGTCGAAGAAGCGGCTGTCGCGGAAGAACAGGTGGCTGTCCTTGTCGTAGAGATAGTCCGCGGTCGCCTTGAACTCCTGCTTGGCGAAGGCGGCGTATTTCGGGTCGCCGGTGATCTTCGACATCTCGAACCACACCGGCGGGGCCATGAACAGGGCATCGGCCCAGCACCACCGCGTCTGGCAGGCGTCGGGATGGTCGAAGCTGAGATCGGCCGTCGGCGGGGCGGCCAGGATGGCGTCCAGCCGCGCCCGGGTCGGCGCGATCGCGGCGTCGCCCGCGCCGTGGCGGCTGTCCCACAGATAGGACGCGGCGATGGCGTAGTCGTCGGCGTGATAGGGGCGGGGACCGGGCTGCCAGCCGGTCAGCTTGCCGCGATCGAGCAGGCCTTGCGCGAATTCCGGCTTCTGCGACCGGTCGGCCAGAGCCGCCAACCCGACGAACAGCGCGCCCTGCTCCCACGCCGTCGGCGTGACGGATTCGGCGCCGAACTGCGTCGACGGCGGCGCGGCCAGGTGCTGCAGCTGCCAGTCACCGGCTTTCTCGGCCAGGGCCAGCACGTCGATCCTGTCCCACGGCACGGGCAGGGGTGCCGACTCGACCGGCGCGGGCGCCGCCCCGGCGGCCGGCGCCAGCAGGATCAGGCCCAGCAGCATCCATCCGCGCATGACATCCTCCGTATGCCAAGCCGTGCCACAGATCGCCGCCGGGTTCAATGGCGGCCTGAACGTCGCCGTCGGCCTATATAGGCAATAGATTCGCATCCCCGTTGCCGGAATAATCGCCGCCACAGCCGGACCGAATGTCCGCCAGCCCTGGAGCGCAGAGATGACGACTTTTCCGAGTACCCCCGGTGACGACGTTTTCACCAACTTCCATGCCGGAGACACGGTCGACGGCGGCGCGGGCGACGATACCCTGTCGGCCGACTTTTCCTCCGCCACCACAGCGGTCGTCTACAACGCCGTCAATGCCGCGACGGCGGCCGGCATCACGCCGCTGGCCAACACCAGCATCAAGAACGTCGAGCACATCGACACCCTCAAGACAGGTTCCGGCAACGACCAGCTGACCGTCAACATCGCCAATGGCGACTTCACCTGGGATGCCGGCGGCGGCAGCGACCTGCTGGTCCTGCATTACGAAGCCGACACCGCGGGCTTCGACGCCTACATGACCGGCGGCAGCTATTACAATTCCGCCACGGGCGGTTCCGCCACCCACATCGAGGCCGTGGCGGTGTTCGGCGGCTCGGGCGATGACGACATCACCGGCACGTCGGGCAAGGACCAGTTGTCGGGCGGCGGCGGTGACGACCATCTCGACGGCCTGACCGGCGTCAGCATCATCGACGGCGGCGCGGGCAACGACACGGTGTCGCTGGACCTGTCGAACGCCACGGCCGCCATACTCTATGACGGCGTCGGCGCCGCGACGACGACCGGCATCACCCTGGCCGACGGCAGCACGCTCAAGAACGTCGAGCAGCTCGACCACCTCGAAACCGGCACGGGCGACGACGTCCTGACCGCGACCTTCGGCATGGGCGGCTTTACCTGGGACGCCGGCGACGGCAACGACCGCCTGGTGCTCGACGACAGCGCCGCCACCTCGGGCTTCGACGCCTACATGACCGGCGGCACCTATTATGTCTCGGCCAACGGCGCCTATTCCGAACACATCGAAAGCGTCAGCATCACCGGCGGCTCGGGTGGTGACGACATAACCGGCACCACCGGCAACGACACGCTGAACGGCGGCGGGGGCGACGACCATCTCGACGGCCTGACCGGGGTTACCACCATCGACGGCGGCAATGGCACCGACACGGTGTCGATGGACCTGTCGGCCGCCACCACCGACATCTATTACGACGCCGTCGCCGCCATGACCACGACCGGCATGACGATGAGCGACGGCAGTTCGGTCAGGAATGCGGAAAAGATCGACACGCTCGAAACCGGCATCGGCAACGACACGGTCAATGCCAGCCTGGCCCAGGGCGGCTTCACCTGGGACGCCGGCGACGGCAACGACCGCCTGATCCTCGACGACAGCGCCGCCACCTCGGGCTTCGACGCCTACGTCACCGGCAAGACCTATTACGTCTCGTCGAACGGCGTCTACGCCGACAACATCGAAAGCGTCAGCATCACCGGCGGCTCGGGCGGGGACGACATCGCCGGCACCACCGGCAACGACACGCTGAACGGCGGCGGCGGCAACGACACGCTCGACGGCCTGACCGGCGTCAGCACCCTGGACGGCGGCGCGGGCAACGATACCGTCTCGATGGACCTGTCGGCCTATGCCGGCGCCATCACTTATAACGCCGCTGGGGCGGCCACCGCCACCGGCATCACCCTGGCCGACGGCAGCTCGGTCAAGAACGCCGAGCATATCGGCGAACTGGATACCGGCTCCGGCAACGATACCTTGTCGGTCACCTATGCCAACGGCGGCTTCGAGTGGCACGCCAATGACGGCGACGACCACCTGAACGCTGACTACAGCGCCGCGACCGTCGGCTTCGACGCCTACGTCACCGGCAACACCTATTACATCTCGGGCACCGGCGCCTATTCGGACGACATCGAAAGCGTCGCCATCGTCGGCGGCTCCGGCGCTGACAGCATCAGCGGCACCGACGGCAATGACGACATCACCGGCGGCGGTGGTGACGACGACCTGGACGGTGGCAACGGCAACGATACGGTCGCCTACCGCAACGCCGCGTCGGCCGTCACGGTCAGCCTGGCCATTCAGAACGGCACGACGCAGAACACCGTCGGCGCCGGCCATGACAGCCTGACCAGCTTCGAGAACCTGACCGGCTCGGCTTTCAACGACACCCTGACCGGCAGCGTCGGCGCCAATATCATCGATGGCGGCGCGGGTGCCGACACCATGACCGGCGGCGCCGGCGACGACACCTATTATGTCGACAACGCCGGCGACAAGGTGGTCGAGGCCGTCGGCGGCGGCACCGACACCGTCATGTCGACCATCAGCTTCCAGGCGGGCACCCAGGATATCGAGAACATCACCCTTCTCGGCACCGCCAACACCAGCGCCATCGGCAACACCCTGGCCAACCACCTGATCGGCAATTCCGGCAACAACCTGCTGAACGGCGGCGCCGGGGCCGACATCATGGAAGGCGGTGCGGGCAACGATACCTATATCGTCGACAACGCCAACGACCAGGTCATCGAGCATGCGCTGGGCGGCACCGACACGGTCCAGAGCGCGCTCAGCTATACCCTGGGCGGGTTCGTCGAGAACCTGACCCTGACCGGCAAGGCGCTCGACGGCACCGGCAACGACCTGGCCAACGTCATCGTCGGCGACGCCGGCAACAATATCCTCGACGGCAAGGGCGGCGCCGACACGCTGTACGGCGGCGCGGGCAACGATGTCTATATCGTCGACAACGCCGGCGACAAGGTCTCCGAGCAGCTGGTGGCGGGCCATGACGACGGCGGCACCGACCGCGTCGAATCAACGGTCAGCTGGACGCTGGGCAGTTTCATCGAGAACCTGACGCTGAAGGGCACGGACAATATCAACGGCACCGGCAATGCGCTGAACAACACCATCTTCGGCAATGCCGGCAACAACATCCTGACCGGCGGCGCCGGCGACGACGTGCTCAACGGCCAGGCCGGCGTCGACACCATGTACGGCGGAGCCGGCAACGACACCTACTACGTCGACGACAGCAACGACGTGGCCAGCGAAATCGCCGCCAACGGCGCCAATTCCGGCGGCATAGACACCGTCATGGCGGCGGTCAGCTATACCCTGGGCGGCTATATCGAGAACCTGACCCTGACCGGCATCGCCAATACCCGCGCCACCGGCAACGCCATGGACAACATCCTGACCGGCAATTCGGGCTCCAACATCCTCAACGGCCTGCAGGGCGCCGACCACATGTACGGCGGAGGCGGCAACGACACCTACTATGTCGATAATGCCGGCGACGTGGTGTCCGAGGAAGCCGCGCCCGGCATCGACGCCGGCGGCACCGACACCGTCAGTTCCTCAATCAGCTATACGCTGGGCGCCTTCGTCGAAAACCTGACCCTGACCGGCAATGCGACGGGCGGCTACGGCAACGCGCTGGCCAACGTCATCAACGGCGACGCCAAGGACAACGACCTGCTCGGCGGCGACGGCAACGACATCCTGCGCGGCGGCCTGGGCAACGACATCCTCGAAGGCGACGGCGGCAAGGACATCATGTACGGCGGCGCCGGCAACGACACCTATATCGTCGACGATGCCGGCGACAAGACGTCCGAGCAGACCATTTCCGGCCACGACGACGGCGGCACCGACCTGGTCATCGCCACCCTCAGCTGGACACTCGGCAGCTTCATCGAGAACCTGACCCTGACCGGCGGCCTCGATATCAACGGCACCGGCAACGCGCTCAACAACATCATCGTCGGCAATTCGGGCGCCAACGTCCTCAACGGCAAGGGCGGCAACGATACCCTGACCGGCGGCGACGGCGCCGACACCTTCCAGTTCGACCTCAACAGCGGCGCCGACACGATTACCGACTTCAACGCCTCGCAGGGCGACAAGATCAACCTGCACGCCTATGCCGGCGTCACCCACACCATCACCCAGGTCGGCACGGATACCGTGATCGACTTCGGCGGCGGCAATACGGTGACCGTGCAGCATACCACCGCCACCGACCCCACCTTCCTGAGCCACATTACTTTCTAAGGTATTTCTGCACCACCGGCGGCTCTTCCTGCATATGCGGGAGGGGCTGCGCATTGAAAAATCCTCCGTTCGGAGTCACAGTCTTCGCACGTTGACGGGATGACGGACATGGACCGCAGGACATTCGCAGGCGCCGCCCTGGCCGCTTTCGGGCTGGCTCCGGCGCGTCTGTGGGCGCAATCCGCGTCTTCATCCGCCTCGTCGTCGCCAGTGCCCATCGCGCCGCCCGCGCCCGATCCGGATTTCCTGCGCTGGAAGGCCGGTTTCATCGCTCGCGCCACCGCCAAGGGTTTTCGCCGCGACTTCGTCATCGACACCCTGGCCGCCATGGCCGCGCCCGACGCCGCCGTCCTGGCCATCGACCGCAAGGTGACCGACATCCACTATCCGGTGTCGCACCAGGTGGCGATCAATGTCACGCCCGACCACATTCAGGCTCTGCAGGCGAAGCTGGCGGCCAACACCCACATCGCCGAGATCGAAACCGCCTACGGCGTGCCGCGCAGCATACTGGGCGGCATCTGGACGATGGAGACGCGGCTTGGCACCATCCAGGGCGGCTTCGACGTCGTCACCGCGCTGGCCACCCTGGCCTATGCCGGTCATCGCGCCCAGTGGGCCGAAGGCGAGCTGCTGGAAGCGCTGCGTATCCTCGACGGCGGCCTGGCCACCCGTGCCCAGATGATCGGCGCCTGGGACGCCGGCATGGGCCAGACGCAGTTCGAGCCTTCGACCTACCTCAAGCTGGCGGTCGACGGCGACCATGATGGCAGGATCGACATCTGGGGTTCCGACGCCGATGCCCTGGCCTCGGCGGCCAACTACCTTTCGAAGGCGGGCTGGAGCCACGGCGACGAATGGGCGGTCGAGGTGCAGTTGCCGGACGGCTTCGACTACGCCTTGAGCGAGGGCCCCAAACGTCCGGTCGCGGACTGGCTGGACCGGGGCCTGCACCGCGCCGACCGCGCTCCGTGGCCGGGCACGGAAACCGCCCAGCCGGCCGCGCTCTACCTGCCGGCGGGCGCCGCCGGCCCGGTCTTCCTGCTGCTGCATAACCACCAGGTCATCAAGCGCTACAACAATTCCGACGCCTATGCCCTGTGCGTCGGCCTGATCGCCGATGCCCAGGCGGGCGCGCCGCCGACCGTCGCCGCCTGGCCGGTGGAGCGGCCCATGACCCGCGCCCAGCGCATGGCGGCGCAAGGCGGGCTCAAGGCGGCGGGCTACGACCCCGGCCCGGTCACCGGCACCTTCGGCACGCAAAGCCGCGCTGCCCTGCGCCGCTGGCAGAAGGCCCATGGCCGCCCGGCCGACGGCTATCTCAATGCCGACCTGGCCGACGAACTGGCGCGTGTAGCGATGTGAGCTCGCGTGATAGGGTTAAAATTTCCTTGCTTCGGTTCTCGTATTTTTATAACCCTAAGGCGATAATGGGGGAAAAATCCGGAATGGTTGAGGATATTGAAAAGCTGGCACATGACTGCCATGTCGCTAGTACAGTTGCATCCGCTCTTGAGCAAGACGAAGATTTTATTCGAGTACTTAAGAGTGTAAAGGCATATGCCAATGTTTATGCTTTTAAGTATAGAAGAAAGAGCGAAACTGCTATATATAAAAAGGTCCTAAGGAAAAAGAAGCAACTTGCTGAGGAGGGGAAGCCGGAGGAATCGAATAATTATTGGGCTGATACTGTCACGGATGCTTGGGGTGGCCGCTATGTTACGCTTTATCAGAGCGAAATCCCTCCAATCGTGCGCGGGCTTTTGGCTGCCATAATGAAATTCAATGAAACTACGGATGCACCTATTGTGATGAAAGATTTCGTAGTTTACACAAATAGGCCGGAAAAGGATCCGCTTTCGTTTTCTGATGACACCATAGAAATAGTAAAAAATAGCATGTGGCATGATATTATTAGTGATGGAAATAACATAAAGAGGCCAGAATATAAAAAGAGTGCGTATTCTTCTGTACATTTTATTTTTGAAAGAGAGGTTACTATATCCCTTGTTGGTGATGAAAATAAGGATTGTGTTGCTAAATTTGAAATACAAATACGAGATATATTTGAAGAAGGTTGGGGAGAAATTCAACATCAGCTTCTATATAATGGTAAAGACAGCATAGATACAGATGAGGCCGTTGTTGATTCTTCAAATGTTTGGCACTTGCACTTAAATGCGCTAAAAACGTTTGTTGATGGGTGTAGTCAGCATGCAAGTATAATAAAGAAAACAAGGGACTTATTCTTAAATAGCAGTTTACCGACTTTGGAAAATTTAGGAAAAGCGTACCGACCTTTTGATTACGTGAATATATTGAAATCTGTTCATAATATAAAGAAGGCGGATAGAAAATATCTTGAGGATGTATTTTCTCGGTTAGCTGGGGCGGAGATAGAGCACGATGCAAAGGTAAGATTATCGAAACTTAAGTCTGCCGAAGCGCGCACGCTTGAGGCCATCCACCTGTCCAAGGAATTAAAATTGTATGATAAGGATATTGGTGGAAATATGAAATTTGGTCAGTTGCTTAGATCTGAACTCGCTGTATGTAAATTCAATGGTGCAGACGCGATTTCTCGCATACTTGATTGCGAAGAGGATTCGCGCGATTATCTAGGCGATGCTGCAAAGATATTTCAAGAACTTTATATTGAGAGCTCTGATCATCCGTATATTGCATGGTGGCACGCACGGACGTTTTATAGATCCAATTCTAACCAGGAGGCAATTTCTCAAACTGTCGAAATTTTGAACAAGGCTCTTGTATGCGTGGAAAACAGTGAAGAAACGGAGGCCAGTTCATGGATGAAAATGAATATATTGAATTTAAAAGGAAATGTTACCTGGATTTTAGCATCTAAATACTCAATTGGATCTGCTGATGAGGTAGCCTCTATATATGATAAAGCTGTCAATATAACGAAAGACGCTTTAGAAGTTTATTTTTCATTGTCTAAATTGAGTGCCTCATTGTCACACTTAAAGCTGATGGCGCACAAGGCATCTTCAAATATATTGTATTATATTGGTTCTTTTTGTCTTGAAAATAATATTTTATCCTCGAATCACAAGGCAGACCTCATGGTGCAACTTGAGTTTCTTGAAAATCTCAAGCTCGAACGAACGCAGGATTTTTTTAAGTCCAGAGACAATATTATGATCGCGCATCAGGCACTGGGAAATTTGCCTGTTGCACGACAACTTGCTTACGAGAATTTTGAAGAACTTAGAGCAAACGCGCAGAACAGGTTGGGCCGTCCTCTCTTGGAGATGGGTGATATAAAAAGTCATCTCGTACAGGTAGAAAGACCAAGCTTTGAATCGGCGGCCAAGTTATTATTTCCGGGAGAGGTTGGTGGACGAGCATGAGGTGAAAGTTTAACATCTGTTAACGTGAAATTCATCGTGAGAGTGATAAAGTGATGTCGGATATGGGAGAGTTGTAATGCATCAAAATTTATCGAACGACCCGTGGGAAATGTGAACATTAGTAAAATGCTTGTGTAATTGCGATCTGGCCGAATGCACCATGTTTTATGGCTCAGCGCTTTTTGCCAGTGACGTGGTGTCATTAGGGCGCTTTAAGACAAGCGCATGAAACATATTCGTGCAAAAGCCCACAGTTATGCTTGGAGCGATAGGGGGATTGGCTGCGCTTCGCTCCGCCGAACTCGCCCTGTGCGACGCACACGGCTCGTTTCGAACCCTATGCTCGGGTTCGAAGCCCACCACCATTAAAAAAGCTCCCCGAAGGACGGGGAGCTTTTTTAATGGCGGACAGAGAGGGATTCGAACCCTCGGTACGGTTGCCCGTACACACGCGTTCCAGGCGTGCACCTTCAACCACTCGGTCACCTGTCCATCAAGCCGTGAGCGGAAGCGGGCTTTATAACGGCGCGGCGCGAATGAGCAACCCCTTCTCCCCGGTTTTTTTGTAACCATATGGGCGGAGACGGCGTATAGCTTGCGTCAATAAAAAAGGAGACCGCCATGTTCGAACTGAAGACCCGGATGGTCGATCGCGCCCACGCCCTGCCGGGACGCGGCGAACCCATCCCGACCGACGCCACCCATGCGGTCCTCGGCACGCCGTTGAAGGGGCCTTATCCCGCCGGCCTGGAGACGGTGGTCTTCGCCATGGGCTGCTTCTGGGGCGTCGAGCGCAAGTTCTGGCAGCAGCCGGGCGTCTACGTCACCGCCGCCGGCTATATCGGCGGCTATACGCCCAATCCGACCTACAAGGAGGTCTGCTCGGGCCAGACCGGCCACACCGAAGGCGTGCTGGTCGTCTATGACCCGTCGAAGGTCAGCTTCAACCACCTGCTCAAGGTGTTCTGGGAGAACCACGATCCGACCCAGGGCAACCGCCAGGGCAACGATGTCGGCACGCAATACCGTTCGGCGATCATCCCGTCGACGCGGGCGCAGTACGACGCCGCCATGCTGAGCCGCGACGCCTTCGCCACCGAAATGAAAGCCCTGGGCAAGGGCGGCATCACCACCGAGGTCTTCGAGCCTTCGGACACGACGCAACCCGCCGCGGCCACGCCGTTCTATTTCGCCGAGGACTACCACCAGGGCTATCTCGACAAGAACCCGGACGGCTATTGCGGCCTAAAGGGCACCGGCGCCGTCTGCGCGATCTGATTCGTCTTACGCGTGGCCAAGGCCTTCGCGCTCCGGGTGGTCGACGTTTTCTTCCTTCAGCCAGGCGATCGCCGCCGCCAGGGTCGGGAAGACGCCGACATCGAGATACGGGAACATCGGCGCGTAGGCCTTGGCCCGGCCCAGGCGCACCGGATCGTCGGTCACCATGGCGAAGCGCATCGGAGCGTGCCGCCGTCCGACGATGTCCTCCCATTGCCGGATCAGCGCCTTGAGGTCCTCGACATGGACCACGTTGATGAAGCTGCGCAGGTCGTAGATGCGGTTGTACATCCACGGCTCATCCAGTCCCGCATAGGCCTCGGCCGTGGCGTCAAGCATGTCCTTGCCGCTCAGCACGCCGCGGAACTTGAAGATGATGTAACGGTCGGCCGGATTGACGACCGCGCTGATTCCGCTTCTGGACATGGCCGGGCTTCCTTCCCAGTGCCCCATACAATCAAAAGTATAACGCTGCGACCGGCGGGCGATCAAGACGGTCCCCCTTTACTTTTGCGGCATCTGCCTTCACCCTTTCGCGAGGGAGCGGTTCGGCATGACCAAGGAACTTGAACTTTTCAGCCTGGACGGCCTCGGCAGTTGGTTCGGCCGCAACAAGCACGATTTCGTGCCGGCGCCGGGGCAGACCTGCCTTAACTGCTCGACCGAGCTGGCCGGTCGCTTCTGCCATCAGTGCGGCCAGGACGCCGACACCCACCACCGCACGATCGGCCACCTGGTCTTCGAGGCCTTCGAGGGTCTGTTCCACGTCGACGGCCGGCTGTGGCAGACCCTGCCGCCGCTGTTCTTCGCGCCGGGCAAGCTGGCGCGCGACCTGATGGAAGGCCGCTTCGCCCGCCATGTGCCGCCGTTCCGCATCTTCCTGGTGGCGCTGCTGGTTTTCATGTTCGTCGCCGAGCACCGGACCGAGGAGATGCGCCGTCATCCCCAGGCCTCGGTCCTGCAATCAGCCGAGGTGCAGTCGGCCATCGCCCAGGCCGGCTCGGCCATGTCCGAGGACGCCACAAGCGACGATGACGGCGACACGAACAATCTCAACATCACCACCATGGGCGGAGCGAGCTCCTACAAGGTGTCGATCGATCCGAAGACCGGACAGCGTACGACGACGCGCGCCATCGACATCCTGTCCATGTCCGACGACGACGCGCGCTACCTGTCCAAGATGGTGCAGGACTCGCAGATGAAGCCGCAATGGCTGAAGGATGATATCGTCAAGGCGCTGTCCGACAAGGAGCGCTTCTTCACCGCCATGTTCACCTGGGGCCACCGCCTGGCCCTGCTGTTGCTGCCGATCCTGGGTTTGACGCTGGCCCTGCTGTACGGTGGCAAGAAGTACAGGCGGTTCTATCTCTACGACCACCTGCTGGTGGCGATGAACCTGTTGTCGTTTGCCTTTTTCACCAACGCCCTGCGCATGGTTCTGCCGGGTTCGCTCGACGGGTTGTGGGCGGGCCTGCTGGCTATCTGGAGCCTTTGCAACCTGTTCCTGACCCTGCGCGGCGCCTACGGTTCATCGATTGTCGGCGCAGGCGTCAAGTCGGTGATCCTGTGGGCGGTGTCGGGCATGGCCTTCCTGGCCCTGCTGGTCGGGGTGATGTTCATCAGCCTGACAGTCGGCTGACTTCTTCTATACCTCCCTGCCGCGAAGCGGTGGGGAGGGGGACTGCGCGCATCCTTCATGCGCGTGGTGGTGGGGTGACTTGCTTCCTTGCATCTAAATCCGTCAGGACTCCCGGCAACTCCGCCTCGATGTCCTCGGCGATCAGCCCCGGTCCGAAGGCGCGCGCGGCTTCCGCGTGCAGCCAGGCGGCGGCACAGGCGGCGTCGAACACCTCCACGCCCTGCGCCATCAACCCCGCTGCCATCCCCGCCAGCACGTCGCCGGATCCGGCGGTGGCCAGCCACGGCGGCGCGGTACGATTGACGACACACCGTCCGTCCGGCGTGGCGATGATGGTGTCCGAGCCCTTCAGCAGCACCACCGCACCTGATGTCCGGGCGGCCTTCATCGTATCGGCCTGGCGATCGGTGACCTTGCCGAACAGCCTTGCGAACTCGCCTTCGTGCGGCGTCAGCAGCACCGGCGAGCGGACAGCGCCGAACAGCTCCGCCGGATCGTCCTGGAACACGGTCAGGGCATCGGCATCCAGCACGCACGGCTTTTGCGCCCGCAAGGCCGCCAGGACCAGCGCCTTCGTCCGCGCATCGACCCCGGCCGCCGGCCCGATCAGCACGGCCGTGATGCGCGGATCGGCGATCAACCCGGTAAACGCGGCTTCGTCGCGGATGACCTTGGTCATCACGGCCTCCAGAGCGGTGGCGTAGACGATCAGGCTCGACGGATCGCAGGCAAGGCTGACCAGCCCGGCGCCGATGCGTAACGCCGCCTTTGCCGCCAGCCGCGCCGCGCCGGTATGCGCCACCGGACCGCCGACGACGACCGCGTGGCCCCGGTCGTACTTGCTGCCATCCGTCTTCGGCCACGGAAAGCGCGGCAGCCACAGGTCGGGGGAATTGTCCGTCATAGGAACGGCACAATCGCTTCCAGCGCCGCCTTGTCAATACCGCCCCTGCCATGGCGCACGGCAAGCCCGGCCTCCAGCCGCATCCAGTCCTCGACCATGGCCGCCTGCTGCTCATAGCCATAGGCGACGTACGCCTTGCCCGGCACCAGCCGGTAATCGTACCGCCCCAGCCGCAGGATGACATCGCGCCAGACATAGCTCAGCAAATTCATGCCGCGGGCATATTGCCAGACATGGACCAATTCGTGCCCCAATATGCTCATCCGCACCCGGTCGCCGCTCATGTCGCCGCCGAGGTCCGGCCAGAAAACGCGCTGCCCGCGCACCACGATCAGGGCATAGCCGCGAAAGGCGCGTGACAGCCGCGACAGGGGATGGTGCGCATTCACCAGCTCCACACCGCCGACATCCACCGCCGCCACCAGCCTTGGCGGCAGGGCGGCAATTTCGGCAGGCGTCAGGGGACGTGAGAAACGAGTCATTGCCGCCGTTCCTAACCCCGAATAGACTGCCAGGCAAAAGGGAGAGGCGAATGTCGGCGAAAAAACCCTGGTACACCCATCTTTACATCCAGGTCCTGGCCGGGGTGGCGCTGGGCGTGGGCTTCGGCCTGGTCTGGCCGCACATCGCCAGCCAGGACTGGGTCAAGGCGATCGGCGATGCCTTCGTCGGCCTGATCAGGATGATGATCGGTGTGCTGATCTTCTGCACCGTCGTGTCCGGCATCGGCCGGGCCCAGGCGGCGAAAAAGGTCGGTGTCGTCGGCGTCAAGGCGGTGGCCTATTTCGAGGTCCTATCGACCCTTGCCCTGGCGCTGGGCCTGATCGTCGCCAACCTCATCCATCCCGGCACCGGCATGCACGCGGCCGGCGATGCCGCGGCCGTCGCCAAGTACCAGGGCGGCGAGACCCTGATCGGCTTCCTGACCAGCCTGATCCCGGCGACTTTCCTGTCAGGCTTCGTCGAGGGCAATATCCTTCAGGTCCTGCTGGTCGCCGTGCTGACCGGTTTCGCCCTGATGCACCTGGGCGACAAGGCCGCCGGCGTGCGCGACCTGATCGGGCAGGGCACCCGCGTCGTTTTCGACATCGTCAACATGATCATGCGCCTGGCTCCGATCGGCGCCGGCGCGGCCATGGCCTTCACGGTCGGCAAGTACGGCGCCGCGGCGCTCGGCTACCTGCTTGGCCTGATCGGGACATTCTACCTGACCTCGGCCCTGTTCGTCTTCGGCGTGCTGGGCCTGGTGGCGTGGGCCTGCGGCTTCTCGATCCTGCGCTTCGTCGCCTACATCAAGGACGAGCTTCTGATCATCCTCGGCACCTCGTCGTCGGAATCGGGCCTGCCCGGCCTGATGGAGAAGATGGAGCGCCTGGGCTGCTCGCAGCCGGTGGTCGGCCTGGTCGTGCCCTTGGGCTACAGTTTCAATCTCGACGGCACCAACATCTACATGACCCTGGCCTCGCTGTTCATCGCCCAGGCCATGGGCGTCGACCTGACCCTGGCCCAGCAACTGACGCTTCTGGTCGTCGCCATGCTGACCTCGAAGGGCGCCTCGGGCGTCACCGGGGCCGGCTTCATCACGCTGGGCGCGACCCTGGCCGTGGTCAATCCGGCCCTGGTGCCCGGCATGGCCATCGTGCTCGGCGTCGACAAGTTCATGAGCGAATGCCGCGCCCTGACCAACTTCGTCGGCAACGGCGTCGCCTGCGTCGTCATCTCGCGCTGGGAAGGCGAACTCGACAAGGCGAAGCTCAGGGCGGGCCTGCACAGCGACGCCGCGCTTCAGGCCCCGGCGGAATAGTCAGGGTTTGCAAATCACGCCCGGCAGATCGTAGGCGGCCCCCGTGTCGTGGCGGACGGCAACGCAGGTCCCGTCGCGCTTTTCGATGTCGAAGCGGATCGGCCGCGCGGTCGAGTTCATCTCGTACGGGCCGGGCCGGGGCGGCAGGACCGATATCACCGAGGTTTCGCCATCATTGACCGGGCCGAGTTCGATATGCGCCCGCCCGACAGCCGCGCCGAGAGCGGAAACCACCGCCTCGTGCGTCGCCGGATCGCCCAGGTCCACGGACGCCGAAGCCACGTTGCCGGCCAGGGTCTGGCAGGCGCAGAGCGTCACTGACAGAGCCAGGATACCGGCCCGGGCCTTCACGGCCGCAACCGCATGTCGAGATTATCGTCCATGACCGAACGCACCGGCTTGACCAGTTCGGGGCCTGTACCGGTGGCCGTGACGCCGCGCGCCAGCCTGGCCGTGCTGGCGTGCGCCGCCGCCGGGCAGGTGCCGGTCGACGCATAGCTCAGCGCCGTGCTCAGCATGCCTTCGCCGGCGTCGCCCAGGTCGTGGTCATAGTCGTCCGAGGCCGAGCAGCCGTCGATCTTGACACCTATGGGATCGCTGGCGTCCTGCGGTTCGAAACCGTCGGCGAAGTCGCCGAAGCCGGCATCGTTGGTGCCCTGGAACTGGATCGAGTAATAGGTCGTGCCGCAATTGTCCTGCGGATAGAAGCCGTAAGGCTTGCCGCAGGTCTTGCCGCCGACCTGGATGACATCGACGCCCACCCCGCGCAGGCCGTTGATGACCGCCTCGCTGGCGCTGCACGTATTGTCCGTGGTCAGGACGAACACCCGGCCGAGGTTCAGCGTGGGCAGCGCCGTGCCGTCGGCGACGGAGAAACCGACGCCGGTATTGTAGAACGGGACCGGCTCGTTGACCTCACCGGTTACCGGATCGAGGTTGCCGGCGGCGGCGTTGAAACGCAGCTTGTCGAAGGTCCGGCCACTGGTGCGCGCGTCGCCCGCGACCATGTAGCCCAGCTCCGACGCCACGGCCAGCAGGCCGCCGCCGTTATAGCGCAGGTCGATGACCAGGTCGCCGACGCCCTGGTCCTTCATGCCCTGCATCGCGTCGGACAAGGCCTTTTCGCTGGCGTACGGGCTGAAGGTGTTGAACAGGATGTAGCCGGTCTTGTGGCCGGCGCCGTCGTCCAGCACACGCGTGCGGTTGACCGGGCTTTCCGCGATATCGGCCGAGGTCAGGGTGACGGTGCGCGTGGCCGACGCGCCGGGATCGCGGACGACCAGGGTGGTGGTCACGCCGGCGGTGTCCGGGAACAGGGCGGCGTTGAGCGCGTCGACCTGGGCCTGGGTCGAGGCGCCGTTGACCACGTCGATGCCGTCGGCCGTCAGGATCTGCGATCCGCGGACCAGCTTGGCGTGTCCGTCGACCACGTCCTCGGCGGGCGAGCCGGGTTCGGTATAGGCGACGCGAACGTCACGCGGCGGGCTGCCGGCCAGGATGACGAAATCGGCGCCGTAACCGGCTTCGGCGGCCGAGTCGGCGCGCGCCAGGGTGTCGGCGGTCGGCTCGCTGAAATGGAACTGGTCCTTGGCCTTGCCCGACGCCGTTATGGCGTTGGTCTTCAGCGTGTTGAAATAGTCGACGGGCGTGCCGCCCAGCGCCGGGTCGGTATCGACGACCTCGGTGTTCCACAGGTAGGTTTCATGCGTCCACGACCGCAGCCAGTTCTTTTCGTCGAGCGACGTTCCGGCGGTGTCGGGGAAGGCATTGCCTTCGCTGTCGACGCCGGTGCGCGGCGTCTGGCACTTGTTGGCGAAGGTGCTGGCCGCCTGGAAAAGGCCGGAAACCCAGCCGGTCGAACTACTGCTGGCGCTGCTACTACTGGAACTGCTGCTTGTGCTGCCGCCGCCGGAAAACGGCGGGGTCAGGGAACTGCCGCCACCGCCGCCACCGCCGCAGGCCGCGACGGCCAGGGTGAGAAGGGTCAGAGCCGCGATGTGCGGAAGCCTGCTGGAACGCTGCATGGGGATACTGGGGCCGGGTTGGACGGACCCACCATAGCAGAAATCCCGATCCGGTCAAAATCGCCCCTGTATCGGCATTCAGGCGGACAGCCGCCGCTTCAGGAAGCCGAGGACCCTGACTTCCTCCTCGTTCAGGCCGCCGTCCAGCGCCGCCGCATCGATCTCGCCGGTGATCTGTTCCACCAGGCTGCCGTCCAGATAGGACGAGATGATGTCGGGGTGGACGTAGCACTTGCGGCACACTGCCGGCGTATTGCCCAGACGTTTGGCCACGCTCTCGATCGCCGCCACGACGTTCTTCTTCGCCTGGGCCTGGCTGTCGAAGACGGCGTAGTCCCGCAGCGCCATGGCCGCCAGCACCGTACCGGTCCAGGTGCGGAAGTCCTTGGCCGTGAAAGTCTGGCCGGTGATGCCTTGCAGGTAGGCGTTGACATCGCCGGAGGTGACGTCGTGCACCCCGCCATATTCATCGACCCACTTGAACAGCTCCTGGCCCTCGATCTCGCTGCAGGCCCTGACGATGTTGGCGATGCGGCGGTCGCTGATCTTCAGGTTCCATTCCTTGTTCGACTTGCCAGTAAAGCGGAAGGTCAGCGAATGGCCGACGATCTCGACATGCTCGGCGCACAGGGTGGTCAGGCCGTAGGAGCGGTTCTTGCGGGCATATTCGTCGTTGCCGACGCGGATCAGCGTCCTTTCCAGCAGGGCCACCACCGTCGCCAGCACCTTTTCGCGCGACAGGCCGCGATGCGTCATGTCGGCGTCGACCGCCGTGCGGATCAGCGGCAAGGCCTCGCCGAAGGCCAGCATGTGGCTGAACTTGGTGGTGTCGCGCAGGCTCCGCCATTCGGCGTGATAGCGGTACTGCTTGCGGCCGCGCGCATCGAGGCCTGTCGCCTGGATGTGGCCGTTGGCATGGGGGCAGATCCATACCTCGCGGTAGGCCGGCGGAATGGCCAGATTGCGGATGCGGGCGATCTCGTCCGTGTCGGTGATGCGCTGGCCCTTCGGATCGTAGAAGACGAAATGGCGGCCGAAACGCCGGCGCGTGATGCCGGGCTTGCGGTCGCTGACGTGGCGCAGGCCGCCGGCCCTGGCCTGGGAGGCGTAGTCGCGCACGTCGCACAGCTGATAGACCGAGGGTTTCATGTATCCAAGGCTAAGGCCGGCCCGCGGACGAAAGCGATGAGGAAGCGCGCGGGCGCCCGTAAATTCGCTCTAAAATTCGTCCCGCAGGCGCAGGTGCTTAACGGGCGCCCCAAACGGGTGTAAATGAAAGGTTAACGCTGTTCCCCATCGCAAACTTACGCGCGTTCGGGCATGTGACGCCTCAGCCGTTCAGGAGACTTAACCCCATGATCATTCGTCCGCTCGTGTCCGCGACCGCGCTGGCCGCCGTTCTCTTCGCCGTCCCGGCCCTGGCCCAGGCGCACCAGACCTGCTACCCGGCCGACCATCACGGCAGCGCCACCGGCACCATCGTCGGCGCCCTGGCCGGCGGCGTGATCGGCAGCAATGTCGCCGCCCGTCACCATCGCGACAGCGGCACCGTGGCCGGCGCGGTCCTGGGCGGCGTCATCGGCTCCCAGGTCGGCAAGTCGGCCGACGGCGTGCGCTGCTACGACGACAGCGCCAATGACAACGATGGCTACGGTCAGGACGGCTACAGCCAGGACGGCTATGCCTACCAGGACGATCATCATGACGGCTACCGTCACGACGGCTATCGCCACGACGGTTACGACGCGCCCCCTCCGCCCCCTCCGCCGCCGGCTGACTACAGCCAGGACGACGGCTATGCCGATACCTCGTCCTATGCCGGCAACGACGATGACGACAGCGGCTATGCCTACGCGCCGTCGCCGTCCTACAGCTCTTCCAGCGGCCCGTACTACAGCTCGACCGGCTGGACCCAGGTGCCGGGCAATCACTGCACCTCGGTCTGCGTCAGCCAGGACAACGGCTATGCCGACAGCAGCGCCTATGCGCCGGCGGACGGCCACACCTATTTTTACAGCGCAACGGCGCCCGCCGATGCCGGTGACGGCAACAGCTATTATTACAGTTCCGCCGCCCCGACCGACAGCGACAGCTATGTGACATCCTATGCCTCGGGCGACACGTCGGACGGCTATCTCAGCCAGCGCTACACCACCACCTACGACAGCGCTTCAGCCCCGTCCTCCTCCTCCGGCGACTGGAGCGACGATGACAGCGACAGCGACAGCGACAACGGCGGCTGGAGCGGCCATCACCACCACCATCACCGCGACATGGGCTTCCGCGACGACCAGGGCCAGTGGCACGAAGGCCAGCCGCGCGCCATCGCCTGGCAGGATCAGGACGGCAACTGGCACGAGGGCCAGGTGACGGCGATCGGCTGGCGCGACGAAAACGGCGGCTGGCATGAACAGTCGTCGTCGAGCTACGCCTCCAGCTATTCGTCGGGCTACTGAACACGGATCATAAAAAATAAGGACGCCATGCGGATTGTATCCGTGTGGCGTTTTTGTGCTTGAAGCCCTTCCGTGCCATCTTGTACCTGTGCGGATGCTGTGACAGGGGCCAAGATGACGACGAAGGACACGCATGTCTTTCCCGCAACGTCCGGAGCGATGGCGGACGGGGTGCGACACCACGACTGGGCCGCCACGCCGCTCGGCGCGATCGAAACCTGGCCGGCCGTGCTCAGGATCGCGGTCGACATGCTGCTGGCCTCGGCCTTTCCCAAGTGCCTGTTCTGGGGCCCCGAACTCATCGCCATCTATAACGACGCCTATGTTCCCTTGCTCGGCGAGAAGCCGGAGTCTCTTGGCGAGCCGTTTCGGACCACATGGCCCGAAGCCTGGGACCAGATGCAGCCGATCATCGACCGCGCCTGGGCGGGCGAGGCCACCTTCATCGAGGATCACCTCATCCCGCTCAACCGCTTCGGCAAGGTCGAGGACGCCTGGTTCACCTTCTGCTATTCGCCGGTGCGCGATGTCGACGGCACGGTGGCGGGCATTCTCGACACGGTCGTGGAGACCACGCAGAAGGTCAGGCTGGCGGCCGAACAGGCCAACGACCAGGCGCGCTTCCGCACCCTGTTCGAGCAGTCGCCGACCTTCATGGCCCTGCTGATCGGCCCCGAGCACCGCTACGCCATGGCCAATCCGGGCTACCTCCAGCTGATCGACGGGCGGCCGGTCGACGGCCTGACCATCGCCGAAGCCCTGCCCGAGGCGGTCGAGCAGGGCTATGTCGCCCTGCTGGACGAGGTCTTCCGTACCGGCAAGCCCTATACCGGCTACGGCGCCCGCTTCACGCCCCGCCCGGAGCCGGGAGAGCCGGAGCAGGAGCGCATTCTCGACTTCGTCTACCAGCCCCTGGCCAATGCCGACGGCGAGATCATCGGCATCTTCATCGAAGGCGCCGACGTCACGCGGCGCCATATCGCCGAAACGGCGCTGCGCGAGCTGAACGAATCGCTGGAGCACCAGATCGCGGAACGCACCGCCAGCATCGACCGGTCGTGGCGCAAGTCGCGCGACATGCAGATCGTCACCGGCCTCGACGGCATATTGCACGCCGTCAGCCCGGCCTGGGAAACCATCCTCGGGCGGCGGGTCGAGGACGCGGTCGGCCGCCATTTCAGCGAGTTCGTCTGGCACGAGGATCTCGACCGTTCGCGCCGCATCAATGCCGAGGCGCGGACGCGCGACGACCTGCACGACGTCGAGAACCGCTTCGTCCATGCCGACGGCACGCCGCGGTGGATTTCGTGGCGCGCCACCACCGAGGGCGAGTTCATCTATTCCTACGGCCGCGACGTCACCGCCGAGAAAGCCCAGGCGGCGGCGCTGGAGCAGGCCGAGCAGGCGCTGCGTCAGGCGCAGAAGATGGAGGCGGTCGGCCAGCTGACCGGCGGCATCGCCCATGACTTCAACAACATGCTGGCGGTCATCACCGGCTCGCTCGACCTGCTGGAACGGCGGCTGGGCGATGGCGACCCGCGCACCAAACGCCAGCTCGACGCCGCCGCCGAGGCCGCGCGCCGCGCCGCCAGCCTGACCCAGCGCCTGCTCGCCTTTTCGCGCCAGCAGCCGTTGCGGCCCGAAGCCATCCATGTCAACGGCCTAGTCGCCGGCATGTCGGACCTGCTGCACCACAGCCTGGGCAGCGACATCCGGCTGGAAACCGTGCTGGCGGCCGGGCTGTGGCGCGTCCACGCCGATCCGAACCAGCTTGAGAACGTCATCCTCAACCTCAGCGTCAACGCCCGCGATGCCATGCCCGACGGCGGACGCCTGACCATCGAAACCCAGAACGCCCACGTCGACGACCGCTACGCCGCCGCCCATCTTGGCGTGTCGGCGGGACAGTATGTGCTGATCGCCATCAGCGACAGCGGCACCGGCATGACGGCCGAGGTCATGGCCAAGGCGTTCGACCCCTTCTTCACCACCAAGGCGGTCGGCAAGGGCACCGGCCTCGGCCTCAGCCAGGTCTACGGCTTCGTCAAGCAGTCGGGCGGCCACGTGAAGATCTATTCCGAGCTGGGCGAGGGCACGACGGTCAAGATCTACCTGCCGCGCGCCCTGGCGCAGGCGGCCGACGCGCCCGCCGACGATGCCGCGTCCGCCCTGGCCCTGGGCGACGCCCAGGAAGTGGTGCTGGTCGTCGACGACGAGCCGGCGGTGCGCCAGTTCAGCGTCGACGCCCTGGAGGAACTGGGCTACCGCGTGCTGGAGGCCGACGGCGCGGCGGCGGCGCTGCGCCTGATCGACGCCCACCCCGAAATCGACCTCCTGTTCACCGACATCGTCATGCCCGACGTCAACGGCCGCAAGCTGGCGGAGGCCGCGCGCGAGAAGCGGCCGTCCTTGCGCGTGCTCTACACCACCGGCTACACCCGCAATGCCGTGGTCCACAACGGCGTGCTCGATCCCGGCGTCGAGCTGATCGGCAAGCCCTACAGCCTGGACCAGCTGGCCGCCAAGGTGCGCCAGGTGCTGGACGCCCCGGTGCCGGCCTGACCTATTGCGCCCACGCCGCCCTGCGGGTAACAATCCGCCACCCTCACCGGAGACCTCGCCATGCGCTTCAAAGCCAGCCTGACCGCCACGCTTTCGCTTACAGCCGCCCTGATGGCCACCACCGCCCTGTCGGCCCAGGCCGCGACCCCGAAATCGCATAACGCGATCAACGCGAAGATCGACGCCTGGCTGGCCGGCGATACGCTGAACGCCACCACGGCGGACGAGGTCAAGGCTCGCTGCGACGCGGCCATCGAGATCGGCACCGAGGCCAAGACCGCGCTGGAGGCGCGCACCGGCCCGGCGACCCTGAAGGGCGACTACGCTGCCTATGACAGCCTCAGCCTGATCCTGGGCGACGCCGGCAGCGAAATCTACCTCGTCACCCAGACCAGCCCGTCCAAGGACGTGCGCGACGCCGCCAATGCCTGCGTGCCCAGGATATCCGACCTCGGCACCCAGGTGTCGCTGTCGCGGCCGATCTATGACCGCCTGGCCGCCATCCCGCAGAAGGGGCTGGACGACAAGACGGCCTATACGCTCAATCACCAGCTCACCGAATACAAGCTTTCCGGCGTCGACAAGGACGACGCCACCCGCGCCAGGGTAACCGAGCTGCAGAAGGAGATCACCGAGACCGGCCTGACCTTCGACAACAACATCAATGCCGACAAGGGCGACGTCGCCTTCAAGCCGGAGGAACTGGCCGGCCTGCCGCAGGATTTCATCGACGCCCATAAGCCCGGCGCCGACGGCATGATCCACCTGACGGTCGACTATCCCGACGCCATACCGGTCTTCACCTATGCGTCGATCCGCGACACGCGCAAGAAGATGATGACCGCCTATGCCAACCGCGGCTACCCGCAGAACGAGCCGGTGCTGAACGACCTCCTCAAGGAGCGCTACGACCTGGCCCAGGCGCTGGGCTATACCGACTATGCCGCCCTGGCTACCGCCGACAAGATGATCGGCACGCCCGACCATGCCCAGGCCTTCCTCGACGAGGTCAATACCGCCGCCAAGCCGGGCGCCGACGCCGACACCGCCGAACTGCTGGCCTTCGCCCAGACCATCGACCCGACCATCGACCACCTGGAACGCTACGACGGCACCTATTTCTCCAACCTGCTCAAGAAGCAGAAATACGATGTCGACGAGGCCGAGGTGCGCCAGTACTTCACCCGCGACAAGGCCGAGGCCGGCATCTTCAAGCTGGTCCACGACCTGTTCGACGCCGACATCCGGCCGTGGAAGACCAAGGTCTGGTCGCCGGACGTGACGGCGTGGGAGCTGTACGACCAGGGCAAGCTGGTCGGCCGTTTCTATCTCGACCTGTCGCCCCGCGACGGCAAGTACAACCACGAGGCCCAGTTCCCGATCCGCACCGGCGTGCAGGGCCGCCAGGTGCCGGTGGGCGCGCTTCTGTGCAATTTCCCGGCGACGGGACCGATGGAGCACGGCGACGTCACCACCTTCCTGCACGAGTTCGGCCACCTGATCCACAACATGTATTCCGGCCACACGCAGTATTCGACCCAGTCGATGAACAACCTGCAGTGGGACTTCATCGAGGCGCCGTCGCAGCTGCTGGAGGAATGGACCTTCGACTACGATACGCTGAAGGGCTTCGCCTCCAACGACAAGGGCGAGCCGATCCCGGAAGACCTGGTCAAGAAGATGAACGCCG
>OUNJ010001711.1_pt2 | contig 30785 bp, 28 predicted proteins | sample 1755361 | NCBI WGS metagenome assembly OUNJ01 (sample SAMEA3914825, study PRJEB12502) | metagenome | biome: forest; material: soil | place: USA | collected 2012-03-12 | depth 0.1 m
TGACGACGCCCAGCGTGCCCATGCTGGCGCAGCGGTGGCCGAGGGTCGCGAATATCTGGCGGCAGAATGTGGCGACGGAGGTCTTGCCGTTGGTGCCGGTGACGGCGACGCAGGTCTTGGGCTGGTAACCGTAGAAGGCGCGCGCCGCCAGGGCATAGGCGCGGCGGACATCGTGGACGCGGACCAGCGGCCCGGACGCGTCGAGCGTCGTATCCTCGGGCGCCAGCACCGCCGCCGCCCCCTGTTCCAGCGCCTGTGGGATGAAATCGCGGCCGTCGTTCTTGCCGCCCGGCAGGGCGCAGAACAGGACTCCCTTCGACACCTTGCGGCTATCGGCCGTGACGCCCGTGACCAGGGGGTCGTTGTCGAGGTCGCGCCGCAGGATTTCGGAAAGGCGAAGGGTACTCATGACTTAATGCTCATCCCCGGTTACGTCGTCCGCCGAAACGGGCGCCTTGTCCCACTCAGGCCCACTGAACTTGTCCGCCTTGCGCTCGACCCCCAGGAAGGGCGCAATGCGGTCGATGATCCGTCCGGCCACGGGGGCAGCGACATAGCCGCCCTGGCGTGAACCGTTCGATCCTGCCGCACCTTGCGGCGAGTCGTACATGACCAGAACCAGGTATCGATCGCTATCCACAGGTCCGTCGACCGGGAACACGGCGGCGAAGGAGGAAATGTCGTCCGCGGTATAGTGGCCGCCGACCGGCTTCTGCGCCGTGCCGGTCTTGCCGCCGACGCGCAGACCCGGCGCATTGGCGCGCGTACCGGTGCCCTTGAGCACGTTCTGGCGCATCAGCTCCAGCATGGTCGCCGACGTGTCGGGCTTGAATACGCGCGTGCACGGCAAGGGCGAATGGCCGTCGTACTTGCGGACCGTCAGGACGCGCAGGCAGCCGCCATTGAGCACCGCGCCGGCGGCCTCGGCATAGCTGAGCGGGGTGATGGCCATGGCCTGGCCGAAGGCGGAGGAGACCAGGGCGTTGTCCGACCAGCGGCCGGGCAGGATCGGCGAGGCGGGCTCGGACAGCTCGATATCGGCCGAGCGGAACAGACCCAGCGCCTGATAATACTTGACCATGCGGTCGGCGCCGACGTCCAGGGCGACGTGCGAGGTGCCGATATTGGACGAGCGGATGAAGACATCGGTCAGGGTCAGGAGATTGCTGGAGCTATGCTCGTCGTGGATCAGGCGTGTGCCGAGCTGCAGCGGCTGACGGCCGTCATAGGTCGAGTTGAGCGTGGCCGTGCCCGTATCGAGGCCGGCGGCGATAGAAATGACCTTGAAGATCGAACCGACCTCATAGCGGTCAACAGCGGCGCGGTTGCGCTTCTGGTCTTCGCTGAAGCTGCCGGGATGATTGAGGTCGAAGTCGGGATAGCTGGCCATGGCCAGCACTTCGCCGGTGCGGACATTGGTGACGATGCCGATCGCGCCCTGAACCTTCTGCTCCAGCGCCACGGCGCGCAGTTCGTTCTCGACCGCGCCCTGGACGCGCAGGTCCATCGACACCTGCACCGGCTGGTCGTGGGCGGCCTGGGCGGAAATCTCGCTGTTGAAGGCCTTTTCGACGCCCGACAGGCCATCGCCGCCGCGCTGGGTCATGCCGATATAGACCGCGCCTGTATTGGCCAGCGGATAGTCGCGCACGCGGGTGGCTTCGAAGGTGACGCCCGGCAGGCCATAGTTGAGGATGCGGTCGTGATCGACCTGCCTGATATTGGAGACGAGGAGCGCGCGCGAATCGCCGGAAAACACCCTGGCGATCTGGTCGCGCGAGACGTTGGGGAATATCTGGGTCAGGGCGTCGCGTACATAGGACCGGTCGGCGCCGGTCATGTCGGTCGGGTCGACGAACAGATTGTAGTCGTTGACGTCGGACGCCAGCAGAGCGCCGTTGCGATCGACCAGCTGGGCACGGGCGCCGGGGTCGGCGGTCATCTCGGCGATCTGGCCCGGCGAATTGAACAGCGACGCCTTGGCGGCGAAGATGGCGAGCGCGACATAGCCTACACTCAGCCCCACCAGGATGGCGAAGATGCGCATGCGCGTGTTCTGCGCCTTCTGGCTGGCCGCGTTGGCGCGCTCGAAGGCGTGTTCGACTTTCCAGACGCGATCAGCCACCCATTGGAAGCCGGATTGCGTCGCTTCGAGCAGGGGCAGTCTCACGGGTGTGTCTCCGGGGCGGCCTTGACGGTGGAAATCAGTTCATCGGTCGAGGCGCTGGAACTGGCGGCGGCGGCGGTGACCGGCGTGGCGACGGGCAGAGAGGTCGCCTTCGAGATTTCCCCCATGGTGTCGAGATCGGCCTCGTGGTTCGGCTCGACCGGCTTCATGCCGAGGTACTGCGTCGCCAGGGCCTCGAGCCGTGACGGGCGTTCCAGGCTGGCGACCTTGATCTTCAGGGCATCCACCGCCTCCTGCTGCTCGGCAATCTGCGCATCGAGATCGCCCATGCGCTTGATGTCCTCGCCTTCGCGCGCCTTGGACAGGCACACCCAGAAGATCATGGCCAGGGCCAGCAGTATGCCGACCAACTCGATGAGCCGGATGCCGCGCACGCGCTGTTCAAAGAGGTGGAGGAAAGCCTTCATGATGCGGCTCCGGTTCGGCGGACGGCGCGCAGGCGGGCGGAGCGGGCGCGCGGGTTGGCGTTCAGTTCGGCTTCGGACGGGGCGATGGCCTTGGGCGTGACCAGTTCGTAAAGCGGAACGCGGATGGCCGCTTTTTGCGGTGCGTGACGTGAGCCGCCGGGCACCTTGCCCGACTGTTCGTTGCAGAAGGTCTTGACGATGCGGTCTTCCAGCGAATGGAAAGTGACGATAGCCAGGACGCCGTTTTCCTTCAGCAGGCCGGCAGCGGCATCGAGCGCGCGTTCCAGCTCGCCGAGTTCGTCATTGACGGCGATGCGCAGGCCCTGGAAGGTTTTGGTCGCCGGGTGGGTCGGCGCACCGCGCCGGCCGCCCAGCGCCCGCTCCACGACCTCGGCCAGGTCGAGCGTGCGTTCGAAGGGACGTTCCTTGCGGCGATGGACGATGGCGGCGGCGATGACGCGCGAACGGTGTTCCTCGCCGTACAGCCAGATGACGTGGGCGATATCATCCTTGTCGTCGTCATTGACGATGTCGGCGGCGCTGCGGCCCGAAGCGCTCATGCGCATGTCGAGCGGGCCGTCGCGCAGGAAACTGAAGCCGCGATCAGCTTCGTCAAGCTGCATCGACGACACGCCGATGTCGAGGACGATGGCGTCGCAGGCGGCATGGCCAAGCTCGGCCAGGCCCTCGGCCATCTCGGAAAAGCGGCGGTTGACCCACTGGAAGCGGCCGGGATATTCGCCGGCCAGGGCATCGGCGAACGGACGGACACGGATGTCGCGATCGAAGGCGACGACGCGGGCGCCGCCCTTCAGGAAGGCGCGCGAATAGCCGCCGGCGCCGAAGGTGCCGTCGACGATCAGCTTGTCTTCCAGCGGACCGAGCACGGCCAGGACCTCGGGCAGCAGGACGGAGAGGTGCGGCGCGACTTCGCTCACGGGTTGCCTCCGCGCCGGCTCATGGCCGCGGCCACCAGCCGGTCCTGCTCGGCCGCATAGGCGTCATAGGCAGCCGGTTCCCAGATCTGGAAGCTGTCGCCGAGGCCGGTCAGCACGACATCGCCGGTCAGGTTGAAGCTCTGGCACAGCTTTTCCGGCAGGGTGATGCGGCCGGCGGTGTCGAACGACAGGCGCTGCATGGCGCCATAGAAACGGTGCTCCAGCGCTTTGCGGGTCGGGGACAGCTTGGGATATTCGTTGATCACGTCACGATAGGTCGCGAAAAAGGTGGCGCCGCCACACTCGATGCACTGGGCGTCGATGGCGGCGAAACAATACAGCCCCTCGAACGATTCGACACCGTCATACGGCAGGAGGGCGGCGGCGCGGAAGTCCTGCGGCACCAGAAGCCGCCGCTTGGCATCCAGCTGTTTCTCGTGGCTTGAGAGAAACACCCCGCGCTTCGGGCCCGAAAGCGGCCCGCTCCCTGAACTGTCCGTCGGTGGTTGCGGCCAGCCCGCCCAAATCACCCTTGCCGATCGCCGTTAGGGTTAACATGGGATTAAATGGGATGCAATGACTCTTGTTGACACCAGCCAAGATTCTTCAACGCGATCAGGCACTTGGAACAAAATAAGAACATGTAGTTTGAGCGTCACACATCTGCGGGAAGTTAATGCAATTGTAACTTAAAATTGAATGAACGCGATAATCGTGCTTTGGTCTTGCGGACATCCGCGGGGGCGAACATGGCCGAGACCAGCTCAGCCGGGCAATTTTTCAGGGAAACCTCGTTCATTGCCCGCATGTACGGGCAGTCGATGCATGACAATTTCCGCGACCTGGCCCCCAAATCCGATCGAAAGACCGAGTTCCAGGCCCTGCAGGACCAATTCGACGCCGAAATGAAAAAGCCGCGGCCCGAATTCTCACAACTGCTGCGCATCGAGGCCGGCCTGGTCGATATTATTCGCGACAAGGACCTTCGGTCGCGTTACTGGACCATCGAGGATCGCTTTCACCGGGTCGTGCCCCTGTCAACCCAGGCCAGCTACAGGGCCAGCGTGCCGGCCGTCGGCGCCAAGGACTGGAACGACCCCGAGTTTATCCGTTCGCAGACGCGCACCCTGCTCAGCGTCATCCACGCCAACTATCTGCTGAACATGGCGCGCGAAGTGTCCGTCCGCCGGCTGATGCTGTTCCTGCTGTCGGCTTTCGCCGTCGTATGCCTGATCGCCGCGGCCGTCTTCGCGCACTACACTCAGGTCTTCAATCTCTACAAGGTCGGCCTGGCCCTGCTGTTTTTCCTGGGCTCGCTCGGCGCCCTGCTCAGCCTTTTCCACCGCCTGCAGGACGCCGTGACACGCGACGCCATGATCGAGGATGGCATCTACGAACTGACCGGCCTGAGGATCGGCTGGCTCGGCATCCTGATTTCATTGTTCATGGGCGGCGCCTTCGCCGTGGTGTTTTACGGTATCGTCATGGCGAACCTGCTGAGCGTCTCCGAGGTCAGGGTGTCGACGGCTGAACCGCCGACGGCCTCAAGCTCCGCGTCCGCCAGCGACGACGACGAGGCGTCGGACCTCGCTCCGGAAGCCAAGTCCGTCACCTTGCCCAGTCCCGGTATCGTCGCCAAACGGGAAAACATCGTTTGCAAACAGAGCGACAAGTCCCAATGCGTCACGGTGGAAAACCTGGCCACCGTCATGGGCTTCGTCGACATGACCAGCTTCTACAAGATGCTGATCTACGCCTTCCTGGCCGGGTTCGCCGAGCGGCTGGTGCCCGACATTCTCAACCGGCTGAGCAAGCGCTCCGACTGAGCATGCCCGAAAAGACAGGAACCAGATGACCTGTAAGCCGGGTTCTGTACAACTTGCGTTGTGGCGATCATTCCTCTTGGCCGTTCATCGCTGAATGGCTCACGCGACCTACCCGAACGGCCGGGCCGGCAAAGCCCTGCCGGTTTCCCGGCGCACCGTTCCTATTTGGTCTTGCTCCCGGCGGGGCTTGCCATGCCGCTTCCGTTACCGGAAGCGCGGTGCGCTCTTACCGCACCCTTTCACCCTTGCCTTATGAATAAGGCGGTTTGCTTTCTGTGGCGCTGTCCCTGGGGTCACCCCCGGCGGGCGTTACCCGCCGCCGTCTTGCCGTGGAGCCCGGACTTTCCTCGAGCGCCCGAAGGCGTCCCGCGACCGCCCGGTCATCTGGTAAGAGCCCTTATGCTCGCAATGGCCGACAGGATCAAGTGTCGCGCTGGGTAAAAGCGCCGATGGCCAGGACCAGCCAGCCGAGTATGGCCAGCGCTCCACCGACCGGCGCCAGCAGGGCGAAAGCGGCAATGCCGGTCAGAACATGCAGCGCGATCCCCAGGGCGAACAGGCCCGAACCGGTCAGCATCAGGGCCACGGAGGCGGCGCGGCGCCATCCTCTGACCAGTTGCGTATTGACGACAGCCAGCACGGCGGCGGCATGGAACAACAGCACCTGGCCGCCGTTGACCAGCAGGCTCATCGCCGGCGGATGCGATCCCGACGCCAGCATGATCATGCCGAACAGGCCCCACAGGGCGGCTATGCCGAAGATGATGCGTTGTCCGTTCACGGCTTATGCCTCCATGAGTGCGATGATGCGCAACAGCGCCATCAGGCGCACGCGCAAACGTGCGTCGGCCTTGCCTTCCAGAGGCGTGGCGATGTCTTCAGGACACCAGTGGCGCTGGAAGGCGGTGACGATGGTCGCCGTTTCATCATCATATGGCCCACCGGGCAGAATGTTGTAGCCGAGCTTGCCGAGCGCGCCCTGCAAGGCGAAGACGCCGGGACCGGTGTCGCCAGGGCCCAGTGGCGGGCCCATTGCGCCGTTGGGGGGCACCTCCGGATTGACCCACAGGCCATGGCCATGCTCAGCCAGAATCTGCCACGGAAAACGTTCGCCGGGATCCTGCTTGCGGGCCGGCGCGATGTCGGAATGGCCGAGAATGCGCGGGTCGGGAATATCCCAGCGTCCACGTATGCCGTCGAGCAGGCCGATGACGGAGTCGATCTGGGCGTCGGGGAAATCGCGATAGCCGAACTCGTGGCCGGGATTGACGATCTCGATACCGATCGAGGCCGAATTGAGCCTGGTGTCGCCATTCCAGAACGACACGCCGGCATGCCAGGCGCGGCGTTCCTCCGGCACCAGGCGGTAGACCGTGCCGTCTTCGTCGACGCAGTAGTGAGCCGAGACTTCGGCCGCCGGATCGGTCATGCGGTCGAGCGCTTCTTTCGCCGTACGCATGCCGGTATAATGCAGCACCAGCATGTCGGGCGGCGCGGTGCGTTCGTTGAAATTGGGCGACGGCAGGTCGATGATGGCCATGGCCCCAGTCTAAACGCGACATAACGCGAACGGAAACAAAATCGCTTGGATAAGCCGGTCAGGCGTGCCGAAAATAGCTGACTTTTGAGCATCCGCCGCGACGTGTACCATGAGTACACGAGCAAGGGAGCACAAAAAGGCGGCCATTTGCAGGCCGCCTGAACGAGCTTAGGCAACGATTTTTAGTAGACGGTCCAGGTCGAGCCGTCCTTGCGCGCCTCCATGACCCCCTTGGGGTCTTCGGCGCGGACGAAGATGCGCACCGGCTTGCGTCGAAGCGCGGCGAAGGCGGCCATGACGGCGAAGGCGGCGGCGGCCACGGCCAGCAGGGCCGAGGCAAAGACGGCGGCCAGCACAAGGGCGGCGATGATGCCGAGACCGATGACCGTCATAACCATCCCGTAAAGAACACGAGCGATCAGGTTCCGGCGACGGACCTGGCCCCAGGGGCGGTAGTTACGCGAAAACGACGGGTCTTGTGCGGTCATAAAACTCGAACCTCGAACTGCTGGGACTGAAACCGGAGCCTCCCACTGCCCCAGATTGGCACGAAATCGTGCGGCGTCAACCTCCCCGCGCGCCACGGGGGAATTATTTTAAGACGCCCTTAAGCATAACAAGGGCTTGGCGACCCAGGTCACCACATCACTTTTTTATTATCTTTGTGACAGCCGCTCCTTTCAGGCCGTCGCGCGTTCACGCGTGATCTGGTCGTAGGCGCGGTTGATACGCGCCGATTTCTGGGTGTAGATCGTCTCGAACTCGGCCGGCAGACCGCGGGCGCGGATGCGATCGGGATGGAAGTCGTTGAGCTGGCTGCGCCTGGCCAGGCGGATATCGTCGTCGCTGGCGTCGGGGGTCAGGCCAAGGATGGCGTAGGGATCGTCCTCGGCCAGCGGCACATGGCCGGCGCGGATGCGGCGATAGGCGGTCGGCGACAGGCCGAACAGGCCGGACACCGTCTCAAGATAGGTTTCCTCGGCATCGCTCAGATAACCGTCGGCCAGGGCGATATGGAACAGGCCTTCGAGCACATCCTCCAGCACCTGAGGACAGCCGGCGTAGCGCCGGGCCAGGCGGCGGGCGTAGGATTCAAAGCCCAGGCTGGTCTGGCGCGCCAGGTTGTAGAGACGCAGGACGTCGCGGCGCGCAGCCTCGTTCGGCTGGAATACGTGCAGGAACGCCGTCCGCTCCCCGTCATCCGCCAGACCGTCGGCCATGGCCAGCTTGGCGCCCAGGGCTGTCACCGCCGTGGCGAACGCCGGGTCGGCGCCCGGCGGCCCCTTGGGACATTCCGTGCACTCGGCGGCGTCGAACGACCGCGCGGCGATCCTGGCCAGATTCTTCCAGAACGACATCGTCTCTCCTGATCGGCCTTATCGTAGCGCATTTTGACGGCCTTGTGGCGTGAACAATGATTTATTTTGCGGCGCGGTGGACAGCCTTCCCCTTCGTGGCGTGAGCAGGCGATAAAAATGCGCCATGCGGACGCCTTAGTTGCTGTATAAGCGAACGAACTTGCTCGTATGCGGCGTCAAGCCTAGATACGATCATCTGTACCGTCCGGAGCCCTGCCTTGCGTTTTTCGACTTCGACCGCCCTCAGTCTCGGTTTGATCGCCGTCGTTTGCGGCCTTGCCGTCCAGCCAGCCGCGGCCAGGGTCAGGACGCACCGCCACCACAAGGCGCATGCCGCAAATCCCGTGACAACGCCGGCTCCGGTCCCGCCGGCGGACGCCGCGCCGGCCCCTGACGTCACGACGGTGACCGGTCTCAACGCCGACGGCTCGATCCGGCCGCCGATCATCGACGACGCACCGACCGACGATTACCAACGCGTGGCTTGGTGTGACGGCGTGCTGAGCGGCGACATGGACCTGGCGGTCTATATCAAGGACGTCCAGCCGGTCGACCCGACCATCCAGCTGATCGGCCAGTCCTACCTGCGCGCCTATGAGGCAGCGCTGACCCTTTCGGGCAAGGGCGACAGCGACAGCGGCCACGCGACGGCGGAAACGGCGCGCCAGAACGGCTACGACGGCTGGAAAGGCGCGCTGGCCGCCGACACGAAAAAAGCGGCCTGGGCCTATGACAACTGGCAACTGCCGGGCGATTGCGAGCACGCCGCCGTGCGCCTGTCCGGGCATCCGAACCTGTTCGCCGAAATGGCCACCGACGAGGAAGCCAAGGCGATTTCCGACACCCTGTCCTCGGGCGGGCCGCACAAGTACGAGGACCTGCCCAAACCGGTCCTGACGGCCAATACCGCGCCGGTCGACAGTGACGCGCCGATTTCGACCAACACCCTGGCGCAGCGCGCCAGGCAGGCGGCCGACCTGCCGCCGGTGCCGGGCGGAACGGCCGCTTCATCGTCGGCGAGCAGTTCTTCGGACGGTTCAGCTTCGACGTCCGGCCAGAACTGACAAGTCTCTGACGGATATTGAAAAACGCGTATTTCGCCGCTGCAAAATATAGCTGGATCACACGCTTGTGATATTCGCCAAATCGGCTATGATGCGCGATTGAAAAAAGCCGTCGTGCGACCTGCCTGAAACATGCCGCGTCTTCCGGAAGAAGCCGGGAAAATGCCTGCGGCGGAGCGGCCCCGGCTTTGCATGCAAAGACCTCCGAATCCGAGTACCTGACACGTCCATGCGTATGCCGAACTGGCTGAGCCAGCCCCTTTCCCCTCTGGCGCCCTACACGCCCTACCTGGTGAGCGGAACGCACATCGGGCTGTGCCTTCTGGCGCCGGTGTTCCTGTTCCTGGCCTTCTTCAATCCCGACGTGCTCAACGTCACCCATATCGGCTGGACGCTGGAGGCCGACTGGGGCCAGCATGTCAATGGCTGGAATGCGTTCCGCAACTGCGCCGACGCCTTCAACCACCAGACCTGCTACGCCGCCCCGATCGGCAATACGCTGATCTCGACCGATTCCAATCCGCCGTTCGCCTTCCTGTTCAAGCCGTTCGCCCACTGGCTGCCGGCCAATTTCCAGTACATCGGCATCTGGTTCTTCTTCTGCGTCTGCATGCATTTCGTGTTCAGCTACAAGCTGGTGCGGCCGCATGCGCCGGGCCGCTGGTCGGCCCTGGGCGGCGCGCTGGCGCTCAGCGCCATGCCGATCCTTTATTATCGCGAGCGTCACGACACCTTGATGGCGCAGTGGACGATCCTGTGGGCGCTGCACCTGTTCATCAACGTCAGGGACGACACCCTGCCCGAGATCGGCAGCCTGCGCACCTTTGCCATCAGTTGGTTCCGCAATGGCGCCAAGATGCTGGGCTACGCCGCCCTGCTCGGCTTTGCCGGCCTGCTGCACCCGTATCTGTTGTTCATGGTGGCCGCGGTGTGGGGCGGCGACGTGCTCAAGCGTTTCTGGCCAGCGGCGCGCGCGCTCGATCGCGCTGTGCTGCTGGATGTCGTGGCCAGGTCGGCCTTTGTGCTGGCCGCCGCCGTGGTCGGCCTGGCGCTGGGCGGTTCGTTCACCAAGGGCATGGCGCCGGGCGCCGCCGGGTGGGCCTACTACTCCATGAACCTGATGGCCTTCTTCAACCCGGTACGGCCGGAATTCTCGGCGATCATGCGCGCCACGCCGCTCAATGGTGGCCAGTCGTTCGAGGGCTACCAGTATCTCGGCTTCGGCCTTCTGACCCTGCTGGTCATCGCCTTCGTCCTGTTCTTCGCCACATCGGACGGCCGGCGCGCCAAGGACTTCTTCGGCCGGCTGCTGTACCTGTCCCTGCCGTTCGCGGCGCTCCTTGCACTGGCGGTGACCAATCGCGGCCTGTTCTACGGCCAGCAGCTTTGGTATTTCCCGACGCCGGACATCCTTAAGAACTGGCTGGCCATTCTGCGCGCCTCGGGCCGCATGGCGTGGCCCATCGCCTATTGCATGGTGCTGGCGGGGCTGGCGGTGCTGTTCCGCATGAAGAAACCGGTGATCGCCTTTGTCCTGCCGGCCATCCTGGCACTGCAGGCCTACGATCTCAACGGTTTCGCCTCGGCGATGCGCGACGCGACAGCCCTGGCGGAAAGCTCTCAGACCTATTACCTGACGCCGTCGCCGGCGTGGGACCAACTGGTCGCCCAGGCCAAGGGGGTCGACTTCTATCCGGCCAACATCCACCTCAACGACAAGCTGTTCTATGAGCTTACCTGGCGTGCGACATCGGAAAAGAAGCCTGTCAACACCGTCTATGCGGCGCGCGAGAACCTGATCCAGGTCAGTTATGAGGATTCGGGCGAGGACCAGTTCAAGGAAGGCCAGGTCAACAACGACCACCTGTTCGTCTTCCTGAAGCAATGCGACGTGCCGCCCAGCCTGTGGCCGCGCCTGCGCATGCTGGACGGCGTGTGGATCATCCCGCCCGCCTCGGCCGGCAATCTCGACGGCGAACTGGCCAAGCCGCGCTGGAGCCCGATGGGCTCCAAGGTTCGCTTCGGCTGGCTGGACCAGGGGACATGTCTGCTGGATCAAAACTGGTCCAAACCCGACGTCGAGGGCGTGTGGAGCGACGGCCCCAAGGCCGGCATCGTCATCCCGATCAAGGCCGTGCAGTTCGACACGGTCAAGCCGCCGCGCGCCCTGGACCTGAAACTGACCGCGCGCAGCCGTCAGCCGGTGCTGGTGACCGTGCTGGTCAACAATATCAAGGTCGGCCGCATCAATCTCGACCGCCAGAAAAGCGATACCGTCCTGCACCTGCCGAAATGGGTGCTGCGCCGCGACAATCTCAATATCCGCTTCGTGGTCGCCGGTGACAACAGCATCCTGCCGCCTCCTCCGCCACCGCCCGCTCCCGCCAACGTCACCGGCCGCGGTGCGGTGGTTACGCCGGTTCTGGTCGCCGCCCAGCCCGACGCCGCAGCCCAGGCCCTGGGTATCAAGCTGGTCGGCATGACCCTGGTCGACCGCGATGCGCCGCCACCCCTGCCGGCCGCCAAGCCGGCGACCGGGGCTTAACCAAAAAGCGGTTTCAATTCCGGGAAAATACGATTATAAGGCGCATCAGGCCCGTGTGCATTGCAAAATGCACGCGGGCTTGCCATCTTAGCACGGCCCCGTCCATCCCCGCTCCGGTCGCTTTCACCCTCGACCGGTAAAAGGGCTTTTGTCATTCCTCTGGGTGTTTGAAGACCTTAATCGCACATGGAAAAAGTGCCGATGACCGTCGCGGGCTACAAGGTCCTCGACGATGAACTTAAGCGCCTCAAGTCGACCGAGCGGCCCAGCGTCATCGCCGCCATCGCCGAGGCCCGGTCGCATGGCGACCTGTCGGAAAACGCAGAGTACCACGCCGCCAAGGAGCGCCAGGGCTGGATCGAGGGCCAGATCGCCGAGATCGAGGACCGCATCAGCCGCGCCCAGGTGATCGACGTCTCGAAACTCAGCGGTGGTCACATCAAGTTCGGCGCCACGGTCACCGTGGTCGACGAAGACACCGAGGAAGAAGGCCGCTACCAGGTCGTCGGCGACCATGAAGCCGACGTCAAGTCGGGCAAGATCTCGCTGTCGTCGCCTCTGTCGCGCGCCATGATCGGCAAGGAGGTCGGCGACGTTGTCGAGGTGGTGACGCCCGGCGGCGTGAAGGCTTACGAAATCCTCAAGGTCGAATGGATCTGACACAGGCGTGACGGAGCGGCTGACCATCTGGGCCGTGTCCGACGGACGGGCGGGCATCGAGAACCAGGTCCTGGGTCTGGCGGAAGCCATCCAGCGCCTGACGGCCGCCGACATCACGGTCAAGCGTATCCGCTACCGCCCGGTTTTTGACTGGTTGCCCGTTGCGTTGAAGATCGCGCCCAATGCCATGCTGGCGCCGGACAGCGACAGCGTGGCCGCGCCATATCCCGACATCTGGATTGCCGCCGGCCGCGCCACCCTGCCCCATTCGATGCGCATGCGCCAAAGGTCGCACGGCCGGACCATGGTGGTGCAACTGCAGGACCCGCACGCGGCAACGGGAGCTTTCGACCTGGTCATTGCGCCGCAGCATGACGGGCTTGCCGGCGGCAACGTTCTGTCGCTGGTCGGTTCGACCAACCGAGTGACTTTGGGACGGTTGCATGCCGAAGGTGCGGCGTTTGCCGGACTGCTGGCTGGACGGCAGCGGCCGTTCGTCACCGCCCTGATCGGCGGCAATTCCAGGAGCCACGCCTTGAGTGCCGAACGGGCGCGGGCCCTGGCCGGACAGATGCGGACGGCCGTCGAGGCCTCGGGTGGCACCCTGCTCCTGACGTTCAGCCGGCGCACGCCAGGCGACGCGCGTCACATTCTGACCGAGACCTTGCAGGATTTACCGGCGGTTATCCATGACGGCAGCGGCAGCAATCCCTATTTCGCCTTTCTCGATGCCGCCGACTACATCCTGGTGACTGAGGATTCGGTCAACATGGCGGTCGAGGCGGCAACGACCGGCAAGCCGGTCTACATCCTCGGGCTCGACAGCCGGCGGCCGGCCAGCAAGTTCGCCCGCTTTCATCAGGGCCTGCGCGACAGCGGCATCGCGCGGCCGTTCGAGGGCCGGCTGGACAGCTGGACCTATGCACCGCTCGACGAAACCACCCGCGCGGCGGAAGCGGTACTCAAGGCACGTAGTTGAGAATCGGGCTCAGCCACCGCTCAGCCTCTTCGACCGTCCAGCCCTTGCGGCGGGCATAGTCTTCGACCTGATCCCTCTCGATCTTGCCGACGCCGAAATAGTGCGACTTCGGATGGGCGAAATACATGCCTGACACCGAGGCCGGCGGGGTCATGGCCAGGCTTTCGGTCAGGTCCATGCCGGTACGGGCGCGGGCATCGAGCAGGTCAAACAGGGTACGCTTTTCGGTATGTTCCGGCTGGGCCGGATAGCCAGGCGCCGGGCGGATGCCCCTATACTTTTCAGCGATCAGGTCCTCGACGGTGAGGTTTTCGTCCGCCGCATAGCCCCACAGTTCGCGGCGAACCTTCTTGTGCAGGGCCTCGGCGAAAGCCTCGGCCAGGCGGTCGGCCAGGGCGGTGGCCAGGATGGCGTTGTAGTCGTCGCCCTTCGCCTTGAAGTCACGGGCGATTTCCAGTTCGCCGTGGCCCGCTGTGACCGCGAAACCGCCGATCCAGTCCGGTGTGCCTTTCGGCGCGATGAAATCGGAAAGCGCGGTATTCGACTGATCGGCACGCGTCTTCTTCATCTGCTGGCGCAAGGTGTGGAAGCGCGCGATGACTTCACGGCGCGTCTCGTCCTCATAGACCTCGATATCGTCATTGCCGTCGGCATTGGCCGGCCAGAAACCGACCACACCGCGTGCCTCGAACCATTTTTCATCGAGAATGCGCTTCAGCATGGCCTGCGCGTCCTTGAACAGGCCGCGCGCCGCCTCGCCGACCACGTCGTCCTCCAGGATCATCGGATAACGGCCGGCCAGTTCCCAGGTCGCGAAGAACGGCGTCCAGTCGATGTGGTCGGCCAGGTCGTGCAGATCGTAGGGCGAGAAGGTGCGCAGTCCGAGGAACGACGGCGCAACCGGCGGTTCGGAGGCGAAGTCGATGCGGAAGCGGTTGGCGCGGGCCTCAGCCAGGGTCGAACGCGGCTGCGAATTACCTTTGCCGTAAGCCTCGCGCACCTTGACATAATCGGCCTTCGTATCAGCCTTGAACACGTCGCGCTCATCGCCAAGCAGGTTCGACACCACGCCGACGGCGCGCGATGCGTCGAGGACGTAGACAACCTGGTTGTTGACATAGCCCGGCTCGATCTTGACCGCGGTGTGCGTCTTCGACGTCGTCGCGCCGCCGATCAGCAGGGGTATGTCAAACCCGGTGCGCTGCATTTCGCGGGCGACGAAGACCATCTCGTCCAGCGACGGCGTGATCAGGCCGCTGAGGCCGATCATGTCGACCTTGTGTTCGCGCGCCTCGGCCAGGATGCGGTCGCACGCCACCATGACGCCCAGGTCGATGACCTCGTAATTATTGCACTGGAGCACGACGCCGACGATGTTCTTGCCGATGTCGTGGACATCGCCCTTGACCGTAGCCATCAGGATCTTGCCCGCCGCCTGGTAGCTGCCGCCGGCGGCGACGTGGGCTTCCTTTTCGGCTTCCATGAACGGCATCAGCCAGGCCACGGCCTGCTTCATGACGCGGGCGGACTTGACGACTTGCGGCAGGAACATCTTGCCGGCGCCGAACAGGTCACCGACGACGTTCATCCCGGCCATCAGCGGACCTTCGATGACATGCAGAGGCCGTTCGGCGGATTTGCGCGCTTCTTCAGTATCAGCGTCGATATAGTCGGTGATACCATTGACCAGGGCGTGCTTCAGCCGTTCCGCGACCGTGCCTTCGCGCCACGCCAGGTTGGCGACCTGGACCTGCCCCTTTTCGCCCTTGTACTTCGGCGCCAGGTCGACCAGGTATTCGGTGTTGGAGATGTTGTGGCGCTGGGGCCGGTTGAGGATGACATCCTCGACCGCCTGGCGCAGTTCCGGATCGATGTCGTCATAGACCGGCAAATCGCCGGCATTGACGATGCCCATGTCCATGCCGGCCCGGATGGCGTGGTACAGGAACACGCTGTGGATCGCCCGGCGCACCGGCTCGTTGCCGCGAAAGCTGAACGATACGTTCGATACCCCGCCCGACACGCGCACAAACGGCAGGGTCTGCTTGATCGCCCGCGTGCCTTCGATGAAGTCGACGGCGTAGTTGTTGTGCTCGTCGATGCCGGTCGCCACCGCGAAGATGTTGGGATCGAAGATGATGTCTTCCGCCGGAAAACCGACTTCGTCGACCAGTATGCGATAGGCGCGGGTGCAGATTTCGATCTTGCGCGCCGCCGTATCGGCCTGGCCCTGCTCGTCGAAAGCCATGACCACCACCGCCGCGCCGTACTTCATGCACTCGCGGGCGTGATGGCGGAAAATGTCCTCGCCTTCCTTCATCGAGATCGAGTTGACGATACACTTGCCCTGAACGCATTTCAGGCCGGCCTCGATCACCTCCCATTTCGATGAATCGATCATCACCGGTACGCGGGCAATGTCGGGCTCGGCCGCCAGCAGGTTCAGGAAGGTGCGCATGGCAACGACGCTGTCGAGCAGGCCTTCGTCCATGTTGACGTCGATCACGGCGGCGCCGGCTTCGACCTGCTGGCGCGCCACGGCCAGGGCTTCGGTGAAGTTGCCCTCGACGATCAGCTTCTTGAACCTGGCCGAGCCAGTGACATTGGTGCGTTCGCCGATATTGATGAAAATGGGGGTCATAACTGCCAATAATCGTTGTTGCGTTTGTATTTGCGGACGAGCGCCTCAAGAGGTGCGACCGCTGCGTTGGGGTTGGTGGCGTCATAGGGAATGGCTTCCATCTCGCGCACGAAAGCGACGAAATCCGGGTGAAAGCGCAGGACGCGTAGGCCATGCCTTTCAAAGCCTTCCTTGGCGCTGATCCGCGCCGGTTTGCCCTTGTCGTCGAAATAGGACTTGGTCTTGCCGGACAGAAGGTATTCGTGCGCGTGCATCATCCACTGAGTGAAGATGCGCACCGGCAGAATGCCGGCCTGCAGAAATTCCCACTCCTGGAGCTGCAACACCCAGAAGGCGTTGAAGAAGTACTTGATATCGTAGTCCGACAGGGTCTTGTCCTTGCGGTGAAACCGCACGTCTATATCGTGGGACAGACGCGTCAGCTCGGCATATTTGTCGGAAAAGCCGACATAGGCGTCGAGCGATTTCTCACGATTGGAAATGGCCGAGGATGTTCGTACCTGGCCCCAGGCCAGTACGATCGCCACCACCGCCGCCGTGGTGTAGATGACGGTAAAGATCAGCGTCCATTCGAAGATGAAATGGTCGGGCATCAGCGGCCGGATCTCCGGATCGCCAGGTCGATCTGGCCATGCAGGAAGTCGGCGAAAGCGATGCCCTGGGCCTTGAGCGACTTCGGATATAGCGAGGCTTTGGTCAGACCCGGCAGGGTGTTGGTTTCGAGGAAGATGGGGCCATCGTTCGATATGATGAAGTCCGAACGCGAATAGCCGCGGCACGACATGGCCTTGTGCGCCTTGACCGCCAGACGTTGCAGTTCGACATTGATGGCCGGATCGAAGCGCGCCGGGCAGATTTCCTGCGTTGTCTTGGCCAGATACTTGCCGGCATAGTCGAAGGCGCCGTCGGCCGGCACGATCTCGACAGGCGGCAGGGCGAATATCTCGCCATTCATTTCCAGCACGCCGCAGGTCGCCTCCGGACCGGTGACAAAGGGCTCGATGACGTAGGGCTGGGCGGCGGCTTCGCGGCGCACGGCGGCCAGGTCCTGCGAGGAATTGACGAAGATCAGGCCGTAGGACGAACCGTCCTGGGCCGGCTTGGCGATCAGTCGACCGTAATGAGCGAAAGCCTCGTCAAGCTCTTCCAGCGTCACGGTCGATGGCGAATGGACTCCGGCCAAGGCGGCAAAGTGTTTGGCAGCGGTCTTGTCGAAGGCCAGGTGGGAAGCGGCGGAACCGGAGCCGGTGAAGGGCACGCCGTACGCTTCGGCGACAACCTGGAACTCACCGTTTTCAGCCGAACCGCCGTGTAGGCCCAGGACCAGGACGCGATCCTCGGTCGCGGCGCGGGCCATGGCGTCGTCGACCGTACCGATGCGCGCGCCCTCCGCCTTGAACTCGACCTCGAACGGCCGGTCGTGGGCGGAAAGGCGCTCGCACGACGTGGCGAAGACCAGACCGGCGACGTCCCAGAACCACACCTCGGCATCCGGCAAGGCGGAGGCCAATGCCTGGGCGGTGGCGGTCGAAACGAGACGTTCGCGGCTGGTGCCGCCAAAGAGGATGGTGGTGCGCATAGGTTATTATTCTGCGGTGCGTGACGATGGGTGCTTTAGCGCCAAGTCGGAAGAAAATGGAAGGAAGAAAAGGGAGAAAGACGCCCACCACCACATCTCACTCGCCTTTGCCGAGGCAAAGGCTTGCTCGTGCGGTCCCCCTCCCCACCGAAGGTGGGGAGGTACAGGTTATTGCATCTTCTTCACCGCCACGACCTCAATTTCGACCAAATAGGCGGGCGAAACCAGGGCGGCGACCTGCATGGCGGCGCGCACGGGCTTGTTGGGCTGGTCGGGCGTGCCGAAGTGACGGCTGTAGGCCTTCATCATGCCGGCGAAGTCCATCTTGCCGGTGGCCGGGTCGGCCGCCATGTAGACATGCATCGAGACGATGTCGCCGAGCGTGGCGCCCTGGGCCTTCAGCGCCGCGTCGATCTTGCCGAGCGCCGATTCGGTCTGTTCCTCGGTATCGCCGTAAGCCGCCGGCGAGCCCGCCTCGGCGTCGGCGTGGTTGACGCCCGACACCTGGCCCGAAACGTAGATGGTCGCATAGCCCGGCGGCACGACGATGGTGGAGGCAATGGGAAAGCTGCCTTCATAGGTGCGGGCAACGGGCGCCACGACAGGCTTTGCGGTCACGTGATGCGATTTCGCCTCGGCGGCCGGGGCAATGGTCAGGGCCAGGACGGCCATCAACAGGATACGCATGTAGTCTCCTCAGGCTTTCAGGCTTTGCTGGCGCGCCGCGATCAGGTTGACGACGCGGTGGGCCGAGACGAAGGCGCCCTGTTGCCAGGCACCGACATGGCTCAGATGCTCACCCGCGAAGTAGAACGGGCCATCGGCGTCAGACAGCAGGGTATAGTCGGCCGGATTGTCCGTCGCCATCTCGCTTTCCAGACCGCCGGTGAAAGGAACCTTCGACCACTGGATAGCCACCGGCGATGTCATCAGGCTCGACTTGCCCGGATGCAGGCGGTCGATGGTACCTCTGGCATAGTCAACCTGGCCGGCGAAATCGCGGGTGCCCATGCGCCCGTCGAAAGCATAGCCGGCGACGATGACGCCTTGTGGCTGATGGAAGCCGGCGGACGGGTACCAGGTGATGAAGGTGTCGCGGTCGGTGAAGCTGAGGCCGCCGTAGATCTGGTCATCCTCCCAGAAGCGCGGCGACTGGAAGGCGATCTTGTAGCCGTCGCCGTACACTGTATTGCGGGCGATGGCGGCCTGGCGGTCCTTCGAAAAGTCGTTGGGAATGGTCGCCAGAACCGGCAGCGGGATGGTGCAGATGCAGTAGTCAGCCTGGATCGCCTGGGCCGTGCCGCTGATCCGGTCCCAGTACTGGATTTCGACGGTCTGCAGGCCCTTCTTGCCCGTCACGCGCTTGATGCGCTTGACCTCGCAGCCCTTGCGGATGACATCGCCCAGTTCGCGCTCGAAGGCTTTCGGGATCATATCCATGCCGCCGACCGGTTGCTGCATCGTCGCCTGCATTTCGATGATATCGGTGAAATTGGCAACGCCTTGGACGAAGGGATCGCCGACGATGGAAAGCGGCAGGGGATCACGCGGCGTGCCGAGTTGGTCACCCGCACCCGGTTCGACGCCATATCCGGCCGACGTCGAACCTGCATAGACCAGCGATTGCGGTATCTGGGTGGCGCCGATGGCCGCCGCGGCACGCGGTCCATTGCCGCCGCCCGGCAGGCCACCCCAGCGACCGAGCGTCGACACAAGCCTGTCCAGGTCGTCCTTGGAAAAGGTGTCGTCGAGCGCGCCCTTGTTGACGCACTTGGCGAACAGCTCGGCCATGTGGCCGCGATAGTCGTAGATCGCCTGGCGCATCTGGATGGCCTTGCCACCGTTGAGCCTGTCCGTCTGGATCAGGGCCGAGCCCGACCAGTTGACCTCGGTTTCCATGGCGACGCCGAACTGCTTGCAATAGCCGAGCGTCGCCTGGTGATTGGACGGGATGCGCGCCGGGCCGGCATTGAAGTAGTAACCGTCGTCGAACTGGCAGACCTGGCGCGTGCCGTCGTTCATCTCGATGACCGTGTCCTTGCGAACCGTGAAGTTACGGCCGCCGACACGGTCGCGCGCCTCCAGTAGGGTGCATTGGTAGCCGGCCTTGCCCAGTTCATAAGCCGCGCTGAGACCGGCGACGCCGGCGCCCAGGATCACGACGCGGACACCCTTGCCGGAATCCGGCGCCAGGTCGGGCGTGCCGGCCCAGGCCTCGTCCGAGCCCATCAGGCCGAGGCCCCGCGCCGCCGTATAGGCCGCCGCGAAGCCGCCGACCGCGCCAAAGCGCATCAGAATGTCACGCCGAGTTGCCATGTTCAGCCCCTTGCTGGTTTCAGGTGTGACGGGACGCTAACCCCATTGTGGCGGCAAGGCTAGACAGCATTTTCGCCGATTTTCGTCAGTGGATCGCCGGATCGTACGCCGTGTCCTCCGGCACATCGGTCGGGCTTTCGAAGTGGAGGGAATAACCATCGGGGTCGGTCAGGCCGACGTCCCACAGGTTGTTGCCGACGAACGGTCGCTTCGGCTCAAGGCCTTTGGTCACGAACTCGCGATAAAGCGACAGGGCGTCCTCGCACTGGAACCACACAGACGCGCCGACACCACGCTTGTCGGAAGGCACCTTGCCTTCGCGGTACTGCTGCAACATCAGGGCGACGCCGTCGCGTTCCAGCCAGCACCATGCAATGGCGCCGTCGGGTATCCATTCCCGGGTTCTGGTGAAGCCCAGGCCTTCGACATAGAAACGCAGCGAGGCCTGCATGTCGGCGACCATGAAAAACGGAACGGCCATTTGCAGGTTCGGCACGGCGTGTCTCCTTAGGCGCTGGCCAGCCAGGCGCGCCACGACAGGGCAGCGAAGATCAGGCTGATATCGCGGAAGCCGGCCTCGGCCAGAAGGGCTTCGTCGCGCGCCGCACTGACCGATTTCAGGCTGGTGGTGAAGCGCTTGCGCTGTTCGCGGGCGTAGTCGGGGTCGAGGCCGTTGGCGGTGGCGAAGGCGTCCTGACGGTCGAACCACAGTTCCGAATCGGCCGCTGCCTTGTCGTTGCAGTGATTGGCGATGAATAGGGGCGCACCGGGTTTAAGGCGGTCGTGCAGCGCTTTCAGCGTGGCGAGCTTGGAGCCATCGTCGGGAACGAAATGCAGGGCCAGCATGAAGGTGGCGCCGTCATAAGGCCCTTCCGGCGCATCGAAGATCAGGCCGGTCTGGATCGCCACCTTCGGATCGTCGCCCAGCAGGGTTTCGGCGGCGCGGTTCATCTCGGCCGATGGGTCGACGCCATGAAAGGTCCAGCCGGGATGACCTTGGCGCAGGGCGGCGATCTCGGTGCCGCCGCCGGCACCCAGGCAAAGGACAGCAGCCGTGTCACCGAGGCACTCGCTCATCAACTGACGCATCAGGGTCTGCAAGGTGGCGAAGCCGGGCAGGAAGACGCGTGGTCCCTGGGCAACATAAGCCGCGACGCGCGCCTGGTCTTCGAAGCTGCCGGCCATGGGTTTGGATTCGTCGCTCATGATATCCTCAGCTCAATTCAAACGGCTCCAGTCCCGCCAGACGCAGGGCCCTGGGGCGTTCGTGAACCTGGCGTGGCGCGATGCCCCTGACCTCGTCGGCGACATGGCGGATATGGTCCGGCGTGGTGCCGCAGCAGCCACCCAGGATGTTGACGATGCCGTCCTTGGCCCATTCGTGCAGCTCGTGGGCCGTCTGGTGCGGCTGCTCGTCGTACTGCCCCATGGCGTTGGGCAGGCCGGCATTGGGATAGGCGGCGACCAGGCAGTCGGCGACGCGCGCCATCTCGGCGATATGCGGCCGCATCAGGTCGGCGCCGAGCGCACAGTTGAAGCCGACGGCGAACGGCCGGGCGTGCTTGACGCTGTTCCAGAAGGCCTCGGCGGTCTGGCCCGACAAGGTGCGGCCGGAACGGTCGGTGATGGTGCCTGAAATCCAGATCGGCAGTTTCTCCTGGCCTTCATCCTCAAGGTCGAGGATGGCCTTGATCGCCGCCTTGCAGTTCAACGTGTCGGTGATGGTTTCGATCAGGTAGAGATCGACGCCGCCTTCGTAGAGCGCCTGCACCTGTTCGCGGTAGGCCTGGTAGACCTGGTCGAAGGTCACCAGGCGTGCGCCGGGGTCGTTGACGTCCGACGACATCGACAGCATCTTGTTGAGCGGACCGATCGAGCCGGCGACGAAGCGCGGCTTGTCCGGATGCTCCTCGGTCAGGCGATCGGCGACGGCGCGGGCGATTTTCGCGCCGGCCAGGTTGATATCGCGGCAGTCCCGGGCGTCGAGGCGATAATCGTCCTGGGCGATGGTGGTCGCCGAAAAGGTGTTGGTCTCGGAGATGTCGGCGCCGGCGTCGTAATATTGCTCATGCAGGTCAGCGATGATGTCAGGCCGGGTGATGCACAGGATGTCGTTATTGCCCTTGAGCTGACCTTCGTGACCGGCGAAGCGCTCACCGCGGAAATCATCCTCTTCCAGGCCGCGGCGCTGGATCATCACGCCCCACGATCCGTCGAGGATCAGGATGCGCTCCCTGGAGGCCTTTTTCAGGGCTTCGATACGTTCGGCGCGGGTCATCGGCCACCTTCCTTCTTCAGTTCCGCCTCGAAATCGGCCTGCGACTGGGCCACCAGCTTCGGCAAGGCGGCCGGGTCGACAAAGGCGCCAGTCTCACCGGCCTTCTGGCGCTGGTACTTGGCCTCCATGTCGGCGAAGTCCGGATGGTTGGCGACAAGTATGTCGGCTTTCAACGTTTTCAGACGTCGAAAGGTCAATCGGTAGTCGGCGACGATGCCGGGATAGGTTTTGTTGTGCACCAGGACATTGCCCGCCGTCGTCGCGCTGCCCCAGAACAGGATCTTCCGTCTGTGCCCGCCATCATCGACGGTCGTCGTCCACATGGTGCAGCCCGGCGTGTGGCCGGGCGTCATATGCGCTGTCAGCACCACGCCCCCGAGGCTGACGGTGCCTCCCTCGCCGATGATCCGGTCGACCCTGACCGGCGGAAAGGTGCCGACGCCGTTGATGTTGTCACCGACATGACGGCCGTGCTCCAGGGCAAGGCGGTCGCCCCTGGAGGCAATGAAAATCGCGCCCGTGTCATGCTTCAACCGCGCCATACCCCCGATATGATCGTAGTGAGCATGAGTCTCGATCAGGTATTTGATGTCGGTAAGCCTGACGCCCAGGGCCGCGATATTGCCCTCGACGATGTCCGTCGCGCCTTCGGGTCCGGCATCGAGCAGGATATCGCCTTTGGGCGTTTCGACAAGATAGACGCCGATGCCGGCCGTGCCGACGTAATAGACATTGCCGGCGATGCGATAGGGCTCGTGCGGCTGCGCCCACGACGGATCGTCCGCCGTGGCGGCTCCGGCGCACAACAATCCAATCAGTCCTGCGGCAAGCGCGATCTGTTTCACGTCGCCTGCTCCTTCAGACCCAGGATACGGCAGATGGCATAGACCAGGTCGGCGCGATTGAGGGTGTAGAAATGGAAGGCATCGACGCCCTCCTTTTCCAGCTCAAGAACCTGTTCAACGGCCACGGCGGAAGCCAGCAGTTTGCGCGTTTCGGCGTCGTCGTCGAGGCCGTCGAACAGGCTTTCCAGCCATTGCGGAACATGGGCGTTGCAGGCGCCCGCCATACGCTTCAGGCCCTTGAAATTGGTGACCGGCATGATGCCGGGCGTCAGGGCGATGTCGATGCCGGCATCGAAGACGGCGTCGCGGAAGCGCAGGTAGGTTTCCGGCTCGAAGAAGAACTGCGAAATGCCGCGTGTGGCGCCGGCATCGACCTTCTGGCGCAGGACGTCGAGATCGAAATCGAGGCCCGGCGATTGCGGATGGACCTCCGGATAGACACCGACGCTGACCTCGAAATCGCCGACACGGCGAATGGCGGCGGCCAGTTCGGTGGCGTTCTGGTAACCGTCCGGGCGCGGCTGGTAGTCGCCCCAGCCGTTGGGCGGATCGCCGCGCAGGGCGACGATGTGGCGCACGCCGGCATTCCAGTAGTCGCGGATGACTTCGTCGACCTCGTCACGCGAGGCATCGACGCAGGTCAGGTGGGCGGCGGGCCTGAGCGTGGTTTCGTCAAGGATGCGGCGCACGGTGCGGTGGGTGCGTTCGCGCGTCGAACCGCCGGCGCCGTAGGTTACCGAAACGAAGGACGGATCAAGCGGTGCCAGGCGATGGATCGAAGTCCACAGGGTGTCCTCCATCTCCGGCGTCTTGGGCGGGAAAAACTCGAACGACACCTTCAGCCCGCCGCCGCCTTCGGCCAGCGAACGGGCGATGGCGCCCTGCGGCGCGGTGTCCGTGCCGTTTTCGGCAAGGGAACTCATCAGATGTCTCAGGATAACGGGCGGCATGGTCAGTCCTTGCGCGCCAGCCACAGCTTGACGCTTAAGCCGCCTTCGCGGCCTGGATCGAGCTGGCGGACGGTTTCGAGGTTGAGGCCGACGGCGCGGCACCAGTGGCGCATGTCGTCGTCAAGGATGCCGAGGCGGCGGTGCTGGTACTGTTCGCGCATGATTTCGAGGTCGTGGTGCGCCAGGTCGGCGATCAGGACCCGGCCGCCGGCGTGGATAATGCGCCCGGCTTCAGCAACGGCGCGCGCCGGATCGCTGAGGAAGTGCAGGACCTGGTGGATGATGACAAGGTCGGCGCTGCCGCCCGGCAGGCGGGTGTCGTAGATGTCGCCGTGACGCAGGTCGACAGTATCGAGCCCGGCTTCGTGGGTACGGGCCCGGGCCAGGTTCAGCATGTGTTGCGACAGGTCGAGACCGATGGCGGCTTCGGCCCTGGCCGACAGCAGGGTCAGCATGCGGCCCGAGCCGGTGCCGAGATCGACCAGTTGCCGGTAAGGTTCGGCTTCGGCCAAGGCGACGATACCGGCTTCGACGGCGGCTTCGGAGACGTAGAGGCTGCGGATTTCGTCCCACTTGGGGGCGATGGTCTCGAAATAGCCCTCGGCCGAACGGCGTCGGGTGTGACGGACGGCTTCCAGCCGCGCCAGATCTTCGGGATAGGCGTCGCCACACAGGCTCAGGGTGGCGTCGACCAGCGGACGCATGCGCGGTGCCGGCGACAGACGATAGAAGACCCAGGCCCCGTCGGGAAAACGCTCGATCAGACCGGCTTCGCTCATCAGCTTGAGATGGCGTGAAATGCGCGGCTGGCTCTGGTCGAGGATCGAAACCAGCTCCATGACCGACAGTTCCTCGCGCGCCAGAAGGCGCAGCAGCCGCAGGCGCGTCGCCTCCCCGGCCGCGCGCAAGGCATCGAGCAGGGCGTTGAAATCGGTCCGTGGCAGAGCCGCATCTATCATATAAGGATATAAAGATATCTTTATATGATTTGCAAGTTAATTCTACACCCTCACATCGCCGCGTAAAAGCCGGAGATTTGAGTCGCATGGCAGGAGCCAAGCGCAGCCTGTATGCTTTACAGGCAGGCAAGCGATGGCGACGCACCATGCAGCCAAAGACCTGGCTTTAAAAGCCTTCAAACCGGATGAGATCGCAGGAGGCTAGCGTAGCGTGTATACCAAATACCCGCAAGCGATGGCGACGCACCAGATCGCCGGTTTCAAGGCTTTTATTCGAATTGGGAGAAGAAAGAGCCCTGCCCCTTCGGCAGTTCCTGGTAGCGGTGGACGCGGACACCCAGGACGATGCCGAAACCGATCAGGACCATCAGCATGGCCGAACCGCCATAGCTGACGAGCGGCATGGGCACGCCGACGACGGGGAACAGGCCCATGACCATGGCGCTGTTGATCAGGACCGACAGGGCGAAGGTAGCGGTGGCACCGGCGGCAGCCAGGCGGCCGAAATGCGAGTGCGAGGTCGCGGCCATGCGCAGGGCCATCAGGATGACGACGCCGCACAGGGCGAAGACAGCGAAGCCGCCGGCGAAGCCCAGTTCCTCGCACACCGCCGCCATGACGAAGTCGGTGTGCTTTTCGGGCAGGAAGTTGAGCTGGGACTGCGAACCGAGCCCCAGTCCCTTGCCCAGCAGTCCACCGGAGCCCATGGCGATCTTGGACTGCAGGATGTGATAGCCGTCGCCTGACGGGTCGCTTTCCGGGTTGAGGAAGGTCTGGATGCGTTTTTGCTGGTAGCCGTGCAGGTGCGGCAGGGCCAGGGGAATGGCGATGACGACGGCCGCCGCGCCGCCGGCGATGACCTTCCAGTTGAGGCCGGCCAGGACCATGACCGCCAGGCCGGTCAGGAGGATCATCACGCCGGTGCCAAGGTCAGGCTGTTTCATGACCAGAGCCACCGGCACGGCGATCATACCGGCTGGAATGAGCAGCCACCACGAGAAGCTGGCTTCGCTGGCCTTGCGCTCGTGATAGAATTTGGCCAGGGCCAGAACGATGGCCAGCTTCATGTATTCCGACGGCTGGAACTGGATCGGACCGATGTCGAGCCAGCGCTGGCCGCCCTTGTGGACCGAACCGTGGACCGCCACAGCCACCAGCAGCAAAAGGGAAGCGCCATAGAGATAATAGGCCAGCATCAGCCAGACACGCAGGTCGACCAGGGCCAGCAGGAGCATCAGGACCATGCCGACGGCGAAAAAGATCAGCTGCTTGTAAGCCCATGGCTGCCAGCTCATGCCGCCGACGCTGTAAAGGATCAGGATGCCGATGCCGGCGACGACGGCCAGAAGGCCGACGAACATCCAGTCAATCTGCATGATCTTGTTGTCGTAGCGTTCACGTTCGCCGGGACGGGTAAGGGCGGATTCAACCATGATCTATGTACTGGCGGCGCTGGCGTTGGAATCGGGCGTGAGGGTGTCGGGTGTGCCGACGGTGTCGGGATCGGCAGAAACATTCTGGTCGTTCAGTGGCGGCGGCGCGGTGACCTGGATGTGGCTGTTGTTGATGCGCGCCTGGATTTCCGGATCCTTGAGCAGGGCGACGCGCATGATCTCACGCGCCTTGGGGGCGGCGCCGGTCGAGCCAAAGCCGCCGTGCTCGCACACCACCGCCATGGCATATTTCGGGTTGTCGGCGGGGGCGAAGCAGACAAACCACGCGTGGTCGCGCTTCGACCATTCGCCGACCGCGCCGTGGGCCGTGCGGCCGCCGCCGGCGCCCATGGCCTGGGCGGTGCCGGTCTTGCCGGCCATCTTGATCGGGCCGAGACCGAGATCCGCCTGGCCGGCGGCGGTGCCTGACGTGACCACGTCGGCCATGGCCTGGTGGACGAAGGCGATATGGTCGGGATTGAACGGCAAATCGTCGAGCACCTGGTTGGCGATCTGGTCGACGCCACCGATCGACTTGACCAGGCGTGGCAAAATCGCTTTGCGGCCATTGGCCAGGCGCGACACCATCACGCAGTTTTGCAGGGCGCTGACATTGGTCATGCCCTGGCCGATGCCGAAGCTGGGCGTCTCACCGGGAAACCATTTCATGTTGAGCGGATTGCGCTTGGCGAAGTAGTCGCGCTTCCATTGCGTGGTCGGCACCAGGCCGGCACGCTGGCCGTCAATGCCGATGTCGAAGGTCTGGCCCAGGCCGAACTTGGTGGCGACCGCCGCCACCAGGTCGGGGCCGCCCAGCCACAGGGCCGTCTGGTAGAAGTAGACGTCGCACGAGGTGACGATGGCGCCGTGCAGGTCGAGCGTGCCGTGGTGCGAGTCGCACTTGAAGACGTGGTTGCCGAACGGAAAGACCCCGGCGCATGTGTGGGTCGTCTTCGGATCGTAGCCATGTTCGAGGGCGGCCAGTGCGACCATGGTCTTGAAGGTCGAGCCCGGCGGGAAAGTGGCGCCGATCGCCTTGTCGAGCAGCGGCTTTTTTTCGAAATCGGAATAGAGCTTGTAGACCGAACCCGGGATGCCGGAGACGAAAAGGTTTGGATCGAAGCCGGGCGACGACGACATGCACAGGACTTCGCCGGTGTGCACATTCATCATGACCGCCGCGCCCGAATCCTGTTTCTCGGCAAACAGGTCGACGGCGCGCTGCTGGATATCGGCGTCGATCGTCAGGACGATATCCTGTCCCGCGATGGGGGCGATGGAGCCGTCGGGGTCCTCGCGCACCACCTGGCCCGTCGAAGTAACCTCGACCTTCTTGCCGCCGGCGGTGCCGCGCAACTGCTTGTCGTAGGCCTTCTCGATGCCCTGCTTGCCGATCCGGAAGGAGGGGTCGTGCAGCAGCTTGCTTTCGGCCGTATCGGCATCGGGGCTGTTATCCTCGGCGTCCAGCTCCTTCTGCGACACCTTGGACACATAGCCGACGACGTGGCTGAAGGCGCCGCCGTAATAATAGGCGCGCATCTCGCTCATGTCGGCCACGACGCCCGGCATGTCGTTGGCGTAGAGGCTGACACGCGAGAAATCGTCCCAGTTGAGGTCGCCGGCGATGATGGTCGGCACGAAACGCTGGTTCTGGTTAATGTCGCGCAGGATGCGGCGGCGGGCCGTCACCGTCTGCGGCAGGACATAGGACATCTGATTCAGGGTATCGTCGATGTCCTTGACCTCGTTGGCCATGATCATGACGCGGAAGGACGGGCGATTGCCGGCGATCAGCTTGCCGTTGCGATCGACGATATTGCCGCGCGGCGGCGGAATGAGGCGGAAATTGTACTGGTTGGCCGCCGACAGTTTGGAATACTTGCCGCCCTGCAGAATCTGCAGGTGGGCCAGGCGCCCGGTCAGGGCCAGGAGGCCGAACGCCGCCACGCCGCCCATGATGAAGGCGCGGCGGTGGAACATGCCCTGCCGCTCGTTGACGTCATTGAAAACTATGGATGGTTCGGCCATCTATAACGACTCCATCTTAAAATGGAGGCGTTGCAGCGTCCGACTGGACGCCGCGCAAACTTTAGCTGCGCTACCGCTTCGCTGCTTGAGAGCACGCGCGCCATCGCGAAGGCATGAAGCGAGCGAAACGAAGTTCGGCGAATGCCAATTGGCCGTGAGCGAAAACATGATTGCTAACTGAAACGCGCGTCGGCGTGGAGATATTTTTCGAGCAGGTAAAGCACGACAGGGAACAACAGGGTTGTGGCGAACATTTGTTCGACGACACCCCATAGACGCGGGATTCCACCCGTGTCGAGGGTCATGAAGATTGTGCCGAAGGTGAAGAAGACGAACTCGACCAGCAGGTAGATGCCGAAAAGAACGATCCGCTCCTGACCGACGATATAGGTGCGAAGCGCCGTCAGCGCGCCATAGACCAGCATGAGCAGCAGGGTCCAGAAACCGAGCGGCGTATTGTAGTTGAGATCCATGAACAGGCCGAGGCCGCCCAGGACGAACGGCGCGATATAGGACGGTCGGATCAGCGGCCAGACAAAGGCCAGGACCAGGGCGAACACCGGCTCGGGCAGGTAGAGATTGAACGGCTGGATCGGCGCGTCGAAGACCAGGACGGCGGCGGCGCAGACCAGCGCGGGCGCGATGATCCAGTCCCACGGGCCGATGATCTTGGCCGCCATACCGCCGCGCATGCCGCGGTTCAGCGGATTGTCGCGGCTGAAGTAGAGCTTGGAAAACGGCGTCTTCATCACGGCCGCCCCTGTGGCGCGGACGAGGACGCCGCGGCCGGCTGGAACGGCTTGAGGTCGGGCGCCGCCGCCGATGACGCCGAGGTGGAAGGCTCGACGGCTTTCGGCTTCGGTTTCGGCTTGGCCGGCGGTTTGGCAACGGCGGAAACCGACGACGAACTGGCCGCACTGGCCTTGACCGGCGCTGGCGTCACAACCGGAGCGGTCGCCGGAGCCGGGGTACTGGCCGCCGAATTGGCGTCAACCTTGGGCAGGACAGGCGCCGGCAGGACGGTCGACGGCTCCGGGCTGCGCAACAGGGCGTCGGCATTGGGTAGCTGCGAGAAATCCTTGAACAGCAGGACCTTGACGAAATCGATCGGGGCCCGGTTGGCGTAGAGCTTGACGCGCCATACGCCGTCGACACCCTTGACCGCCTCGCCCACCGGCAGGCCGCGCGGGAAGATGCCGCCATCGCCCGAAGTCAGGATCTGGTCGCCCTGGCGCACGCTGTCGCGGCCTCGGACCCAGTCCATCTTGGGGTAGTCGCCGCCGTCGCCGTCCATCATGGCGCGGGCGTCGGTGCGCAGGATCATCACCGGCACGTGGCTGGTCAGGTCGGTGACCATCAGCACGCGGCTGACGCTGGGCGACACGCCGACAACGCGGCCGACAAGGCCCTGGTCGGTGATGACCGGATTGCCGAAGAAGATACTCTTGCTTGAACCGGCGTCGATCAGACGGTTCTTGGCGAAAGGACCGCGCGACACCGACACCGAACGGGCGGCGACCATGTCGACCGGCGGCTCGGTACGCAGCTTGAGCAGGGCCTCGTAGCGCGCGTTGACATCCTTTTCCTCGATATAGAGGTCGCGGTACTGCGACAGTTCGGCGACCTTCTTGCGCAGGATGGCGTTTTCGTGGCCGGCAAACAGGTAATCGTCGAGCCAGTTGGTGCTGTCGCCGACGGCGTGGACCGGCAGGGACAGGGCCTTGCCCGGCAGGCCGGTGGCGGCGTCGAAGGTGCGATTGCCGTAGCCACCCGCGTCCGGATCGCGTCGGTCGCCGAGGAACAGCAGGGCAGCGACGACGCAGACGGCGCCGACTATGCCCATCACTGCCCAGGTCATGGGCAGTTTCAGGTGCTCGAAATGCTTGTTCTCCCCGTAAGGCACGCTACTCACCCCCAGATCAGGCAGGAGACTGTTGGAACTTTCTTGTTGTCGCCGCCGCCCTTACGACAGGGTGGCGTCGAGAATACCCTTCATCCAGCGCGGATGCTCAAGCACCCGGCCGCAGCCGATGGCGACGCACGACAACGGATCCTCGGCGACCGAAACGGGCAAACCGGTCTGGTCGCGGATCTCGACATCGAGGCCGCGCAGCAGCGCGCCGCCGCCGGTCAGCATGATGCCCTTGTCGGCGATGTCGGCGGCCAGTTCCGGCGGCGTGGCTTCCAGGGCCACCTTGACGGCGTCGATGATCTGGGCGACCGGCTCGGCCAGGGCTTCCGCCGCCTGGCG
>OUNJ010000311.1_pt2 | contig 30231 bp, 30 predicted proteins | sample 1755361 | NCBI WGS metagenome assembly OUNJ01 (sample SAMEA3914825, study PRJEB12502) | metagenome | biome: forest; material: soil | place: USA | collected 2012-03-12 | depth 0.1 m
GGCGAGGCGGTTGAACAGGCTTTTGCCGCCCGCCGATTCCTCTTCCTCATCGCCCTCGAACTGCGGCGATTGGTTGCCGAACAGCGTGCGCTGCTGCGGCACTTCCGCCCGCGGGCTGATGAACAGCGGGCCCGCTTCTTCCGTCGCGGCGATCGAACCGGTCGCGGCATTGGCCGCAATGCGCATCGCGCTTTCGAGCTGGGCCGCTTGCGCCGCCACCGCCTGTTGCTGCATTTGCGCACGCGCGATTTCTTCCTGCTGCGCCTGCTCGTCGATAATGCGGATGATCGGCTGCGCGGCCGGTTGCGCCACCGGGGCGCGCGTCGCCGCCTGGCGCGCCGCTTCGGCGACCGTATTCGTCCCTGCCTGACGCACGATTTCTGCCGCCGTACGCTCACGCGGCGCGGCTGCGACCGGCTCTTTGCGCGGCGCACCGATCATCGGCGACGGCGCGGTGAACGGTTTGCGCGCTGCTTGCACCATGCCGCTCGTTGCTTCCTGCACCGGCGGCGTGATGCGCGCCTGGTCGGCATCGATCCCCGTCGCCACCACGCTCACGCGCATTTTGCCTTCCATCGCATCCGAGAACGTCGAACCGAAAATGATATTCGCTTCCGGGTCCACCTCGTCGCGGATGCGGTTCATCGCTTCGTCCACCTCGAACAGCGACAGATCCGGCCCGCCGGTGATGTTCACCAGCACCGCGCGCGCGCCTTTGAGCGACACATCGTCGAGCAGCGGGTTGCTGATCGCCGCTTCCGACGCTTGCAGCGCGCGGCTGTCGCCGGTTGCTTCGCCGGTGCCCATCATCGCCTTGCCCATTTCGCCCATCACCGCGCGGATATCCGCGAAGTCGAGGTTGACGAGACCCGGTTTCACGATCAAATCCGTCACCCCGCGCACGCCGCTATGCAGCACTTCATCCGCGAGGCGGAACGCTTCCGCCCAGCCGGTTTTCTCGTTCGCGATGCGGAACAGATTCTGGTTCGGCACCACGATCAGCGTGTCGACATATTGCTGCAATTCGCGAATCCCCGCTTCCGCCAAACGCATGCGGTGCGGCCCCTCGAACGAGAACGGCTTCGTCACCACGCCGACCGTCAAAATCCCTTGCTCTTTCGCGATGCGCGCGATCACCGGCGCCGCACCCGTACCCGTGCCGCCGCCCATGCCCGCCGTGATGAACAGCATGTTGCTGCCATGGATCGCATCCGCAATCTCATCCGCCGCTTCTTCCGCAGCCGAAAAACCAACCGGCGGTTTCGCCCCGGCACCGAGGCCGCGCGTGACGGTCATACCCAGTTGGATCACCCGGTCCGTCTGCGCGCTCTCGAGCGCCTGCGCATCCGTGTTCGCGATGACGAAATCGACACCCTCGAGGTTCGACGTAATCATGTTGTTGACCGCGTTGCCGCCCGCGCCGCCGACGCCGATCACCGTGATTTTCGGGCGCAGCGTATCGATATGGGATGGAAGGTGCAGATTGATGGTCATAGTTCCTCCGATTGCCGCGTAACTAGCGGGAGCATGGCGTTTTAAACTTGCACTTGCCGGAGTTATATGCGGTGTCCCGCTGTTTTTTTCTACTATATGTGGTGTTTCGGGGATGTAAAGCCCTAGTTCAAAAAATCTAGCGCGACACAACGCGATATGCACAGGAAAATTATCCCATCAAAATCCGCCAACTTTTCCATTGCTCGCCTTAACGCTTCAGCACTTGCGCTGCCAGCGCATGGGTTGCGGCACTGTCGCGCCAACTGACGCGTTGGCGTACCGGCGTCCAGGATAGTTCCTCTGCCTGGGGTGCGAGTACGGGCATAGCAGGCTTAGGCGGATGGTCCGGCATGCATTTAAAGTCAGCTTCTTTCCTTATTTGCCGCCGCACCCGGCGTGCCGCCATACGCTCCTCACGGTAGGCGGCTTCTTTGATTTCGACGGCAATGCGCTGCGCGACATACTCGAGTAAGGCTTTACCTTCATACGAATAATGTTCGGGTGGCTCAAACCCTTGCGGCTGCCATTGCCGCAACTGATGGGACGCGCGCTGGAATTCCTTAAGGCCGTGATGGTTCAGGCGATAACCTTGCTCCTCTACCATCGCAGCGCAGGCATGCACCAGCGCGATGCGCTCACGCGTCTTGGCGAGTGCTTCTTCACCTTTGAACGGCACAGGCTGTCTACGCAAAATGCTAAATGGCACCGCGCTGCCGCGCGCAAACGCCTGCGCGATATAATCGCCGCATGCTTCGATTTGGGTTTCAATAACCGAAGGGCGCGATGTATCGCAAAAGGTCGCTGTAAAATCCTTCCACAGACCATGTTGCGAATGGTCTTCGCTTTGCAATTCCAACAGACGCGGCAATTCAATTTGCAATACTTTCGCTGCTTGCTGGAAGGACGATGCTAATTTTGTCCGTTCTTTTGCCTGTTGCGGATGGTAGACCTGCGAAGCAATCGGCGTACGATCCAACTGTGCGGCAATCGCCCAATGCGCCAGGTAGTCCGGGCGCTGTTGCAGCTGCGCATAAGCCTGGTCCACATAGGTCTGAAAATATGGCATAACGTTGATCTGATGCCGGTTCAACAAATCCTTCAACGCTCCGATCATGAAGCGCTGCGCGGTAAAGTCATCGTCCGTGCCGGAATTCTGCAAGATATAGCGCCGCATCGGGGTCAGGATTTTCATGCCTTTGGCACCAAGGCTTCCCCAAAGAATCACCGCAGTCGTATAGGGTTTCAGGGTTTTACCATGGTTATCGACCAGCACATACGGATTCGCGATCGCCAGCTGGCCAGCTTCCTCTGCTTTATTATTCAGCGCTGAACGTTTGCTTGCGGCATAGCCGAGAATCGTCTCGCCCGACTGAATGGTAATGTGGCTACCATCCGCCGCGTGCAATTGCATGGCTTCCGCCGCGAGCACCGCCGGTGGCTGTCCCTGAAAATCGATCTTCACCTGATGCAGCGGCAACCGGTATGTCACTCCATGAATGCGGCGCTGCAATTGCACTCCGTAATGCTTGCCGAGAATGCCGGGCAGCTGTTTGGCTAATTGCATCTCCGGCACATGCAGTAGAAAAAATGCGCCGAACAACCCCGTATGCGGCATGCGCAACCCGGCCTGATATTCTTTGGGTCCCTCGACCGCCTGCTGATTGCCGCTCATCTCCATGCCGTTGTAAGGGCTATGACCGACAAGCATCGCGATCTCGTCATCCGTGTAGTGATCGTAGCGCAGATGGCCGACAAGTTTTTTGGTCGCATCGCTGAAATCGCCGATGGCCCTGCCATAGGAAAAAATATTATCCGGAATGGTATAAACGCGGCGCACCGACTCTCCCTTTAAGGGAAAGATTTAGCAGTTGTACGTGCCGGAAATATGACAATTGTATGAAATTCGCCTAAAAATTCTCGCGGAACCAGTTCACGATCCGCTCGGGCAGCCAGCCTTTGCGGGCCTGCGCGGCGGTGAGGATTTCTTCCTCCCAAGGCCGGTGCTGCACATAATGCAGCATACCGATCACGCTCGCGAACGCCGGGCCGGAGACCGCTTCGGCGAGGCCCGCAATCGGCATCGGCTTGCCTTTGCGCACTTGCTTCCCGAGCATGCGTTCGGCCAAATCGCCCACCGCGATCATCTGGCTCGCACCCCCCGTAATCACGCAGCGGCGGCCCGCGATTTTATCGACCCCCGCGGCTTCCAGCTTCCCGCGAATCAGTTCGAAAATTTCTTCCATCCGCGGGCGAATCACGCCCACCAGCATCGCGCGCGGCATCGTCGTCGGCTCGTCCTCGTCCTCGCGCTCACCGAGCTGCGGCACGTCGATCATCACTTCCGAATCCTTCACCGAATTCACCGCACTGCCATGCAGCGTTTTCAGCCGCTCGGCATGATGCAGCGACGTCGATAACCCCTGCGCGATGTCGCTCGTCACATGATTCCCGCCAACCGGAATCGAATCCGAATACACGTTTCGCCCGCCGACAAACACCGAGAAACTCGTCGTCCCCCCGCCCATATCGATGAGCGTGACGCCCAGATCCATCTCGTCTTTTTCCAGCACCGAAAGCGCGCTCGCATGCGACGCCAGCACATGGTCCGAAATATTCAAATGCGAGCGGCCGATGCATTGCGCGACATTCTTCAAATACTGCTCGCGCGCCGTGATGATCTGCAAATCCGCGCCGAGCTTCTTGCCGATCATGCCACGCGGATCACGAAGCCCGCGCGCATTGTCGAGCGAATAATGCGACGGGAAGCAATGCAGAATCCCCACATCCTCCGCACTCAAACTCGCGCAGCCTTCATAAATCACATCGGCGATGTCCTGGTCGCTCACCCCATCCGCCAGCACGTCGAGTTCCACCGACACGTGGCGCGATTTCAAATTCGTCCCGTTCGCGCTGACGATCACGTTTTCAATCGTCACGCCTGCCATCTGCTCCGCCGCATGCACCGCCGCGGTGATGCTCGTCCCCGCCTCGCCGATATCCGTAATCACGCCGGATTTTACACCCTTCGCAAGCTGATGCCCCACGCCCGTCACCGTGAACGTGCCATCTTCCGCGACGCTCGCGATCAAACACACGATCTTCGTCGTGCCGATATCCAAAACAGCAAGCGGTCCGTGGCGAGAGGGGATGGTAGTGCGTTTGTTCATGTCGTCTTTCTAGCTTTTAGCATTTAGCAATTAGGTTTTAGCTCTCTAATGCATGTGGCATGATCTCGCCACAATCACAAGAAGCTAACCGCCAACTGCTAACAGCTAACCGCTCCTATGTTTCCCTTGCGGTCGTCAGCGTGATCGGGTTTTTTTGTTGTTCAACCGGCATAATGAATACACGGTCTTCGACCCGCATGTCTACACTGCGGATGGCTTTACTCAGAAGCGCGTCTTTTTCCACAAGGCCCGCAAAGCGCTGCCACGCTTCCTGCGGCTTTTCCTCCGGCAGCATCACGGTGATGTCATGCGCCAGCTCGATGTTCCAGCGCCGGTCGCCCACGCGCACCGCCGCCACCACATCCGGCTTCAGCGCTGGCGCGGCATTCAGCATGGCCAGCAACTCGCCGATATGTTTCGGTGCGTCCTCGCCCGTCACCACCGGTAGTGTCATTTTTTCACGGTATTTCTCGCGCGCCAGCACCGTGCCCTCGCCGTCGATCAGCTTCTGCACGCCGCCGACCTGCCACCACGCCGCGGGCATGCGCTCGGTGATCGCGATCACCAGCTCATCCGGCAAACGCCGCGTAATGCTCACCGATTTCACCGACGGCACCTGCTCGATGCGCGCTTTCATATCGGCAAGCGACACCGCCAGAATCGGCGCGCCTTGCTGGATAGCCAGCGCCTGCCGAATCGCCCCCGCATCCGCATGTTCGCGCCCCGTCAGCGTGACTTGGTCGATGCGAAACCCGAGCGCCGCCGTATCGCGCCAGAAGCCCGCATTGCCATCCACCATCGCCGCCTGCAGCCTGCCCGTATGGATCAGCCACCAGCTGCCCACCACGCCATACGCCAGCACCGCGACGCCCGCGACCATCAGTGCCCGCCGCTTCACATGCGCGCGCCGCTGCTTCGCTTTCTTGCGACCGAATTCCGCGACCGCTTCCGCCCGCGTCACCGGCGCTTTTTTCACTTTCACCCGTGCGCGAGGTTTGCTCATCCGTCGAGCCTCGCCGTCGCCAGAATCCGCGCCACCAGCCCGTTGAAATCGATGCCCGCATAAGCCGCCAGCTCCGGCGACAGCGACATCGGCGTCATCCCCGGCTGCGTGTTCGTCTCCAAGATATAAATCCTCCCGTCGCCCGCCTCATCCCAGCGAAAATCCGAGCGCGAGAGCGAGCGGCAACCCAGCGCCCGATGCGCGGTCAGCGCCGCCGCCATCACCTCTTCGTAAATGGCTTTGGGCAATTGCGCCGGGCAGATATGCGCGCTGCCGCCCGCCGTATATTTATTGTCGTAATCGTAAAAACCGGATTTCGTGGTGATCTCCGTCACGCCGAGCGGCACGTCATCCAGCACCGCGCAAGTCAGCTCCCGCCCCGGAATATACTGCTCCACCAGCACCGTCTCGCCATACGGCCAGTTCTCGCGCGTGAAGAAAAAATTATCGTTCTGGAACACCAGTTTCACGCCGACGCTCGAGCCCTCATTCGCCGGTTTCACCACGTAAGGCCGCGCCAGCACATCCTTGCCGATCAACTCGTCGCGATGCGCCGTCACCCCATTCGCCACCCGCAAACCCGCTTTCTCGAACACGATCTTCGCCATCGGCTTATCCATCGCCACCGCTGAAGCGAGCACGCCCGAATGGGTGTAGGGAATCTTCAAAATTTCGAGCAATCCCTGGATGCAGCCATCCTCGCCGTAGCGCCCGTGCAGCGCGTTGAACGCGACATCGGGCTTCGCCGCCACCAATTGCGCCACCACCTCCGCGCCGACATCGATCGCCGTCACCTTGTGCCCCAGCGCCGCGAGCGCTTTTTCGACCGCGCCACCGCTGGTCAGCGATACTTCACGCTCGGCGGAAAGCCCACCTTTTAAAACGGCAACATGCATGGCCTGCATCATCCTTTGAATGAAACATTGTCGAAGCGCTGCCGATGCGGATTTTTAATTTTCGTTAAGACTAGCGGAAGATGCCGGGCGATGCAATGGGGGAAGTAAGCAAGCGGGACCCCGGCGTAAAACCGGCGTGACAGCCTGTGGGGGCTTCTACCGAAACACACCCCGAAACTGTCACCCCGTGTTTACCACGGGGTCCGTCTTCCTTATCTCTCCCCAATCCGCTTGATCTCCCAACGCAAATCCACCCCCGAATCCGCCTTCACCCGCGCGCGCACTTCCTCGCCCAGCGCTTCGAGGTCGCTAGCTGTCGCCCCGCCGGTATTGATCATGAAATTGCAATGCAGCGGCGACATTTGCGCCCCGCCGATGGTCAGCCCCCGGCACCCCGCACGGTCGATCAGCTCCCACGCTTTGTGCCCCTCCGGGTTCGCAAACGTGCTGCCCCCCGTGCGCTCGCGAATCGGCTGGCTCGCCTCGCGTTTTTCCTGAATTTCCGCCATCCGCGCTTCCACCACCTCCGCCGCTTCCGCCGTGGTCGCGAACCACCCGCGCGTGAAAATCAGCCCCGCAGGCCCGCCATAATGCCGGTAGCTATAGTGCATTTCATCCACCGACAGCATCACGATCTCGCCCGCCGCATTCACCGCCTCCGCACGCAGCAGCACATCCTTCACCTCGCGCCCATACGCGCCCGCATTCATCGCCAGCGCGCCACCGATGGTCCCCGGAATGCCACTCAAAAACTCGAGGCCCGAGCGCCCCAGCGAAGCCGCCACCCGCGCGAAATGGAGATCCAGCATCGCCGCGCCCGCGACCATCACGCTGCCATCCGCTGCGAAGTCCGTATCGATTTTCGCCTCGTTGAAAAACCGCCCGAGGCGAATCACCACGCCCGCAATGCCGCCATCCCGCACGATCAAATTGCTCCCCACCCCGATCACCGTCACCGGCAAATCGGCGGGCTTATGCTTCATGAACTGCGCAAGATCGTCCGTGTCCTCCGGCTTGAACAGCACCTCCGCCGCGCCGCCAACCCCGAACCAGTTGGTTTTCGAAAGCGGCGCATCGAAGCGATAGGAACCACGCACCGTAGGAAGATTATCTTTGAGATTGTCCATCGGATGCAAACTAATCCTCGACACGAACGAGCGCAAACAGCACACCATCCATCGTCGTGTAGCTTAATATTTTCAATTTCATGCCTTCGTTAAAATCCCAGCAGCCACGGCTTCCACCTTCCCTGCATTGATAGGCCGCGTCGTCAACGCTAGCAATATTGCGGGTTTCATCGAAATGGACGCCGCCATTTTTTTCAATTTGCTGAATCAGCGCCCAACGTTCTTTCACATCGCTGCTGCATGCATCATGCGTCAGGCAATCGGGAATATTCAGCGATTTTACATCGGTATTTAGTTCAGCAATGGCATTCACCTCCGGCAGGCCACGAGCGCGAAATAATTGCTTCGAGGTATCGATGGTATACTCAGTCGTTTCCTTCCCGCGCGTCACTTTCATCGATGGGGCATCAAACGCCGGACTGTATTGCGGCGCCGGAATATAAATCCATGCAATGCCGCCTTTGCAACCGATCATGTCGCAATATTCCGCCTGCGCCTGCCCGCTGAACAGTGCAACGAGAATCGCACCAATGATCGCTTTTATTTTCATCGTTTGTCCCTAAGCACGTTCCTTCGCCTTCGGCAGCACCTTCTCCAATTCTCCCGGAAGCAGCCCCGCCCATTTGCTGATGCTCCCCGCGCCCAGACAAATCACAAAATCCCCCGGCTGCGCGATGCCCGCGATCATCCCCGCCAGCTCCTTCTCACTCGGCAGCGCGAGCACATGCTTATGCCCATGGTTGCGAATCCCCTCGACCAGCGCATCGCGGTTCGCGCCCTCGATCGGGTCTTCCCCCGCCGTATACACATCGGTCACGATCACCGTATCCGCATCCGAAAAACACGTGCAGAAATCCGCGAACAAACTATGCAACCGCGTGTAGCGATGCGGCTGCACCACCGCGATCACGCGGCCTTTGGTCGCTTCCACGGCTTGGCGCGCACTGCTCAACGTCGCCGCGATTTCCACCGGGTGATGCCCGTAATCGTCGATCACCGTAATCCCGTTCACCTCGCCCGTTTTGGTGAAGCGCCGCTTCACGCCCTCGAAGCTCGCGAGCGTTTTGATGATGCTCGCATCCTCGATGCCCACCTCGCGCGCCACCGCCAGCGCCGCCAGCGAATTGCGCACGTTATGCATGCCATACATCGGCAGCGTCACGTCTTTCAGCGTTTGCGGCTGGCCGTTTTTATCGGAGAGTTCCACATCGAACACCTGCCCCCCCGCGATCTGGCGGATATTCACCGCCCGCACATCCGCCTGCGGGCTGGTGCCGTAGGAAATCACGCGGCGATCGAGAATCTTCGCCATCAGCGCCTGCACTTCGGGATGGTCCACACACAGCACACCGAACCCATAGAACGGCAACTGCGTAATGAATTGCTGGAATGCCGCTTTGAGGTTCTCGAAATTCCCGTAATGATCGAGATGCTCAGGGTCGATATTCGTCACCACCGCAATCGTGCTGGGAATGCGAATGAACGTGCCATCAGACTCATCCGCCTCGACCACCATCCACTCGCCCTCGCCCAGCACCGCGTTCGTTCCCAGCGCATTGATGATGCCGCCATTGATGACCGTCGGCGCTTTGCCGCCCGCCAGCAGCAGCGTCGAAATCAGCGAAGTCGTCGTCGTCTTCCCATGCGTGCCCGCAATCGAAATCGTCGCTTTGAGGCGCATCAATTCCGCGAGCATTTCCGCCCGCCGCACCACCGGAATGCGCTGCGCGCGCGCCTCCACCACTTCCGGATTATCGTTCTTCACCGCGCTCGAAATAATCAGCACCGCCGCACCCGCGATATTCGCCGCGCTATGCTCGCCGATCACCACCTTGATGCCCGCCTTACGCAACCGCTCCACCACGTAATTATCTGCGAGATCCGAACCCTGCACCTGATAGCCGAGGTTATGCAGCACCTCCGCAATCCCGCTCATGCCGATGCCGCCGATGCCGACGAAATGCAGCATGCCGACATCGAGCGGCATGCGATTGCCGAGGGAAAAAGTACGAATGCGTTTGGTCATTTATTGCTCCGTCATATCGTTTGGCGCGGTCGCCGCGCCCGTGATTAAATCCGCCAAAGCCTCCGCTGCGCGCGCATTCGCGAGGGTGCGCATCGCTGCCGCCGCTTCGCTCAACCGGTGCGGCACGCGCATCAGCGTTTCGAGTTTCGTCGCGAGCGCTTCCGCCGTGAACGCTTTTTGCGTCACCACCCAACCGGCCCCCGTATCCTCAATCGCCTGCGCGTTGTAATATTGGTGGTTGTCCGTCGCAATCGGCAGCGGCACGAGAATCGCGGGCTTCCCCGCCACCATCAGTTCCGCAACGGTCGATGCCCCTGCGCGGCAAATCACGAGATGCGCGGAGGCGAGCCGCGCCGCCACATCCGTGAAAAACGGCGCGACATCGACTTGCATCTGCAGCGCCGCATATTTCTCGCGCACCGCGTCGATTTCGCCCTCGCGGCATTGCTGGTCGAGCCGAATCCGCGCGCGCAAATCCGCGGGCAGCAGCGCCATCGCCGCCGGAATCACCTCGCTGAACACGCTCGCCCCTTGGCTCCCGCCAATCACCAGCACGCGCATCAGCCCGCTTTCGGCAAGCGCCGGATACTCGACATGCGCAATCGCGCAGACCGCCGCGCGCACGGGGTTGCCGGTCATCACACTGCGCGTGCCCGCGGGCATTTTGCGCGTATCCTGATAGCTCGTCGCCACCATCGTCGCGCGCTTCGCAAGCGCCCGGTTCACCCGACCCAGCACCGAATTCTGCTCATGAATAATCGTCCGCTCGCCCGATAAAATCGCCGCCACCATCGTCGGAAACGAAGGATAACCGCCAAACCCCACCACCGCGACCGGCCTAAGCCGCCGCAGCAGCGCGAGCGCTTGCATGACGCCCACACCAATCCCCAGCATGTTCTTGCCCTTGCGCAGCGCCCCGCCACCGAGCGACCCCGCGCGAATCGTGTGGATCGGAATCTGCCCGAGCACCCCGTCCCCACTCGCTTTGTTGTAATGATGGAAACGGTGGTCCGTCACCAATTCCGGCGCAAAGCCGCGCGCCACCAGCACTTCCGCCAGCGCCACCGCTGGGAAGATATGCCCGCCCGTGCCCCCGGCGGCGAGAATGATTTTGCGTGCGTCGCGCTTCGTTTTCATGCCCACGACACTGCCGCGCAACCGCGCTTTACGCAAGCGTTTCGTTGGATTTTTTCTACCCCCGCGCCGCGCCCTTATAGCGCGAGCTGCCCCGCGCTTTCGGCTTCGGCTCGCCAAAGCGCTTCCTCGTCAGCGCCAGCATCATCCCCATGCCGCCCGCCATCGCGATCAGCGACGAGCCGCCATAACTCAAAAACGGCAGTGTCATGCCCTTCGCGGGCAGCAAATTCACCGCAACACCCATATTCACGATCGCCTGAATCCCGAATTCCGAAAGCAGCCCGCCCACCGCAATCACGCGGAAACTATCCTGGTCGCGCCCCATTTTCACGAAGCCGCGCACCACGATAATCGCAAACAGCAAAATGATCAGCATGCAAAACAGCAGCCCGAATTCCTCGCCCGCCACCGAAAAAATAAAATCCGTATGGCTATCCGGGATGTGCTGTTTCACCAGCCCCTCCCCCGGTCCGCGGCCGAACCACCCGCCGCCCTTGAACGCTTCGAGCGACTTTTCCACCTGGTAATTATCCCCCGCCGCCGGGTCCAAAAACCGGTCGATGCGCGAGGCCACATGCGGCAGCGCGGTGTACGCGAGCAGTACGCCACCCACCGCCAGCACCACCATGCCGCCAACCCACAAAAACGAAATCCCGGCGAGGAAAAGCTGCACGCCGAACATGCCCGTAATCGTCACCGTCATCCCGAAATCCGGCTGCGTAATCAGCAGCGCCGCGACGACGACATACGTCCCAATCGCAATCGGATAAGCGCGGAAACCCGGGTCTGTTAGCCGCCGCGAGAAGATCCACGCCAGCACCACCGCGAAGCACGGCTTCATGAATTCCGACGGCTGGATCGACATGCCGCCGATGCGCAGCCAGCGAATCGCGCCCTTATTTTCAAAGCCGATGGCGGGCAGCAGCAGCAGCAAAATGAAACTGATGACAAATCCGACCAGCGCGATTTTGCGAATCCGCGGCGCATCCATCATCGACACGATCACCATCACCACCGTCGAAATCCCGAGGAAAATCTGGTGGCGCGACACGAAGTAAAACTCCGGGTAACCGAGGCGACGCGCGACGGGCGGGCTGCCCGCCATCACGAGGAAGAAGCCGATGCAGATCAGCGCCATCATGCAGAAAAACGCCGTGCGATCTACCGTGAACCACCAGCGCCCGAGCGCTGAATTGTTGCGCCGGTCAAGCGGTTGCCGCATGGGTGCCTCCTGTTTTCAATGCCTCGAACATGTGCACAAACGCCGCGCCGCGCACCTCGAAATTCGCGAACTGGTCGAACGATGCACAAGCCGGTGACAGCAGCACCACCGGTTTTTTTGCTGCACCGTTTTGTGCAGCATTCGTTGCAGCAATTTGCGCCGCCGCGAACGCTTTTTCCAGCGTGCCGCACTCGGTATATTCCACCTGCCCCGCAAGCGTCGCCGCGAAATCCGCCGCCGCCTCGCCGATTAAATAAGCATGCCGAATGCGTGGGAAATATTTCGCTAAGCTGGCAATGCCGCCTTCCTTCGCGACACCGCCGATGATCCAGTAAATCTCGTCATACGTCTTGAGCGCCTTCTCCGCCGCATCCGCATTCGTCGCCTTGCTATCGTTCACATACTGCACACCCGCAATTTCGCCGAGCCACTCCATGCGATGCGCGAGGCCCGGATAGGTCCGCATCGCCGCAAGAATCTCTTTGCGTGAACACCCGTTCGCACGGCAAGCCGCATAAGCCGCCGCTGCATTCTGCCAGTTATGCTCGCCGCGCAGCGAGGGAATATCCGCAATATTGCCCTTCCCGAAGCGCGGGAAAAGCCGCAAACCTTCCTGAATATCGCCGCCCTGCGCCGAAATATTCTTGCCATGCGAAGAGGAGCATAGGGCGGAAACCGCCACCAATCGCGGTAGGAATTTCCCGGCGATGCGCGCCATCGTCAGCTGTTTGAAAAGCGCTTGCGTATAGGTGTCGTCCACACCCAGAATCGCCACATCCTCCGCGCGTTGCCGGTCGAAAATATGCTGCTTCGCTTCGATATAGTTTTCCATGCTGCCGTGATGGTCCAAATGGTCCGGCGAAATATTCAGCAGCAGCGATGTCTCAAACCGCGTCGTCGTCACCAGGTCGAGCTGGTAGGAGGAAAGCTCGAGCACGTAAATGCCCTCCGCACCGAGCGGCGCCAGCGCCAGCGCTGCTGTCCCGAGATTACCGCCCACCTCGACGCGCTTCCCACACGCCTTGAGAATATGCGCGATCAGCGTCGTCGTCGTCGATTTGCCATTCGTGCCCGTGATCGCGACATACCGCGCCTCCGGCTGCGCACGGTAGAGCAATTCGACGTCGCCGATCACCTCGACGCCCGCTTTCTTCGCCGCCACCACCGCCGGGTGCGAGAGGAAAATCCCCGGACTCATGACGAGCGAAACGAGCGCCGAAAAATCCCATTCACCTATCGGCGAAATCGTGATCTGCGGAAATTCTTTTTGCGCTAGCTCACGCCCCGCTTCGCCATCGTCCCAAGCAATGACGTTCGCGCCGGAAGCAAGCAAAGCCGCCACTGTCGCTCGGCCCGATTTGCCGAGGCCCACGACGCCGTACGTTTTATTTGCTGCGAAAGAAAGCGCGATCATCTGAGCTTCAACGTGCTCAAACCAACGAGCGCCAGAATCACCGCGACGATCCAGAAGCGAATCACCACCGTCGGTTCTTTCCAGCCCATTTTTTCGTAATGATGGTGGATCGGCGCCATGCGGAACACCCGCTTGCCGGTCATCTTGAAACTCGCCACCTGGATCATCACCGACAGCGCCTCGACCACGAACAACCCGCCGATAATGCCGAGCACGATTTCGTGCTTCGCGATCACTGCAATCGTGCCGAGCGAGCCGCCGAATGCGAGGCTGCCCGTATCGCCCATGAACACCATCGCCGGCGGCGCGTTATACCACAAAAAGCCAAGCCCCGCGCCGATCAGCGCCGCACAGAACACCGCAAGTTCCCCCGTGCCCGGCACGAAATCAATGTGCAAATAATTCGAGTAAACCACATTGCCCACGAGATAACTAATCAGCGCAAAACACCCCGCCGCGATCATGATCGGCACGATGGCCAAACCATCCAACCCATCCGTCAGATTCACCGCGTTGCTCGCGCCCACCAGCACCAGCATCACGAACGGCACATAGAAAATCCCAAGGTTCAGCAGGAAATTTTTCACGAACGGAAAAGCGAGGTGGTGGTTCAACTGCTCCGGCGTCACCGCCGTGATCCACAGCGCCGCGAGCAGGCCAATCGTGAACTGGCAGATCAGCTTCTTTTTCCCCGCAAGCCCCTTGTGATTTTTCTTCGACACTTTCAAATAATCATCCGCAAAACCGATCGCACCATAGCCGAGCGTCACCAGCAGCACGATCCACACATAATGGTTCGTCACATCCGCCCAGAGCAACGTGCTCACCGTCACCGCGAAAAGCATCATCAGCCCGCCCATGGTCGGTGTGCCTTTTTTCGTCAGCAAGTGCGATTCCGGCCCGTCATCGCGGATCGGCTGGCCGCCATGCTGCTTCAGTTTCAGCCAGGCAATCAGCCGCGGGCCGATGATGAAGCTGATGATGAGCGACGTGATGATCGCCCCGCCGCTGCGGAAGGTGAGGTAGCGGAAAAGGTTCAAGAACGGGAAGTGATCCGCCAGCGGATAGAGCAGGTTATAGAGCATAAAAAACCTCGAAATTTTGACACGAAGGTGCGGCGCGCGCTGTATCCCCTCTCCCCTTGCGGGAGAGGGTTAGGGTGAGGGGTTGGTGAGGTTCGCACGCTGACGTCGAAGCCCCCTCATCCCGACCTTCTCCCGCAAGGGGAGAAGGAGCGACAGCGCACCCCTTACGGCCATTGGTTATTTGCCACCTGTCACCCATCAGTTTTTCCCTTCAATCGCATCCACCACTACATCCATGCGGCTACCGCGCGAGCCTTTCACCAGCACGAGGTCGTTCGCGCGCAACGCCTCCACCACCGCGGGCACCAGCTCGCGGCTCGTGGGTTTATACGCCCCGCGCATCGTTTCCGGCAAGGCGAGATACATTTTTTCCATGAAGGTCCCCGCAGCAAAAACGAGGTCCATCTGGTTGTTGACGAGCGTCGGCACGAGGCCCACATGCAAATCCGCCGCTGCGTCGCCCAGCTCCAGCATATCGCCGAGTACCACCAGCGTGCGCACCTGTTCGGCCGACGCATCGCGCATCTCCGCGATTTTCTCGATGGCCCCTTTCATCGACACCGGGCTCGCATTGTAGCAATCATCGACGAGGCGCAAATTGCCGCCCTTCACGCTGAGTTTTTTGATCTGCCCACGGCCTTTCGGTTCCGTGAAATTCGCAAGCGCTGCCGCGGCTTTCGCAAGGTCCGCATGCAGCGCATCGACCACGCCGAGCACCGCAACAGAAGCCAGCGCCCAATGCTTGCCGATGGTGCCGATCGTGTAGGAAATCGCCGTGCCCGCAATCGTCGCTTCGATGACGGAATGCGTATCGTCGATCGCGTAATGCGTCATGCGGCAGAGCGCGTTTTTGCCGGTGCCGAAGCTCAAAATCCGGTCCATGCCCTTCGCTTGCGCATGGCTTTTCAGCCGCTCATACTGCGCGTTATCCGCGTTCAGCACCGCCACGCCGCCCTGCATGCCGTCGAAAATCGCCGCCTTCTCATCGGCAATCGCTTCGACGCTCTGGAAATATTCGATATGCACCGCATCCACCGTCGTAATCAGCGACACGTGCGGCCGCGTCATTTTCGACAGCGGCGAAATTTCCCCCGCATGGTTCATGCCCATTTCGATCACCGCGAAATCCGCCTCGCGCGGCAGGTTAGCGAGCGAAAGCGGCACGCCGAGATGGTTGTTCAAATTGCCCTTCGTCGCGTACACTTTCCCGACCGCCGACAGCGCCGCCGCCAGCATTTCTTTCGCCCCCGTTTTGCCGACCGAACCGGTGACGCCGATGAATTTCGCCGCCGAGCGCGCACGCCCCGCGCAGCCCAGATCCTGCAACGCTTTTTCCACATCCTTCACGATCACGAGCTTGCTCGCATCCACCCCCGCCACCGGCTTATTCACCAGCGCGCCCACTGCGCCTTTCGCGAGTGCCGCGGCGACATGCTCATGCCCGTCCACCTTCGTCCCCGGCAGCGCGACGAACAGCGCGCCCGCCTCGAGCGTCCGCGTGTCGATGCTGACGGATGTGGCGGTCCACTTGCCGCTCGACAGGCCGTTCGTTGCTGCAATAATTTCCTCGGTCGTCCATTGGGTGGTCATACGGCGATCGCCTTTCTGATTTCGTCTGCATCGTTGAAGGGAAGGGTTTGATTGCCGATGATCTGGGTTGTTTCGTGGCCTTTGCCGGCGACGACCAGAACGTCACCCGCTTGTAGGTTTTGGATCGCCGCAGCAATCGCTGCCGCACGGTCGGGAATCTCTTTTGCCTTCGGCGCTTTCGCCAGAATTGCTGCGCGAATCGCTGCCGCATTTTCGCCGCGCGGATTGTCATCTGTCACGATCACGCTATCCGCAAATTTGCTAGCCAAAGCCCCCATTTCCGGACGCTTGCCCGCATCACGGTCGCCGCCGCAACCGAACACGACATGCAGCTTTTTTGCCGTATGCGGGCGCAGCGTTTTCAGGATATTTTCAAGCGCCGCGGGCGTATGCGCGTAGTCAATAAATATCGGCGCACCGGTTTTGCTCATGCCGATTTTTTCGAGCCGTCCCGGCACCCCGCGCAAGCGCGGCAGCGAGCGCAGCAGCGCCACATCCGACAAGCCCGCCGCTTGCAGCAAACCGATCGCTGCGAGCATGTTGCTGAGCTGGAACGCACCATAAAGCGGCAGCGACACCGGATATTCCGTGAGGTCGATCTGCACCACCACATCGAGCCCATCCGCATGCGGGCGCACCGACATAATCCGGTAATCTGCGCTCTCGGCCGCGCCGAATGAAATCACCCGCATCTTGCGCGATTCGCAGAGCGTTTTCAGTGCCGCAAATTGCGCATCGTCATGGTTCAGCACCGCGAGTTTGCCCTCGCCGAGCACCTGCGCGAACAACCGCGTTTTTGCTGCAGCATAAGCCTCAATCGTGCCGTGGTAATCGAGATGGTCACGCGTCAAATTCGTGAACGCCGCCGCCGCAAAACGCACCCCATCGCCACGCTTCTGGTCGAGGCCGTGACTGCTCGTTTCAATCGCCGCGACACGCACACCCGCGTCCGCCAATTGCTGCAACGTATGGTGCAGCAAAATCGGTTCCGGCGAGGTGTTCACCGCCGGGAAATGCGCGTTCAGTTCCGCATGCTCCGAACGCAAACCGAGCGTGCCGAGCGACGCCGCATCGAGCCCGTGATGCTGCGCGAGCTGGCGCACAAAATCCGCCGTCGAAGTCTTGCCGTCCGTGCCCGTGATCGCGAAACAAAATTCCGGCTGCTGCGGATAAAATGCGGCAGCGAGCGCACTCACCGCCACCCGCATATCCGCCACGCGAATCACCGGCACCGTCGCGATCACATCCGCGCGCGAGGCTTCCGCCATCAGGATCGCACTCGCCCCCGCCGCCAGCGCCTGCGGGATATATTGCGCACCGTCCGCATTTACCCCCGGCATCGCCGCAAACAGGCTGCCGGGCTTCACCTCCCGCGAATCGGTGGTGATCGCATCGATCGTCACATTCGCATTTCCATGCACCAGCGCCAACGGGTTCACCGTGCGCATCAGGTCAGAAAGTAGCGGCATGCACAGCCTCCTTCGTCAGGTTATTTTCACGCGCGAGCTTCGCGTCTTTCGCGCGCTGTTCGGCCCCGGCCCACAGCGCATTCACGCGGTCATCCGGCGGGTTGAAATTCGGCTGCATCGCAAGCAGCGGCGCCATGCGCTGCACCACGCGGCCCACGACCGGTGCGGAAACCCAGCCGCCGGTCGCGAAGCCATAAGTCGATTTATCGCCCTTCGGCTCATCCACCATCACGAGGATCGCGTAGCGCGGATTCGTCACCGGAAACACGCTGACGAACGATGCCACTTTCGCGTCCTTCTTGTACACCCCGTTGGTGTTTTTCTCGGCCGTGCCGGTCTTGCCGCCAACGTCATACCCCGGCGCGTTCGCCGTTTTCCCCGTGCCGTGCAGCACCACGAGGCGCAGCAAATCGCGCACATCCGCAATCGTTGCATCCGACAGCACGCGCGCGCCTTCGGGCTTATTCGCATTGCCGCCTTTGAGCAGCGTCATGCGGTGCAATTTCCCGTCACTCGCGAGGCTCGCAATCGCGTTGATGAGATGCATCGGCGACACCGCCATGCCGTGGCCGTAAGCGACCGTCATCGTCGTCAGCTCCGGCCATTCGCGCGGCACGATGGGGTGCGCGAGTTCCGGAATTTCGAGCTTCACCGGCTCGAACAGCCCGAGCGATTTGAGGAACGCGCGCTGCTTCGTGCCGCCCGTCGCGAGCGCGAGTTTTGCTGCACCGATGTTGCTCGAATACGCAAAAATTTCCGGGACCGATAGCCAGCGCCCCATCGGCTCCGCATCGTTGATGGTGAAGCTGCCGTAATGGATCGGGTGGCTCGCATCCTCGCCGCCCTGCATCGTCGTCACATGGTTTTCAATGGCGTTGGCGAGCGTGAAGGTTTTAAACGTCGAGCCCATTTCATACACGCCGAGCGTCGCGCGGTTGAAGCGCTGGTCGTCCGTCGCACGGCCCGGCTGGTGCGGGTCGAACTCGGGCAGCGAAGTCATCGCCAGTACTTCGCCGGAATCGATATCGAGCACCACGCCGACACCGCCGATGGCGCGGAATTGCTCGACGGCTTTGCTCAGTTCATCGCGCAGCATGGATTGGATGCGCAGGTCGAGCGAAAGCTGCAACGGCGTGTTTTCCTGATCCGCATCCTGCAATTCGTCGTCGAAGGATTTTTCGATGCCGGCAAGGCCCTGGTTGTCGATGCCGACATAACCGATGCTGTGCGAGAACAGCCCGCCATACGGATAAACGCGACGAATATCTGGCTCGAAAAACAGCCCCGGCGCGCCGAGATTATTCACCGCTTCCTGCTGCCCCGGCGTGAGGTGGCGTTCAAGGTACATGAACGTCACATGCTTGCGGTTGAGCTTTTCCTCGAACGATTCGACCGACTCTTTCGGGAAGATTTTATTGAGGCCCACCGCCAGTTCATGTTCATGGCGAATGATCGTCGGGTTCGCCACCAGCGACGCGGTTTTGATCGAGGTCGCGAGCACGAACCCGTTGCGATCGACGATCTCGCGGCGCACCACCTGTTCTTCTTCCGCCACCTTGCTCACATCCACATCGTCCTCGCGCGTCAGCAGCAATTGCGGCTCGGTGACGAGGCGTTTGAACGGAAGGTCGCCGCCGCCCATCGTGCTCACTTCGAGCAGGCGAAGCGACAGCGCGAGGAAGCACAGCGCGAAAAAGCACGCGACGAGAATGCTGCGCACATACGACTCGCCCATGCGGCGCGCCTCGCGGCTTTCCACGCGCACGATGCGCTGGTGCGGGCGTTGTGACGGGCTGCGGCGGAATTGGCGCATCCGGCCCCTATCGTTTCAGCGAAGCTTGCTGGATCATGCCGCGATTCGCATCCTGCGGATCGACGATCGCCGCCGCCGGAAGCACGCTGATATTCTCGATCTGGCGCGTGTCGAGCGGCACCAGTTCGAGATGGCGGTCGGCCAGTTGGCGCAGGCGATCCGGGCGGTTGAGGTACGCCCATTCGGCGTTGAGCAGATGCAGCGATTCCTTCTCGGACGCAAGCTGCGCTTTCAACGTCACCACGTTGGTTTGCACGTCCTGCACGCTGTATTTCACGAGGTAGAGCCCGGTCGCGAGCACCACGACACAGACCATGTTAATGAGGATGCGAAGATTCATGACGAGAACTCCTATGCGGCACGAGGGGACCTCGCCGTGCGGGTTGCACAGCGCAGCTTTGCCGAGCGCGCTCTAGGGTTCCGGCTCACCTCTTCTTCAGTGGGGGCGATGGCCTTGGCAGGGGTTAAATCGAACGTATTTTGTGCAGTTGTTGCTGCAGACAGCGCCGCGGGCGAATGGCGCGAAGGTGCAGCAATTTTCTCGCTCCGCTGCAGCATGAATTGCTTCACGATGCGGTCTTCGAGCGAATGAAAAGTGACAACAACGAGCCGCCCGCCGGGGCGCAGCAATTTTTCCGCCGCCTGAAGCGCCGCTTCAAGTTCCGCGAGTTCCTGGTTCACTTCGATGCGCAGCGCCTGGAAGCTTTTCGTCGCCGGATGGATTTTCATTTTTCCCGGATTGCGCACCGCACCGCGGATGATGTCGGCGAGCTGCACCGTCGTCGTAATCGGCTGCACTTCGCGCGCCGCAATGATCGCCCGCGTGATGCGTTTCGCATCATGCTCCTCGCCGTAATCGCGTAAGATCCGCACCAGCTCCGCTTCGCTGTAGCCGTTCACCACATCCGCCGCCGACATGCCTTCCGCGCTCATGCGCATATCGAGCGGCGCCTCGCGCTGGAACGAAAACCCGCGCGCATCTTCATCGAACTGCATGCTCGACACACCGATATCGAGCACAATCGCATCGACCGCATGGATGCCCGCAGCGGCCAACATTTCGACCATCGCGGAGAACCGCGCGGCGAGGAATAAAAAATGCCCGGGAAAATCCCGGGCAAGAGCATCGGCAAGTAACTTGACATGCGGGTCGCGGTCGAACGCGATCACGCGGGCAGCGGGCTGCGCAGCGAGAATCGCGCGGCTATAGCCCCCGGCCCCGAAGGTTCCGTCGATCACCACATCACCGGCTTTCGCGGCAACGGCGGCGACCATTTCATTCTTCAACACGGGAATGTGCAGATGCTCGTTCGTCACGCCGCACCTCCCGTTGCTTTCAGGCTCGCGCGTTTGGCGAGCGCCAGCTCCCGCGCTTTCGTTTCCTGCGCGGCAAACAGCGCCGGCGACCAGATCTCGAACGTTGCGCCCTTGCCGACGAAAATCCCCGTATCGGTGATGTTCGCTTTTTTCAGCAGGCTTTCAGGAATCACCACGCGGCCTTCGCTATCGAACGCGAGTTGCGTCGAGCCGCCGAGGATCGCCGTCGCGAACGCATCATGCTCCTCCGAGAACGGATCGAGTTGCTCGATGCGCGCATAGAGCTTTTCGATGCGCTCCATCCCACACGCCTCAATGCACGAATTCGTAAACGAAGCGTAGGCGATCATGCCGTTAAAATTCTGCGCGGCGAGCACGGCACGAAAATTCGGCGGCACGCTGACGCGCCCCTTTTTGTCGATCTGCTTCTCAAACGTTGAGAGAAACAATGCCATTGCACTACTTTCCGCCCGGTTTGCCATTTTTGCACAATGATTTGTCCAGAAATGACGCTTATTTTTCACGTTTTACGAAATGCTTGGCCGATTTAGTCAAACATCCGTTCCCAACCAATGAAATTTGTTTCTTTTAATCAGTTAGTTAACTGCTTTGTTTCTTGGAAGATTCGAAAGCAGTCCAACAGTCAATTTTGGGTAGTTTTGGGTTTCATTGGGTGTGTTTGGGAGAATATGGGTTTAGCTTGGGTTCGTCAAGGTGGTTTTTGGGTCAAAACCGGCCTGTGGATAATGGGGATAACTCGTTTTTGCGCCCGCGCCGCCCTTAGTAAATTTCGCTGACAAGGCGCACAAAAAAGGTTAATGTTTTAGCGATTCATCAGGGAGGGATATGGGCCAGCCAGACGCAAAAAAACGCGCGAAACCCCGCGCCGCTGCCAAAAAATCGACAGGCAATTACGCCAAGAAGCTCGCCGTCAAAGCCAAAACCGAAATGGCCAGCGTGGTCGACAAGGCCTTCGAGGAAGTCAGCGAATACCTTGATAAAGCATTGGCTTACAGCGACAAGCTGCGCGGTCTCAACGACCCCGCCGCGGGCCGCGACAAGTCTCACCTCAACGCGCTGCGCACCGTCCATCCCTCGCCCGTGAAAGATTTCCTCGAGGGCTGCGCCAGCGAGGCGCGCAGCAGCAATGTCATGCACTATGCCGAGCCGATTTCCCGCCGATTTCTGGGCGCATTTACTACCGCGCTCGGCACCAAACCCGTGCGCGCCGTGCTTGAGGGGGAAAAGCCGACTTCCACGAAATTCGCGCAAAAGCTATTGGAAAACCTAGAAATTATTGCTATCAACTACCGCAAAAACCCCGCCTCCGGCGATTTCAGTTTCCTCACACAGGAAATTTCGCCCGGCGAATTTGTACTTAATGACGATGTAAAACAGCAAGTTACGCTATTCGCCAAAAGCTACTTCAAGAAGCACTGGCGCATCACGCATTAGCGTAGCTATTTCATTATCGGCAGAGAAAAGCTGGGTAAACCAGTAGGTAATCCGCCTTGCGGCACAAACTGGTCGAGCGAAGGCAGCGTCACGTTAGGCAGCGCCCCACCGATTTTAGCCTGCAGCGCCGTGAGCTGCTTCGCCTCCGGCAAAATGGAATGCGGCAGGGATAGATTCAAGCCATTGGTATTATTAGCAATTTCTGGCGAACTTACCTCCAGAACCGGCGGTGTTTGCAGCGGGTTACCGGGCGCGAAACGCTCGCCCACTTTCATTTCCACCCCATCCACCATTGGGGGTACTTTCTTATAATGCTGCTCGAGATAAGGCTCCCCATCGCTCAAGCCTATCTTCAGCATTTCCTTCGCCGTTTTGGGCACGCGCACGGTGTAATGCACCATCTTGATGCCTACTTTTTCCGCATTGCCGGATTCGCCCATAATCGCAATGGGTTGATATTGAACAACCTTTTGCCCTGGCACAACGATCATCGATCCCGGTTCGAGATGCGCCACCCCCAAAATCGCCCCAAGCGGGTAGGTCGGGCTGCGGCCGCTCAGGATCATGATCGTCTCGCCGGAAGCCTCATCCCACGTCCCGGCGAACGCAACCAGCCCGCTCAGCGGCGCCTTGACTATGACCGGCTGCGACGTTTTTTCCGCAGGCACCGTATCGATCGCATGATGCTTGCCACGCCCCCGCGGCGAATTGAATTCGCCTGAGCCTTCGAGCACTTTGGCCGTAACGCTGATCGGGTTGCCGGGCCGCTCATCCGTCATCGGTTGGTTGGGCAATTGCTCTTGCCAATCAATGAGATCGGGTTCGATGAGATCGCCGTTCTCGCGGCGCTCACCCTGCAATTGGCGGTCATGTTGGCTCAGCCCTTGCGCGTGGTGATGACCGTGCCGATGCGCCCTCGAATGCGCGCCGGAGGATGCATGATGCGAATGGTGCGAATGCTTGTTCATAGGCGGCTACTCTAGCGATTCTTCCGTAAATTTGTGTGACGGTTTTGTGAAATCGCACCGCAATAATTTTCACCATTCGTCATCAAACTGTCATGATTGGCTGCTACACGGGCCGGACTACTGCGATATTTCTCATGATGAATCACCTCCTGATTCAAAGGAATATCGTTGCCTGATGCAAAACGTATCAGCGTAGTAAACTTAGGGGAAAAAACATGGTTACCGTCAAACGTACCTATGACTCCTTTGCGGGTGCCTTCACCGGTGTCCGTAACTCCTTCTCGGCGTATTGGGCAGGCCAATGGTCTTCCTTCCTCGCCGAGCCTCTGCCTTGGGTGCAATCGTTTGGGCTTGCCCTTGCGTTTTGCATCGTCGGCGATCTGGCATGTGGTGTCGCAACCTCGTGGTTGCCGCAGCATCAGGCCAGCTACCTGTGCGATACCGCTGTGGGGGCACTAAGCCTTGGAGCTGTGTTTGCTGCCCTTGTTCAAGGTTCTCACGGACCTCGAAAGGAAGCACGCCACAGCGCGTTTCTAGGCGTCGGCGCAGCACTCGCTCTTGGTGTGCTCTACCAATTTGTAAATGGGAATACCTTGGCAAATTGGATAATCACGGGCATGGCGCTCTTGCTATGCACATGGTTCCTGCGCATCGCCTACCGGCAGTGGTATATGCTGAAATCCGGCAAACATTGGGCCGGTTTCGGATTGGCTACCTATATGGGGCTGATGGTGACGCTGTTATTAAGCACCCACTAGCCTAACCAAAAGCGTCTCTCTGTTGATCCTCTGGGGTCAACAGAGAGCGTTTGCCAGATGGCCTGTAAGCCGGGTTCTGTCCCCTTACGGGTGATGACTATTCATCTAGGCCGCCCATTGCTGGACGGCTCAAGCAACCTACCCGCGCGACTCGGGACGGAAAATCCCTTATTTTCCGCGAGGGAAAATGCGCCGCGCCTATTCGGTCTTGCTCCCGGTGAGGTTTGCCTAGCCATGCTTGTTACCAAACATGCGGTGGGCTCTTACCCCACCTTTTCACCCTTACCACGCCATAGCCTGAAGGGCGACGGCGGGCGGTTTGTCTCTGTGGCACTATCTCTGGGCTTGCACCCGGCGGGCGTTACCCGCCACCGTTTCCTATGGAGCCCGGACTTTCCTCGGGATGAGATTGAGCTGCTTTGAAGCTATTCGCTTCGCAACAACATACGGTTCACCACGCAGTCATCCGGCCATCTGGCAGGGCCAGTGTAAAGAATCGCGCGTCGAGAGTCCAGTGAAAGCCTGCTGCTAGGGCAAACCTAGCGCCGATGCCGCTTACCGGGAAGCACCCGGACAGCTGGTGCGATGGATTTCCTGCGTCAGCGCCGTGTTTTCCTTGAGCAGCTTGTGCAGTTCGTCCTGGATCTGGAGGATGGCCTCCGCGTCCTTATAGGTCTGTAATGCTTGCTTATCCGAGGCTTTGGCCGCCACTTTCTGGCCGACCATAATGACGGACAACAGCACCAGTTGCAGGAAGGTCTGCGCGATCCACGCGATCAACGCCGAAGTGCCGCTATGGATCGCTTCCGGCAAACTGATGAGCGCGAGGATGGCGAACAAATACGCGCACCACATCGTGCCCACCGCGTTGGTGATGAGCATGGCGAATTTGCCGTTGAAGCCGACCTGTTCGGCATCCGTCGTGTGCGGGCCGACCTTGGCGCGTTCGCTCAGGCGGATATGCGGGATGTGGGGAAGATGGTCGTGGGTCATGGGAATTTCCTCCGTTCGTTAAACCAATCCGTGCAGCGCGGCGAGCAGCCCGGCGCATTCATCGTCCCACTTGCCGTCACAATTGCCAGGGCGGTAATGGCGCTGGAAAGCCTGCACGCATTGCTCGGTTTTGACGCCGTAATCGCCGTCGAGCTTCAAGCCATAGCCCCAGTTATTCAGCGCCGTTTGCAGGCGGATGACTTTTTTGCCGTTATCCCCGCGTATCAGTTCGCTGCCCATCATTGGGTGCGAGCCGAAGGGGAAAACACCAATCGCGGCGCGGGCGAGCCGCGGCCAGTCGAACAATTCGCCGGGGTCGATTTTGCGTAAGAATGCGACGTCCGAATGGCCGACCACATTGCGCGGCGGAATCTGGTGCCGCGCCAAAATGCCATGGCACAGCTCGATCACGCTTTGCATCTGCAACTCGGGAAACGCGCGATAGCCGTTGCTGTGGCCGGGGTTGGCGATCTCGATGCCGATCGAACGGCCATTGATGTTGCTATGGCCCCGCCAGAAACTCTCACCCGCATGCCAGGCACGCTTTTCTTCATCGACCAGTTGGAAAATCTCGCCGTCCTCGCCCACCACGTAATGCGCACTGACCTTCGACTCCGGTTTGCACAGATGCTCGACCGCCGCTTTCGTCGTCAGCATGTCGGTGTAATGCAGCACGAGCATGTCGATCACGCCGTCCTTGCGCGCGTCGAAATTGGGGGATCGGTGGGTGAGGTTCATGAAGGAAGGGTATAGGGTTTAGGAGTTAGGGTCTAGTAGAGAGTCACTGCTCGATCTCCACCAGTTGCGGCCGCCGCAGCGTAATCACGCCGACACCGAGGATGGTCAACAGCGCGCCGAGCACAACCTGCAGCGTCAGCGCATCGTGGAACACCAGCACCCCGCCCGCAATGCCGACGACGGGCGCGAGCAGCCCATACGGCACCACACTCGACATCGGATATTTGGTGATGAGATGGTTCCATAAACCATAACCAATGAGCGACGAAAAACACAGGCTATAGGTCACGCCCGCCCAGCTCGTCCAGCGCGCATGGGTGATCGCCTCCCACTGGTGCGATTCGCCGAAATAGCTAAGCGCCGCCAGCGGCAGCAGCGAAAACAGCGCGGGCCAGAACAGCAGCTGGATCACATGCGGCACGGGGTTCAGCCGCTTCATATAGATATTGGCGACACTCCAGCCGAACGAGCCAATGATCGCGAGCAAAAATGCGCCCCAATGCTTGCTGGCATCCGGCGTGCCCGCGACGATCATCACCCCGATGAAGGCGACCGCTAGCCCGCCCGAGCGCCACGGGCCGAGGTAATCTTTGAACACCACCGCCGCGAGCATACAGGCGAACGGCACGCCGAGCTGCGTCGCCACCACCGTCGAGGTGATGGACAATCCCATGTCCAGTGCGCTGAAAATAAGAGCGAATTGGAACACGATTAGCACGAGGCCGAGGAACAACATGTCCCGGTAATTCGGTTTGGGCAGCCGCAACGCGAACGGCGCGAGCACGAGCGTCACGCCGATAAAGCGCAACAGCAGCGCGAGGTAGGGCGAAAAATCCTGCATCGCGAATTTGGTCGCGGTGAAATTCCCGCCCCAGCAGGCCGCGACCAGCATGGCGGCAAGAACAGCGCGGATGGGCATGGCGGACTCTTTCGGAAAAGGGGTGGGCGCCGACTCATAGGAGATGGCGCGGCGGGATGCAAGGGGTGGCACAATGTAAGCGTGACCTCCTATCGCCTCCTCACCGCTCGTCACCCCGGCGAAGGCCGGGGCCCATGCCATGAAGCGAGCGCGCTGCATGATATGGATCCCCGCCTGCGTGGGGATGACAGCCTGGGGATGCGGCATCATCAACGCCCGAACATTAGCACCCCAACCCACTCTCTTTAAATCTTATCCAACCTCATCTTTCACATGAATGCTGAACTCAAATCCAATAGAGGCTTTTAGGTGCCTCATTTCACTCGATATGTCAGCTATCGAACCGAAAACGCAGAGTTTGCTGGATTTTTTCGCAGGCCTATGCCATAGTATTTTTCCCGAAGCGATTCGCCCCGATTTGCACCGTTCGCGGTCGTGGATCGAAGGCAAAAAAGAGGGCTTTGAGACGAATCCCAAAGCCCCAAGTCGCTCGGCAAGCAACTGAACACCGGCTTTCGCCGGGATAGGATAGAAAAGCTGTCGCACCTTCGCCGGTCGGCAGCTTTTGTATTTACGGCCCGTTTAGGAAATCGCTTCCCAAACCCAGCTTTATTTCGTCCCAACATCCACCCCTTCCCCCGTCGGCCATCCCGGCGCCGGGTAAGAATCCTTAAAGAATGGTGGAGGTTTCGTGCATGTCTCGCTGTTCTGTTTCGTTTCTTGTTAACCACTATATATAGATTCGGGTGGGGGTTGACAACAACATTTTGTGGCGTGAATGCAGTTTCGCGCGAAGTCGCGGCCATGCTTTCTGGCAGGATTCTATCCACATACGATACCCACAGACCTATCCAAAAAGGATGATTATTCGCGTAAGAAAAAACCGATATTTCGTTCCGCCATCGACATGAAACTGTCACAATCACGTGCTACAATCTCCCTGTTACTTCTGCATTTTTTAGCCAAACCCTCGCGGTTTTGCTGCATGCAGGCTCAGTCGTAAAACACGGCCGGGATGTATCAATTTTTTTAGATGCCGTCGCAAACGTGGCGCATCTTCCCGCAACCTTTCGGACATCGCTCCCAAGGTTTTTAGCTAACCAACCTGTTGGTCAGCGATGTTTAAGGAACACTCCCATGATGCATTTTTCGCTACCGACGCGACAAGATAGCTTCGCCTATTTCTGGAAATTCATTTCCTATGTTGGCAAAGCCCTTTCCTACTTTGGGAAAGCCAGTCTTTTCGCGCTCCAGACAATGCTCAAGGTCGCCTGTACTGGGTTTTTAATCGTTGTGATTGTGTGGCTCACCCCCATCGTCCTGACGTATTCACCCCTGCGTTTTCCGCCTTCTTACGGAACGCCCGTTACATGGACCCTGATCGTTGTTTTCATGGCGCTCACCCTGTTGTTTTTTATCAGACACAGGACGGGCACTCTCGAGCAATATTTCTTTGGCGGCATCGCCATCGGTTTGCTCACGATGTTGTGGCAACAGCCCACCCATCATTCCCTGCTTTTGCTTGGAATCACGGGACTGCTGGTGCTGAACGTCGCCTTTCTTTTCTATCTCACCGGCGCGCATATCTTTGATGCGTTCGATGAGAAGAAATTACGCCACCCGCTGCTGTTTGCCGGTACCGTCGTGGGCATTATCGCCTGCTTCATACTAGCCATCTACGCTGGCGTGACGTTCTGGGACTCGACGATCGTTGTGAATGTTTACAACTTTTTTCACCCCGGACGCTAACCTTTTCCCATCCCCTTTTTCCTCATGGAAGAAATCGGGGATGGGAGATTTCCTGCCTCATTCCGAGGCTTCAGCAACAAGGATTTTTTCATGCTGCCTGTGCGTTATACGGCCATTTTCATCGCGGCGTTTCTCGTGATGATCGGGTTTGCTGTACTGGGTTATTACGCCGCCTATATGATGCTTCTTCTCATCGCACGTGGTGCATTGGAAGCCGGCATCGTTAGCGATATACCTTACCTGCTGGGCGTGATGGTGACGTTCTGCTTTTTTGGCACAACTTCTTGCCTTACGTACTTCAAGGCAAGGAATGCCCTGAGTCAATATGGGGTTTGGAAAGGCTCTGCCTATTATGCGGCACTGCTTTTCCTGGCTGGTGGATTTTTGAAAAGTTTCTTCAACTTTGCCAGCATTCCATTTTTCTTCATGGACGAGTATCTCGCCTATGTGGTGCTCGCGGTACTGGCAGGCCTGATTGCCCGTATGGCATATCTCTATGCCCATCGGCTCATCGCCCGCCTCAAGGAAGGCCCACACGCGAAGACCATTGCGGTCTTCTAAAAAGTTCCGTCCGCTCGTTTCATAAACAGCGGGCGGAACTTTCCCTTAAATCTGATGGACGGCGCGCGCGAATGGTTTTAAGAACGGTGCATTGCACCTTCAACCGCAAGGAACCGCGCCATGTCCGCCAAGAACCCGCCCAAAACGCCGATCTATGAAGGCAAAGCCAAAAAACTGTTCGAAGGGCCCGAACCCGGCACGCTGATCCAGCATTTCAAGGACGATGCGACGGCCTTCAACGCCAAGAAAAAAGGCACGATTCAGGGCAAGGGTATCATCAACAATAAAATTTCCGAATTCCTGATGAGCCGCCTGAACGATATGGGCGTGCCGACGCATTTCATCCGCAGCCTCAACATGCGCGAGCAGCTCGTGCGCGCGGTCGAAATCATTCCGCTCGAAATCATCGTGCGCAATTACGCCGCCGGTTCGTTCGCCGAGCGTTTCGGCGCGTTCGAGGGTGAATCATTGGGCAGCCCGCTCATGGAATTCTGCCTGAAGGATGACCGCTTGGGCGACCCATTCATCGCCGAAGACCATATCTACGCATTCGGCATTGCCCAGCCGGAGGAGATCGACGAAGTGCGCCATTACGCGCTGCGCGTGAACGACATTCTTTCCGGGCTGTTCTACGGCCACGGCATCCGTCTCATCGACCTCAAGCTCGAGTTCGGGCGCTACTACGAGGGCGAAGGCGAACTGATCGTGCTGGCCGATGAAATCTCGCCGGATACCTGCCGTTTGTGGGACGTCACCACCAACGACAAGCTCGACAAGGACCGCTTCCGCCGCGACCTTGGCGGCACGGAAGAAGCTTACCGCGAAGTGGCGCGCCGCCTCGGTGTGCTGCCGTCGATGAACGTCGTTGAAACCCACGCGTTCGACGCCGCCCCGGCGAAAAAAGCGGCCAAGGGGAAAGCTGCGAAACCGACCGCGAAAGCTGCACCGGCGAAAGCGAAAGCCAAGAGCAAAACAAAACCGAAGAAGAAATAGCGATGAAAGCCAAAATCCACATCACCCTCAAAAACGGTGTGCTCGACCCGCAGGGCCAAGCCATCGAATCCGCGCTCGACCATATGGGCTTTTCCGGCGTCAACGCGCGTGTCGGCAAGCTGATCGAACTCGAGGTGAAAGAAACCAACGAGGCGAAAGCCCGCGCCGCCATCGAGCAAATGTGCGAGAAGCTGCTCGCGAATACGGTGATCGAGAAGTATCACGTGGAGCTGGTGGCTTGATGCTGCCCCACACTCCGTCATTGCGAGCGCTTAGCGAAGCAATCCATCTTGGAGATAGGAAAACTGTAGCAGTAAAAAGATGGATTGCCGCGGCC
>OUNJ010000141.1_pt1 | contig 30039 bp, 29 predicted proteins | sample 1755361 | NCBI WGS metagenome assembly OUNJ01 (sample SAMEA3914825, study PRJEB12502) | metagenome | biome: forest; material: soil | place: USA | collected 2012-03-12 | depth 0.1 m
CGGCGCGGCCGTCGCGGTCGCCAGGGCCGGTTTGGCGGCGCGCGGGGCCTGGGGCGCCGGCGCGGCGGCGGGCGCGTCGAAATCGAGCTTGCGGGCGGCTGAGCGGTCGTCGAATCGTGACATGAGCTTCTCTCGGGTCAGATCAGGTGGACGGCGGAGTAACGGCGGGTGCGGCAGTCGGCGTGCGGGCTTCCAGCGGCACGACGACCAGGGCATTGGGGTCGAGCAGGTCGATTTCGGCGAAGCCCTGGTCCAGCACGTGCTGCTGGCTCATCAGGCCGTCGAGGCGCATCAGGGCCTGCTCCTGGTTCAGGGCCGGCAGCTTGATGACCGCGCCGTTCTTGAGCAGGATGTTCCAGCGCCGCGTGTCGATGCGTTGCAGCGCATAGGTCTTCTGCATCAGATCGGTGCGCGTCTGCATCAGCGGCAGGATATCGCCGGCGGCTTCGTTGGCGCCCTCGCCCACCACCAGCGGCAGGTCGAGAAAATTGCCGGCGCGCGCCTCGGGGATGACCTGGCCCTGGTCGTCGATGACCTGGTCCTTGCCCTGGTACTGCCACACGGCCTGGCGCGGACGCTCGACCACGGTCACAACCAGCGTACCCGGAAACTGGCGGCGCACGGTGGCCGACTTGACCCAGCCGACGTTCTCGATATCGGCCTGAAGCTGGTTGAGGTCCATCAGCGCCAGAGGTTGGCCGCGATGGAACTTCATCGCCTTCTTGATATCGGGCGCAGCGGCGTCGCTGACCCCGACCAGGCGGACGTTCTGCAGGTTGAGGCCGATCGAGGCGATGCGCTCATCGGCGAAGTTGCGCGTGGCGTTGGCCAGCGCTTGGCCGCGTCCGCCGGTGGCCAGGATGACGGCGACCAGGGCAGCGATGCTGAGGATGGCGAACCAGGCGATAGCCTCGCCCGGCACCGGCACCGAGCCGATGACGCGATACTTGCCAGCGGCCGCCGCAGCCTTGCCGCGGCGGGGCTTGGCGCCGGCGGCCTTCTTGGCCGGAGCGCTCTTGGTTTCGGGAGCGGGCTTGGCCTGACGACGGCCGCCGCGCACAACCGCTGGCATGAAGGTCTCCGCAAAAGACGACAGCGCCATGCCCGCCGTTCGCGCCGCGTTTCATGCGGCACGGAGTTGCGATATGGCCCTGATGGGTACGCCCCATAAAAGCCCGACTGTCCTTAACAGAGTCATAACGAACCGGTGCGGTGCAAGATTTCAGTAGGGATGTCGGCCCGCGCCGCCTCACGCCCGCACCACCTTCGCCGCGAAGCAGCCATATCTGGCGAAGTGAACATGCAGACAGTCGACATCCTCGCGCGCCAGCAGATCCTCGAACAGCGGAGCGCTTGCCGCCCCGTCGACGAGGTCCGCCGCCACCATCATGCCTTCCGCGTCAAAGGCCCGCACGGACAGGGTGCGGCCGAGGAAGAACGGCGCCAGTTCACCGGGCTCAAGATGCATTTCCTCGACGCCTTGGCGGACATAGATGGCATGGCTGGCGCGGAACGGCGTGTCGGCCGGCTGGTGCTCATAATTGAGCAGCAGGACGCGTTCACCCGGCTCTGCATCACGCAGGGACACACGGCACGGAAAGCCGGGCGTCCTGTCGGCGGTCTGCGCGATGATGCCGTGCGCTTTCAGCGCCTCGTCACCGACACCGAACAGGGGCAGAAATTGCGAAACCGGCAGAGCCTGGACCTGGAACATATGCGTCTCCTTTTCTGGAGACAATGTGGGCCTGGTCGTCTCGTTACGCGCTCCGTTCCTTGCTGCGAAATCAAAAAAGCGGACCGGTTTCCCGATCCGCTTCTGTCCTACTCGGCCACTTCCGGCACGCCGTTGGGTTCCACCGTCACCGGCGTCGGTGGCGAGATGTCGGTTTCCGGCACCGCCAGGTTCGACGACTTGTCCAGCGCCACGCCGGTCTCCTCGTCGCGCTTGATATCCTCGCCGTTCAGCACCTTGGCGATCTCCTCGCCGGTCAGGGTTTCCAATTCCAGCAGAATCTTCGCCAGGCGGTGCAGGCCGTCGAGGTTCTCGGTCAGGATGCGCTTGGCTTCGTCATAGCCGCCCTTGACCAGCGCCTTGACTTCTTCGTCGATCTTCTGGGCCGTGGCTTCGGAAATATCGCGGCCCAGAGCGCCGTATTCGTCCTCGCCCTGCTTGTAATCGACAAAGCCCAGTGCGTCGGAATACCCCCACCGCATGACCATCGCCTTGGCCAGACGGGTCGCCTGCTGGATGTCGGACGAAGCGCCCGAAGTAACGTTTTCCTTGCCGAGAATGATCTCCTCGGCCACCCGGCCGGCCATCAGAATGGCCAGGCGCGAGGTCATCTGGACGTAGTTCTGCGAATAGCGGTCGCCTTCCGGCAACTGCATCACCATGCCCAGCGCGCGGCCACGCGGTATGATGGTCGCCTTGTGAACCGGATCGGCCTGCGGCACCTTCAGCGCCACGATGGCATGGCCGCCCTCGTGATAGGCGGTGTTCTTCTTCTCTTCCTCGGACATGGCCATCGACTTGCGCTCGGCGCCCATCATCACCTTGTCCTTGGCGTCCTCGAAGTCGCGCATGGTGACCAGCTTGCGGTCCTTGCGTGCCGCCATCAGGGCCGCTTCATTGACCAGGTTGGCCAGGTCGGCGCCCGAAAAACCAGGCGTGCCGCGCGCGATCACCTTGACATCGACATCGACGGCCAGCGGCACGGGCTTCATGTGCACGCGCAGTATGGCCTCGCGTCCGGTCAGGTCGGGATTGGGTACCACGACCTGGCGGTCGAAGCGGCCGGGGCGCAGCAGCGCCGAATCGAGCACATCCGGACGGTTGGTGGCGGCGATCATGATGATGCCTTCGTTGGCCTCGAAGCCGTCCATCTCGACCAGCAACTGGTTCAGCGTCTGCTCGCGTTCGTCATTGCCGCCGCCATGGCCGGCGCCGCGATGACGGCCGACCGCGTCGATTTCATCGATGAAGATGATGCATGGCGCGTTCTTCTTGGCCTGGTCGAACATGTCACGCACGCGCGAGGCGCCGACGCCGACGAACATTTCGACGAAATCCGAACCCGAAATCGAGAAGAACGGCACGCCGGCTTCACCGGCCACGGCACGGGCTAGAAGCGTCTTGCCGGTGCCCGGAGGACCGACCAGCAACGCGCCCTTGGGTATCTTGCCGCCCAGTTTCTGGAACTTCGACGGGTCTTTCAGGAAATCGACGACCTCCTGCAAATCTTCCTTGGCTTCCTCGACGCCGGCGACCTCGGCGAAGGTGACACGGTTCTTGTGCTCGGTCAGCAGGCGGGCCTTCGACTTGCCGAAGCCCATGGCGCCGCCGCGACCGCCGCCCTGCATCTGGCGCAGGAAGAAAATCGCCATGCCGACTAGCAGCACCACCGGCAGCAGGGTCAGCACGCCGTTCAGCACCAGGCCGGCCTTGGCGCTCTGGAACGATGTCTTGACCCCCTTGGCCAGCAGTTCGTCGACCGTCGACTTCTGGTCATAGGGCGCGGTCGTCTTCAGTGTCTTGCCATCGGTCGTGGTGGCCGTGATCTCGTCATTGTGGATCTGAACCTCGCGAATCTGACCCTTGTTGACATCCTGCATCAGCTCGGAATAGGCCACGGGGGCGCTGGCCTGCGGCAGGGGCGCGCCGCCCTTCTGGTGGCTGACATAGATATAAATGCCGAGCAGAAGCGCCAGTATGACCGCGACCACGCCCATCGACTTCAGATTCATGCCAAACTTGTCCTTTTAGCTGGCCATCAGGCCTGCGGATTACCTTCGCCATCCATATAGGATGGGCCCGATCGTTTCGCTACCGCCATATGCCGTCAGGCGGCAATACGGCTTCGCTTTCACGGGCATAAAGACCCGCGGCGGCGAGAAAACGCGGGCCGACCCAGCCGGTGGCCAGCGGACCGTTATACGGACTTTGTCTTAACGCCGCGTTCGTGGCCAGGCTTGAGTTTGCCCCGTCCGTCCACACCGGCTGGCCGGCGCGCAGACCGGGAGGCAAGGCGCCAAGCGTCCGCCGGTCGGTGTCGTCGAGCCGCGCCCCCATGCCGCCGGCGGCCAGGATATGGCCAGCCCGGGGCGCGGTAACGGCGAAACGGCCGTCCCACACGATCTCCTGGCCGGCTTCGACAGCCACGGTTCTGGGCGAATTGCGGCCGATGTCACCGGCTTCGCGTGCGACGTGGACCTGGCCATCACTCATGCGAATGCGGGCGCCACACAGCGTATGGGGGGCACCGCCGGCGAACAGGACCGCCAGCAGGCGCTCGACTTCGGCACGCCGCGGCAGGCGGACAGCGCCGCCTGCCGAGACCACCGCAGCCGACAGCAGCCGCGTCGCGGTTTCCGGAGGCAAGGCTGCGAAGACATCGGCACGCAGGGCGATCAGGCCCCACGGCAAGTAGGCCGGATCAATCAGGTCCAGGGCGGTATCGCGTGTCAGCAGCGGCGGTGCTTCCGCGACAGGCGGCAGGACGTCAGGCAGCGCCAGACGCGCCCGCGCCCGCGCCGATCGCGGATTTCCGTTGGCCGGATCGTCGATCCAGTCCACATCCAGTTCGCGCAGGAAGGTGCGCAACGCAGCGCGGCGAACATTAAGAAACGGCCGGTAAAGAAAAATGCCGCGTCCTTCCGGCCAGGCCGGCGATGGCGCCCAGGCCTGCGGCGCCGTCACGTTGGATCCGTCGGCGCGCATGATCTCCGCTTCGGCGATGTCATCGCGCGTGTGGCCGAGACAAAGAACACGAACACCCTTGGACCGCGCCGCCTGGGCCAGCAGCCGATGACGCGCCTCACGCGCCGCGGCGGAAAGCCCCGTCCGCGGCTTCTCGCCCTTCCAGGTCAGAGCGGTAAAACCAGCCCCCAGGCGCGCGGCATGACGGGCCACGGCCGCCGTCCAGTCATGACTGGCCGGATTGAGGCCGTGATCGACGCAGAACACCTCAAGCGGCCGGTGTCCCCACGCTTTCAAGGCATACAGCAAGGCCAGCGAATCCCCGCCGCCCGATACCGCCACGCCCAGCGGCCCTTGCCCGTCCAGCCGTCGGTCGAAGTCGTCGAAACAACCGACCGCCGTTGACCTCAATCCGTGCAATTGTTCTTGGTCTTCAGGTTCTTGGCCAGGGTCTTGATGTCGCTGGTCGCCTGCTTGGCATACAGCTTGTCGAACTGCGACAAGGCTTGGCAAGCCTCGGTCGGGCGGTTGGTGGTGGTCAGGGCGTCGGCCAGCTTGGCCGTCGCCTCGGGCGCCCACGACGTCTTGGGCCAGCCTTTCAGTGCCGAGGCATAAGCCGCCACCGCGCCCGAGCTGTCGGACTTCATGGTGCGGATCTGACCCAGGCGGAACCAGGCTTCGGGCAGTTGCGGCGCTTCCGGCCAGGTCGTCGTGAACGCCTCGAACGCCCGGTCGGCGTCGTCGATCTGACCCGAGGTCATCAGGTTGAAGGCCTGTTCGAAATCGGTTTCCGGATCGCCGGTCGAGGCGGGCGGCGGCGGCGGCGGCGCCAACTGGGCGTCAACATCCTTGAGGTGAGCATCGGCGACGTCGGCGCGCTTGGTCAAGGTGTCGATACGCGCGCTCAACGCACTGACCTGCTGCGCCAGAATCTGGTTCTGGTGCTGTGCATCCTCCAGCTCGCCGGTCAGGCGGGTGATCTGGTCGCTCTGGTCGTCCTGCTTTCGCGACAGGTTGTCGACCGTCGCCTGCAGGGCCACCACTTCGGGATCGGGTTCGATCAGGATCGGCGGGCTGGCCTTGTTCTCCACGCGTGCAACGCTGCGCTCCAGCTTGCGCACGTCGCGGTCCAGCTGCTGCAGGTGCTTGACGTCCCAGACCTGGTTGGGGGTCGGCGTCTGGTTGGGATTGTCCTTGTCGGCGGGCGTGTTGTCGTCCTGATCGAAGTCCTGGGCATGGACGGCGGCCGGCAACAGGCTGAACGCCACGCCGGCACCCATCGTCCCGGTCAGCGCCATCAGCGATAAACCGGCGGCCCCGAATGTCATCACGCGCTTCGGATTGAGCTTATCCTTCGTCATCTGGACTATCCCGCCCTGTTACGAGTTTACGGCATTGCGATCTATGGACGCACGGACGCGCCTTCGTCGGGTTAGCAACATAGTCGGGCGGAATTGAGACGTAAATATTTTTCGCCCGATGCGCCCTTTCGGGCATGAAAAAGGCCCCTCGGCCAATAGCCAAGGGGCCCGATGTTCAGTCCGCGAGCAACGGCTTACTGCGCAGCGCCCGAGGTGATCGCGGTGTGGGCGTTGCGGTTATGATCCCACGCGCTCTCATCCGTGCCCGGGTCGATCGGCTGTTCCTTGCCGTAGGAGATGGTCGAGATGCGCGACGGCGCCACGCCCTTGCTGACCAGGAATTCCGACACGGATTCGGCACGGCGGGCGCCCAGAGCGAAATTGTATTCACGGGTGCCGCGTTCGTCGCAATTGCCTTCGATGCGCACGCGCACGGCCGGGTAGCGAACCAGCCAGTCGGCCTGGGCCGCCAGTACGCCCTGCGCGTCGGCGCGGATGTCGGATTTGTCAGTGTCGAAATAAACGCGGTCGCCGACATTGACGACGAAATCCTGCTGCGAACCCGGCACGATACCGACCGGCGGCAGCGGGTTTTCGACCGGCGGACCCGGCTGGGTCGGCGGCGGTGGAGGAGTCTGCTCGGCAACGGCCGGCGGCGTTGTATCAACGGGCTTGGGCTTTTCGGCGCAGGCGGCCACCGAGGCCAGGAGTGCGGCCGCGAGAGCCAATTTCAAAACCGAGCTGGGCTTTACCGACATTGTTGTTCCCTTCTCACCAAATTTCAAACGGTCAACGTCTATGGCGTCTATGGCATGGTTTTGTGACCATATTGAGCACAAAAACAGTTAATTTCGGCACGATGATGGGTCTTGCCGCATTTGTCAAACCCAAGGCGCCAGATTCGGCCGGCAAAATGTGTCTTTTCGCCCGACAGGCGAAAAGCCGCCGCCGCCCTACTTCAACCTCGGCGACCAGGCCGGATCCGAAGCTCCACCGGGATAGGGCACGGGCCGTTCGCTGCGGCCGGTCACCTCGACCGTCCACAGCGACGGCATGCCGCCGGCCGGTTCGCGGAAGAACATAATGTAGCGGCCGTTGGGCGCCCAGGTCGGGCCTTCTTCCAGGTAGGACGAGGTCAGCAGCTTTTCGCCCGAACCGTCGGCGTTCATCACTCCGATCGAGAAGCGCTGGCCGTCCTGCTTGGTGAAGGCGATCATGTCGCCCTTGGGCGAGAACACCGGCGTCGAATAGAGCCCGCCGCCGAAGGTCAGGCGCCGCACGTTGGAACCGTCGGCGTTCATGACATAGATCTGCTCGCTGCCGCCACGGTCCGAGGTGAAGGCGATCTGCGATCCGTCAGGCGAGAACGACGGCGAGGTGTCGATGGCCGGATCACGCGTAATTCGCGTCAGGGCGCGCGTGCGCAGGTCCATGACGTAAATGTCCGAATTGCCGGCCTGGTCGACGCTGAAAGCCAGCTTGGTGCCGTCGGGAGAGAAGCGCGGCGCGAACACCATGCCCGAGATCTGGCCGACCGATTCCTGGCGGTTGGTCTCGATATTGAAAATGTAGATGCGCGCGCTGTCTGCCGACAGCGCCATGTAGGCGATTTCCTGGCTGTCGGCTGAGAAACGCGGCGTCATCACCTTGGTCGAGCCATCGGTCAGGTAGGACGGGTTGGCGCCGTCCTGGTCCATGATGGCCAGCCGCTTGGTCCGGTGCCCGCGCGCGCCGCTTTCGGCGACAAAGACGATGCGGGTGTCGAAATAGCCCTCCTGGCCGGTCAGCGCCTCATAGATGGCGTCGGCGATCTTGTGCGCCACCCGGCGCCAGTTTTCCGGCGTGGCGGTCAGCGACTTGCCCAGCAGGGCGCGCTGCGAATAAATGTCCCAGAGGCGGAAATCGACCTGCAACCGGCCGTCGGCGTCGACCGAGACCTTGCCGTTGCTCAGATAGTTGGAATTGATCGTCTTCCAGCTCTGGAAATCCGGCTGAACGTCGACATCGAGATTGGTCTGGATGAAGGCATTGGGATCGAGCGGCGCAAAATAGCCGGAGCGTTCCAGGTCGGCCGAGACCACCTTGGAAATCTGCTGGCCCAGATTGTTGCCCGAGGCGTCGGTGGCCGACTGGATGTCGATCGAGATCGGCAGGGGCGCGAACACGCCCTGGTCAACATTGACCGCCTGGTCGGCCTGCGACGAAGCCTGGACGGCGAAGGCCGCCGGCGCGAAGACCAGGGCCGCGGCCGCGGCCAGCACGGCGCCCAGACGTACAACAAGGTGGGTAGGCTGCGACATCATGATCCTTGTCTTTCTACTGGCCTCTGGTCTCGAATGGAAACCATCTTTGGGGCAATCCTGAGGCGTCATCTGCGATCGGGGCGGTTACTGTCCCTGGCAAGCCTTCTGCGCGTTGAAGATGACCGCTATTCCGTTGGTATAGTCGTCGTCCTTGAAGTTCAGGTCGCCGATCTCGACCTGGGCAACCGCCGCTCGCGCGCGGCTGAAGGCGGCGTCGGCATAGGTGTTGTGCACGTTCTGGTCAACCAGGTCGGCCGGCTTGAGGATGCGGTCGCCGTGCGACGGCCATACCCGCACCGTCAGCACGACATTGCGACCCTCATCGACACAATTGGGATTCCACAGCCCCATCAGCCGGCGGCCGAGTTCGCCCCGCGCCGCCTGTTCGCCGGCGTCGTTGGGCGCGGCGCCGGTGTTGGACGCGCCATTGGTCGGATGGGTGTTGGCCTGAGCCTGCTGGTGCGTTCGCGACTTGGGCGGGGTGGCGGCGCTGGCGGCCAGAGCGCCGAGGTCCAGCGTCGGCTTGTCGGGCTGCGGCTTCTTGATGCCGTTCTTGTCGGGCGGCGCTTTTTCGACCGGCTTTTCAACCGTCTTCTCGGGCTTGGTCGGCACAGGTACCGGCTGGACCGGCGCCGGTATCGGCGGCTGGACCGGTTCTGGCGGCTGCGGGATCGGCGCGGGCGCCTTGACGGCATTGGTGTCCACCGGCGCGGCGGCCATCTCCTGCTGCGGCACCGAGGCGACGATCTCTACCGGCACGGAATTGACCGGCACGAAGCGCGGCGTTCCCACCCAGGTGATCAGGGCAAGCAAAAACAGGCCGACGTGCAGCAGGATCGAGACCAACAGCGCCGGGAACAACCGTCTCATGCTACTGCGACGCGGCCCCCACTACCGACGATGACGACGAAGCGGCAGCGGCCGGCGTGCCCTTTCCGGCCATGGTATCGGTCACCAGGTTGAGGTGGACGAAGCCCGCGCTCGACAGCTTGCCCATTACCTTGGCGACGGTGTCCCAGGTGGCGGCGCCGTCGCCGCGCACATAGACGGGCTTCGAGGTGTCGTTGCCGGTCATGGCCAGGAGGCGCGGCGTCAGTTGCGCATAGCTGACCTGGTCTTCCTTGACGTACATCGAGCCGTCCGCCTTGATCGACACCGTCAGCGGATCGGTGTCCTCCTTCAGCGCGGCGGCTTCGGTTTTCGGCAGGTCGACCTTGACGCCCGAATTGAGCAGCGGCGCCGAGATCATGAAGATGATCAGCAGCACCAGCATGACGTCGACCATCGGCGTGACGTTGATTTCCGACAGCGCGGCCTTGCGGCGCGTGCGCCGGCCTGAACGCCGTCCACCGCCTCCGGCGGCTCCCATTCCAAGCGCCATGGCGACCTCCTTAACCGATCTTGTCGCCGAGGCGGCGCGTCAGCGACACCATCAGCTCATCGGCGAAACCCTCCATGCGCGCGCTGAAGCGGCCGAGGCGGGCGTTGAACAGGTTGTAGGCGACATAGGCCGGGATAGCGGCGGCCAAGCCCAGCGCCGTGGCGACCAGGGCTTCGGAAATCGCCGGCGCCACCGTGGCCAAGTTGGTGTTGCCCATCGCCCCGATGGCAGAGAAGGCGTTCATGATGCCCCACACCGTGCCGAACAGACCGACGAAGGGCGACGCCGTGGCGATGACCGCCAGTATGCTGAGTCCTTCCTCGATGCCGTCGCTTTCGATGGCGATAACGTGGTTCAGTTCGCGGTCGACCTGGGCCACCATCAGGTCGCCCTGGGCGCCGGTCAGGGTCCGTCCCTTGGCGTCGCGCCAGGTGCTGGTGACGATGACCAAAAGCTTCTGGAACGGCTCCTTGGGGTGAGTGCCGAGGCCGGCGGCGATGTCGTCCAGCGCGCGGCCCGAGCTGAGGGCGTTTTCGAAGGTGTTGGCTTCCTTGTTGATGCGGCCGAACATCAGCATCTTCTGCACGATCAGCGCCCACGACCACAGCGAGGCGAGGATAAGGATGACCAACACGACCTTGACCACCCAGTCGGCGTGCGTGAAAAGCTCCACGAAGCTCATCGCGCCCGATTGGGCGCCGCTGGCGGTGTCGGTGGCAGAACTGGCGTCCATGACGCACTCCCGAAATGAGGCGGAAAGCTCCGCGAGGTTTGGCTTTTGGACAACGCCGCCCGGCGGGCGGGTTCCCCTTGGATCGTTTTGGGTCGCGGCCTGAAAATACGCGAATCCGGCGATTCAAGACCACAGTTTGCGCGAGCGCGTAAAGAGGGTTAATCCGAAATGGTGAATCCGTTGCGGATCGCACCTTGCACCATCTTTGGCGACATTTCTATGGCGCAGCGTCGGGCGGACCGATTTAATCCGCGCCGGGCGGGACGACATGGGCGTTTATGACATCGGACAGCGCTTTCGGCAGGCGCCTCGGCCGCCCCTGGCCGTCGATGCACACCACGTCGATCCGCGCCTGGGCGACCGTGTGGCCGTCACGCTCAATGACCTGGTCGAGGAAGACCTGCGCCCCGCGCGATCCCGACAGGCGCGTCACGACCTCCAGCACCTCGTCGATCCGCGCCGCCGCCCGGTAGCGGATATTGACCTCCGCCACCGCGAAGGCCAGCGGCGGATCGAGCCCGGCCAGTTGATGATGGTGGATGCCCAGGAGACGCAGATAGTCCGACCGGCCGCGCTCGAAATACTTCAGGTAGTTGGCGTGATAGACCACGCCGGTGAAATCGGTGTCCTCGTAATAGACGCGGACCCTGAGCCGGTGCGCGCCGCCTTCGATAACGCCGGCCAGGGACTGTGAGGGGACTTCAGTGGTCATCCAGGTCTTTTAGAGCGCCAGCCTCAGGAAGGAAACCGATGAATCCATCTAAGGCCGGTCCAGCAGACCGCACACCGGCGCGCGCCAGGCCTGGCCCGTCACCGCGCCGTGCGGGGTGAACTCGATATGGCGTTTGCCGGCCCCGTACTCCGGCCACGCCGCCAGCCCCTTGCCCGCCGGCTGGCCGGTTTTGGCGAACTGCGTCCAGTAATCGAGCAGGGGCGGCCATGCGCCGTCGTCCTTGCCCGCCGGACGCGGATTCATGACGAAATTCAGCTCCGATCCGTGGTGGATGGTGCCGTCACGATCGACGTCGAGCTGATAAAGCCATACCGGCCCTGCCATGTGGCTGGCCACCCACTCGGCCGGGCAGCGTAGCATGATGTCGGTCGACAATTGCGTCGCCTTGTCGCCGTACAGCGGATCGGGCGCGCCGGCATAGTAGGTGTCGATCGCGTGACGGCTGGCGCCGAACCGCCTGTCCTCGGCGGCGTTGATATCGGCATTGACGTCGGCCAGGCCCAGTTCGCGCGCCGACACGCCAATGATCAGCGGCACCTTCGCCGCCTCCCCGGCGCGGAAGATATCCTCCGGCGCGCGCGGCAGGACACGGCCGTCGACCACCGCCTGGTCCCAGATGAAGCTCTGGTCCTCCAACGGCGCCTCCAGCTTGTCGCCCACCGCCTGTAATTCCGACGCCGGCACATGGCGCAGGTCGTCGAGCGCCCAGGCGCTGTTCGGCGCATGGCGGCTGAATTGCGCCGCCAGCGCCACCCCCATGGCCTCGTTCTGGCGCAGGGTGCGCGGCGCGAAGCCGAACTGCGGCGTGCCGCTTTCCTCGACCGCCCGGTTGAACAGGCCGCGCGACAGTGGCGAGGCCAGCAGCAGGCCGACATCCTGGGCGCCGGCGCTGTGGCCGACGATGGTGACATTATACGGATCGCCGCCGAAACGCGCGATATTGGCCTGCACCCATTGCAGCGCCTTGATCTGGTCCATCAGGCCATAGTTGCCCGATGCGCCTCGCCCTTCCGTCGTCAGGGCCGGGTGCGACAGGAAGCCGAAAACCCCCAGCCGGTATTGAAACGAGACGATGACCACGCCCTTGGTGACGAAGCCGGCATCGACCGTGCCCGCCGCGCCGCCGGCCCGGTTGGCCCCGCCATGGAAGAAGATGATCACCGGCAAGGGCCGGGCCGGCGTGAGGCTGGGCGTGCGCACATCAAGATAGAGGCAGTCCTCGGACGAGGCGGCGGCCATGGCCGTCTGCCAGCCGTAATCGTTCTGCAGGCAGGCAGGCGCCGACTGGAGCGCTTCGCGCACACCCTGCCACGGCACAACATCCTGCGGTGGCGCCCAGCGCAGGCGCCCGACCGGCGGCTCGGCGAACGGGATGCCCTTGAAGGCGAAACTGCCGTCGCCGGGCTGGCTGCCGTGCAACTGGCCGCCGGTTATGGTGACGACGGCGGGAACGGGCGGCACGGGAACGGCCGGTGATGGAAAGATGTCGCCGGTCACCTGCCTGACCGGTGTCGCCGGCGCGGCATAGACCGTGTGGTAACGGATGGTCTGACCGGAGGGCGCCGCCGCGACCGGGGCGCCGAACACCATATGGTAACGGCCGTCAGGTCCGCGTTGTGGAAGCTCGCGGGCACCGGCCATCGCCGGCAACAGACACGCCACGACCGCCAGCCACATGCCCCTGCCCGTCATTTTGTGGCCCGCCCCTGGTCCCATAGATAGGCTGCCCCACGCACGCCCGACGAATCGCCCCACCGCGCCGGTACGAACGACGCTTCCCAGCGGTCGGTAAACACCAGCGGCTCGATGCGCGCCTGCAGGCCGTCATACATCTCAGTGATGTTCGACATGCCGCCGCCGAAGACGAAAACGTCGGGATCGAGGATGTTGACCACCACGGCCAGGGCCTGCGACAGGCGGCGCAGCCAGCGATCGAAGGCGGCCTTCGCGTCGGCATCGCTATTGCGCATGGCCGGAACGATCTCCTCGCCCTTCAGGTCGCGGCCGGTCGTGGCCCGGAAATCGCGCGCGAAGCCCGAACCCGAGATCCACGTCTCAAGGCAGCCGTGCAGGCCGCACCAACATTTGGGGCCGGGATTCTCCTCCGGCTTCGGCCATGGCAGGGGGATGTGCCCCCACTCGCCGGCCAGGCCGTTGGCGCCTTCGACCAGTCGGCCGTCGACCACCACGCCGCCGCCACAACCGGTGCCGATGATGACGGCGAAGACATTGGCCGCCCCCGCCGCCGCGCCGTCACGCGCCTCGCTGAGCGCCAGGCAGTTGGCATCGTTGGCCAGCCTGATCGGGCGGCCCAGCGCCGCTTCCATGTCGGCCTTGAACGGCCGGCCGTTGAGATAGGTCGAGTTGGAATTGCGCATCAGGCCGTGGCGCGGCGACGCCGACCCCGGCGAGCCGATGCCGACCGTCATGTCGCCCAGGCTTCCGTTTTTGCCGCGTGCCTCGGCCTCGGCGCGCGCGATCAGGTCGCGCACCAGCCGGATGGCGTCGTCATAATTGCCCGGATTGGGCTCGCGGTGGCGCGCCAGGAACTCGCCTTCCGCCGTCAGGGCGGCCGCCTCGATCTTGGTTCCCCCGAAGTCGACGCCGATGTGAAGCATGAAATCTATTGTTCTTTTTTTAGAGGGTATCGGAAAAAACGACGGCCTCCGGGCAGCCACCGGAGGCCGTCGCCTTGCATCTTAGTGGCCGGCGCTGACGCCTTCCTCGATGGCGTGCACCGGGGCCTTCTTGGCAGCCTGAATGAACCACAGGATGTAGAGGTAGCACAGGAGCGGCACGATAAAGGCCAGCGACCGGGCACCGACCGGGAAGTGCTGCAGGAACTGGTCAACCGCCCAGCCATAGGCCAGCGAGATGAAACCACCGCCGCAGATGGCCATGCACATCAGGCCCGACGTCGCCGACGCCGGCGCGGTCGAACGCTCCAGCGTAACTGTGAAGATGGTCGGGAACATGATCGAGTTGAACAGGCCGATCAGAACCGCGGCGAAGCCAGGAATGAAACCTGTCGTGATCTGGGTTTCATGTCCGAACAGGTTGACGGTGCCACCCATCGGGGTTGGGTCCATGTGGAAGGTGGCGATGACAACTATACACAAGATGGCTGCGCCCAGGGCGACGAGGGTCAGCATGGTCGTCGCCTTGACGATGGTCAGGAGACCCGACCCCACAAAGCGGCCGATCATGGCGAACAGCATGAAGTATGGAGCGATCAGGCCGGCGATTTGCGACGGCACATTGAGGATCTGGGTCTGTTCAAGGAAAAAGAGCAGGCCGGAAATGACGCAGACCTCGGCGCCCACGTACAGGAAGATGCCAAGCGCGCCAAGATTGGCCCACTTCGAACCGAAGGCCTTGAAAGGCGATTCGACGTGTTCAGCGCGCTTGGGCGAATGGGCGGCGATGGTGTTGCGCACCAGGAAAACCGCCAGGGTAAAGACCGCGAAAACGACGGCGATTTCAAGATAGACATTGGTGACAAAGCCAAGGCCGGCGTCTTTCATCGCCTGGGTCGGCACGATGGTCTTGTCGAACAACGGTCCCTTGAGCAGGAAGATCGCTCCGAACGAGCCGCCGATATAGGCGCCCATCGAATTGAAGGCCTGGCTGAGGTTGAGACGGAAGTGCGAGCCCTTGACATCGCCCATCGAGGCAATCAGCGGGTTTGCGGCAACCTGCAGAAGCGTGATGCCCGACGCAGCCACGAACAGGCCGATAAGGACCGTGACGAAGGTGTGGGCGAAGGTCGTCGACCAAGCGATCAGACAGCCGGCTATGATGCCGATGAGGCCGAGAATGATCGAGTTGGCATAGCCGAACCGGGACAGGTACCACGCCGACGGGATCGACATGATGCCGTAGGCGATGAAGAAGGCGAACTGATTGAGCTGGGCCTCAAGGTTGGTGAGGTGATAAATTACCATCATCGACTTGACGAGCGGGTCGACCAGGTTGGTGACGAAGGCCCAGATGAAGAAAAGGCACGTGACGTAGACGACGGCCAGAAGGAGGCCGCCACCGCCGGATTTGGGGGCTGCTGAGGATTCGGACATTATTCCCTGCCTGTACTCGGTTATGGATACGCGCCGCTACCTAGCCCGCACCGATTAATTAAATCAAATTGCAAAAACTGCCGCTTGGCAAGCCCGCACGCGTAAATAACGGCGTTAAGGCACGGATTCTCGCCTGATGCGATGAAAAGCCCGGCTGCCGGCACCGGTTCGCCGCGACAGGAAGGCGCCGTTGCCGACGTGAAACCGAGCCCGGTAAGCGTTGTCAGCCGTCACAGAAAAATAGCTTGACCCTGAGCCAGAACGGAGGCTTTGTGCCCTCGCCCGCCGGGGCAGGACGCTCAAAACGGCGCCATCGTGAACCTTGGCGGCGAAAACTTTGAAACTTTTCAGCAAGGTAGCGTGCTTTGAGAATCCTCCGCCGCCGCAAGACCAAGATCGTCGCCACCCTGGGGCCCGCCTCGTCCAACCCCGACATGCTGGCGCAACTGCACCAGGCCGGCGCCGACGTCTTCCGCCTCAACTTCAGCCACGGCAGCCACGAAGACCACGGCCGCAACATCGACTTCATCCGTGACCTCGAAGCCCGGACGAAGCATCCGATCGGCATCCTGGCCGATGTCCAGGGCCCGAAGCTGCGTGTCGGCAAGTTCATGGGCGGCGCCGTCGTGCTCACCAACGGCCAGGAGTTCCGCCTCGATCTCAATCCGACGCCGGGCGACGTGCGCCGCGCCAACCTGCCCCACCCCGAGATCATCAACGCCGCCCAGATCGGCTCGCACCTGCTGCTCGACGACGGCAAACTGAAGCTGCGCGTCGTCCATGTGCGCGAGGATCACCTCGAAACCGTCGTCGTCAACGGCGGCCGGCTTTCCGACCGCAAGGGCGTCAACGTGCCCGACGTCGTCCTGCCGATCCCCGCCCTGACGGTCAAGGACCGCGAGGACATGGAATTCGCCCTGCAGCGCGGCGTCGAATATATCGGCCTGTCGTTCGTCCAGCGGCCGGAAGACGTACTGGAAGCGCGCGACCTGATCCGCGGCCGCGCCTGGGTGCTGTCGAAGCTGGAAAAGCCGCAGGCGCTCGACAATCTCGACGAGATCGTCCGTCTCAGCGACGCCGTCATGGTGGCGCGCGGCGACCTCGGCGTCGAGCTGCCGCCCGAGGAAGTGCCCCTGGCCCAGAAGCGCATCGTCATGACGGCGCGCAACCTGGGCCGGCCGGTCATTGTCGCCACCCAGATGCTGGAATCGATGATTTCGGCCCCCACGCCCACCCGCGCCGAAGCGTCGGACGTCGCCACCGCCGTGTTCGACGGCGCCGACGCCGTCATGCTGTCGGCCGAAACCGCCGCCGGCCAGTACCCGATCGAAGCCGTGACCATCATGGACCGCATCGTCGCCCGCGTCGAAAAAGACGACGGCTGGCGCGGCCTGACCGACCGCCGCCGCCCCGATCCGGAAAAGTCGACCTCCGGCGCCATCGCCGCCGCCGCGCGCAGCGTGGCCCAGACCATCGACGCCGTCGCCATCGCCGCCCTGACCAATTCATCCTCGACCGTGCTGCATGTCGCCCGTGAACGCCCGACCGCGCCGATCATGGGCCTGACGCCCAACATGGAAACGGCGCGCCGCCTGTGCCTGACCTGGGGCGTGCATCCGGTGCTGACCCCGATCACCCATTCGATGACCGAGACGGTGGCCGTCGCCTCGAAGCTGGCGCGCTCCGAGGGCATTGCCGAGCCCGGCCAGGACATCGTCATCGTCGCTGGCATGCCGTTCGGCAAGGGCGGCACGACCAACTCCCTGCGTGTCGCCCGCGTCACCCGCTCCAACGCCCAGGAAGCCGAATTCGTCGACGACGCTCAGAAGTCGTAGCCGAACCTCTCCAGGTCGGCGGCGAACAGGCGCCCGGCCCGCCGCCGCGTCGCCACGTCGTATTTTTCACGATAGTCGAACGGGATCTTGCGCTCGCGCAGATGGACGACCTCCCGCGCCAGGCCCAGGCGCTCGGCCAGGCGGCGGTAATCCTCGACATAGGTCTCGAACCGACCGACAAAATCGGCGCGCGCGATATTGTAGCCGGGATGGCTCATCGGCAGGGCGTGCAGGCGCAGCTTCGAGACATAATCCGGCTGGTCGAAGGCGATGCGTTCGTCCTCGACCACATCCATCATCGCGTTCAGGTCGAGGCGCGCGCGCAGGGACGCTTCCTCCGGCGTTGCCACGGCATAGATCTGGAACATCTCGTATGCCGAATAAAGCCGAGCGAAGGGATTGCGCACGAAGGCAAAATGGAAGGCGTCGGCGAATGCCGGCGGCGTTGCAGCCTTTTCGCCTAGGCCGTCAGCCTGTGCCAGCAGGCCCCGCACGATCGATGTACTGCCGGTCTTGCGCACCCGGATGAAGACACAGCGCGGTTCGCGATAAACGTGAAAGAACATGCTCGACCCGGACGGCCCTTGCCTTCCGACGGAAGGAAACAGGCGGCTGCATTTGACAGATGGCTCTATACGACTGGCGTAGCGGGCAGGATGGATGTCCGCAAGTCACGACCGGGTCGCAAACCGTCAAATTCAGCGATTCACTCGATATAGTCCGGCGCGGCGATGCGTCGGCCGACCAGCATGGCGTCGGCCACGATGCGCAGGGGCTGGAAGTCGGCGTCGGAGCGCTTCGTGTGCACCAGGTCGAGGAAATGGGCGTAGAGGCCGGGATATTCGGCCTCCTTCGGCTGCGCCAGCGTCTTGCCGTCGATTTCCAGTACCGCCCCGCCCAGGCTGAGAACCAGGCTCTCGCCAGCCGCCGATTCGGCGAGGATGCTCCAGGTCTGTAACCCCGTCTGCAGGAAATCGTACTCGGCGCGGATGGCCACGCCGGCTTCCGAAACCATGTCCATCTCGACCTGGATCGGCGCATCGCAATTGGCCGGTATGTGCAGGTCGGCGGTCCTGACCATGACGCGGCCGGGCAGCAGCCGCGTCAGGATCGACAGCGAATTGATGCCGGGATCGAACACCCCCATGCCGCCGGCCTCGAAGATCCACCTCTGGCCGGGGTGCCACTGGCGCACGTTCTCCTTCCAGACGATGGTCACGGTTTTCAACGGCCGCGACTGCATCCATCGCCGCGCCACCTCGACCGCCGGGGCGTAGCGCGAATGCCAGCTGGCCAGCAGGGTCACGCCCTTCGCCTCGGCCAGCCCCTTCAGCGCCTCGGCTTCCCCCAGGGTCGCCGCCGGCGGCTTCTCCAGGAAGACATGCCGGCCCGAAGCGATGACCTCGGCCGCGATGGCGTGGCGGACCTGCGGCGGCGTGCAGACGGCCACCGCTTCGATCTGCGGATGGGCGGCGATCATCTGCGCATAGTTGTCATAGGCCAGGACGCCGGCGGGGCGGTTGTGCGGCGAGCATCCGGCCACCAGCTTCAGGCCGGGATGGGCGTTGATTGCCGGAATATGCTGGTCGACCGCGATCTTGCCGAGGCCGATAAGACCGATCTTCAATGGCTGTTTGATGCCCAGCATGGCCAAAAGTCCCACGTTCGCCGCTCCCTGTTGTCCCGCAGCCATAGCCGAGGCGGGCAGCGGGCGCAATTATATTATAAATTCAGACTTGCTCGCTCAGGGCATAGATGCGTTCCATGGCCACCCACTTCTGGCCGGCCGCCGCGAACGGCAGGGCCTGCTGGAACTCCCACATCAGCGTCTCCCAGGCCTGCACCTCGGGACTGTCGGCATCGAATGCCGTCTTGCCCGCCGGATCGAACTCGGGCCCCGGCGTCAGCACCATGACCATGCGGTTGCCGGCCAGGAAGATTTCCAGCTCCTCGATACCGTAATCGCGCATTGATGCGTTGATGGCGTCCGGCACCGCACCCGGTGCGTGCCAAGCGCGATAACGTTCGATCAGGGCCGGCTGGTCCTTCAGGTCCAGAACGTAATATTGGCGGGTCATGGGCGCGTTTCCCTTTTGTCCGAGGACTTAACCCTGACTTTTCGCCGCGTCAAATTTCATATTTGACGATTGCATTCATATGTGATGACCTATCCCCTATAACAAACAAGGTCTTCACGGCCAGCCACAGGGAAAAGCACATGAACGGCAAGGACAGCGGCGCGAAGCCATCCATCGCACTCTGGCCGGTGATCCTCATCACCGCCCTGTTCTTCTTCTGGGGCATGGCCAACAATCTCAACGACATCCTGATCCCACAGTTCAAAAAAGCCTTCGTCCTGACGGACTTCCAATCGAGCCTTGTGCAGCAATCCTTTTATGCCGGCTACTTCCTGATGGCCATTCCGGCCGGCCTGCTCATGCGGCGCTTCGGCTACAAGGCGGCGGTCATCACCGGCCTCGTCGTCTTCGCGCTGGGCGCCTTCTCGTTCTGGCCGGGCGCCGAGATCCGCCAGTATCCGTGGCTTCTCGGCGCGCTGTTCGTCGTCGCCTGCGGCCTCGCCTTCCTCGAAACCTCGGCCAATCCGCTGATGACCATCCTCGGCGACGAAAAGCATGCCGCCTTTCGCCTCAACCTGGCCCAGGCCTTCAACCCGCTTGGCTCGCTGGCCGGCATCTGGGTCGGCAAGACCTTCATCCTGTCCGGCATCGAAAAGCTCAACTCGACGGCCGATTTCGTGCGCGAAACCAAGGCCGTGCAGATGCCCTACCTGGTCATCGGTCTGATCGTCCTGGCCTGGGCGGTCCTGGTCGCCCTGACCCGGTTCCCGCAGGCCGCGACCAAAAGCGTCCACGACAGCGACGAAGCCGGCCTGAGCGCCGGCGCGGCTATCGGCGGCCTGTTCAGGCACCGGCACTTCCTGTCGGGTGTCGTGGCGCAGTTCTTCTATGTCGGCGCCCAGGTGGGCATCTGGAGCTACACCATCCGCTACGCCCAGGCTGAGATCCACATCACGGACAAGGCCGCGGCCGATTATGTCTTTGCCGGCCTCGTCCTTTTCGCCGCCGGCCGCTTCATCGGCTCGGCCCTGATGCGGTTCATCGATCCGTCGCGCCTGCTGGGTGCCTTCGCCGTCATCAACATCGCCCTGACCGGCTATGCCGCGGCCGTCGGCGGCCAGTACGGCCTCTATGCCCTGGTGGCGGCCAGCTTCTTCATGTCGATCATGTTCCCGACCATTTTCGCCACGTCGGTCAAGGGCCTTGGCCCCCTGACCAAGACCGGCGCGTCCCTGCTGGTCATGAGCATCATCGGCGGCGCCGTCCTGACCGCCGTCATGGGCAAGGTCTCCGACATGAGCCAGATCAGGACCGCCATCTTCGTGCCGCTGGCCTGTTTCGTCGTCATCGCACTCTACGGCCTAGTCGCCCAGCGCGAGGCCGCCGCATGATCGTCGATGCGCACCAGCACCTGTGGCGTATTGGCCGCAACGGCCACGAATGGCCGACGCCGGACCTGGTGGCTATCCATCGCGACTTCGACGCAGCGGATTTGCAATCCGTGACACAAGCCGCCGGTGTCGCCGGAACCGTGCTGGTCCAGTCGCAACCGAATGACGCCGACACGGCATGGATGCTGGAAGTCGCCGCCGAAACGCCCTTGATCAAAGGCGTCGTCGGCTGGACCGACCTTGCCGCGCCGGAGGCACCGGCCCGCATAGCCGGACTGGCGCGCCGTCCGAAGCTGAAAGGCCTGCGTCCGATGCTGCAGGTCTTGGCCGAAGATGACTGGATATTGCGCGACGAGGTCAGGCCCGCGCTCGCAGCCATGTGCGACCACGGCCTGACCTTCGACACCCTGGTTTTCCCGCGCCACCTGCCTTTCATCGATCGACTGGCGCGCGACTGGCCGCCGCTTGCCATCGTCGTCGACCACGGCGCCAAGCCGCCGATTGCCGCCACGAATGGCCTGAACACTGCCTGGGCCGAGGCGATAAAACGCGTGGCGCAAAATGAAAACGCTTACAGCAAGCTGTCCGGCCTGCTGACCGAGATGAACGACGGCCAGCCGCACGGCGACATGGCGCCCTATGCCGACCATCTTTACACCGTCTTCGGCCCTGACCGCCTGATGTGGGGGTCAGACTGGCCGGTGGTCAACCTCAGCGCCCCTTACACCGACTGGCTCGGCTGGACGACGGCGTGGCTGGCCGACAAGCCGCCCCACGCCCGCGACGCTATCCTGGCCGGCACCGCCACCCGCTTCTACAGCCTCGACCGAGACTAATCATGCCCGACACAAGCACCAAGATCACCGGCAAATACCGCGCCCCGGCGCTGGAAAAAGGCCTCGACGTGCTGGAGCTTCTGGCTCACGCCAGCCAGCCCATGACCCTGTCGCAGATTTCGGCCCGGCTGGAGCGTACGGTCAGCGAGCTGTTCCGTATGGTCCAGGTGCTGGAGGCGCGCGGCTATGTCGGCCCCTCCCCGCGCGGCGACGGTTTCGAGCTGACCAACAAGCTGTTTTCGCTCGGCATTTCGCGCGGTCCCAGCCAGAACCTGCTCGCCTCTGCCCTGCCGGTGATGCAGGCCTTGAGCGAACAGACGCGCCAGGCCTGCCACCTGGCCATTGCTTCGGACGACCGCATGGTGGTCATCGCCCGCATCGAGGCGCCGGGCGACCTCGGTTTCTCGGTTCGCGTCGGCTACCAGCGTCCGCTGCTGCATTCGACCTCCGGCGTCGTGCTCTACGCCTTCCAGAAGCCGAAGATCCGCGAGCAGTGGCGCAATCTGCTGCGCGAAGGTGCCGTACCCGCCGAATGGCAGGCCTTCGAGACGGCGGCGGAACGCGTCCTGGCCCAGGGCCACCACATGGCGGCCAGCGAATATATCGACGGTATCACCGACATTTCATGCCCGGTCAGCAACGACATCACCACCATCGCCGCCCTGACCATGCCGTGGATTCATGTCAATGACGGCATCGGCCTCGACGACGCCCTGGCACGCGTCAAGGCGACGGCGCGCAACCTTAGCCGGTCGCTCGGCGGGGCTTGATTATGCCACGCCGGACAGCTAGACATTTCACCCATAAGAACAGTTTCAAAAATAAATACCGTTGAGCGAACGCCCGTGACCCCGCCTCCCGTCCTGCCCACCTGCCGCATCGGCGCGACACCGGTCGCTGTGACGCGCCTGGGCCTGGGTATGGCCGGCCTCGGCAACCTCTATCGCCGCATCGAGGACACCGACGTAACCGCTACGCTGGACGCCGCCTTTTCCGCCGGCGTGACCTATGCCGACACCGCGCCGCATTACGGCCAGGGCCTGGCGGAACGCCGCCTCGGCGCCGCCCTGCGCGACGGCATCATCGTCTCGTCCAAGGTCGGGCGCGTGCTGCGACCCATCCCGGCGCCACCACCGGGAACCGAACGCCACGGTTTCGTCGATGGCGACCCGTTCGAGCCCGTCTATGACTATAGCTATGACGGCGTCATGCGGTCGTTCGAGGCCAGTTGCCGGAGACTCGGCCGCGAACGTATCGACATCCTGCTGGCCCATGACCTCGGCCGAATGACCCACGCCGACGACCATCCCCGTCATTTGAAGGCCTTTCTCGATGGTGGCTATCGCGGCATGGCCGAGCTGAAGGCCGCCGGCCAGACCCTCGCCATCGGCCTCGGCGTCAACGAAGGCCAGATCGCCGAGGACATCCTCGCTTATGCCGACCTCGATTGCGTGCTGCTGGCCGGCCGCTACACCCTGCTCGAACAGACGGCGCTCGACAGCTTCCTGCCGCTGTGTCTGAAGCGCGGCGTCTCGGTGATCGCCGGCGGCCCCTATAATTCCGGCATATTGTCCGGCGGCGCGCACTATAATTACGCGGCTGCGCCCGCCGATGTCGTCGCCCGCGTCAGGGCCCTGCACTCGGTCTGCGACCGCCATGGCGTGTCCCTGGCCGCGGCGGCCCTGCAATTCCCGCTGGCCCATCCGGCGGTCGCCTGCGTCATTCCGGGCATGGTCTCGCCGGCCGAGGTCGCCGCCAATCTCGCCCTCTTCCATACCGCCATTCCGGCCGCCTTGTGGGACGAACTGCGCGCCGAAGGCCTGCTGCGCGGCGATGCCCCCGCCCCGGTGACGGAGGTCGCGGCATGAGCCCTTTCATCCTGCTGCATCCCGACGACAACGTCCTGATCTGCCGCGCCGCCGCCGCGGCAGGACAGGCGATCGAAATCGACGGTGAAGCCGTCACCCTGCCCTCCGCCATTGAGGTCGGCCACAAGATTGCCCGCCGCGATCTCGCGACCGGTGACAAGGTCTGCCGCTACGGCGCGCCGATCGGTTCGATGACGAAGGACGCGGCGCGTGGCAGCCACGTTCACATGCACAACATGCAAAGCGACTATATCAAGAGCCATACGCGCGAGGCCACCGGCCATGACTGACATCCAGGCCCGCCAGCGACCCGATGGGCCGCATATTTCAGGTTTTTTGCGGTCCGACGGCCGCAAGGGCATCCGCAATATCGTCGTCGTGGCCTATCTGGTCGAATGCGCCCATCACGTCGCGCGCAGGATCGTTGAAAAGTCCGGCGACGATGAGGTGCACCTGATCGGCTTCCCCGGCTGCTATCCCAACATATATGCCTTCAAGATGATGGACGCCCTGTGCACCCATCCCAATGTCGGCGGCGTGGTGCTGGTCAGCCTCGGTTGCGAAAGCTTCAACCGCAGTTCGCTGGCCCGCCATGTCGAGGCCTCGGGCCGCCCGGTCGAGACCTTCGTCATCCAGAACGAGGGCGGCACCGCCGAGACCATCCGCAAGGGTGTCGAGGCCGTCCGCCGCATTCAGGCCAGGGCTGCCGAAACACCGCGCGGTCCGATGGACGTTTCCGAACTGGTCATCGGCACCATCTGCGGCGGCTCTGACGGCACATCGGGCATCACCGCCAATCCGGCGGTCGGACGCTGCTTCGACACCCTGGGCGCCCAGGGCGCGGCCTGCATCTTCGAGGAAACTGGCGAACTGATCGGCTGCGAAAAGATCATGGCCGACCGCGCCGTCACGCCGGAGCTGGGTGTCGAGCTGGAAGCCTGCGTGCAGAAGGCCGAACACTACTACACCGTCATGGGTTTCGGCTCGTTCGCGCCGGGCAATGCCGACGGCGGCCTGACGACGCTGGAAGAAAAGTCGATGGGCGCCTATTCCAAATCCGGTTCGGCGCCGATCTGCGGCATCCTGAAGCCCGGCGACCGGCCGCCGACCGGCGGCCTCTACCTGCTCGATGTCGTGCCCGACGGCGAGCCGCGCTTCGGCTTTCCCAACATTTCCGACAATGCCGAGATCGTCGAGCTGATCGCCTGCGGGGCGCACCTGACCCTGTTCACCACCGGCCGCGGCAGCGTCGTCGGCTCGGCCATCTCGCCAGTCATCAAGGTGTGCGCCAACCCGGAAACCTATCGCAAACTGTCGGGCGACATGGACATCGATGCCGGCCGCATCATGGAAGGCCGCGCCACGCTGGACGAAGTCGGCGCCGAGATCACCGACCTGGTGCTACGCGTGGCGGCAGGCGAACGGACATTGTCCGAAGCCATGGGCCACCAGGAATTCATCCTGACCTACAAGGCCTTCGATCCGGTCGGCCCGGCCTGCTTGCCACTCCGTGGCAATCAGGCTTTTTAATTAAGAGATACCTCGCAATGGCTCGGGCGCGCAGTCGCGCTTGCCGATGCTCAGCAAGCTGACCATCGGAGTGGAGAAAACAATGAACCGCCTGAAAGGCAAGACCGTCCTCATCACCGCCGCCGGCCAGGGCATAGGGCGCGCGACGGCGGAGCTGTTCCTGGCCGAAGGCGCGACCGTCATCGCCGCCGACATCAACGCGCAGGCCCTGGCCGATTTCGAGGGCGCGACGACCCGCGTTCTTGATGTCACCGATGGCGCCGCCGTCAAGGCCATCGCCGCCGAGTTTCCGCAGGTCGACGTGCTCTATAACTGCGCTGGCTTCGTCCACGCCGGCACCATCCTCGACTGCGACGAGGACGCCTGGGCGTTCTCGCTCAATCTCAACGTCACGGCCATGTACCGCATGATCCGTGCCTTCCTGCCATCGATGCTGGAGCGCGGCCACGGGTCAATCATCAACATGTCGTCCATCGCCTCCTCGATCAAGGGTATCCCCAACCGCTTCGCCTACGGCGCCACCAAGGCGGCGGTGATCGGCCTGACCAAGTCGGTGGCGGCAGACTATGTGACGAAGGGCATCCGCTGTAACGCCATCTGCCCGGGCACGGTCGAGACGCCGTCCCTCCTTCAACGCCTGCGCGATACCGGCGACTTCGACAAGGCCTATGCCGAGTTCACCGCCCGCCAGGCCATGGGCCGCTTTGGCCGCGTCAAGGAACTGGCCAATCTGGCGCTCTACCTGGCGTCCGACGAATCGAGCTTCACCACCGGCCAGACGCACATCATCGACGGCGGCTGGATCAACTGACCGGTTTGATGTCATGAGCCGTGGAACGTTCGATGAAGATGCCCGCGGCGATCCATTTCTTGCGGAGTACGAAAAGGCGCGCGATGTGCTCCGGACGCCGGATTGGCGCCGTGGACTGCAGGAGATGGAGCAGCTCGCCCGCTCAGGATCGATCATGAGCATTCTCCACCTTGCCGACGCCATGCGAACGGGCTGGGGATATGATCAGGACCTTCCGGGTGCCGAGGCCTGGTACAAGGTGGCGGTCGACTCAGGATTGGCGCGCGGGTTTTCCGGCCTGGGCCACACGCATTTGGCAATGGGGCGGTTCAGTGAGGCGATCCAGGATTTCGAGGCCGCCATGGCTAGGGGCTTTCCGCCCGCCTGTAATATGCTGGGGAACATGTATTTCAACGGGGAAGGCGTTCCCGTCGACTGGCAGAAGGCTTTGCAGTTCTGGCGCAAGGGCGCCTCTCTCGGCCACCTGGTCGCCAGACGCAATATGGTTCACCAATCCCTGCACGGACGTTTCGGCTTTTGGCGGCGTGTGGCTGCAATGGTGACCCTTTTACCCTTCGTCATCGAGTATTCGACGGTCAAGGTCATGACGCCATATACCGACCGCCTGCGTTGAAGAGCATGAAGAGTCTTGGGTCACAGGCCACGGACCCCGTTACGGGTTCACGGCGATGTCCATCCACATCATGGCCGTTTCCCCCGTCTTGATGCATTTCAGGCCGGAGTTCGGCTGGTTGAACGGGTCAGGCATATGGTTGACCGGCTCGGCGCAGAAGAAGTCGCCACCCACCGGCGCGAAGATGTGCAGCCAGTGGCAATCCGCCGATGCCCGCAAAGTATGGGTCAGCCGCTCACCCTCGAAAATCTCCGCCCGGCCGGTAAAGCCGGTGTAGCAATTGTCGATCGTCTTGTCGTGGTCGAGCGTATCGCCGCGCACCCAGTCCTTCTTCAAAGTCCCGGCGTGCCAGTTGCGCGGCAGGGTCTGGTCGTCGGAAATCCACACGCCATCGACATTCGCTTTCAGGCGCGTCTGTCGCGTGCGGTTGAAATAGGGATGGAAGCCCAGTCCCGCCGGCATGGCGCCCGGCGACAGGTTCTTGACGTTGAGGAAACAGCGCAGTCCGTCGCCACGCAGTTCATAGACCACCGTCGTCTCGTAATCCCACGGCCAGCTGTCGGCGGCATGATGATAGCTCAGCACCGCGCGTGACGGCGTCGCCTCGACCACGCGCCAGGCGTTGCGCCAGCCGTGGCCGTGCAGGGTGTGCGGGCTGTCGCCGAGATTGCCCGGCATCTTGACCTTGTGGCCTTCCAGCACGAACTCGCCGTTGCGGATGCGGTTGGCGAACGGCACCAGCGGGAAGCAGCCGGTCATCAGCGCGTCGGTCGCGCCATCGGGCGTCGGGCGCAGCACATCCCTGCCCTTGACGGTGAAACGCGTCAGGCTGGCGGCGACATCGGGATTGATGTCGAGAACGGTATCGGAAACGCTTAAGCGCAGCATTTTATATCTCTTTATCGCTTAAGAAAAATCGGGCGGAGTCCGTGGCCAAACCCCGCCCGATCCAGGTCGGTAACCTAGGACTTCTTCCAGAAGCCTTCGATCATTTCGAGCGTCTTGCCCTTGGTTTCGGGCACGGCCTTCCATACGAACAGCGCCGCCAGGATCGAGCAGATGCCGTAGATGTAGTAGGCGAAGCCGTGGTTGAACATGGCGTTCAGCTTCGAATTGCCGTCGATGATCAGGAACGAGGACGTCACGACGAAGTTGGAAATCCACTGCGCCGCCACGGCGATACCCATGGCGCGGCCCTTGATCGAGTTGGGGAACAGCTCGGACAGCATGACCCACACCACCGGGCCCCACGACAGGGCGAAACCGGCGACGTAGAGCATGGCGGCGGCAAGGAGCGTCGTGCCTTCGGTATGGCTCTGGAACATGTAGCCCATGGCGAGCATGGCGGCAGCCATGATCAGGGCGCCCAGGATCAGCAGCGGCTTGCGGCCCCAGCGGTCGACCGTGAAAGTAGCGACCAGGGTGAAGACGACGTTGGTGGCCATGATGATCACGGTCTCGACGAACGAGGCGTCGGTGCCGAGATTGGCGTTCTTGAACATCAGGTTGGAATAGTAGAGCACGGCGTTGATGCCGACGAACTGCTGGAACACCGACAGCATGATGCCGATCAGAATGACGCCAGCGCCGAACGAGAACAGCTTGCCCGAATGCTGGGTCAGGCTGTTCTTGATTTCGACCATGCTGGCATTGGCTTCTTCCTCGCCGTCGAGCGAGGTCAGAAGTTGCCGGGCCTTGTCCTCGTGGCCCTTCATGACGTACCAGCGCGGGGTATCCGGCATCATCAAGGCGGCCAGGAAGAACAGGCCGGCCGGGATGGCACACGAGGCCAGCATGTAGCGCCAGCCGGTGGCGTCGATCCAGGTGTCGTTGCCGCCGCCCATGCGCGAGATATAGAGATTGACGATGGCGACGAGCAGGATGCCGCCGACGATGGCCAGCTGCTGGAAGGTGACCAACATGCCGCGCGACTTGGCCGGGGCGATTTCACCGATATACATGGGCGAGATCAGAGAGGCCATGCCGATGGCGATACCGCCGCAGAAGCGATAGACCATGAAGGGGTTAAGCGCGTCGACGCCCATGTGTCCGATCGGCGCCAGACCGATTTCAGGATAACCCGACAGAATCGAAGAGACGAAGAACAGGACGGCGGCGATCATCATGCCGCCGCGGCGGCCGAACGCGCGCGATGTCCAGCCGGCAATGCCCGAACCAACGACGCAGCCCAGCAGCGCCATGCCCGTGGCCGTGCCGAACAGGCTCGAGCGTTGCAGTTCCGTCAGCGCCGTGCGCGGATCGATGAAATTGTGCTTGATGGATTCGACCGCGCCGTTGATCACGGCCGTGTCGTAACCGAACAGAAGGCCGCCAAGCGCCGCGCCGATGGCGAGACCCATGACCAGACCCATGTTCGCGGTCTTCGTTGTCGAGGACATCCTCTAACTCCCTTGCAGGACGGGCCCGTTGCCCGCCTCCCGAAACGTCGCGGCGCTTTTCCGGCCGCTTAAGGAAAGCTTAACCGCCGCCCGCTTCCGACGCAAGCTTTTCGCGCCAAAAGAGCGAGATATTGTAAGGCTTTGCGGGCTTTTTCGCGTCATCAAGCCGTCGCAATTGTTACCGTTAACAATGACGCGACGCACAACGCGAACGATTGAATTAGTGATTGTGCCGCGGCAGCTTGTCGGAAATGTGCGTATATTTCAGCGCCGGCTCCATTACCGCACCAGTGTGCAGCTGCGAAACCGTGGCGCGATAGATCTCCTGCCACACCGTCATGGTTTCCGGCACCGGCGGCAGGCCTTCCTTCTTCCGCTCGGCGATCACCGCGTCGGACACCAGCATGTCGCAGGTGCCTTTGTTCAGATCGATGCGGATCGTGTCGCCCGTCCTCAGCCAGGCCAGCCCGCCGCCCGCCGCCGATTCCGGCGACGCATTGAGGATCGACGGCGAATCCGACGTGCCCGACTGGCGGCCGTCACCCAGGGTCGGCAGCGAGGTGATGCCCTTCCTGATCAGGGCGTCGGGCGGCTGCATGTTGACCACCTCGGCCGAGCCGGGCCAGCCGATCGGGCCGGAGCCGCGAATGCACAGGATGGTGTTCTCGTCGATGCCCAGTTCCGGATCGTTGATGCGCTCGTGATAGTCGGTCGAGCCGTCGAAGACCACGGCCTTGCCTTCGAAGACGTTCTCCTGACCCGGCCGCGACAGGTAGCGCGCGCGGAACTCGTCCGAGATGACGCTGGTCTTCATGATGGCGAAGTCGAAGAGGTTGCCCTTCAGCACCAGGAAACCGGCGCGCTCCATCAAGGGCTCGGCCACAGTGCGGATCATCTCGCGATCGCGGGTTTCGCGGCCCTTGAGATTGTCGGCCATGGCCTTGCCAGTGACGGTTTTGGCCGTGCCGTCGAGGCGGTTGGCCACCATCAGTTCGTGCAGGATGGCCGGCACGCCACCGGCGCGGTGGAAACGCTCTCCCAAGTACTTGCCCGACGGCTGCATGTTGAGGATCAGCGGAATGTCGTGCGCCGCCATCCAGTCGGCGTCGGTGATCTCGACACCGGCATGGCGCGCCATGGCGACGATGTGCGGCTGGGCGTTGGTCGAGCCGCCGATGGCCGCCACCGCGGCGATGGCGTTGATGAACGACGCCTTGGTCAGAATCTTCGATGGCTTCAGGTCCTCATAGGCCATCTCGACGATGCGCACGCCGGTCTCGTAGGCCATCTGGCCGCGCTCGCGGTACGGCGCCGGAATGGCCGAGCAACCGGGCAGGCTCAGGCCCAGGGTTTCGGCGACCGCGTTCATGGTCGAGGCCGTGCCCATGGTGTTGCAAT
>OUNJ010990753.1_pt1 | contig 30032 bp, 22 predicted proteins | sample 1755361 | NCBI WGS metagenome assembly OUNJ01 (sample SAMEA3914825, study PRJEB12502) | metagenome | biome: forest; material: soil | place: USA | collected 2012-03-12 | depth 0.1 m
CGCTGGCCACCGCGGTGACGGGTGGCGTCTATAACCTGGGTGCGGGGACCGACGCCCTGACCCTGGCCAACGGGACCAACAGCGCGACGGTATCGAACGTCGAGACCCTGACCGGCGGCACGGGTGCGGACACCGTCACCCTCGGCACCACCCTCACCGGGATGACCGTCAACCTGAAAGGCGGCATCGACACCCTGATCCTAGGCAACTTCACCAACACCGGCACGGTATCCAATGTCGAGAACATCACCGGCAATGCCGGCGCCGACACCATCACACTGGCCACTGCGCTCAGCGGAGGCGTTATCGACCTGGGCGGCGGAACGGATCAATTGACACTGTCCGGTTCCCTGAACAAGGTCACCATCGCCAACGTGGAAACGGTCATCGGCAGCGCGGGCAGCGATACGATCATCAACAACGGTACGGGCCCGACCACATTCCTCGGCGGTGGCGGTTTCGATATCTTTACGGCGGGCGGCGGCGCCGACAGCTTCGTCCTTGACCATGTAGGTGCGGCGGCCTTGACCCAGATCAGCAATTTCGGTGTCGCCGGCGCCGACAAGATCATCCTGGATGTCAGCGGCCTCAGCACCTACAGCAACGACGCCTTCGACATCGGTGGCACGAGCCTGATTGCGCACCAGAATATCGACAGCGTGGCCGACTACGACACGCTGGTCGCGACCACATTGTCGAACAGTGGTCATGGGGCGTTCCTGTACGAACAGGACAACGGCTATCTCTACTATGCGACGGATGGCGACTTCACCAGCGGCGGCACACTTGTCGCCGTCATCGACGGAAGCGGCGGCACCCCCTGGGTCTACAATATCAACGCCTTCCAACTGGGATAATATCAAGCCGTCCTGTAATGAGCGCCGCCGCAACTGCGGTCCCAAACATATACCTCAATCTGGCCCGGCTGAAACGTCGGGCCTTTTTGTGTGAACTGTATTATCAGGCCTCGGATTTACCGATCCCTCGGCTGATCACCTCTGCGCTGGATCGATCAGCCGCCGCGCGGCATCGGCAGCGGTCACCGGCAAACGCAGGATCTGGTCCCATGCCCGGCAACAATGTGATTTCGTGTCGGTCGGGCAACGCGTCGCCACGCACATAAGACTGGGCCATTATTGGCGGTAGTCGGCCAAGGTATCGCCCAGCGCGTCCTTGAGCGGATCGAGCCAGGGCCCATAGTTCGTCCACTGGTCCAGGCTGTCGCGGAAGATCGGCTGCCGCACCTGTTCCGAACTGGGTGTCCGCACATTGCGGCGAGTCTTGTGGAAGTCGAGGCACGCCGGCTCGAAATCGAGTTCACAGTAGTCCAGTATCCGCCGCACGCTGCCGTCGAGATCGTCGAGAACGTCCTCGTGCTGCACGCGCAGGACGCGGCCCGGCAAGGCGGCATCCCAGTGACGCATCAACTCGACATAGGTGCGATAATAGCGCGCTATGTCCTCGATGCTGTAGGTGAACTCCTGGCCCTGGGCGAAGAGCTGCTTCAGGTTGCTGAAACAGCAGGCCATCGGCTCGCGCCGCGCATCGATGATCCTCGCATTGGGCAGCATGAGGTGGATGAGGCCTATATGCCGGAAATTGTTCGGCATCTTGTCGATGAAACAAGGCTTGTCCTGCCGGTAGATCCGGGTGTCGGCGATATAGCGCTCGCCCAGTCGCAGCACGTCGTCGGCCGGCAGGTCGCGCAGCGCCGTCGGGTAACGGGGGTGATCGGGGTCGCCGTCATGGCCCTGAAGCTCAAGGACGATGCGCTGGATATCGGACAGTTCGTGGGTGCCCTCGACTTTGGGGTGCGAGGCCAGGATCTGCTCGATCAGGGTCGAGCCCGACCGGGGCAGGCCGACGATGAAAATCGGATCGCGGGCCGGCGCGCCCCAACCGGAGCGTTTCTCAAAAAATTCACGCGTGCAGACTTCGATCTGCTGCGTCGTGTTGGTCTCGATGATCTCCGGCCGGTAACGGCTTTCCGAACGCTTCAGGGCGTTGCCGCCTTCATAATATGCCCATGAAGCCGTATAGTCCTTGCGATCCTCGTAAGCCTTGCCCAGTGCGAAACCGAGATGGTAACGATCGACGAGGCCGGTTGTCGGCGCCGCTTCCTCGCTGCGCATGACCGCCAGTTCCTCATCTGAGAACGTGTAGGTCTTCAGATTGGCCAGGCTCCAGTAGGCGTCGCCGAAATTGGGCCGGGCCGCCGCCGCCGCGCGATAGGACTCAATGGCTTCCGGCACGCGGCCGACCGTTTTCAGCGCGTGTCCCAGCCACAGGGGGACATCCCAGGACCGGGGCATGTCGACCAGCATGTCCTGATAGATTGCGATGGCGCGTTCGTTGCGCCCCAGCCCGACCTCCGCAGTGGCCGCCAGGGTGCGGTACTCGGGATGTTTCGCGTCGGCCTCCAGCAGCTGTTCGATCTGTTCGACCGCCTGAAGATATTTCTGGCGCTTGATCAGGGTCTCGGCATAGTCGTAGCGCGCCGCCCGGTAATCGGGCGCCTGTACCAGGACGGCTTCAAGCAAGGTTTCGGCGTCGTCGAGAACATCGTGCGCCAGGCCGATGCGCGCCAGCAGGCGCATGGCTTCGACATTATGGCCGTGATCGAGAAGAAAGGCGCGGATGATCTGCTCGGCCGGCGCCAGGTCTCCATCGGACAACAGCGATGTCGCCGTGACGACCTCGGGCGGCAGGGCCTTGAGCGTGGCGACCTGGTCGGCCGCATTGGCGGCAGCGGCGGCATCGCCGGTCATGCCATAGAGCTTTTCCAGCATGCTCCAGCCTGCCGGAAGGGCCGGATTGATGTTCACCGCCAGCAACAGGGATTGTATGGCGGCGGGTGCGTCCTTCAACTGGACGTGACAGAGGCCGCGCTCCTGATGCAGGCGGCTGAATCTCGGCTGAAGGATTTCAAGGCGATCCAGCAGCGCCATCGCCTCGGCCACCTGCCTCAGGTGGCGAAGGCTGGTGGCGGCCAGCAGCAGCAGGTCGCGGTTGTCCGGAAGGTCGACAAGCCTGGCCTGGGCATCCCGCAGGACTTCGTCATGACGGCCTGTCTGCTGCAGGCGCCGAAGGTGGACGATGTCCTGTTCTACGGAGGTCGGAGGCGCGGGATCGGCGAGACGCATGGTGTTCCAAATAGACAGGGGGTGGCGTTTCCGTCCACCCCCCTTACGCATGTAACCTGACGAAAGCCTAGAAGTTATCGGTCAGGCGGATCGTGATCGTGCGCGGACGCAGCGGCACTTCCGACTTGATGAACTGCGCCGTGCTGGTGAAGGTCGAGGCATGCGAGTTGCCGAGGTTGGAACCGACCAGCTGGACCTTCCAGTTGTCCTTGCCGACGCCGATGCTGCCGCCGAACGTGGTGTAGGCGGGCAGGAGGAAGCGCAGGTAGGTCGTATCCGGGATCGGCGACTCCGCGGGGCTGTCACCCGGGACGTAGTTGGCCGGCTGGGTCCACATCTTGCCGGTGTAGCTGGCGTCGCCCGAGATGAAGGCCTGGTAGCTGTCGACCGACCACTCGTAGCGGAAGCTGACATTGGCCTGGGTCTTCGGCGAGAAGGCCGAAACGCCGCCCTTGACACCGAACGGGTTCGGGAAAGGGTTGCCCTTGACTTCGGTGATGCACTTGCCGAGGTTCGGCGAGTTCGGCTCGTTGTCGATCAGGCAGGGCGAGTTCGTCTGCTTGTTGTCGTTCAGCGTAACGGAGCCCTGCACGGTGAAGCCGTCGAAGGGCCGTCCGATGAACTGGGCTTCGACACCCTTGATGGCATAGTCCGGACCGTTGACCAGGAAGGTGGTGTTGCCGAGGCAGCACGGCTGGTAGAGCGCGATCTGGGCGTCCTTCCATTCCATCGAGTAGGCGGTCAGGTTCAGTTGCAGGCGATGGTCGAGGAAATCGGTCTTCATGCCGATTTCGTTGTTCTTCAGGCTGTCAGGCGCGTAGGCGACCGGCGAATGGTATTGCGGATTGCCGCTGGCGTCCTTGGCCGTGTCGCGCGCGAAGCGGCTGAAGCCGCCCGGACGGAAGCCTTCGGAATAGGTGTAGTAGAACATGGTGTGGTCGGCCGGCTTCCACTGGATGCCGAAGCGGCTCTTGAAGCCGTGGTAGCTGACCTTAAGGTGTTCGTCATCGATATTGGCTTTGCCGGGGCAGGCCAGGACGTTCACGCAGTTCGACGCCGTGTGATAGACCGAACCCTTTTCGTATTCGTCGTACTTGTAGTAGCGCGTGCCGGCGGTGACGGTCAGGACCTTCGGAATGATGTCGAAGTCGAGCGAACCGAAGGCGGCCGTCTGGTCGTAGCCGCGCTGGACGTCTTCACCGAAGCCGACCATGTCGTCCTTGATACCCGGCTGGTTGGCGGTCGTGCCGGGCCAGGTCTGGTCGTTGCCGACGCAGACCGTGCCGCCACCTTGCGAAATGGCCAGGTTGTTGCCTTCGTCGCACGACGGGATGGTCTTGTAGTTGAAGTCCATGACGTCGTAGACGCGGAAGGTTTCATGATAGATGCCGGCGACGCCGCGCAGACGCCAGGTGTCCGGCGTGCTGACACGGAATTCGTTGCTCATGTGGGTGTTGCGCACATGGTCGTGCCAGTTGGTGACCGGCGAGTAGCAGGTCAGCGGCGTGCCGCCGCCCATCATGCCGGCGGTGCCGCCGGTGCACTCATAGTATTGGCCGTACAGCGTGCGCGAATAGTTGGTGTAATCCATCTGCTGTTCGATGGTCCGGGTCGTGTAGGCGCCGGTATAGATCGCCTTCAGGGCGCCGATCTTGCCGTCGACGGTCCAGGCGGTGTTCTGGAACTTGTCCTTGTCGTAGGCCGGCGAGAACGAGGTGATTTCCAGCGGCTTCAGCGTCTGGAAGTCCGAACCGTGCGGATATTCGACGGCCAGGCCTTCGGAGTCCATGTCCTGCAGGCTTTCCGAGATCAGGAGGTCCCAGTCCTCGTTGAACTTGTAAAGGCCGGACACGCGGATGCCCGAGGTCGTGGTCGGGTTCCAGTCCTTCTGGACCAGGGCGTAGTTGTTGGCCTGGCCGGAGTTGGACAGGGTGCAGAAGCCGGTCTGCGTGCCGGCAGGCTTGCCGTCCGGGCAGACGCCGGCGGTCGGCTTGATGCCGAAATAGACGTTGTTGTCGACGTCCGAACGGGTGAAGGTGGACGCGACGTTGTCGATATAGCCGCCCTGACGATCGTTGTAGACGACGCCGCGGATGGCGAACCTCTGACCCAGCGGCACGTTCAGCACGGCGCTGACGCTGGTGCTGGGAGCGCCGTCGGTGGTGATGCCGTAGCCGGCGTCGACATTGCCTTCGGTGACGTTGAGCTTGGGCTTGTTGGTGATGTAACGCAGGGCGCCGGCCTCGGCGCCGCCGCCGAACAGCGTGCCTTGCGGGCCTTCCAGGATTTCGACGCGGTTCATGTCGGCCATGTAGACGTCGACATTGTGCGACGGGAACTGCAGCGACTGGTCATCGAGGTAGACGGCGACGTTCGGGAAGTTGCCGACCGTGCCTTGCGACTGGTTGCCGGCGAAGCCCGCGCTCAGGCCGCGCATGTAGATGTTGCCCTGGCCCGGCCCGTTCTTGGCGAATTCGACGTTCGGGGTATAGACCAGCAGGTCGTCGAGCGTGGTGATGTTGCGGTCGGACAGCGTCTTGTTGGTGAAGGCCTGAATGGTCATCGGCACCTTCTGGATGCTCTCGCTGCGGCGCTGCGCCGTGACGATGACTTCGATGTTGTCCGTATCCGGCGTTGCCGTCGCCATCGTCGCGTCAGTGGCCTTAGCGTCGCCGGCGGCCTGGTCGGCCGACTGGGCGTGGCAGGCCAGAGGCGCGCCAAGGACGAAGGCAAGCGTCGTGATCGCCGCGCCGTTCAGTAAAAACCGCATAATGATCCCCAATGTATAGAGTCTGGTTGCCGACCTCATGTCAGCAAAGAGCCTGAGACACCGGCGGGCAATAGCTATAGGGAGAAATTCAGATCAATTTCATTTTATGCATAAGGTCTATGTCTTCGAAGCCATCTTGAAAGTGGTAATGTAATAGTTTGATGACAATTTTTATACAATCGTTATATTAGCATTATAATTCTGACATATTGAGCCGCATTCCAGGCTCAGCCCGCGCAATATTGTCGCTGAAAATCCACACCCCGGACGTGACGCAATTGCGACGGCCATGCCGGAAAAGGGCGACCGGATGGCGGAGCGGCGATCAAGACGCCCGGCTATAGATGCAAATATGGCGCGTCGACGGTCCTGGCCCACTCGGTCGCCTTGCGCATGATCGGCTGATTGCGGCGCTCGTACGGATAGACCAGGTAGGAGCGGATCGACGGTATATCGTGATCCGTCCGCAGGCGCTTGTAGACGATGCGTTCGTCCGGCGGGCATTCCATGGAGAAGAAGAATGAAATGCCCATGTTGAGCGCGATCGCCTCGCGGATGGTCTCGCGGGTATGCAGTTCCTGGGTGTCGCGCGGCGTCACCTGGGCTTCGGCCATCAGGCCCTGGATCGACGCGCGGGTCCGCGACGTGGGTTCGCGGTACAGCAGGCTGTAGTCGCTCAACGCCTTGAGGTCGAAGGTCGCCTGTCCGGCCAGTGGGTGGGTCCTGGCCAGGGCGACGACCAGGCGGTCCTCGATGATGGGCACGTACTGGAACTGCTGGTGGACGGGCGGATCGGTCAGGATGGCCAGGTCGGTCTGGCCCGACCGGAAAAGCTCGAAACTGTCACGCGCGTTTTCGATACGCACCTGTAGCTGCGACTTTGGGAACTCCGCCTTGATGACGTTCGCCAGTCCGGCGCCGAGGCCGGGCGTGTCCGCGCCGAGGCGGACGATGCTGCGCTCGGGGGAATCGTGATCGTCAAGCAGGTCTTCGATGCTGTCGATGACGGCGAAAAGCTGCTTGACGTCGGCCATCAGGGCCTCGCCCGCCGGCGTCAGCTTGAGAGGTGGCGTGCGGCCGGTGAAGATCGAAATCTGGTGCCGCACCTCGAAAGCCTTCAACTGCTTCGAGAGGGTCGACTGCGACAGGTTCAGCCGGCGTGCGGCCTGGTTGAAGCTGCCTTCCCTGGCGATGGCATAGAAGGTCCTGAGCTGGAGGATGTTTACCCGCATGATTGTACCGGCCCGCTGCCGCCCCGTGGGCGTACCGCCCTGACGTCCGCCATCGCAAGGGCCGCCTCAATCATATTTTATCCATAGGCCTTATGCACAGAATGAAATTGATCTTGGCCCCCGCATCAAGCAAGTGCCGTGCGGCCGTCAGCCGTGCGCGCTGACAGCTCAGCATAACACGATACCGGCCGCCGCCGATACCGGCTTTTCGGCGCGGCGCAGCAGCATGACGAGGTCGCGAATTCCATGGCGTCCCTGACCGACGGCGGCGTGTCTTCCGGGAAATCCTATGACCTGGCCGTTGTCGGCGCCGGTATCCTGGGCCTGGCTCACGCCTATACGGCGGCGAAACTGGGCAAGTCCGTCGTCGTTATCGAGCGCGACACCCGCGCCAACGGCGCTTCGATCCGCAATTTCGGCTTCATCACCGTGACCGGCCAGGAACGCCACGTCGTATGGCCGCTGGCCAGGCGGTGTCGCGACATCTGGGCCGACATCGCGCCGCGGGCTGGCATCGCCATCGAACACGACGGCCTGCTCCTGAACGCCCGCTATCCTGAGTCGGTTGACGTGCTCGAAGCCTTCATGGCGACGGAGATGGGCGAAGGCTGCCGCCTGCTGGGCGGTGCCGAAGCGCGGTCCCGTCACGGCGACATCTGTCCGCCGCACACCCTGGCCGCCCTGTGGAGTCCGCACGAACTGCGTGTCGAATCGCGCACAGCCCTGCCCAAGCTGGCCGCGTGGCTTGCCGCGACGATGGGGGTCGATTTCCACACCACCACGGCCGTCACCGCCGTCGCCCCGCCGCGTCTCGAAACCTCGGCGGGCGTGATCTATGCCGAAGCCGTGATCGTCTGCCCGGGTGATGATCTCGTCAGCCTGTTTCCGGACCGCATCGCCGCCTACGCGCCGACGCGCTGCCGCCTCAGCATGCTGCGCCTTGGCGATCCGGGCTTCCGGTTGCCCGGCGGCGTCATGTCCGACCTCAGCCTGGTCAGGTACGAGGGCTACAGCGCGCTCGGCGCGGCGGACACGCTGCGCCGGCGGCTGGACGCCAGCCACGCCCGCCATCTCGACCACGGCGTCCATCTGATCGTGGTGCAAAGCGCCGACGGTACGCTGGTGGTCGGCGACAGCCACCATTATGACGCCACGCCCGACCCTTTCGCCAGCAGCGAAAGCGAAGCCCTGATCGTGGACGAGTTCGCGGCCGCCACAGGCCTTAGGACGCCACCGGTCCTCGAACGCTGGACCGGCACCTATGCCTCGTCGTCGCGCCAGCCGTTCTTTATCGATGCACCCGACGACGCCACGCGGCTGGTCATGGTGACGGGTGGCATGGGCGCGTCGACCTCTTTCGCCATCGCCGAGCAGACGCTCGACGGACTTTATTCCGCAACCACAAGGAAGCTCCAATGGGCAACCACCTGAAGGCCGTCGTTTTCGACTGGGCCGGAACCATGATCGATTTCGGCAGCTGCGCACCGGTCGAGGCGCTGGTCGAGGCTTTTGCCCAGGAAGGCGTGGAACTGACGTCGGCCGAGGCCCGCCACGACATGGGCCGCGCCAAGCGCGACCACGTCGCCGCCGCCCTTTCCCAGCCCGCGGTCATCGCAAGGTGGACGGCCGTCCGGGGCGCCGCGCCGTCCGAGGCCGACGGCGATCGCATCTATCACGCCCTGGAGCCGCTGATGACGCTGGCGGCCGCGCGCCATACCAGCCTGATCCCCGGCGCCCTGACCGCCGTCGCCGACGTGCGCGCCCGTAGCATGAAGATCGGCTCCAATACCGGCTATACCCGCGCCATGATGGCCAGCATCCTCGAAGCCGCCGCCGCGCAGGGCTATGTTCCTGACGCCGTCGTCTGCGCCGGCGAGACGCCGGAGGGCCGCCCGACGCCGCTGATGCTGTGGAAGCTGTGGTCCGAGCTGGGCGTCCACCCCGCCTCGGCCTGCGTCAAGGTCGATGACGCCGAGGTTGGCATCGCCGAAGGCCTGGCCGCCGGGTGCTGGACCGTCGGCATCGCAGCGTCCGGTAATTCGGTCGGCCTGACCCTGGCCGAATTTTCGGCGCTGGCGGACGATGAGCGCCGTGGGCGCGTCGCCGCGGCTTCGGAAGCGCTTTTCGCCGTTGGCGCCCATTACGTCATCGCCAGCGTGGCCGACCTGCCGGCCGTGCTTGACCAGATCGAAGCGCGCGTTGCCGGTGGTGAATCGCCGATCACAAGTTTGTCATGGCCCGAAGCTATAGCTGCCGCCTGACAGGTGTCGCAGGACGCGGCACGGTGATGGACAAGGGCTTTACAGTGACCCACCAGGCGCAGCCGCGACCGCTTTCCGGATTTTCACGCTGGCTGGACCGGCATCCGGGCTTTCTCGCCATTTTCGGCGGCCTGATGGCGTTCGGCGTCTATTTCTCGATGTACGCGTTCAGAAAGCCGTTCACGGCCGCCAGTTTCGACAACGTCGCCGGTATCGGCATCGACTACAAGGTGGCCCTGGTCATCGCCCAGGTCATCGGCTACGCGTTGTCGAAGTTTATCGGTATCAAGGTCGTATCCGAGTTGCCGGCGCGTTTCCGCACCCTGTTGCTGATCGCGCTCATCCTGATCGCTGAAGGCGCGTTGTGCGCCTTTGCCGTCGTGCCCGCACCCTACAATATCGCGCTTCTGTTCCTGAACGGACTGCCGCTGGGCATGGTCTGGGGCCTGGTGTTCGGCTTCCTCGAAGGCCGGCGGACTTCGGAGATCCTGGGCTCGATCCTGTGCGCCAGCTTCATCGTCTCGACCGGCCTGGTACAGTCCGTCGGCCGTTGGCTCCTGCTGCAGCACTATGCCACCGAATTTACCATGCCGGCCATGGTGGGGGGGCTGTTCCTGCCGCTGCTACTGCTGTGCCTGTGGGGGCTCAACCAGTTGCCGCCACCCAATGCCGAAGATGTTGCCGCGCGGGTTGAACGCGGGCCGATGAATGGCAAGGCACGGGGCGAACTTCTTTCGCACTATGCGCCCGGCCTGATCCTGCTGATCATCCTGTACGTCCTGCTGACCGCCATGCGCGACTTCCGTGACAACTTCGCCGCCGAAATCTGGCAAAGCGTCGGCCTGGGCAACGAACCGGGCATCTTCGCCTTGTCGGACCTGCCGATCGGCGGCGTCGTGCTGGCCGCGATGGCGACTCTGGCCCTGTTTCAGAAAAACCGTCCGGCCCTGATCGCCAATCTGGGGCTGATCGGGCTCGGCCTCATTGTCACCGCTGGCGTCACCGTGGCCTATGCCGCGCACCTGATCGGCCCCATAGGCTGGATGATCGGGCTCGGCGGCGGGCTCTACCTGGCCTATACGCCCTACAACGGGCTGCTGTTCGACCGGCTGGTGGCGGCGACGGGCCGTGTCGGCACCGCCGGCTTCCTGATTTATGTGGCCGATTCCAGCGGCTATGCCGGCTCCGTCGCGCTGTTGCTCGTCAAGAACTTCGCGGCGCTGAACCTGCCCTGGGTCGGCTTCCTGATGGTCAGCAGTCTGGTCACCGGCGTGGCGGGCCTGGGGCTTCTCAGCGGTGCGGCCGTTTATTTCTGGCGCAAGCTCAAGGCCTGACGGGTAGGAACCACCATGTTGCGATTGCACGAGGTAACGCCGGCCGCCGTCTGTTTCACCGGTCTTGATGGCGAACCTTTTAGTCTCGACCTTGCCGCGCTGATCGACCTGAGCCTCGAAGGCCGCGACCTTGTCTCCGGCCAGAGACGGCCGGACATCGTTGTCGCGGACGAGGATGTCATTGCCGTGGCCGCGGCGGCGGATGGACGATTTATCGTTACGCTGGCGTCGGGTCGGGCGCTGACCCTGACGCCCGACCGTGTCCTGGACTGGCGCGAGCCGGACGCGTGGACGGTCCGGCCCAGGCCGTGGCCGGACCAAGGCATGTCGTCCGTTCTTGATTACGCCGCCTTCCTCGGCGAGCCTGAAACACAACGCAGGGGACTGCTGCACCTGGCGGCTTGCGGGTTTGTCCGCCTGACCGGCGCGCCGGCGACGGCGCAGGAAATCGAAACCCTGGTCTCGGTCTTCGGCTGTATCCGCGAAACCAATTACGGCCGCATCTTTGACGTCAGGACCAAGCCCGACGCTGCCAACCTGGCTGACACCGCGCTTGGCCTGGCGCCGCATACCGACAACCCCTATCGCCTGTCGCCGCCCGAGGTGCAGGTCCTTCATTGCATCAGCGCCGCCGGCGCGGGCGGGCAAAGCCTGCTGGTCGACGGCCGGGCTGCCGCCCTGGCCCTGAAGGCGGAAGCCCCGGCGGACTTCGATCTTCTTGCCACCGTGCCCGCGCGCTTTGCCTGGGCCGACGCCACCAGCCGCTTGGTCGCTGAAGCCCCGGTCATCGCCTTGCGGGCTGACGGCGATATCGAGCGCATCCGCTACAATCCGCGATCATTCCAGCACGTCTGCGCCGCCGATCCGAGCCTGCGTGACGCCTGGACGCGGGCCTATCGTCGCTTTGCCGACAAGCTGTCATCCGCCTCCAGCCTGACCTTCGACATGGCGCCCGGCGACATGGTCGTGATGGATAATCGTCGCGTGCTGCATGGGCGGACGCACTTCGAGCCGTCGGGCGTGGTCGCCCGTTATCTGCAAGGCGCCTATTGCGACATGGACGGCGTTTATTCGACCCTGCGGCGGCTGACCGAAGGACATGTGGAACGGGAATTGGCCGGGCTTGAGGCCCTGTTTGAAAGCGAAATCCTGTCGCAAGGTTATGGCGAGGACATCAGCATCCGCGACCATATGCTTCAATCGGCCGAAGGCGCGGTCGCACGCCGCAAGGGCCCGGAATTCGTCGCCGCCGCCCTGTTGCACGATATCGGCTGGGGAATGGAGGGGCCTCACGAAGCCGCGGGCGCGGCTTACCTCGAGCCCAGGCTCGGGAGCGGCGTGTCGTCCCTGATCCGTCACCACGTTGATGCGAAACGCTACCTGGTCGCCACACGGCCGGACTATGTCGCGCGTCTGTCGCCAGCCTCGGTGGAGACCCTGAAACGGCAGGGTGGTCCGATGACCGACACGGAAAGCAGAGCCTTCGAGGCGCTTCCGGATTTCGAGGCTTGCCTCGAACTGAGGTATCTGGACGAAGGCGGCAAGGAACTGACGCCGGCCGCTACCGGGTTTTCCGATTTCCGCCATGTCATCAAAACCCTGATGATACGAAAAGCGCTTACTGCATGACGGATCGATAATTGCCGGTAATGCCTAAGTTACGGAATCGAAATAATTCCTGGAGACCAAGGAAGAATTGGTGGCGTGGGCAGTTGCCAGCTATCCGGCCTCAGGGCTGATTTTTTTCCGGCTACCAAGGAAAATACAGGAAGTTGCCGAATATAATAGCCGAAGAAGCAAGTGCACTGCCGGATGCCGGTTCCGCATCAATCATCTTCGACCAATAAACCATATCGAACTCGCCTGCTGCCGGATCCTTCACGGCAACGCAGCCAAAAGTTGAATTTGCTGAATTGACCGGCCGAAGAATTGCGGCCTAATAGAATGCTCTCGAGGGGGAAGAGGATTGGCCTTAAGTCTTGAGAAGATTGAAGCGCTGGCGCCCGACCAGGGGTCGCTCGATGCGGCGCGCAAACTGCTCAAGCCAGCCCAATGGCCGACGCTGGCCCAGGATGGAGCTGACCTGGTCTGGGGCGAGTGCCAGGGCTCCGGCGCCACGCCTTATCGTGTCTGTGTGACCGAGACCGACGCCGGCTACAAGTGTTCATGCCCCAGCCGCAAGTTTCCCTGTAAACATTCGCTCGCCCTGATGTGGATGCGGACCGAGGGCAAGGTAACTTTCACAACAGGAACGCCGCCGGAATGGGTCAAGGACTGGCTGTCGCGCCGGCGGGGACCATCCGAAGTGGTGGTCGCATCGGCAAGGCCCAAGGTATCCATAGCGGCTTCGGGCGACGTTACGGATGACGCACCTGACCCCAAGGCCGAGGCCAGGGCGGCGGCGGCGCGCGAGCGCAATCGCCTGGACCGCGAGGCGTCGATTGCCGCGGGCCTCGACGAACTCGACATCTGGCTGCGCGACCAGATCGATAGTGGCCTGGCCGGGTTCGCCGCCAACGCCGTAAGTGCGTGCCGCACCATTGCGCAGAGATTGGTCGACGCCAAGGCTTCGGGTCTGGCGGCGCGCCTTGACGCGCTGCCGGCGCGGCTGTTCGCCTGCCCGGACGCCGCCCGTCCGCGCATGGCGGTTGTCGAACTGGGGCAGATCCACCTGATCGCCGAAGCTTATCGCCGGCAGGACGTGTTGACGCCGGCGCTCAGGGCCGATGTCCGCCAGACGATCGGCTGGACCATGACGCGCGAAAGCTTGCTGGCGGACCCGGACGTCGAACGCATCACCGGTGCCTGGCAGGTGTGGGCGACGCGCAGCGAAGTTCAGCCTGACCGGTTGCGTCGACTGGAGACCTGGCTTTACGGCCAAGGGCGGTTCGCCGTCCTGATCGATTTTGTGCCGGTCGCGACTGGAGCCGCCGCCAGCGGTTACACGCCTGGCGGCATGTTCGACGCCGAACTGGCCTTCTATCCTTCACCGGTGCCGGCGCGTGCGCTGCTGGTCCGGCAAACGACGAGCACCCAGCCCATCAGTCGGATCGAGATACCGGACCAGCGTCTTGAAGCGGCCTATAGCGCCTACGAAAGTGCGATGGCGGCCAGACCATGGCTGGGTGACTATCCTTTGGCTTTTCGCGGTGCGCGCATCCGCCGGACGAATGAACGGACCTGGCTGCACGACGGTGGCTTGTCGTTGCCGTTGCCGCCAGAGCAGGAGACCGATGCCTGGCCGCTGTTGCGCGAAGACAGGCTAGATGGTCTGGGCTTGTGGAACGGCAACTTGTTCGAGCTGTGCTGGGCGGACACGGCGCAGGGGCGGTGGACGGCATGAGCGCCAGAGAGCTGAAAACTCACATCCTGCCGGGTCTGCTGGCTGGAAGCCGTGGCGGTCTCGAGCTTGACCGCGCCGGTGTCGCCACGCCGTTGCAGGCGCTCAGCCTGACCGCCCAGGCGCTGAGATTTGATCGGCCCTCGGGGCCTGCGGCTTTTCTGGTTGAGGCGCCGGTTGCCGATACGCGTACCATCGTGTCCAACGATTTGCGCCGGCCGCTGATTCGGTTGCTGACAGTGAAAACACAAGGCCTGGCGCCCAACCTGCTGGCCGACGCTGTCGCGCGTGTCCTGGCGGTGCTGCGCCTGCGCCTGCATCCGTTCGACCTGCCGGCTTTGGAAACCTTCGTCCACGCCCATGTCGACCAACTGGGCGCCGAAGCGGCGGCCTTCGCTCAACGCCAGTCGGCGCCCGAGGCGCGGCGCGGCTATTTTGATGCCGATGCGCTCGACGACAGCAACTGGATGCTGGCGACGCCGTCCGTCCGGCAGGCCTATATTGCCAACCGTCGCCGCCAGGACCCCGGCGCGGCGCGCGGGCTGGTCGAAGCGGTGTGGGCGGCGGAATCGGCCGATATCCGTGTTCGCCTGATGGGGGCCCTGCGCGAAGGCCTGGGGCCGGAAGATGCGCCGTTCCTGGCGACGCTCGACAAGGACCGGGCGCCGCGAGTGCGCGAACTGGCGCAACGTTATCTCGCACGCCTGCCTGGCCACGCAGGCAATAATCCGGCCTTGCAGGCGGTGCTTGACCGCATCAAGGCCAGGCAGACGGGGCTTCTCACCAAACGCACGACCCTGGCGCTGGAACTGCCGGCGACGGTAAAAGCTGCCACCGCCGGACCGTGGCTGGTCGAAACGTTCGGTGGTGTTGGCCTGGATGAACTGGCCCGTGCCGTCGGGGTGAAGGATCTACCCGCCGCGGCGGAAAAGGATGACCATCTGCTGCTGGCCCTGGCGATCATGGCGACGCGCGACCGGCGGTTTGATGTTTTGAAAGAGGTGATCGATCGTTTGCCGGACGCCTGGGAGCAACTGGTCCGCGCCGGCGCCGGCGATCTGGACGACTATACAGCCGACGAACGGATGCTGTGGGCGCAGACCCTGGTGCGGCCGCTGACCTGGGTCCAGGACATGCCCTTGTGGGGCTTGCTCAAGCTGCCGGGTCAACTCGACGGTCCGGCACCCGAAGCCCTGATGCGCGACCTGATGAAGGCGCGGCCATGGCTGGCTCAGCTCAAGGACGATGCGAAATTGCCTGGTGACATGATCGATGCCATGGCGGCGCTGTGTCCGCCCGGCCTGCGCAGGCCCTTGCGCGATCAGCTCAAACCGCTTGACGCGGCCAGGACAAGCCGCGCTCTGCTTTTTCTCGATATCCTGGATGCCCTGGAGGCCCATCATGCCTGATACCCAACTGCGGCACAGCGCCGAAGATATCTACGCCGGCGAACTGGCCGCATTGGCCAAGGGCGACGACCGCCCCCGGCCCGACAGCTGGAAACTGTCGCCCCAGGCGGTCGTCACCTATCTGCTGGGCGGCAAGGCCAAGGACGGCACCGCGATTTCCGCCAAATATGTCGGCAATCGCCGCCTGATCGAAACCGCCGTGGCGACGCTGGCCACCGACCGGGCATTACTGCTGCTCGGCTTGCCCGGCACCGCCAAGTCGTGGGTGTCCGAACACTTGGCCGCCGCCGTTTCCGGCTCGTCGCAACGCCTGATCCAATGCACCGCCGGCACCGACGAAAATCAGATCCGCTATGGCTGGAACTATGCTCTGCTGCTGGCCAAGGGGCCGTCGCCCGAAGCCCTGGTCAAGACGCCGCTGGTTCGCGCCATGGAGGAAGGGACGCTGCTGCGCCTTGAGGAACTGACGCGCATGGGTTCGGACGTGCAGGACACGCTGATCACGGTCCTGTCGGAAAAGACGCTGCCCGTGCCCGAGCTCGACATCGCCATTTCCGCCCGGCGCGGCTTCAACATCATCGCCACCGCCAACAACCGTGACAAGGGCGTCAACGACCTGTCGTCAGCTCTGAAGCGGCGGTTCAACGTCGTCGTCCTGCCATCGCCGGCGACGCTGGAGGAGGAGGCCGCCATCGTGGTCAAGCGCGTGGCCGAGATCGGCGGTAACCTTACTCTGCCCGCCATTCAGCCGGCGGACAAGGAACTGGCCCGCATCGTCACGATTTTCCGCGAACTGCGCGATGGCAAGACGCTGAACGGCAAGACCAAGCTCAAGACGTCATCGGGTTCGTTATCGACTGCCGAAGCGATTTCGGTCGGCGTCTCGGCCTGGGCCGAGGCCGCGCACTTCGGAAATGGCAAGGTTGATGCCCAGGCCCTGGCGGCCAATATCGTCGGCGCCGTGGTCAAGGATCCGGTGCAGGATGGTATCGCCTTGTCGGAATATCTCGAAACGGTGGTGCGCACGCGCGACGGCTGGGGCGATCTTTACGGCGCCATCCGTGAGGTGATGTAAACGTGGTGGAAGCGCACCTCTTCGGCATCCGCCATCACGGGCCGGGCTCCGCCGCGCTGCTGAAAGGCGCGCTGGATGTGCTCGATCCGGCGTGCGTGCTGATCGAGGGGCCGTCCGAAGGCGGTGCGCTGATCGACTACGCAGGCCTGCCTGGCATGGCGCCGCCGCTGGCCATGCTGTTCTACGCGGCGGACGAGGCGTCGAACGCCATGTTCGCGCCTTTCGCCGAGTTTTCGCCCGAGTGGGTAGCGATGCGCTGGGCGCTTCAGCATGGGCGCGAGGTGAAATTCATCGACTGGCCGGCGGCGGTGGCTTTGGCGCGGGAACCGACGGTCGATATCCCGGACGAGGAAAGTGAAGAGGCGCCATCTGCGCCACGCCCACCGCGCACCGATCCGCTCGATGTTCTGGCCGAGGCGGCGGGCTATGGTGATGGCGAAGCCTTCTGGAATGGCCTGATCGAGCAACATGGCGGCAGCGGTCAAACACCGCTTGAGGTCTTCGCCGCCATTGAAGCCGCTATGACCGAGGCGCGCCAGCACCAGACCGACATCGGAGGCCTGAGCGAGAAGGAAAGGTTGCGCGAAGACCGCCGCGAAGCTTTCATGCGCGGCCATATCCGCGACGCCGTGAAACGCCATGACGGTTCGGTGGCCGTGGTGGTGGGCGCCTGGCACGTCGGCGGCCTGCGCGCCAGGACGACCGTAGCTGATGACAAGGCCGTCATCAAGGATCTGCCGCGCGTCAAGGTCGAGGCGACCTGGGCGCCGTGGAGCGACAGCCGCCTGAGTTACGCATCGGGCTACGCCGCTGGTGTTATTTCACCCGGCTGGTATCGCCACCTGTGGGGCCTCTACAGTAACGAACGGCACGAGGGGCCTGAACCTTTCGCCGCCCTGTGGCAGGCGCGGACGGCGGCCCTGCTGCGCGCCGAAGGTTATGCCGCCTCGACCGCTTCGGCCATCGAAGCCGCGCGGCTGGCTCTGGGTTTAAGCGCCCTGCGCGGCCTGGCGGTGCCGGGCTTGAGCGAAATGCGCGACGCCTCGTTGTCGGCGCTCTGCCATGGCGACGAAGCCGCGCTCGGTGTCATCGAACGCAAGCTATACATCGGCGAGCGCATCGGTCAGATCGACGACGCCGTGCCGCAGAACCCCTTGAAGCGCGACTTCGACCTGTGGTGCCGCAAGACACGCATGAAACCGGAAGAACTCGACGCTCAGGTCAGGCTCGATCTGCGCAGCGAGGCCGGCCTGCTGAAATCGACCTTCCTGCACCGGCTGAATCTGATCCGGGTGCCATGGGGCAAGCTGCTGGAAGCCGAAGCCGGGCGGGGCACGTTTCGCGAAATCTGGGCGGTGGCATGGACGCCGTCGCTGACGGTCAATCTGGCCGAGGCGCTGGTCTGGGGCGTGACCATCGAACAGGCGGCGGCGGGCGCAACGGTCGACCAGGCCGGCAAGACGACGTCGGTCACGGGCCTGGCCGATTTGGTCCGTGCCGCCCTGGTGGCGGATTTGCCCGATGCCGCGACGGCGTGCATCGATCGGCTGCAGGCCGCCGCCGTCCATTTGAGTGACATCACCGACCTGATGACCGCCGTGGCGCCGCTGGTCCGCATCGTCCGCTATGGTACGGCGCGCAAGCTGCCGGAGGCCGAATTGCGCGGGCTGATCACGGCCCTGGCGGCCGAGATAAATGCCGGCGCGCGCAGCGGATCGCATCAACTCGATGACGCCGCGGCTGCCGCGTGGGTCGCCGCCATGCGTGCCTATGACGAGGCGCTGGGCCTGTTCAGCGATGCGGCCTTAAGCAAAGGCTGGACGTGGCAGCTAGCGCTGATGGTCGATGACGACCAGGTCGCGGCGGCCGTGGCCGGCCTGGCCCTGCGGCGCCTGCACGACAGTCATGCCTGGGATGAAGACAAGGTGGCGGCCGCCTTTTCGCGCCACGTCACCGGCGAAACCCCGGCGCGGGCCGGCGCTTTTGTCGAAAGCTTCCTGGCCGGCTCGGCGGACGTGCTGATCCAGGACGCGGCCTTGCTGTTCCTGCTTGACGCATGGCTGTGTGAACTGGACGAGGATAGTTTCGTCGAAAGCCTGCCCTTGTTGCGGCGGACGCTGTCGGGCTTTGATGCTGGCGGACGAAGGCGGCTGATGGACCGGCTACGCGGTGGGCGGCAGGCCGTCGTGACGCACGAAGACGAAAATGAGGACAACCCGGTCTTCGACCGCGCCCTGCCTCTGCTGAAACACATCCTGGGACTGGACGCATGAGCGATGACGAACGGCTGCGCCGCTGGAAACTGGCGCTCGGCGAGGACGAGCAGGACCTGTCCGAACGCGATCGGCGCCTGAGCCAGGCTCTGTCGGCGCTTTACGAGCCCCAAGGCAAGAAGGGCAGGGGCGGGCTGGGTGCGTCATCGCCGAAAGTCTCACGCTGGCTGGGCGACATCCGCGAGTTCTTTCCGGCGCCCGTCGTCCAGATCATCCAGAAGGACGCCTTCGAGCGGCTGAATCTCAAAGCCCTGATGCTTGAGCCGGAATTCCTGGCGACGCTGGAAGCCGACGTCCATCTGGTTGCGGACCTGATATCCCTGCGTGGCGCCATCCCGGAAAAGAGCAGGGAAACCGCGCGCATGGTGGTGCGCAAGGTGGTCGATGAATTGCTGAAGCGGCTGGAGGCCAGGACGATCGAAACCTTGCGCGGGGCGCTGAACCGCAGCCGGCGCACGCGGCGCCCTCGCCATAGCGATATCGATTGGGCGCGCACCATCGGCGCCAACCTGCGTCATTACCAGGCCGACTATCGCACCATCGTGCCTGAAACCCTGATCGGTTATGCCCGGCGGACGAAAACGCGCGCCGATCTCGACCACGTCATGTTGTGCGTTGACCAGTCGGGTTCGATGGCCAGTTCGGTCGTCTACGCTTCAATCTTTGCCGCCGTCATGGCGTCACTGCCGGTCCTGTCGACGCAACTGGTCTGTTTCGACACGGCGATTATCGATCTGACCGAGCAACTGGCCGACCCGGTCGAGGTCCTGTTCGGTATCCAGCTTGGCGGCGGCACCGATATCAACGCGGCGCTGGCCTATTGCGAGCAGAAAATAGAGTATCCGGCGAAAACCCATCTGGTGCTGATCAGCGACCTCTTCGAAGGCGGTGACGCCCAGGCGATGCTGGCGCGCGTGGCGGCCTTGAAGCAGTCCGGCGTCAATGTCATCGTGCTTCTGGCGCTGAGCGACGACGGCCGGCCGGGATATGACGCCAACCACGCCGGCTCGATCGCCGCCATGGACTGTCCGGTGTTTGCCTGCACGCCGGACCAGTTTCCCGATCTGATGGCAACGGCCCTGACGCGCCAGGACATTGGCCAGTGGGCCGCAGCCAACGACATCGCCCTGGTTCGTCCCGCCTGATCAGCCGGCCAGTATACGCAGGAAAGTCGCGTCGGCCGCGGCGGCAAGACCAGGGCTTACACTGTCGATCCTGTCCGGGCGCGTTTCTGTTATCGCCAGTTGATGTTGCGAGGTCGCGTACGGCGACGCTCCTACGCCCATAACAAGTATTTTTATATATTTCAACCTAAGAAAGAAGTGGTGGTTGGGGGCGGGATCGAACCGCCGACCTGCGGGTTATGAATCCGCCGCTCTAACCATCTGAGCTACCCAACCGGACCGCAAAGTGCGCACGAAAGGCATGTCGCGCTTTCGGGAGCGACGGCGTATAGCGGGTAAGACCTGCGCCTTCAAGCCCCCCGCAGGTGATTTTGCGCAATTTGCTCCAGCGTTGCCTTCAGCTTTTCCTTGCTGGTGTCGAGGCTGAAATGCGTCAGCGCATAGGCCTTGGCGGCGCGCGCCTTGTTGAGCGTCGCCGGCCAGTCCGACAAGGCCGCACCGATCGCTTCCGCCAGGGCCGTGGGCTCGTCGGGCGCGCTCAGGGACCCCAGGACGCCATCGAGCAGGATCTCTTTGGGGCCGTCGATGGCCGAAGCGACCACCGGAGCGCCGGCCGCCATGGCTTCGGTGACCACAAGGCCGAAGGGTTCCACCCGCGACGGCAGCACGAACAGGTCGAGCCCGGCAAGGTAGTCGGCCGCCGGTTGCACCCAACCACAGAACTCGACCCTGTCCTGCAGGGCAAGTTCGCGCGTCAGCCGCATCAGCTCCTCGCGCAGCGGCCCGTCGCCGGCGACGCGCAGGTGCGCCGCCACGCCCCGGTCGCGCAGCAGGCCCAGGGCACGGATGGCGACATCCAGGCCCTTGTTGACGTGCAGCCGCCCCAGCGTGCCCAGGATCGGCACGCCCTGGGGCGCCGCCTTGACCGGTTTTTCGGTCAGCGGCCCGAAATTGGCCAGCTCATAGACCGGCAGGCCCGGCCGTGCCGCGCGGACGTTGTCGCGCACCGAGCGGCTGACGCAGATAGCTGCTCTGACGCGCGTGATCTGGTTCTTGTGGCGAAAATTGTGCACCACCTGCACCGTCTTGTCGGCCGTGCCGAGGAAGGGCAGGAGCGCGATGCCGGTCGCCCGGTTGCCGTGGGTCAGCACCAGGTCAGGCCGGAAGTCGCGCGCAGCGCCGCGTAGGCGCCAGGCGGCGGCCGGGTCATGATTGATCAGCGCGTTGACCGGGCGGAATTCGCCGCCCGGCAGGTCGCTCAGCGTGCCTTCGGCGTGGCCGAGGCTCAGCACCTCGAAACCCGACTGGCGCATGGCCTGGTGGTAACGCAGGGCCATGGTTTCGACGCCGCCGCGAACCTGCGCCAGCATGATGTTTAAGATACGCATCGCGTCCAACCGCCCAGACGATAACGGCTTTTTCCCCGGACACAGCAGCTTAGCGGTGTTTGCGACGAAAAACCAACAGTTCGCATCGCCTCTGCGTCGAAATTCCGGCGGATTTGAAACAGTTTTGTCGAAATAACGCCCTTAAACGATGAAAAGGGTAGAAATTTCCGCGTGAAGGCGGCATGACTGGTCGTGAATACGATTTTCTTCACCGAACGGGGTAAATTTTGTCCGATCTCATCGATGACCTTGACGCCCGCATCCTGGACCTGATCCAGGAGGATGCCTCGCTGTCGGTGGCCGACCTGGCCGAACGCGTCGGTCTGTCGCCGTCGCCGTGCTGGCGCCGCATCAAGAGGTTGGAGGACCTGGGCGTGATCCGCAAGCGCGTGACGCTGCTCGATCCGGACAAGCTGGGCCTGGGCTTCGAGGTCTATGCGGCGGTCAAGCTCTCCCTGCCGTCGCGCGCCAATCTGGAGGCGTTCGAGGCGCGGCTGGACGGCTGGCCCGAGGTGGTGTCGTGCGTTACGGTGACCGGACACGAAGACTACATGCTGCGGGTCATGACGCGCGACATGCACGCCTATGACGATTTCCTGCGCGACAAGCTTCTGGCCTCGGACCTGGTGTCGGGCGTCGAAAGCCGCATCATCATGCGCTCGGTCAAGACGACGACGGCGGTCCCGATCCGGATGGCGCTGGACGAGGCGCGGCCAGGCTAGTAAGTGTTCCAGGTCCAAAATCCAGAGGACCGCCGAATGCTGAAATCGCTTTGCCTGACGGCCGCCCTGGCCGTTGTCGCGTCCGCCGCCGCCGCCCAGACCGTTGATCCCAATTCCGATCTTGGCCAGTTCCGCACCCTTCGCGCCGCTGGCATGGACGCGCTCGACAAGGGCGACGTGGCCACGGCGAAGGACCAGTTCGACAAGGCCGCCGCCCTCATGCCGGATTCGCCGTCGATCCTGCTGCTCAAGGCACAGCTGGACCTGCAAGGTCACGACACCGCCGCCGCCCACGACGACCTGGCCGATTATCTCGGTCGCGGCTATGTCGTCGATCTGGGCAAGAATCCTGACTTCAATCAGGTCTGGGACGGCGCGCTCGACGACCAGCAGAACCTCAACCAGCAGGCCATCGGCGACATGCACGTGGCGACCAGCCTGCCGGGTTTTTCGCTGACCGACGCCATCGCCTACGCTCCCGATTCCAGCCAGATCTTCGCCGCCGGCATCCACGACGGCAAGATCGTCGCCGTCTCGCCGCAGGGGTCGCGCGACGTCATGACCTTCCGGCCCGGCGTCGCCGCCTACGGCCTGGGTCTGCGCGACGGCGTGATCTGGGCGACCACAGCCGCCAGCCGCCAGACGCAGGGCTACGATCCGGCCAGGACCATCGCATCGAAGATCGTCACCATCGATCCGGCCAACGGCCAAGTGACGGCCAGCTTCACCGATGCATCTCAGCCCGATCGCCGCTTTGGCCACCTGCTGATGGGCAAGGACGATCTCTACGTCGCCGACGCCACCCACGGCGAGATCCTGCGCCTGAACGGCTATGCAGGCGAGCCCCAGGTGCTGGTGCCCGAAGGCTATATGGACTCGCCGTCCGGCCTGGCCGAAAACGCCGATGCCTCGGCGTTGATGGTGTCCGACTTCGTGTCGGGACTTTACCGCGTCGACCTGGCCGGCGGGACGATGGCGCGGCTCAGCGCGCCCGACGGTGGTTCGCTGCTCGGCATCTCGTCGTTGGCGCGCTACGGCGACGACCTGATCGCCATCGAGAACGGCTTCAAGCCGGCCAAGATCCTGCGCCTGCACATGTCGCCGGACTGGCTGACGGTGCAATCGGTCGAGGTCTTGCTGCGTTCGGACAAGCTGCTGTCGCAACCGTCACAGGGGCTGGTCGACGGCGACCACTTCATTTTCGTCGCCAGGAGCCAGTGGGACAATATGGACGACCAGGGCAATCCGGTCAGCGACAAGCCCGACCCGGCGGTCATCGGCGCCATCAAGCTCGATCCCGGCGCGGCCCAGCCGGACAGCCAGGACAGCGAAAGCACCCCGTCCACGCAACCGTGATCGTTGCCGGCGCGCAGCCTGCATTTTTCCCTTGCCATCCATAATTTGCGACTTATTCTCAATTGCAAATCACGGAGGCGCACCATGCTGCTGCTGAGCCTTGGACCCGGCCTTGTATCCGCGCTCCTGCACGGCGAGGCACCGCGCGGCTTTGACGGTCCCGACCTGTCGTGGCTGTTGTTTGGCCCCGATATCGGTCCCGTTCAGCCGGGGCCCGCCGAAAATCCTCAGCCTTTACAGGCGGCTGAATAGTTAACAAATTCTTCTTTATCCGCCGCCGCCTTTGTGGCAAGTGTGGCACCGAACCTGCCAGAACACGCGCAGGACGGTGTCCGGCTGTGCTGATTCCGCACAGCCGCGCCGCAAGAAATCGAAGGTGAGGCCAAGTGGTGAAGCGTTTCCTGATCGTCGGCCTGGTCTTGACCTCCATGACCGTGTCCTTGGCGGTATCCGCCCGGGCCTCGACCCTGATCCCCGACCTCAGCCCGTTGCATGCCGACGCTCATCCCGTGCCGACCGGCGGCGATTTCGATGGCGACGGCCGCCGCGACGACCTTTATCTGACCGATGAAGACGGCACCGGCCGTGTCGCCGTCCATGTCCGCCTCAACACCGCCGAAGGGGCGCGCGACATCCGCGTTACCAGCCTCGACATGGATGTCGATTCGTCGCCCGACCTCAGCGTCGTGCCGGCCGGCGCCTATGCCGCCGATTGCGGCAACTTCGCCACCAACTGCGGCGCCGGCGTCGTTGCGGCCCACGACAGCCTCATGCTGGGTCTTGGCAGCGGCTCCAGCGTGCTGATGCACTGGCAGGGCGACCACTTCGAGACCGACTTCGTCCACAATGACGAAGCTGAAATAGCCCGCGCCCTGTCGGCGCTGTATGCTTCCAATCCTTAGATCGGGATGCGTTTTGATAGACTCAAAACGCCGCTCTAAGTTTTTATTTTGTCGCGCAATTTAACCGGAACCAAGTTCGGCGCAGCCAAAATTGCTGCACACCTTATCGGATTGCGCTCTGGCGAAGTTAAGGCCGCCGTTTTCTATCTTTATGCAAACGTTTGCAGTTACGATTTGTGTATTCAGCGGCAATTTTAAGCTTTTACTTCCGATTATCCCAGATATGATGCCGCCGAACAACGACGGATAACCGGCGACTCTGCGTTTACGGATTATCTGCGCTAAAAAAATATACGAAAGTAAAGAGTACCACTGAATGGGGCGTTCTGCAGACTACAGCAGGCAGAGCTGTGCCGTAGCGGCCAGCCTGCATATCATCGGCGAGCCTTGGACTCTGCTGATCCTTCGTGACGCCTTCGGTGGCGTCTCCCGCTTCGAACAATGGCAGGAAAGCCTGGGCATGGCGCGCAATGTGCTGGCCGCGCGGCTCAAAAGCCTGGTTGCGCACGGCATCTTCGAGCCGCGCCTCTACTGCGAGCGGCCGAAACGCTATGAATACGTGCTGACGCAGAAGGGGTTCGAGCTGCGGCCGATCATCTTCCACCTCGCCGACTGGGGCACGCGCCACATCTATGGCGGCGATACGCCGACCGTCGAGATGGTGCATGGCAGCTGCGGCCACGCCCTGACACCGGTGACCCACTGCGCCCAGTGCGAGGCGCGGCTGAACCTGGGCGACGTGGTGCTGAAGACCCTTCAGCCGGGCCGCCCGTTGGGTGAGGTGTTCAGGGCCGAAGCCGTCGATTAAACCGTGGCATGTGTCGCGGCGATGAAACCGCCGCCCAGCACGCGGCCGGGATCCCCGGCGTCGTAAAGCACGCACGCCTGACCCGGTGCCACGCCTTCCTCGGCCTCGTCGAAGACGACATCCCCGCCGTCGAGCCGCGCCGGCACCGGCGGCCGGGTCGAGCGCACGCGCGCCAGCACCGCCTTGCCGCGCGCCGCCTCCAGGCTGGCCTCGTCGCCCAGCCAGTTGGTCTCCTTCAACGACAGGGCGCGCGTCAGCAGGGCTTCGCGCGGCCCGACGATGATGTCCTTCGCCTCGGCGTCGATGCGCACGACGAACAGGGGCTCGCCGACGGCGATGTTCAATCCGCGCCTCTGGCCGATGGTGTAGCCGGTGATGCCGGCATGCTCGCCCAGCACACGACCGTCGACGTGGCGGATCAGGCCCTTTTCGCGCCCCTGCGGCCTGAGCCTGTCGATCAGCGTCGTGTACTTGCCTTCGGGCACGAAGCAGATGTCCTGACTGTCCGGCTTGTGGGCGATCTTCAGGCCCAGTTGACGGGCGATGTCGCGCACCTGCGGCTTGGGGATTCCGGCCAGCGGAAAGCGCAGGAACTCCAGCTGCTCGCGCGTGGTGGCGAACAGGAAGTAGCTCTGGTCGCGCGATGCGTCGGCGGCGCGGCGCAGCTGGCCTTCGCCTGAGCGCTCGACATAGTGGCCGGTGGCCATGGCTTCGGCGCCCAGGTCCTTCGCCACCTGCAGCAGGTCGTGGAACTTGACCGACTGATTGCAGCGGATGCACGGCACCGGCGTCTCGCCGCGCAGGTAGCTGTCGGCGAACTCCTCGATCACCGAATCGCGAAAACGGCTCTCATAGTCGAGGACGTAGTGGGCGATGCCGATCTTCTCGGCTGCCATGCGCGCGTCGTGGATGTCCTGGCCGGCGCAGCAGGCGCCCGTCTTCTTCAACGCGGCGCCGTGGTCGTAGAGTTGCAGCGTCACACCGACGACTTCGTAACCGGCAGCGTGCAGCAGGGCGGCGACCACGGTCGAATCGACTCCGCCCGACATGGCGGCGACCACGCGCGCGCCTACGGCTAAGCCGACGCTGTGGCGCGTGGCGGCGATCGCCGCGTCGAGGTCGGCGGATTGCAGCAGGGGTACGGGGCAGGCGGCACTATCCATGCCGCGCTAGATAGGGGAAATCCGGGCAAATTGCTAGGGTATGGCGTTCATGCCGCCATGCAGCCCGGACAGTTGCCGCCACCAGGCGCGCGACGGCAGGACGCGTCGCTTCGGGCGGCGGACCAGGTTCAGCATGGCGATGTTCTGGCGCACCACCATTACCGGCGACAGGACGCGGAACAGGTCGCCGATCATGGCCAGTTCCTGGAGCCCGCCGCGCCACGGCCCGACCTTTTCGGTCTTCGGCACATTGAACACGCCGCGCCAGTCGACCACGGCGATGCTCATGGCCTCGCGCGTGATCAGCTCGTTGATGAAAACCTCGCCGCCCCACCGCGGCAGGGTCTGCATGGCGGCGACGTGCGGCTTGACCAGGCGCGCTGGCAGCAGCCGCTCTCCCGAGATGAAGTCGAGCCCGATCAGGCGGTAAACGCCCAGGCTGTTGGCGCGCAGGCTCAAGGATACCTCGCTGGCGCCGCGCAGCACCGGATCGGCCAAGGCCTGCACGTCGGCGGCGGTGATGCCGTCGAGATCGGCGTCGAGCAGCATGATGTAATCGCCGGTCGCTGCGGCGATGCCCCGGCTGAGCGCATGGGTCTTGCCGCAGTTGGGGGCGTGCGACATCACCCGCACGTCCGGAAAACGCCGCGCGATCTCAGCCGTGGCGTCGGTCGAGCCGTCATCGACGACGATGATCTGGAAGATTGCCGGATGGCCGCTGACGGCCTCCAGGCAGCGGCCGATCTTGGCGGCCTCGTTATAGGCGCAGATCACGCAGGAGATAAGGGGCCGGTTTGACCGGCGGTCGGACAGGTTTTGCGCGGCGGTCATGAGGCCCTCTCTGGCCGTCATGATTAGACGCCGGGCGGCGCCGGGCGCAATGCGAGGCGGGCCGGGAAGACATCAGTTTCCGGTAAGGACGGCCGTCACGGCGCGGCGTTCGGCGCCGTGAAGCTCTTCAGATTGGTCGGCAGAACCAGTTCGTACGGCACCCACTGGTATTGCTGGGCGTAGCCGCCGGCGGCCATGGTGCGGGCGTTGGCCAGGGCGGCGTGGGCCATGGCTGCCGTGTCCTGGCGCAGGGTGACGTAGAGATCGCCGGACGCGATGCCGTCCAGCCCGTTGAGCGTGCCGTCATTGCCGCCGATGAACACCTTCGCCTTGACGCCCTTCGCATGCAGGGCCGTGGCGGCGCCCAGCGCCATCTCGTCGCTGTTGGCGGCGATGGCGTCGATATGGACGCCCTGGTCGATCCAGCTTTCCACCTGCTTTTCCGCCTCGTCGCGGCTCCAGTGCGCGTTGAAGTCGCCGACGACCTTGATGCCGGGCTGGCCGGCCAGGATTTCGTGGATGCCCTGGACGCGATCGGTGGTGGCGGAACTGTCGCCGCCGCGGATGATGGCCAGGTTGCCCTGGTCCTTCATGGCCAGGGACAAAAGCCGCATCTGCAGGCGGCCGGCGACGATGTCGTTGCAGGCGACGACCGAAACGCGGCCCTGGGCTTCGGCCGGCGGCGGGGTGTTGACGAAGACGAGCGGGATATTGGCCGCGCCGGCGGCCTTCAGCGCGTGCAGCCCGGACGCGTCGTCGACGGTCAGCACGATGATGGCGTCGTATTTCTGCTTCACGGCGTCGTCGATCTGGCGGATCTGGGTGGCGCTGTCGCCATCGGCCTGCTGCAAGGTCACCTCGATGCCGTCGTCGGCCGCGTCCTCGCGCAGGATGGCGTCGCGTATGCCGTTGATGAACACTTCCGACCGCGACAGGCTGACATAGACGCGTGTGGCGGCCTCGGCGGCGGTCGCGGCCATGCCGAGCGCCATCGTCCCCAGCAGGGCCAGGCACAGCAAGGGTTTCCTGATCGTCACGACGCGTCCTCCAAAACAACCCGGGGTACGATGCCACGACACCGGTTGCGAAAAGGTCAACGCCGCTATTTCAGCAGGTTGAGCAGGCTGGTGGTGTTGAGCCCGGACAGCACCTGGGCCGAGGCCTGGACCGCGACCTGGGCCTGCTGCAGGTCGGAATAGGCCTTGGACATGTCGGCGTCGGTGCGGTCCCCGACCATCTGGGTCAGGGAATCGGCCTGGCCCTGCAATGAGGTCTGGCTGTTGGTGACCCGGTTTTGCAGGGTGCCGTTGAGCGAGGTCTGCTCGACCAGCTGGTTGTATTCGGAGGAAAATTCCTGCGACTTCTGGGTCAGGAAGGTCTTCTGGTCGTCGGTCAGGGTGTCGCCGAAGGGGCCGGTGGCCGGATCGTTGTTGTATTTCACGATGTCCTGGAAGGTTTGCATCATCGCCTTGCCCAGGTCCGAGGCCAGCATGCCGGTCTGGATGGTGGTGTTGGCGTCGATGCGCGACGACTTCTTGACCGTACCGTTGGTGAACACGCCGGCGACCGACGGGGCGGTGGCCAGCTGGCTCAGCGTGGTCACCGAAACCGGCGCGGTGTTGTCGTTCCCGCCGGCGAACAGGTACTGGCCGTTGTGCTCGTAGTTGAGTCCGTCGAGCGCGGTGGCGAAATTGCCCTGAATGCTTTCCATAAGGGCGGCGCCGCTGCCCGAGGCCAGGGCGTTCATCACCGAATCCTTGGCGTCGCTGGCGGCCTGGGATGTGTTCTGCAGGGCCAGGTCTTGGCTGTCGAGCCGTTCGCTGACCGTCTTGTTGACGTCGATATAGCTGTTGGTGCGCGCCAGCGTCGACTGGTAGGCGGCGATGACCTCGGACGAGCGGCCGTAGCCCATCAGGTCGGTGGCGATCTTCTGGGTCGACACCTGGTTGTTGGCGTCCTGCTGGCGCTGCTGCGCGGCCTGCAGGTTGAGCAGGGCGCTGTTCCAGGTTTCGGCGGTAGAGATTCTCATCGTCTATCTCCGTCAGAACATATTCAGGAGGGTGTCGTACATGTCCTTGGCGGCCTGGATCAGGCGCCCGGCAGCCGAATAACCCTGCTGGTAGGTGGTGAGGTTGACCAGTTCCTCGTCGAGATTGACGCCTTCGTAGGAATTGCGCCGCGAGGTCGCCTCGGTGAGAAGCGCGGTGTTGGAATCGTTGGTCGTCTTGGCGTTGGCGGCCAGGTTGCCGACCTGGCCGGCCAGATCGGAGCCGTAGCGGTCGAGCGTCGACTGGCCGCCGCTGTTCATGCCTGTCTTGGCGAAGGTCACGGCCTTGTCGGCGATGTCGGCCATGGCCTGGCCGCCCGAGCCGTCGCCCGAGATCAGGGCGGCGTTGCCGGCACCGGCGTTGAGATTGACCGTGGCCAGGGCCATCTTGTCCGGGTCGTTGTAGATGCGGTCCGAGACCTGGAGATGGTCGGCCAGGTTGGAGGCGTTGCCGGCCAGGCCGAAGAACTGGCTGAACGAGGCACCGGTGCCCAGGCGCGAGGTCGAATCCGAGGCGATGCCGAGTGTATTGGCCGGGCTGCCGAAGCCCTGGAAGGTGAGGGCGCCGTTGCTGTCGAGCGAGAAAGTGCCGTAGCGTCCCACGCCGGTGGTGGTGTCGTTGAGCGCGGTGACCAGGTCGGACATGGTGCCGCCGGCCGGCGGTGTGAAGCTGATATTGGCCAGGCTGGCGCCGCTGGGCGACTTCAGGCTGAAGCCGATAGCGCCGGTGTCGAAGCCGCTCTGCGACGATGCCGCCAGGCCGGTGTTGAACGAGGTCGGCACGTCCGAGGTGATCAGGTCGTTGAGGCCGAAATATTGCGAGAAACCCTGGCCCTGCTTGGCCGATCCGCCGG
>OUNJ010978075.1_pt1 | contig 30002 bp, 32 predicted proteins | sample 1755361 | NCBI WGS metagenome assembly OUNJ01 (sample SAMEA3914825, study PRJEB12502) | metagenome | biome: forest; material: soil | place: USA | collected 2012-03-12 | depth 0.1 m
ACCATTTCGCAGATGGTCGACAAGGTCGTCGCCCTGCCGGAAGGTACGCGCCTGTTGTTGCTGGCGCCCTTCATCCGCGGCCGCAAGGGCGAGTACCGCAAGGAAATCGCCGAGTTGCAGAAGCAGGGCTTTCAGCGCCTGAAGATCGACGGCGAATACTACGCCATCGAAGACGCGCCGAAGCTGGAAAAGAACTTCAAGCACGATATCGACGTGGTCGTCGACCGCATCGTGGTGCGCGACGGCATCATGGCGCGCCTGGCCGACAGTTTCGAAACGGCGCTGCGCCTGGCCGACGGGCTGGCGGTGGCGGAATATGCCGACGTCATGGAGGGCGAAACTGAGCCGCGCCGCCTGCTGTTTTCGGAGAAGTTCGCCTGTCCGGTCTCGGGCTTCACCATCGAGGAGATCGAGCCGCGCCTGTTTTCGTTCAACAATCCGTTCGGCGCCTGCCCGGCCTGCGACGGACTGGGCGTTAAGCTGAAGTTCGACCGCGACCTGATCATTCCGGACGTGAAGCAGACCCTGGCGGGGGGCGCCATCGCGCCGTGGTCTAAAGGGCCCTCGCCGCTTTATGCGCAGACACTGCAAAGCCTGGCCGTCCATTACGGCTTCAAGATGGATACGAAATGGGACGCGCTGACCGACGGGGTGCGCGATATCCTGCTTAACGGTTCGGGCTCGGAAAAGATCAAGTTCACTTACCAGGACGGCAGCCGCCGTTACGATGTCACCAAGCCGTTCGAGGGCATCGTGCCCAATATGGACCGGCGCTGGCGCGAGACCGATTCGTCATGGGTGCGCGAGGACCTGGCGCGCTACCAGTCGGAAACACCGTGCGAGGCGTGCGGCGGTGCGCGCCTGAAACCCGAGGCGCTGGCGGTCAAGATCGACGCGAAGAATATTTCCGAAATCTCCGGCCTGTCGATCCGCCATGCCCATGAGTGGTTCTCGACCGTCGAGGACAGGCTGACGCCGCAGCAGATGGAAATCGCGCGCAGAATCCTCAAGGAAATCAAGGATCGCTTACGATTCCTCAATGACGTCGGCCTCGATTACCTTAACATGTCGCGCAATTCCGGCACCCTGTCGGGCGGCGAATCGCAGCGCATCCGCCTGGCGTCGCAGATCGGCTCGGGCCTGACCGGCGTGCTCTACGTGCTCGATGAGCCGTCGATCGGCCTGCACCAGCGCGACAACGACCGCCTGCTGGTGTCGCTGAAGGGCTTGCGTGACCTCGGCAATTCCGTGCTGGTGGTCGAGCACGACGAGGATGCGATTCTGCAGGCTGACTATGTCATCGACATGGGCCCGGCCGCCGGCGTGCACGGCGGCGAGATCGTCGCGCAAGGTCTGCCCGCTGACATCAAGGCCAATCCGAAATCGCTGACGGGGCAATACCTGACCGGCAAGCGCGAGATCGCCGTGCCCGACGGCCGCCGCCCTATCAACCGCAAGAAGATGCTGAAGATCATCGGGGCGCGCGGCAACAACCTGAAAAACGTCACCGGTGAGATTCCGGTCGGTGTCATGACCTGCATCACCGGCGTATCGGGCGGCGGCAAGTCGACCTTCACGCTGGAAACGCTGTACAAGGCCGCGGCTCGGCGACTGAACAACGCCTCGGCCCATCCGGCGGCGCACGACAAAATCGAGGGACTTGAGAACTTCGATAAGATCGTCGAGATCGATCAATCGCCGATCGGCCGCACGCCGCGTTCCAACCCGGCCACCTATACCGGCGCTTTCGGTCCCATCCGCGACTGGTTCGCCGGTCTGCCGGAATCGAAGGCGCGCGGCTATGGTCCCGGCCGCTTCTCTTTCAACGTCAAGGGCGGGCGCTGCGAGGCCTGCCAGGGCGACGGCGTCATCAAGATCGAGATGCACTTCCTGCCCGACGTCTATGTTACCTGCGACGTGTGCAAGGGCAAGCGCTATAACCGCGAGACGCTCGACATCTCGTTCAAGGGCCATTCGATCGCCGATGTGCTCGACATGACGGTCGAGGAAGGCGCCGAGGTGTTCAAGGCGGTACCGTCGATCCGCGACAAGCTGGAGACGTTGAAGCGCGTCGGCCTGGGCTACATCAAGATCGGCCAGCAGGCGACGACCCTGTCCGGCGGCGAGGCGCAGCGCGTCAAACTCAGCAAGGAATTGTCGCGGCGCGCCACCGGCAAGACCCTGTATATCCTCGACGAACCGACCACCGGCCTGCATTTCGAGGATACGCGCAAACTGCTCGAAGTGCTGCACGAACTGACCGATAACGGCAATACCGTGGTAGTCATCGAGCACAATCTCGACGTCATCAAGACCGCAGATTGGATTCTCGACTTCGGACCGGAAGGCGGCGATGGCGGCGGCGAGATCGTCGCTACCGGCACGCCCGAAGCCGTGGCCGCCAATTCAAAGTCGTGGACCGGCAAATACCTCAAGGGCATGCTGGAAAAGCACCGTCAGCGGCAGCTGGAACCGGCGCAGTAATCGCGTCGCAGGCGAAAAGCGCTTAACCAACATTAACCATTTCGCGGCATGGTGAGACCATGAGATTCGTCCCCGCCTCCGCCCTGCTTCTGGCCCTTCTGGCCGCGACCGCCTGTTCGCCGAAAAAGACGGCCGCACCGGAAAAGACGGCCAGCGGCGCACCGGTCGGCAAATGGACCTATGACGGCGCCACCGGTCCCGATCACTGGGGCGACCTGGGTGGCGCATCGGCCACCTGCGCCACCGGGCTGCGCCAATCGCCGGTCGACATCACGGGCCAGCCCAAGCCGCAGGTGTCGCACGTCAAGCTCGACTACAACTCGGTGTCGGCAACCATCCAGAACACCGGCAAGACTATCCGCGTCACGCCGCAGGACGGCGGCAGTATCGATATCGATGGCGCCAGCTATGCCTTGAAATATATCGAGTTTCACTCTCCGTCGGAACATTCGATCAACGGCCATCGCGCCACGCTGGAAAGCCAGTTCGTCCACCAGGACGCCAAAGGGAATACGGTTGTCGTCGCCGTGCTGTACGACATCGGCGTCGCCGACCCGATGCTGGGGTCGCTGTGGACCTACCTGCCGACCGACCCTGGTCAGCCGGTGCCGCTGAACGACCTGCTGATCAATGCCCAGGACCTGCAGCCTGCGACCTTCGACTATTATGTTTATTCCGGCTCCATGACCACGCCGCCGTGCGCCGAAGGCGTGACGTGGATGATCTATTCGTCGCCGCTCAGCGTCTCGGCGGAACAGGCCGACGCCTTCGAGCGCCTGGTCGGGCCGAACGCGCGGCCGCTGCAACCGCAGAACAACCGCGACTACTTCCATCTCACCGGAAACTAGACGACCGTTTGGACGCGTGAGCCAGCGTCGCGGCCGGTCACCGCGCGAAAGGCCGCGACCGGCGCGGCGCCAACAATCGCCGTGACCTGCGGCACGACCAGGGTGTAGGCCAGGATCAGCGACAGCGTCGTGGCCGGCGTGAAAAAGGCGTGCAGCGAGGTCATGTCGACGGTCCCGTCCCGCGCCGCATCGACGCCGAAGACGATGGCCACGACGGCGTTGATCGCCTCTCCGCCCAGGAACACCACCACCAGGGCCAGCACCCGGACCAGGAGCCAGCCGGCCAGCAAGGTCCAGAAGGCCTCGCTTGTCAGGGCGAAGCCGTTGAAAACGGCGATGCGCCGCTCGGCGAAGCTCTGGGCGGCGTTGAACATCAGGCGGACATTGAGCCATGCCGCGACCGCCGCCGCGATGGTGGCGCCCCCCGCCAATACGGGCGTGGCCAGGCTGTCGCCGGCACCCAGCCATGCCGGAAGCGCCGCCAGGCCAATCAATGTGGCGGCAATGACTAGGATAAGCATCTGGGTAACCAGAAGGACGACAATCATCTGCAACTCGCGCGGACCGAATTGCAGGAAGCCCGGGCCGTCTTCCTCCTCACCAAGGGCGGCACGGCAAATAGCTGCGGTCAGGATGGCCGAGGTGATGAGCAGGACGGCCGCCGACGCCAGGACGCCGGGCGCAGCCCTGAGCAACAAGGTCGTCAATCGTTGGGCGTCGAGGACACCGGCGCCGCTGTGCAACAGGCTTTCCACTACGGGACCGGCCATGCCGACGAACAGCACGGCGGCCAGGCCGTTGCCTATTAAGGCTACGGCGCCCCACAGCCACAACAGCCTGGGGCGTTCGTGGATGAGGCGGAAACCTTCGAAGGCAAAATCGAGCGACAGGGCCATGGCTTATCTAATGCCCATGCCCGGACAATTGCAATTCAGAACACGTCCTGGGCTCTGGCCGCACCGGGCAGGGCGCGCAGGGCGCGATAGGCGGCGGCGGGCGCGCCGGCCGACAGGGCCAGGGTCAGGGGCGCTACCAGGCCGTTGGCGACGATCAGGTAGGCCAGGGTCACCGGGGTGCGGAACATATCCAGGGTGATCGAGGTGTTGTTGAACACCGGGTCGAGCGCTTTGAGATCGCCGCCATTGAAGGCAGCGACGAAAGCAATGAAAATGACCAGGCACAGCAGGTCGACCAGCAGGATCATGATGGCGGCGATGACATAACCCGTTGCCAACCGCCAGAAACGGCCGACGGTCAGCGACCACGAGCCGAACAGGTTGACGCGCCCCTCATCGAAGGTCTGCACGCCGCAGAAGGACAGGCGCAGGGCGATCGCGGCAAGGATGGCCACAATCAGGGCGCCGTCCGTCACGGCGCTGGCCATCGGTCCGAAGATCATGCCGATCGGCGCGCCCAACAGGGCCGCGAACATGGCCGCGACGATGGTTACGCCGACGGCGACCAGGAAAAACAGGATCGAGACGATGAACTGGCGCAGTTCCGCCGGCCCCAGGGCCAGCCAGGCGAAACCACCGTCACGTCCCAGCACAGCGCGATAAACGGCGCAGGCAACCAGAGAATCGGCCAGCAACAGCAGAGGAATGGCGATGGCATAGGCTGAGAGGATGGGCGGCATCAGCCCCATCATCGCTTCGGCGGAGGCTTCGGTCGGCGTGCCCGCGGCCTGCAACTGCTGCAGGCTGTGCAAGGGCGCGCCGGCCATCGAGGCGATGACATAAAGTCCGGCCCCATTACCGATCAGCAGGATCAGCCCCCACACAAGAATGGCGACGGGCTTCTGGCGGATGACGCGGAAGCCTTCGAAAGCGAAGTCGAGCGAGAGGTTCATGAACGATAACGGGTGCGTCCGCGAAATGTGGGGACGCACCCTTTTAGTCCGCCCCCCCGGCGATGCCTAGGGGCCATTTCGGTTTCAGAACACCTTTTCGGCGCCCATGGTGGTGACGCCGGCCAGTTGCTTATACGCCGCCGCCGTAGCGCCCGAAATCAGGGCGACCATGAACGGCGATACGATCAGGCTGAAGACCAGGATGAAGATGATCATCATCGGGCCCATGGTCATCATCGTGGTGGCCAGTTGCGCGGGATTAGGGTTGGCCGTGCCGTGCATCGCCGCCGCGCCGGCTCCGATCATAGAACCGAAGAAGACCATGATGCAGACCAGTTCGATGACGATCGCGATGACGAAGATGATGAAGAAGCCGGCGAAGAGCAGCCAGGCGCGCCCCCCGGTCAGCGACCAGGTGCCGAACAGGTTGAATTTCTTCTGGTCGAAGCTCTGGACGGCGAACAGCGACGACCGGACGAGGAACCAGAAGAAGAAACCGACCCCCAGAATGACCGTTAGCACAATGGCAAGCGGAATCAGGGACTTCGATATCGCGCCCATGACGAGCGACAATATGCCGCCGACCACGACACCGCCGATGGCGAGGACAATGTACAGCACCAATAGCAGGATCATGTAGACCAACGTAAGCGCGGCGTTGCGGATCTCGTCGCCGCCGATGCGGAGATAGCCGAATCCCGTGTCGGGGCGGCCCAGCACCAGACGATAGATGGCGCAGTTGACGAAGGCATAGAAAAAGCAAATGAAGACGAAGAGCAGAAGCTCGGGCCCGATCAACTGACCGGCCAGGCCCATGGCCTGGGATGGGTCCGTCACGGCCGGGTTGGTGGACATGCGCGACATGACCGGCAGCATCATGGCGAAGGAGATTGCGTAGCTGACGATGTTGCCGAGCAGCAGGACAAGGCCCCAAAGCGGAATAAGCAGGGGCTTGCGTCCGACGATGCGGAACCCCTCGAACGCGAAGTCTATGGAAAGATTTTTAGCCATGTCCCACTCCCTGAAAGGCCGGCGCCCCCGGGTGCCGGCACATGACGGGCGCTATACTGACCGTAATTTGGTGATCTGCCTATAGGCGGAGGCAAAAAAACCGGCGCCGAACGGCATGACGGCGAAAACAGCCAGCGCCCCCAGAGCGGCGTGCAGGATGAGATGCAGATGCGGCGTGTCAAAGGCCGGCGGACGCGGCGACAGCACGAAATGGCGATGCAGGTGATGGAAGGCCAGGCCCCCGAGCAGGATCAGCGGCAGGAGCGTCACCACGATGCCGGCGAACAGCTTGCCGACATTGCCGCTGCTGAGGCCCAGCGCGTTCAGGGTCACCATGCGCTTCTCGGCGACGGTGGCGGCGTGGAACAGGCAGAACTTGACCGCCAGGAAGGCGAGCAGAATGTGCGCCAGGATGGCATAGGCGATGAACGCCCAGTCGATGGGGCCGTGTTCGCGCCGGAAAACGGCCTGGATGCCCGCCTTGAAGTCACCGTCCCCGAGGCCCGACAGCTTGAAGGCGATGGCGAAGACGATGAACAGGGCAGCAGCGATCAGCAACCAGAACAGGCCGACGACGATGCCGGCACCGAACAGACGCAACTCCGGCATTTCAAGTTGCACCCCGCCGAGGCCGAGACCTTCATTGCGCGCGCGTTTGCCGAACAGGGCGACGCGGTAGAGCGCGCCCAGGCTCATCAGCTTCAGAACCACGACAGCCAGGCCGAAGACCAGATGGGCAATGCGGTGAGCATGCATGTCCGCGCCGAGGCGCAAGGTGGCCTGAGGACCGAAAACCAGGAAGGCCCATAGGGCGATCAGGATCAGCCATGCGCCGGCCAGCGCCTGAGGCACGAAGGCGGCCGCCTCCGACAGGGCGCGCGTCAGGGAAAAGGACGCCGTCTTGCTCATGCTGTCTGCCACCCGCCTTGCTTACGGCCATTTCAGGCCATGTTGATCTGAGACTCAAATCCATTCGCTTGAAAAGCTTATTTGTTCGGCCTGCGCATATTTGCCGCGGCCTCTTGCTATCGAGTCACAGTTTGGTTAGCGCAAAGTCCAATAGGTCAAACGCCGCATGGCTCGCGCGGGTGTGCGCGGCGGCCAGTCGGCCCTGCCGAGGCTGAAGCCCCGGAGATAGTGCATCGGAGAGACAATTTCATGACGCCCATTCATGTCATCGGCGGCGGCCTGGCCGGTTCCGAAGCCTGCTGGCAGATCGTCAACCAGGGCGTGCCGGTCATCCTGCACGAAATGCGCGGCATCAAAAACACGGATGCGCACCAAACCGACGGCCTGGCCGAACTGGTCTGTTCCAACTCATTCCGTTCCGACGACTGGCAGTTCAATGCCGTCGGCCTGCTGCACGAAGAGATGCGCCGAGCGGGGTCACTGATCCTGTCGGCGGCCGACAAGCACCAGGTGCCGGCGGGGGGTGCCCTGGCCGTCGACCGCAACGGTTTCAGCAACGCGGTGACTGATGTCTTGTCTCATCATCCGCTCGTAACGCTAAAACGTGAGGAAATTTCGTCGCTTAACGATTGGACTAACGTCATCTGCGCAACAGGTCCGTTGACGTCGGAAACATTGTCAAAACGTGTGTTAGAACTGAGCGGCGAAGGCCAGTTGAGCTTCTTCGATGCCATCGCGCCGATCATCCACATCGACAGCATCGACATGTCAAAGGCGTGGCGCCAGTCACGCTACAACAAGGAAGGTCCCGGTGGCGACGCGGCGGCCTATATCAATTGTCCGCTCGACAAGGACCAGTACGAAGCCTTTGTCGATGCCCTGCTGGCCGGTCCCAAGGCTGAATTCAAGGACTGGGAGCACGTGCCCTATTTCGATGGCTGCCTGCCGATCGAGGTGATGGCCGAACGCGGCCGCGAAACCCTGCGCTGGGGCCCGCTGAAGCCGGTCGGCCTGACCAATCCGCATACGCCGGGCATCAAGCCCTACGCCGTCATCCAGTTGCGTCAGGACAACGCGCTGGGCACGCTCTACAATATGGTCGGATTCCAGACCAAGCTGAAGCACGGAGCGCAGGCCGACGTCTTCCGCACCATTCCAGGGCTGGAAAACGCGCAGTTCGCCCGCCTGGGTGGCCTGCACCGCAATACCTTCCTGCAGTCGCCGAAGATTCTGGACCGTCAGCTACGGTTGAAGGCTCTGCCATCCGTGAGGTTTGCCGGCCAGATCACCGGCGTCGAGGGCTATGTCGAAAGCGCCGCCATCGGCCTGCTGGCCGGGCGGTTCGCCGCAGCACAGGCACTGGGCCGCGAGCTGCCGGAACCGCCGGAGACGACGGCACTGGGCGCCCTGCTCAATCACATCACGGTCGGCCATCTGGACGGCGGCGCATTTCAGCCGATGAACGTCAATTACGGCCTGCTGCCGCCGATGGAGGCGCCAAAGGTTGATTCCGACGGCAGCAAGATACCGCTTAAGGAACGCGGCCGCGCAAAGAAGAAGGTGATGAGCGAGCGGGCTTTAAAAGACCTCAATTCTTGGCTAAACGCCATTCGGGCGGACTCTATCCTGGCATAAATTCCATGCGTTTCAAAGTGTTGGCAGCCGCATCGGTGCTGCTTTCGGCCTGCGCGGCAGAGCCGGTCAAGACCGTCTATGTGCCGGTGGCGGCGCCCGTAGAGCCCAGTTCGCTGACGCCGCAGCCGGTCATCCTGTTCAACAAGACCAAGGACGGGCGCAAGCTGTTCACGCTGGAGGACGAGTTCCCCTATTGCGACGCGCAGACCGGCCTGGTCATCGTGGTGCCCAAATGGTACGTCACCGACTTCGCCAGCGTGCCATGGTATGGCCAGGAAGTCATCGATCCGGAAGGACCGACGGCGCGCGCCGCCATCATCCACGACTGGCTCTACGCCATAGGTCAACCAGGCATGCGCGAACTGGCCGACGATATCTTCTATCGCGCCATGCTGCATTTCGGTGTCGACGAGATGCACGCCCGCATTGCCTATAACGCCGTGCGCGTCGGTGGCGAGCATGGTTACGGTCTGAAGGGCGACTGGCTGTTCATCGATCCGCGCCGGCCCGATGTCATCCAGCCACCGCCGTTTCCGAAGCCGAAGGTCGGCGGCATCCGGATCATGAAGGATTGCCAGGGCTTCGACCAACTGGTGGCGTCGGGCTGGAAAGCCTATGAGAAGCCGCCGACGCCTCCACCTCCTCCTCCTCCGCCACCACCGAAGTCACGGGCTGACAAATGGCTGATCGACAAGTTGCTGGGTGCTAAATCCGGCCGGTAAGGAAGGCCCACAGCAGCTTAAATCGTTTGGCCAGGGGCCCGGTTTCACGGCCGCGCCATAGATCGCCGGCCAGGGCTGCCGGCAAGGCCAGGGGCAGCAGATCACCTGCAACAGCCCCTTTGGTATCACGGCGCAAGTGCGCCCATTCGGTGTCACCAACATCGATCAGGCCTCGCCGCGCCTTCAGGTGCGCCATGCCATAAAGACGCGCCCAGGGCATCAGGTTGCCGTTCTGGCCGAGGATGGTGGCGGCCAGGCGTGCGATGACGCCTTCGCCGCTGTCCACCACGCCCAGGGCCGTCTTGATACTGAGCGGTCCCTTGTCGAGCAGTGGCATCTGGCCTTCGATCATGTCGAGGAAGGCCTGAGAGACCAGGCCATATTTCACGATCAGGTCCTTTAGCTTCTCGGTCAGCGGATGGTAGCGCACGGTACGCCCGTCGCGGATTTCCTCGATCGCCTCGTACCACCAGCGCAGGCGAATCTCGCCCATCAGCGGTTCGGTGACGCGTTCGGGAATATCGCGCAAGGTATCGATAAAGGCGTAAAGGCTCAGCACCTCGGCGCGCTTGACCGCGTCGGGGATGAAGGCACAGGCGAGACGCACGTCCTCGTTCCTGGGCAGGAGATCGGAGGACGCCATGCCCGCCTAGTGGAAAATCGTCTGGTACATGGTCATCGCCGTCAGCATGGGCAGCGACAGGAGAGTATTGAGGCGGCTGAACATCATCGCCTTGCGTGCGGCGGCAGCCTTCTGTTCCTGTGTGCCGTCCTTGATGCCAAGCGCGATCTTCTGGGCCGGCCAGATGAAGTGCCAGACATTGATCATCATGATGATACCCAGCCACATGCCGGTGCCGAGGAAGGTGAAGCCGATGTCGGAGCTGTTGTAACCGCCGGCGAAGCCCAGGCTCAGCGCCTCGACGATATAACCGCGCCACCATGCCAGTACCAGGCCGATGACCACGGTGAAGAAGGCCGCCCAGCGGAACCAGAACAGGGCTTCAGGGGCGATATATTTGGTGACACCGGGTTTCAGCTCGGCCGGCACCTCGGGCATGACGCGGATCTGGACGAAGTTGAAATAGTAGAGCAGCCCGATCCACATGATGCCGCAGACGACGTGCGCCCAGCGCAAGGCCGCCTCGATGAAATCGTGGTTGAAGCCGCCGCCGTCATAGCCGAAGCCGGCGATCATGACGCCGGCCAGGATGAGACTGACGATGATGACGTTACGCAGATTGGAAAAGAAGCCAGCCATGGTCATACCCCTTCAGGCGCGGTCGCGCCGTTGAACAAGCCTGACTCGCACCATAGGACAATTTCGCCGTTTCGCAAAAGGTGGAAATACGCGGGCGCGTGTCGCCCCTCCCCCGCTCGGCAAGGGAGGAGAAGATCAGGGCATTTGTTTTTGCTTTTTTCCGGCGTTCTTGAACCCACCGAGGTCAACGATTTCCGCGTCGCCGGCGTTGCGGTTGACACCCCACAGCAGGATGACCGGCGAAGCGACATAGATCGACGAATAGGTGCCGACGACAATACCGAACATCATGGCGACGGAGAAGGTCAGCAGCGCTTCACCACCCAGGATGGCCAGGCCGGCCAGGGCCATGACGGCGGTCAGGCCGGTGATGATCGTCCGCGACAGGGTTTCGTTGATCGACAGGTTGATGATGTCGGCCAGCGGCATCTTCTTGTACTTGCGTAGGTTTTCGCGCAGGCGGTCGAAAACGACGACGGTGTCGTTCATCGAATAACCGATGATGGTCAGGATGGCCGCGACGGCGCGCAGGTCAAATTCCAGGTGGAAGATGGCGAACAGGCCGAAGGTCAGGATGACGTCGTGGAACAGGGCGAAGACCGCGCCCAGGCCGAACTGCCATTCGAAGCGGAACCAGATATAGACCATCATCAGGCCGATGGCGATGAACAGCGCCATGACACCGCCGGTGAGCAGTTCACCAGAAACTTCGGCGCCGACCACTTCGGTGTTCGAGAACTTGGCCTGGGTATAGGTCTTGACGAGGACGCTCTTGACGGCCTCGACCTTGCCGACCGGATCGCTGGTCGGCGACTCGAATTTCATGATGACGTCGGTGCCGGTGTTGCCGACGCCCTGGACCTGGACGTCGTTCAGTCCCTGGGCGGTCAGGGTCGTGCGCAGGGCGGACAGGTCGATCGCCTGCGTGCCGCTGGTCATTTCCAGCTTGGTGCCGCCCTTGAAGTCGACGCCGCAGGTCAGGCCGCCGCACGGCGCCTTGAGCGGGAACAGGGGCGCCTGGTCGCCGACGACGGTCAGGAACAGCGAGGCGCAGACGCCGATGACCGAAAGCGTGGCCGCCAGGCGGGCGAAGTTGACGAAGTGGATGTCGGTCTTCTTGGGCAGGGCCTTGATCAGCGGCCAGGCCTTGGGGGCGACATTGTCGGCAATGGCCATGGTCTTGGGCCGGAACAGCTTGTACCAGGTGGCGACCAGGACCTGGGTCACCATGACCGACGAGAACACCGAGGTAAAGGTGCCAAGCGCCAGGGTGACGGCGAAGCCCTTCACCGTGCTGGTGCCGAAGGAATACATGATGAGCGCCGCGACCAGCGTTGTGATGTTGGCGTCGAGGATGGTTTCCAGCGCTTTGGTAAAGCCGCTGTCGAGCGCGCCGATCAGGTTCTTGCCGCTGCGCAGTTCGTCACGCATCCGTTCATAGATCAGCACGTTGGCGTCGACGGCCATGGCCAGGGTCAGGATCAAGCCGGCGATCCCCGGCAGCGTCAAAGTGGCGCCGAACAGCGACATGCCGCCGACCAGCATGACCAGGTTGGTGACCAGCGAAGCGACGGAATAGCCGCCGAACTGGAAGCCGTAAGCCAGCAGCATGAAGACGACGACCGAGGCAAAGGCGATGGCGGTGGCGTGCGCGCCCTTGAGCACCGAGTCGGCGCCCAGGGAGGCGGTCACCGTCCGCTGCTCGATGAACTTCAGCGGCGCCGGCAAGGCGCCGCCGTTGAGGACGTTGACCAGCTCTGACGCGCTCTGGGCTGTGAAGTTGCCGGTAATCTGGCCGCGGCCTCCGGTGATCGCGCCGATGATGTTCGGCGCCGACACGACGCGGCCGTCCAGGATGATGGCGAAGCGATGGCCGATGTTCTCGGCCGTCGCCTGGCCGAACTTCTGCGCGCCAGCACCGTCGAAAGTGAAGCCGATGGCCGGCCGCTGGTACTGGTCGGTTTCTACATCGGCCTTGGTCAGGCTGGCGCCCGACACGATGACGCGCTTGTGCACGACCAGCTGGCCGCCCTTCTGGACCTCGTCGTCGGGCAGCATTTCCGAGCCCGGCGGGATGCGGTTGGCGGCCATGTCGGCCGGGCTGACGGTTTCGTCGACCATCTGGAAGGTCAGTTTGGCGGTCTGGCCGATCAGGCGCTTCAGCTCTTCGGGATTGCTTTCACCGGGTGCTTCGAGGATGACGCGGTTCACGCCCTGGCGGACCAGCGACAGTTCGCGGATGCTGTTCGGGTCGATCCGGCGGCGGATGACTTCGAGCGAGGTGTCGACGGCGCGCGAGGCGGTATCGTTGATGCCCTGATCGGTCAGGGTCATGACGATCGTCTGGTCGGGTCCCTTGACGACGGTCATGTCCATGGAGCCCGGCGATTTGGGCAGCGGGCTGGCCAGCTTGGACAGGTCGGCCAAGGCGGTGTCGACATCGGCGGGATTGGTGATGCGGACATTGACGCTGGCGCCACTGGCGCCCGGCGTGCCCGAGGGGATATTGGCCTCGGTCAGCCGGCTGCGGACGTCCTCGACCAGGTTGGTTGTCCGCTCGCGGACCAAGGCGTCGGTGTCAACCTGCATGAGAAGATACGAGCCGCCCTGCAGGTCGAGGCCAAGGTTCAGAGTCTTGGTCGGCAGGAAGTTGCGCACGCTGTCGCGCACGCCGGCGGGCAGGAAATTGGGCAGGGACAGGAGGATGCCGCCGATGACGGCGATCAGGACCAGCCCGATTTTCCAGCGGGATAAATTCATCATGTCGGTTTAAGCCTGTTCAGCCGTGCCCTGGGGCCGGCGTTTGTACTGCGGGTGGCCGTCAGGCGGCCTTGCTGTCGTTGCTGGGGGTAGGTTCGCCCTTGGCACGGACCTGGCTGATCATCGCCTTGACCACCCGGACGTTCACGCCGGTGGCGATTTCGATCATGATCTCGGCGTCCTCGATGCGCGTCACCTTGCCGATCAGGCCGGAATTGAGCACCACCGTGTCGTTGCGCTTGAGCGCGTCCATCATGTCCTTGTGGCGCTTGGCCTGCTGCTGCTGCGGCCGAAACATGAACAGGTACATGATGGCGATAAAGCCAATAAGCAGCGGCGCCATGCCGAGCAGGCTGCCCATGGTGTCTCCACCTGCGGCGGAACCGGCGGCCTGGGCGAAAGCGGGAGTAGCGAACACGGACGTCTCCTGGAAAGGCTGCGCCTCAAAGCGGGCGCGCCGAAAAATTGTGCGACATACATAGGCACAACGTAAAAAAGGTCAATGAAAAGTATCGTGTCGCCGCGGCCACAGTCGTGGCGTCATGCCGCGCTCAAATATGGGCGCCCAGGTCGGCCCATTCCGGCGCGGCGCGGACGCGCGAACGGTGGGTGATCATGCGGTCGTGCAGGTGGCGCACTGCCTGGCTGCCTGTGGTGACGAACAGGAACGGAAAGATGCCGTGCAGCAGGCAGGCGATGCCGGCGACGATCATGCGGCCGCCGAACGAGGCCGCCGAACCCATGTGCTGCCAGTAGGATTCGCCGACCGAACGCGGATGGGCGGTGAACGGGCTCAACGGGGACATGGCACACCTCTACAAATCGTTTCCAGAGAAACGTTTTGGCTTTTCCGGGCGCCTTGTCAAGGCGTATCAGGGCAGGACAAGCGTCGGATCGACGGGCTTGGCGATGTCGGTCGACGGCGTATAACGGATCTCGAAGTGCAACTGCGGCCGGTCGATGACGCCGGTCTGGCCGACCGTGCCGATAACCTCGCCCTTGGTCACCTTCTCGTTGTTCTTGACGTTCATCGCCGCCAGGTGGGAGTAGCCGGTGTACCAGCCGCCAGGATGCTTGACGTAGATGGTATTGCCCAGTTCCTTGACCTGGTCGCCTTCGTAGACGACGACGCCATCAGCGGCAGCCAGGACGTCCGCGCCCTCATCGGCCGCGATATTGATGCCGTCGTTGCGCACATTGGGCGCCAGCTGGCCATACGGCACGATGATCTTGCCGCGCACCGGCCAGACGAAGGTGCCCTTGCCCATCTGCGAGATCTGGCTGCTGCTGGGGAAGGCGCCGTTGGAGGGCGGAGGTGAGACGGCGACGGCCGGCGCGGGTTTGGCAACCTCGGCGGGTGGCGGCGCGACGACGACAGGCTTGGTGACCGGCGGCGGGGTGACCGTCGCCACGGTTTCGACCGGTTTGGTGACGGCGGGCTTGGCGGGCGTCGGCGTCGAGACGGCCACCGTCTTGACCGCCTCGGGCTTCGGCTTCGACGGCGCGGCGGTGGCGATTTCAGTCCTCGTTCCGCTTTTCAGCGGCGTCATGCCGGTGCCGTTGCAGTGGGCCTCGGGTCCCTTGTCGACCGCGCTGGCCGGCAGGAGGATGCGCTGGCCGATGCGCAGGGCGCTGTCGGACGACAGGTCGTTGATCTGGAACAGTTGCTGGACCGGCACGCCGAAGCGGCGCGACACGCCGTACAGCGTATCGTGCGCCTCCATCGTATAAACATAGGTCGCGCCGGTATCGTGCACGGGCGCGGTGACGGCGGGCGCCGGATCGGCTGCGGTGGAAGACGGAGCCGGAGTCGATGCGGACGCGTCGCTGTCATCGGCCGGAGGCGGCGGTGGCGGAGGCGGCAGGTCCGACGAAGCGATCTGGCCGTTCGACTGCGGCGCCGAAATCGCCGGGCTGCTGTCGACGGGCGCCGAGGTTTCGGCGGCAGCGGGCGCCGGAGACGAGGTAACCGAGGCCGGCTTGTCCTGCATGTAGATCGGGTATTTCGGCTCGGGCACATCGGTGGTGGCACAGGCCTGCAGGGCCAGCAACCCCAGGCCGCCCACCCCGGCCAGCAGCGTCCGCACGGCGCGGAAAGGCTTGGCTCGCAGATGGGGGGCTTGCGGATGCGGGGTCATGACGGGCTCCCTGGGCAGGTCAGGCTTGGACGCGAACTTCAGTGTCTGCGCGTTTATGGTGTACGAATCGTTAGCAAGGGTCTCAACAAAGTGTAAAAATCGGGCAAAACCACGCCCCTCGCAAAAAATTTTCGTGAGCCGGCATCCAACCGGCAAGGCGGCGGACATTCAGTCACGAAAGCGGGTTCGGACACGCCTTCTCCCGAACTTCCCGGACCCGACACGGAGACTAAAATGCACATCATCTTCTGGCCGCTCTTCGGTTTCTGGTGGCTGATCTTCCCCCTGGGCTGGATGGTCGCCCGCATCGTGCGCATGGTCATGCGCGACAACTACCAGCGCGAACGCCTGCGCATCATCAAGTCCTATGCCGACCAGGGCAAGGACATACCCGAATCCCTCCGCAACGAACTCTTCCGCTAGACACAAGGGCCATCGACATGGACAGCTTCACCTACATCTTCAGCCATTTCTGGTGGCTTATGTTCCCGATCATGGGCATGATCTCGATGACGGTGCGTACCGTGACCCGCGATAACTATGAGCGCGAGCGCCTGCGCATTCTTCAATCCTACGCCGACAGGGACCTGCCCGTTCCGGACGCCCTGCGCCGCGAATTGTAAGGAGACTTCGACATGGACAACTTCGCCCAATGGTTCGCCTCCTACTGGTGGCTCATCTTCGTCTTCTTCTGGCCTGTCATGGGCATCATCGGCAGCTTCTCGCACTATCGCCACCGCTCCGAGATGCTGAAGATGCTCAAGTCCTATGCCGACCAGGGCAAGGACCCGCCGGCCGCGCTGCTCGACGCCATGAAGTCGGACGACCGCCGCGGCTATGACGACGACTATTACGGCCGCCGGCGCTGGCGCCGATATCGCGGCGGCGGATGGGGCGGCACGGTCGCCTTCGCGGCCATGGCGGCGGGCTTCGGCTATGCCGGCTACTACGGCCACCTGGGCGGCGAGGCTGGCACCGTCTTCACCGCCCTGGCCATCGCCTTCGGCATCGCGGCGGCGGCCATGCTGGTCAAGGCCCTGATCGACACCTTCAACCAGCCGCACTTCGATCCGCGCGACTACGACGACCGGAAATAAGGCCACGGTGGCGTCCAGACATGTTTTCGGCCCTCCCTGTCCAGTCCGCGGTGCTGCATCATGCGCGGCAGGGTTCCGACGAGGCCTTTTCGCGGCTGGTGACCGAACATCAACAGGCGGTGCGGGCTTTCCTGCGCCGCCTGTGCGCCGTGCCTGCCGATGCCGACGACCTGGCGCAGGAGGCTTTCGTGACGGCGTGGTCGAACATGCACCGCCTGCGGCCGGGGGTCAGTTTCCGCACCTTCGTCTGCGGCATCGCCTACCGCAAGGCGCTCAACGATCGCCGGGGCCGGGCGCGGTCGGCGGCGCGCGACACGGACTGGAGCGACCTGCAGGCCCAGACCACCGCCTCCACGGCGGACGAGCGCATGACGGTGGAAAAGGCCCTGGCCGCCCTGCCCGTCGACCAGCGCGCGGCCGTGTCGCTGTGCATCGCCGCCGATTACAGCCATACCGAGGCCGCCGAAATTTTGGGGCTTCCCCTCGGCACGGTTAAGTCGCATATTCAGAAGGGACGGGAAAAGCTCAACGCGCTTCTCGGAGTTCAGTCATGACACACGACACATTGAAAGACCTGCTCAATGCCGCCCCGGCCGCCCGCGTGCCGGCGGACGATGTCGCCTTCCGTCTGGCGGTCATGGCCAGGGTCGAACGCAAGCGCTTCCACGAAAGCGTGGCTTGGATGGTCGGCGCGGCCCTTGTTACCGGGCTGCTTTTGGCCGTGGTCATGCCCTATGTGACGCCGGCCCTGGCGACGCTGGGTCAGGCGCTGTGGCCCGCCGCCGTGCTGCTCAGCTTGGTCGGCGCCGGCCTGGTCGCCCTGGAGCAGATGCGCCGTTTCGTGCGGCTGGGCTAGGCTTCCTTCGCCACGCCGGAAATCAGCGGCACGAAGCGCACCTCACCCAGGTCCTGGGTGTCGAAACCACCGTCGGCATGCTTGACGTAGCGCAGCAGGCGCTGGGTCGAACCCTTGCCCTGCGGTCCCACCATCACGCCCTTGGGCTTCAGTTGCGCCAGCAGGTTGACCGGTTCGTCCGGCAGGGCGGCGGTGACCAGGATACGGTCGAACGGCGCCTGCTCGGGCCAGCCTTCCCAGCCGTCGCCGAAGCGGTAGATGATGTTCTCCAGCATCAGCCGCTTGTGGCGGATCTCGGCCTCGACCATCAGCGAGCGGTAGCGCTCGATGGTATAGACGTAGCGCGACAGCCGCGCCAGGATCGCCGTCTGGTAGCCGCTGCCGGTGCCGATCTCCAGCACGCGGTGCCGCCCCTCGATCTTCAGCGCCTGGGTCATCAGGGCGACGATATAGGGCTGGGAAATCGTCTGGCCGCAGTTGATCGGAATGGCCGAATCTTCCCACGACCGGTCGAGGAACAGTTCCGGCACGAACAGGTCGCGCGGCGTATATTCCAGCGCGTGCAGCAGTTTTTTGTCCTCGATCCCCTGGTCGGTCAGGACGCGCAGCAGCCGATGCAGGCGGGTTTCCTCAGCGGCCTCCTTCGTTTCGGCGGCCTTGGTCATTTCGCCGCCTCGACATGTTTCGGCGCCGCCCCGCCCAGGGTCTTTTTCAAGCGGTGCAGGGTCTCGTGGTGCGTCAGGTCGAGGTGCAGCGGCGTCACCGAGATGCGCAGCTCGGCCACGGCCTTCAGGTCGGTACCGTCGAGCAGGGTCTGCGGATAGTCGTGGAAATCCATCCAGTAATAGTCGCGGCCGCGCGGGTCGCGGCGCTTGACCGCGTGCATTTCGTGGGCGTCGCGCAGGCCCTGGCGCGTGACCTCGACGCCGGCGACGCGCTCGGCCGGGCAGTCGGGGAAATTGATGTTCATCACCACGTCGGCCGGCCAGCCATGGCCGATCAGGTTCGAGATGATGGCCGCGCCGTGCGCGTGGGCGGCGCTCCATTGTGCCTCCAGGTCGACATCGAAGTCGAGGCACTGCGACAGGGCGATCGACGGGATGCCCAGCGTCATGCCCTGCAACGCGCCGGCCACCGTGCCCGACAAGGTCACGTCCTGGGCCAGGTTGAAGCCGCGGTTGATGCCGCTGAGCACCAGGTCGGGGGCCTTGTCCATCAAGTCGTTGACTGCGATCTGTACGCAGTCGGTCGGCGTGCCGGAAATGGCGAAACGCTTGTCGGCAAGGCGTTTGACGCGCAAGGGTTCGTGGAGGGTCACGCCCCTTCCCTTGCCCGACTGCTCGACCACGGGAGCAACGACCCAGACATCGTCCGACAGGGTACGGGCGATGTCGTGGAGCACGGCAAGGCCGTAGGCTTCGACGCCATCGTCATTGGTGAGCAGGATACGCATGTTAACGGTTGTACGGCGTTTCGGCCTGCGGAGGCAACAGCGGCCGCGCGATATTCACGGAGAAATTAGCCTGAGAAGAAGTCGCCCCACCACCACGCCCATGAAGAATGGGCGCGGTCCCCCTCCCCACGCAAGCGCGGGGAGATATAAGGAAAGGGCTTTTTCTATACCTCCCTGAACGCGTAGCGTTTGGGGAGGAGGACCACGAGCGAAGCGAAGTGGTGGTGGGGCGACTTGTTAGCCGATCTGCTTCAGGCCGCCCATGTAAGGCTGCAGCACGGTCGGTATGGCGATCCGGCCGCCTTCGTCCTGGTAATTTTCCAGGATGGCCACCAGGGTCCGGCCGACCGCCAGGCCCGAACCGTTCAGTGTATGGACGAAGCGCGTGCCCTTTTCGCCGGCCTTGCGGCAGCGCGCGTCCATGCGCCGCGCCTGGAAGTCGCCGCAGTTGGAGCACGACGAGATCTCGCGATAGGTCGCCTGCGACGGTAGCCAGACCTCAAGATCGAAGGTCTTCTTCGCCCCGAAACCCATGTCGCCGGTGCACAGCAGCATGGTACGGAACGACAGGTCGAGTTTCTTGAGGATGGTTTCGGCGCAGTCGGTCATGCGGTCGTGTTCGGCGGCCGACTGCTCCGGCGTGGTGATCGACACCAGCTCGACCTTCTGGAACTGGTGCTGGCGGATCATGCCCTTGGTGTCGCGACCGGCCGACCCGGCCTCGGCGCGAAAACAGTTGGTCAGGGCCGTCAGGCGCAGCGGCAGTTCCTCCTCGGCCGTGATCGCCTCGCGGACAAGATTGGTCAGGGAGACCTCGGCGGTGGGAATGAGATAGAAGGATCGCGCAAACTCACCAATTGTTACGCGCTTATCAAACTGCTCCGCAAATTGCAGCAGTTCAACGCTTCTTTGTTTCTCCCAAGTTTCCCACTTTTTATCGACTTCAGCGGGATCGTCACCTCTTTGTTTTCCAGACATAATTTCAGAATATTGCTGAATCGCTTTTTGGTTGTTAGCTTGCGCCTCTTTAACGAATGCGGCGTTAGCGGCAACTCTATCGTAGGCCGCCTCTAAGTTTTCAGATGTTGCTTTGAATAAATCCTCTTCAAACTTCGGTAGTTGCCCCGTGCCAAACATGGCGTGATCACGCACCAACACCGGCGGATTGACCTCCAGATAGCCGTGCTCGCCCGTCTGGACGTCGAGCATGAACTGGCCGATGGCACGTTCCAGCCGCGCCAGTAGCCCTTTCAGCACCACGAAGCGCGCGCCGGAAATTTTCGCCGCCGCCTCAAAATCCATCATCTCCAAGGCTTCGCCCAGGTCGGCGTGGTCCTTGGCCGGGAACGGCAGGATATTGGGTGAGCCATGGATGCGAACCTGCTGGTTGCCATGTTCGTCGGCGCCCGGCGGCACATCTTCAAATGGCAGGTTGGGCAGCGATGCCAGCAGATCGCGCAGTTGCTCACCCTTCTGGCGCTCGGTTTCCTGGGCCTGCTCGATCGTATCCTTCAAGGTCGCAGCCTCGGCCATCAGTTCGTTGGCCTTTGCCTCGTCCTTCTGGGCCTTGGCCTGGCCGATCTGCTTGGAAGCGTCGTTGCGGCGGGCCTGAGCCTGCTGGAACGCCGTCTGGGCGGCGCGCAGCGCCTCGTCCAGCGCCAGCAATGCATCGACATCGGCCTGCGCGCTGTCGCGGCCGCGCGACGACCAGCCCGCGACATAGGCTTGCGGGTTCTCGCGGAGGGCTTTGATATCGTGCATGGCGGTGGCCTTGAGGAAAGAGGCCCCTCATCCCTGCCCTCTCCCCGTAAACGGGGCGAGGGGGGAGAAAGGGAAAGCGCCTCTTATAGACGGCGAATTGTTGCAGGCAAGCCCCGTGACGGCACCACGGGCGTTGTCGAGTATCGGGTCAAGGAGCGTTAGGCCCCTTGCTTGGGCCGGTTCCACTCGATCACGCGAACGCAGATGATCGATACTTCGTACAGCAGCACGATCGGCACCATCAGCAGGCACATCGAGACCGGGTCCGGCGGGGTGACGATGGCGGCGACGACGGCGATGCCGAGGATGGCGTAGCGGCGGAAGCCCGACAGCATCTTCGCCTTGACGATGCCGGCCAGGCCGAGCAGCGTGATGACCACCGGCAACTGGAAGCAGACGCCGAAGGCGATCATCAGGGTCTCGATCATCTGCAGATATTCCGACACCTTGGGCATGAACTGCACCGCGATACCGGTGGACGACATCACTTGTTGATTCAGCGAAAACCACAGCACCATCGGCAGGATCATGTAGTAGACCAGCGCCATGCCAAGCAGGAACAGCAGGGGCGCCGCGATCAGGAACGGCAGGAAGGCCATGCGTTCGCGGCGGTAAAGCCCCGGAGCGACGAAACGATAGACCTGGAAGGCCAGAACCGGGAAGCTGAGGATGATACCGCCGAACATGGCGACGCGCAGGTTGGTGAAGAAGACCTCCATCGGCGCCGTGGCGATCAAGGCGATCGGCTTGACATGGGCAACGGCCTTCAACCCGACCAAGGTCATGATTAGGTCGAACGGGCCGGGCTTGGCCACGGTCTGCTGCTCCTGGTACAGCGCCGACGCCACTTCCAGCGGCTGGACCAGGAAGCCCATGATGTGCTGGTGGAAAGCGTAACAGACGATCACCGCCACCAGGAAAGCGACGACCATGATGACCAGGCGCGTCCGCAATTCCAGCAGGTGATCCATCAGCGGCGCGCGCGAAGCCTCGATCTCGGATTCGTCGTCGAGGATCGGCGACATCAGGCCGCGCTTGGTGGCGTCGGGTATGTGGGCCGGCACGGGCGAGGCGGTGTCTTCGGATACGGTCACGGCGTCGCCTTCTTGCGCGTGCGCGGCTTCTTGACGATGACGACGGTCGGTTGCGGAGCGGCTTCGGGCGTCACCGCCGGCGGGACGCCTTCGGCCGGCACCACGTCGACCGGCGTACCGGGCGGCAGGCCGTCCATCTGCGGGCTGACGGCGTCGCTGGGCGGCGTGTAGGGCGGTGGCGTATAAGGCGCCGACTTGATGCTCGATTCGATATCGCTGCCGATCGATTTCATGTGGGTCTGAATGTCGCTCAGCGGCTGGTTCTGGCGCAGGGCCTCGACCTCCTTACGCAGTTCGTCCAGCTCGCTCTGGCGGGCCATGTCGTCGAAGGCGGAGCGGAATTCGTCGGCCATGCGCCGCATCTTGCCGACCCAGCGGCCGACCTCACGCAGCACCTTGGGCAGGTTCTTCGGTCCGACGACGATCAGGGCTATAGCGGCAATGATGACAAGATCACCGCCCCGGCCACCCGGCAACATGGCATCCGCTTTCTGTTAGATTAGGCCTGTCCGGCTCAGGACTTGCGTTCTTCTTCGACCGTCGGCTTGGGCTCGGTCTTATCGCCGTCCTCGTCCTTCAGGCCGTCCTTGAACGACTTCACGCCCTTGCCGAAATCGCCCATGATCTGCGAGATCTTGCCGCCGCCGCCGAAAATGACCAGCACGATCGCGCCGATGATCAGCCAGTGCCAGATACTCAAACCACCCATAATTCGTCTCCATCAGGGCCCGCCACGCCATCTGCATATGGGGCACGGCCGTCGTTTTCCAACCCGCGCGTCGTCGCTTCGGGCATTCCCGGTCCTTATAGTCGCAAGTTCGCCGCAAGCGAAAGAAAATTCTGCGTTATTGTCAGGTTTCGCCGGCCTCGAAGAAGTCATGAGCGAATTCGACGTCCTCAAGCTCATCCAGCGTCGCGGCGTCTTCCAGCACCTGGCCGGACGATGGATCGGGCACCATGAAGTCGGCCGGGACGTTGATGTCGAGCAGGCCGGCGGCGCGCATCTCGGCCGCACCCGGCAGGTCGGCCAGCGACGGCAAAGAGAACTGCTCCAGGAAGGTGTCGGTCGTGCCATAGGTCACCGGCCGGCCCGGCGTGCGCCGGCGGCCGCGCAGCCTGACCAGGTTCATCTCGTGCAGGACATCCAGCGTCCCACGCGACAGGCCGACGCCGCGGATCTGCTCGATCTCGGCGCGGGTGACCGGCTGGTGGTAGGCGATGATGGCCAGGGTCTCCAGAGCCGCCTTGCTGAGCTTGCGCGGTTCCTCGCGCTCCTCGATCATCAGGTAACCGAGGTCGACCGCCGTACGGAACTGCCAGCGATCGTTGACCACCTCCAGCACCACGCCGCGTCCGGCATAGAGCGCCTTCAGCGCGGCCAGCGCCTTGCCGACATCGGCGCCTTCGGGCAGGCGATAGGCCAGTTCGGCCGCCGACAGCGGACCCGAGGCGGCGAACAGGAGCGCCTCGCAGGCGCGGATCGTCTGGTCAGGCGTCATGGCGGGCCTCCTTGACCGGGAAAGGCTGGCGCCGCATGTAAAGCGTGTCGAACACCGCCAGCTGCTGGAGCTGCAACTGGCCTTCCTTGGCCAGTTCCAGCGACGCCGACAGGGTCGAGGCCAGGTAGGAGACGCGGCGCGGGCCGCCGGAATCGCTTCCAAGACCCGCGCGCGGCTGGGGCGCCACATCCTCGAGCGCCGTCCAGCCGGACAGGGTCGGCAGGCGGGATCGCAGATGATCGCGCGCGTCTTCCAGCGAATAGGCTTCGATGCGGCGCGTCGGGTCGTAGTGGCGCTCGGTCTCGCGGCGGCGCTGGGTGACATAGGCGCTCATCAGGTCGAAGACATTGGCGTCCAGTTGCGACGACGGGATGATCAGCCGCGCCTCCGGATCGCCGCGCGCGAAGACGTCGCGCTTCAACTGCGGCCGCTCGGTCAACGCCTCGACCGCCCGGCGCATGGTTTCGAGCTTCTTGAGGCGGAAAGCCAGCGCCAGGGCCAAGTCTTCCGGCGCCGGTTCCGCGCCCGCCTTGCGTTCGGCACGCGGCAGCAGCAAACGCGACTTGAGGTAGGCCAGCCATGACGCCATGACGAGATAGTCGGCGGCCAGCGAGAAACGGCGCTTGCGCGCTTCGTGGACAAAGGCCAGGTACTGTTCCGCCAGACGGGTGATCGATATCTTGAGCAGGTCGACCTTCTGCGACCGGGCCAGGGCCAACAGGACGTGCAGCGGACCCTCGTAGCCGTCGAGGTCGAGAACCAGGGCTTCGTCGGGAGCGATATCGTCAGGGGTTTCGGTGGCCGTGGCGTTGAAGTCGAGGCGGCCCTGGCGCGGATCGTGTTCCAAAGGCGGGAAGTCGTCGCTCATGCGCTATCACCATCCCCCCACCTCTCCCCTTTCAAGGGGAGAGGATGGTCCGAAGGACCAGGTGAGGGGTCGTTGCCATCTGGACTGCGGAGGCAAAATGGAGTGCCGAATCTTTTGGCTGACACATCCCCTCATCCGGCGCTTCGCGCCACCTTCTCCCCTTGAAAGGGGAGAAGTGGGAATTAAGGATAGGCGACCAATTCTCATACCACCACCGTGGTGGCATGGCCCTCGGTCGGATCGGGCCGGATGTCGGCGGCCTTGCCGCGCCCGAGCGCCGCCTCGAAGCGGGCGCGCGCCGTCCTTGCGTCAATCGGCTCCGGCGTCCGCAGCAGGCGCGTCAAGGCGGCTTTGGCCCGACGCAGCGGTTCGCCGCGCAGCCTGGGCGCCACCTTCACCACCTCGTCCATCTGAGCCATGGCGCCGTTGCAGTGGAGCAGCACATCGCAGCCGGCCTTGAGGCTAGCGCGGGCGCGCCGGGCGATGGCGCCCGACAGCGCGTTCATCGATAGGTCGTCGCAAACCAGCAGGCCGTCGAAACCGATGACGTCACGGATGACGCCGATGCACGCCTGAGAGGTCGTGGCCGGGTTCTTTTTGTCGATCGCCTTGTACAGCACATGCGCCGTCATGGCGATCGGCATGTCGGCATTGACCTGGAACGGGTAGAAGTCGATGCGCAGCAGGTCCTCGTACGGCGTGTCGACGACCGGCAGGGACGCATGGCTGTCGGCGCCGGCGCGACCGTGGCCGGGGATGTGCTTGATGATCGGCAGGACACCGCCGGCCAGCAGGCCCTCGCATGCCGCGCGGCCCATGGTGGCCACCGTCTGGGCCCGTGTGCCGTAGGCGCGGTCGCCGATGATGTCGTGCGCACCGGGCTGCGGCACGTCCAGCACCGGGGCGCAGTCGACATTGATGCCAAGGTCGAAAAGGTCGGCCGCCATCAGGCGCGCGCCGAGACGCACGAGGTCGCGCTCCTCGACCGCGTCCTTCGCCACTTCGTGGAACCGGGCGGCGGCGGGATAGTCGGGCCAGTGCGGCGGACGCAGGCGGCGCACGCGGCCGCCTTCCTGGTCGATCAGGATCAGCGGCTCATGATGTACGCAGGCCTTCAGCTGCGCCACCAGGGCGCGGACCTGTTGAGGCGTATCGATGTTGCGGCGGAAGAGAATGAAGCCCAGCGGCTGGTGCTCGGTGAAGAAGGCACGCTCCTCGCCGGTCAGATCGACGCCTTCGAAGCCCAGGATGCACGCCTTGATGCCGCGTCCGGCGGCAGGTCTGGCGACGTTTTGCGGAGTCCTGGCCATGGCCTACTTCACGAAGCAGTCGTGGCCGGCGGCCTTCAGCGCCGAACAAAAGGCGTGCGCCTTCTCGGCCGTGGCGAAGCCGGTGAAAGACGTGCGGTAGACAGTGCCGTTCGACGTATCGACCTTCTCGACGCGCTTGCCGGTACCACTGAGGAACAGGCCATAGGACGACACCAGCTTGTTGTATTCGGTCGTGGCGATCTCGGGCGAGGTGAAAGCGCCGATCTGCACGACGGAACCCGCGCCTCCGGAAGCGGGCGCTGCCGCCGACGCCACGAGAGACGACGACGCGGAAACAGCCGGCTTGACGACGGCGACCGGCGAGGCCGAAGCCGAAGAAGACGCCGACAGCGCCGGATTGCCGGCCTGCGACGGCAGCGGACCGGTGATCGGGGCGGCCGGCGGCGGCGCCTGATCGACGGTCTGCTGCGGCGTGTCGCGCACGGTGGGTGATTCTGTGCCGGGAGCGAACTTGGCCGCGCCCGAATCACCGTCGGGATTGGCCAGATCCTGGTCGCTCAGCGGCTGGGCATCCTGGACCTGGGTGGTGTCCTTGAGATTGCCGAGCGTGGCCCCCACTTCAGGCGGCACCTTGCCATGGGTGTTCATGCCGGAATTGACGAAGATGACCACGGCGATCAACAGCAGGACGAGGAAGATGCCGCTGATGATCAGCGTCAGGGGCGCACTGTCGCGCGGCGCGGTGCGGCGCGTCTCGTAGCTCAGGTGATCCTCGGTGGGCGGCGAATAGGTGCCGCGTTCCTCGTCCAGCATGGTCGTAAATCCCGGAAGGCCGCGCGCAAGGCGGCGGCGAACACTCGACATAAGCCTGATTCCTCCTCAGGCGCGCCGAAGATTACAGAGTGCCCGACGATTTTGACACCCCTGTGGCCAAAAATGTCCACCGGGCGAAATAACCGAAGCATCATAGAACACGGGTATGACGGGCCGGACAAAAGTGTTAACGTCGCCACCGTCAAGCGTTGCGTATCGAGTTGAACACCGCGCCTGGCCTTGCCGGGCACCTGCCTCCGGGGGAGAGCCTTGACCCGAAACCGTCACCGTACCATGCGCCTTGCCGCGGGCCTGGCTGCCTTCGCCGGCGGCGCGGTCATGGCCCTGGCCGTGTTCCACGGCAGCCTGGCCCAGAACGGCCTGACCCAGGCCGCGGTCCAGCCCCAGGTCCTGCCGCCGGCCGCCATCGACTGGACCGCCGTGTCGCGCGACTATAATCCCAACCGCGCCGCCGTCGCCATGCGCGCGCCGGGCCTGCGCCAGGACCAGAAGGAGGTCGACAGCACCAACCTGCCGATCCTGATGCCCGACGGCAGCGCGCCCGGCACCACCACCGACCTCGTCTTTTCCTCGTTCGGCGACGTCTACGACATCACGCTCAACGAACCCGTCGCCAACCTGGGCGTCGTGCTGAGCGGCACGCGCGCTTCGGTCAGGGTCGCCGCTGGCACCTTCTATCCACGCACGCCCGACCAGGTCACCATCGGCGGCACGCCCCAGGCGGTGTTCTTCCTGCAGACCGAGGAAGGCTGGATGGCCAGCTTCAACCGTTACGGCGTCGATTATACGGTGACTGTCGGCTGCGGCGACGACGCCCAGTCGAAACCCTACTGCACCGACGACACCTATATCCGAAAGCTGACGGCGTCGCTGAGCAATGTCGTGCTGGGGGCGCGCGCCGAACGGGCGGCCTATGACGCCGGCGGCAAGCCGAACCAGGTGCCGGTCGATCCCACCGTTCTGAAAAAGCTCGATACCGCCAGGATCAGGGCGGCCAAGGCCGCAGGGAGCTACAAGCCATGAGCCGGAACAGCAACAGCGGCGGCTCCAGCTTCCTGATCGCCGTCATCCTCCTGATCCTGCTGGTCGTACTGTATCAGTGCGTCGGGGTGCCGCAATATCACCTGCCGTCGATGCTGGGCGGCGGCGCGTCGTCGTCCGTATCGCAGGCCTCGTCATTCACCACATCCGACGCGTCATCGCCCGACGCGACTTCGGCCGCCGACAGCAGCGCGGCCGTTTCCGACAGCGCGGCAGCGTCCGACACCAGCAGCCCCGCGCCGGGCGGCTTTGCCTACCTGCCGCAGACCGACCTGATCCCCGGTTCGTGGACGGGGCCGCAGGACCATCCCCCCTACAACAACCTGGCCAACTGGTCGCCCGGCATGTGCTTCCCGCTGGCCGAGGACGGCTACGCCAACTCCCAGGTCTATAACGACGGCGGCATGCATGGCTCCGGCCCCGACCAGTGCGCGCCGGCCAATTACAGCTATCCATGGCGCGATATCTTCTGCGAGACGCGCTCCGGCACCAATCCGATGTGCCCGACCGGCCACGGACACCAGGGCCAGGACATCCGCCCCGCCACCTGCACGCCCGACGCCAGCCACGCGGCCGTCGCCGCCGAGGCTGGCAAGATCATCGAGATCAAGAACTACTGGGTGACCATGCGCGCCACGGCGGCGCCCTATCGCCGCTACAGCTACCTGCACATGAAGCCGTCGAGCATCCGCGTCCATGTCGGCGACATGGTCCAGGCCGGCCAGGTGCTGGGCATGGTGTCGACCTATTTCGGCTCGACCCCGACGACACGTCACCTGCACTTCGAGATCCTGCTCAGCGCCACCGACGGCAGCTTGCCGCCCAACACGGTGTTCGTGCCGCCCTACAACGCCATGGTCGCCGCCTATCAACGCCGCCTGGCCGGTAACGGTTGCGCGACCATACAGTAGAAGCTGTGGCGACGCAGCGCCGGAAGGGTATAAACGGCGGACGCAAAGGAACCCCACCATGCCCGTCATCGACAATATCGCGCGCCGCCGTTTCGAGCTGGAGGTCGACGGCCAGACCGTCTTTTCCGACTATCGACGCGACGGTGACAGCGTCGCCCTGACCCATGTCGAGGCGCCGGTCGCCCTGCGCGGCACGGGCGCGGCCGGCCGGCTAATGGAAGGCATCATGGAGATCGCCGCCCGCGAAAAGCTGAGCATCGTGCCGGTCTGCTCCTACGCCGTCGCATGGATGAAACGTCACCGGGCGCTTTGAGTTGAAACGGCGCGGCCGCCATGTTAGGCACGCGGCTTTCCCGGTAAGGGGGAGTAGCTCAATGGTTAGAGCCGACCGCTCATAACGGTCTGGTTGGGGGTTCGAGTCCCTCCTCCCCTACCACATCTTTTTCGCTCACGGCTGAAGGCGCCTCCGCGAGGGGCGGCGAAACATCGCCGACGGCCGGTCGGCCGCTTTATAATTCGTGATCACAATTCGGCCCCTTTTCATTCAGGCCTCGTTCAGGCGGCGCCCCGCCTAATAGCGGCCATGGTTCCGGTGCATCGTGACCGGACTGACACATTGGAAAGACCCGACATGACTTCGCGCGCAAACACCTTTCGCACCCTGATCCTGGCCGCCGGACTGGCTTCCGGCCTGGCCGCCGCCCCCATGCTGGCCCAGGCCCAGGCAGCGATGCCGGCCCCGCCCGTGGCCATGATGCCGGCCCCCACCACCATTACCCTGACCGCCACAGGCACGTCGTCGGCGACGCCCGACATGGCGACCATTTCCTTCGGCGTGCTGACCCAGGACAAGACCGCCTCCGGCGCCATGAAGGCCAACAATGTACGCATGAACCAGGTCATGGCCGCACTCAAGGCCGCCGGCATCGACGACAAGGACGTCCAGACCTCGAACCTCAATCTCAGCCCGCAGTACGATTACAGCAATAACCAGAGCCCTCGGCTGACCGGCTACCAGGTCCAGGATCAGGTCAGCGTCCGCGTCAACGACCTGGCGCGGACGGGGCCGGTGATCGACGCCGTCATCGCCGCCGGTGTCAACCAAGTCGACTCGATCGACTTCGACCTGAAGAACGACGGCGCCGCCACCGACACGGCGCGCACCCAGGCCGTCGCCACCCTGATGCAGCGCGCCCAGCTCTACGCCACCGCCTTCGGCCTCAAGGTCAAGCGCGTGGTGACCATCTCCGAAGGCGGCCCGGCCGTCCAGCCGCCGCGCCCGATGATGTTCGCCAAGGCCGTCGCCGGATACAATGACACCTCGACCCCCGTCGCCTCGGGCCAGATGCAGCTCAGTGTCGACGTGACGGCGACCTTCGAACTCGGAAATTGACGCCACGGTACTCCCGGACAGCGTGACAAGGGATTAACCTTCTGGTAATTTCCTATCGGCTGTTCAGGGGGTGCAGAAAGCACGCGCCTCCTTTTTCAAGGGAGGTGAGTGGCGTGTCGCAAAATCCACGAAAATTCAGTGGCCTGGTCCGTGTCGCCGTCATCGGCGGCGCGGTCACCGCGCTCGGCGCCGGCGGCCTGGTTCTGATCGGCCACGCCCAGGACAAGACCGCCGAGGTCCCGGCGACGCAGATGACGCCGGCGCAGCCCGTGGCCTACCAGGCCATGAAGGCCGACGCGGCCGATGC
>OUNJ011030757.1_pt1 | contig 29951 bp, 29 predicted proteins | sample 1755361 | NCBI WGS metagenome assembly OUNJ01 (sample SAMEA3914825, study PRJEB12502) | metagenome | biome: forest; material: soil | place: USA | collected 2012-03-12 | depth 0.1 m
ATCCTGCCGCTGCACCGCGAACTGGACGTGGCGCGCGAAACCGCCGCCGGCGCCAACAAGATCGGCACGACCGGCCGCGGCATCGGCCCGGCCTATGAGGACAAGGTCGGGCGCCGCGCCATCCGCGTCGCCGACCTGGAAGACCTCGACGCGCTGGAAGGCAAGATCGACCGCCTGCTGACCCACCACAACGCGCTGCGCAACGGCCTGGGGCTTGAACCGGTCGACGTGCCGGCCCTCGTCGCTGCGCTCAGGGCCATCGCGCCGCGCCTTCTCAGCCACGCCAGACCCGTCTGGCACATCCTCGAAAAGGCGCGTCACGACGGCAAGCGCATCCTGTTCGAGGGCGCTCAGGGGGCGCTGCTCGACATCGACCACGGCACCTATCCGTTCGTCACCTCGTCCAACACCGTGGCGGGCCAGGCGGCGGCAGGCTCGGGCATGGGGCCCAAGAGCGTCGGCTATGTGCTGGGCATCCTCAAGGCCTATACCACCCGCGTCGGTTCCGGCCCGTTCCCGAGCGAACTGTTCGACGATGTCGGCAAGGGCATCGCCGAGCGGGGCCACGAATTCGGCACGGTCACCGGCCGCGCCCGCCGCGTCGGCTGGCTCGACGCCGTGCTGGCGCGCCAGTCGATCGCCATCAATGGCATCGACGGCATCGCCCTGACCAAGCTCGACATCCTCGACGGCATCGAGACGATCAAGGTCTGTGTCGGCTACAAGGTCGGCGGCGAGGTCCTCGACTACCTGCCGGCCGGCTTCAAGGCGCAGCAGGCGATCGAGCCGGTCTACGAGGAGATCGAGGGCTGGTCGGAATCGACCCAGGGCGCGCGCTCGTGGAAGGACCTGCCCGGCAACGCCGTCAAATATGTCCGTCGCATCGAGGAACTGATCGGCGCGCCGGTCGCCCTGCTGTCGACGTCTCCCGAACGTGAGGATACGATTCTCATGCGCGACCCGTTCCAGGATTAAGTCTCTGACTGGATAATTTCTGCAAACCTTTGCAAAAATGCCTGCCGTCCGGCTCGGTAAACCTTTGCCGTGCGGCGCTTATCGCCTCAAAGCCAATGAAAACAAGGGTTAGGCTTTTCTTAACTACGCCATTTACGCCGAATTTTAACACATTTGCCGCACACTGGCGGCCATGTTCGATCTCGATCCCAGATTGCAGGCCAGGCTCAAGCAGTCACTCAAGCGTGTGCTGATTCTCGAGGAGAGTCCCGCCTATGCCCGCATGCTGGCCGACATGCTGCGCGTGCTGGGCGCCGACCTCATTAACGTCGAACAGGATGACCGCGCCGCGCTGGACAAGATCAACCTGCTGGAGCCGCAGCTGATCGTCAGCGAATACGCCACGGCGCACATCGACGGCATCGCGTTCACCCGCAATCTGCGCCATTCGGACAGCCGCTTCAAGGCGACGCCGCTGATCATGATCAAGGCCGACATCACGCCGCAGCAGCTGACCGAGGCGCGCAATTGCGGCGTCCACGAGATGCTGTCCAAGCCGTTCGCTTGGCAGGATCTGGTCAAGCGCTTGCAGAACGTCCTGTTCAAGCCGCGCGACTGGATCGAGGTCACCTCCTATACCGGACCCGACCGCCGCCGCTTCAACACCGGCACGACCGAGTACAAAGGGCCGAAGAAGCGCCGCAACGAAGGCGCGGCCGCCCAGAAGGTCGCGCTGGAAGAGGCCGTGCGCCTGCTGAAGGCTGCCTTGCCGGGCTTTGAAACCGACGCCCAGGCGGCCATGCAGACCGTCATCCAGCAGATGGCGGTCATCGTGCCGGCGTGCAAGACCATTCGCGATCCGCGCTTCATCAACGCCACCCAGGCCATCGTCAGCGACATCCGCAACCGGGCGCTGTCGGTCGACAGCCTCGATTCGCAGGTTCAGGTTCTGATGCAAAGCCTTGGCATGTCCGCGCCCGCCGCTGCCTGAGGCTTGCAAGGCGACGCGTGATCTATTAAACCTAATGCGAAAGATATTTCGTATAAGGTTTGATAGATGGCCACACTCAAAGATCTCGGCATCCTGGCCCTCGGCACCCGGCTGCGCGTGCTCAGCGAAGCCATGATGGCCGGCGTCAAGGGTTTCTACGACGACTTCGGCCTCGATTTCGAGCCGCGCTGGTTCCCGGTCTTCCAACTGGTCCAGCGCGAGCCGGGGCTCAGCATCGCGGCCTGCGCCGAACGCATCGGCGTGTCGCATACCGCGGTCAAGGACCTGACCCGGCCGATGGTGGCAGCCGGCCTGATCACCCTGGAGCCGGACCCGCGCGACGCCCGCGCCAAGGCATTGCGCCTGACCGAGGCCGGCGAGGTCCTGTTCACCCGTCTCAAACCCGCCTGGTTCGCGTTGCAGCAGGCGCTCGACATCGCCTTTCCGGATGGCGGCGTGACCGAGATCCTTATGGTTCTGGAACGGCTTGAGGACGCGGTCGCCGATCGCGCCGTGCCGCGCAGCCTCAGGCAGGTCCTGGCGCCGGCGGCGGTGCTCGACCGCCTGCGCCTCGTGGCTTACGACCCGGCCGACCCCGACCACAAACGTCATTTCGCCGCGCTCAATATCGAGTGGCTCCAGACGTGGTTCTTCGTCGAGGAGACCGACTATCGCATGTTCGACAGCCCCGAGACGACCATTCTGGCGCCCGGCGGCGTGATCGTCATGGCCGAGGTGGCGGGTCAGGTTGTCGGCACCGGCGCCCTGATCAACCGTGGCGACGGTATCTACGAACTCGGCAAGATGGCGGTGTCGAAACCGTTCCAGGGCAAGGGCATCGGCGCGCGCCTCGTCGCCCGCCTGGAAGACGAGGCCCGCGCGCTCGGCCTCAGGACGCTCTACCTGGTGTCCTCGACCCGCCTGCCGCACGCCGTGCCGATGTACCGCAAGCTCGGCTGGGTCGATACCGACCTGCCGCTGCACCGGCATTACCAGCGCTCGGACATCTCGCTGCAGAAGAGGTTGTAGTTTCCGCCACACTGCCCGCGATTCCCCGCCAATCGCCGCCGCCGGCCTTGACGGCTCCATGCTGCGCCGCTACCAGCCAGACCGTGCCGTCGGTGCTTCCCGCAAGGGGAGAGAATAGGGAATCGGGTGCGGAGACATGCTCTCCCAAGCCCGGACTGCCCCCGCAACTGTAGGCGCCGAGTTGGCCGGCCACACGTCACCCGAACGGGGAAGACGGCCGGGCAACGTCTGAGGCGCAAGTCAGGAGACCTGCCACGGCTGTCGTCCTTTGCCCAGGCCGGGGTGTGCCAGGCGAGCTCGGGATCTTCCCTTGAGAGACGATGTGTTGTGAAGCCCCGTGGAGCCATCCACGGGCCTCTCGTCCCTGACCGAAAGACCGCACCATGCGCCAAAGAAGTGTCCTGAAGACCCTGCTCCTCTCCGGAGTTTTTCTCTCCCTGCCCGTCCTGGCCCACGCCCAGGCGGCTTCCGACCCGCGGACCACCGAAGTCATCGTCACCGTCACCCGCGAGGCCCTGCCGGTCAGCAAGGTCGGCCAGTCCGTCGATGTCATCGACGCCAGAACGATCCAGGCCTGGCAGTCGCTGTTCGTCGCCGACCTCCTGACCCACACGGCCGACCTCAGCCTGACGCGCAATGGCGGCCCGGGGGAGGCGGCCTCGGCGTCGATCCGCGGCGCCGGCGCCGACCATACGCTTTATCTGCTCGACGGCGTACCGCTCAACGATCCCAGCCAGGTCGGCGGCGGCACCAATCTCGGCCTCCTGACCACCGACGATGCCGCGCGCATCGAGGTCCTGCGCGGTCCCCTGTCGACCCTGTGGGGTTCCGGGGCTCTGGGCGGCGTGGTCAACATCACTACGCATACGCCGCAAAAGCCGTTGGAAGGCGACCTCAGCCTCGAAGGCCTCGACGCCTATCGTTCGGCGCGCCTCGGCATCGGGGGCAAAAGCGGCGGCCTCGGCTGGCGCGTCTTCGGCAGCGACCTGCACGACGACGGAGTCTCGGCCTTCGCCGGTGGCAGCGAACGCGATCCCTTCGACCAGGACCAGATCGGCGGCAAGCTCAGCTACGACCTCGACGCCAATACCACGGTGCGCGCCCTGACCAGCTTCAGCCACAGCCGCAACGCCTATGACGGCTACCCGGCGCCGCTCTACGTCTTCGCCGACACCGGCGACTTCGGCAAGACCGACACCGATCTCAACCTCATTGCCCTCAGCAATCGCTTCACCAACGGCGAACAGACCCTGTCGGTCAGCGCCACCGATAACAAACGCCACGACTGGTACGACGACGGCACAGGTTTCATCGCGCGCGGCCGTATCCGGTTGGCCGATTACCACGTCCTCTACCGCCTCGACGGCACGCGCCTGCTGGGCGGTCTCAGCTACGAACGCGACGAGATGACGACGGCGTCGCCGGCGCCGTGGGACCCGAACCCGACGCCGGTCAGCGTTCATTCGACCCTGTCGAGCGCCTACGGCCAGGTCAGCCACGACTTCGCCGGCGGCGCCACGATCGCCGTATCGGCCCGCCATGACGATGCGTCCAGCTTCGGCGGCCAGGACATCGCCCAGGGCTCGGTCAGCATTCCCGCCGGGCCGTGGCGCTTCCACGCCAGTATCGGCCAGGGCTACAAGGTGCCCGGTCTCTACCAGCTCTACAGCGACTATGGTACCGCGACACTCAAGCCGGAAAAGGCGCTGAGCGCCGACGCCGGCATCGACTACGCCCTCGCCGGAGGCCAGGTCACCGTCACGGCGTTCGCGCGCCATGTCCGCGACCTGATCGACTTCGGTTACGACGCCTGCGCGCCGAGCCAGCTTTATGGCTGCTATGAGAACATTGACCGTTCCGAAGCCTCGGGCCTCGAACTCGGCCTGACGAAGGACTGGGCGCAGTGGCACGTGCGCGGCAATTACAGCGTCCTGCATACACGCAACCGCTCCGCCGGTGTCGACGGCAAGCGTCTGCCGCACACGCCGCAGGGCATGAGCTCGGTCGATGTCGGCTACGACGCCACCTCGCGCCTGACCCTCGGCCTCGGTGTTCGCGGCGTCGGCCAGAGCTTCGATAATGCGTCCAACACGGTGTCGCTCAAGGCCTATACCCTGGTCGACCTGCGCGCCGACTACCGCCTGAGCGATGCGCTCAGTCTCTACGGCCGCATCGAGAATGCCGGCGATACGCGCTACCAGACCGCCGCCGGCTACGGCCAGCCCGGCCGACGCCTGTGGCTCGGCATTCGCGCCCGGCTGTTTTGAAAATCTCCTCTCCCCTTTGACAGGGGGGAGGACGAAATCCGCAGTACCGCCACGACACCAACTTCGGGTTCGAGCCCAAGGACGTCGAGAGCCGCTCAAGTGTCGATCCGGATGCCAACTGGACCTGCTCGACCCCAAGCGCACGACCTTCTTCGGCTACAAGCTGCACATCGATGCCGACCAGGGCTATGGACCAACACCTTCCACCTCGACTTGGTCATGATCGCCTACAACCTCAATCGGCTGTCCAGCCTCGCCAGGTAGCAGGCCGTCAGGCATTCAGAACCAAACGCCAGGAGGGCGTACGGCGGAATCTCCGAAAAATCTAACCCATAGACAAAGTCCACGTTTCGCAGAGGTTTCGTGAACTGGGTAGGAAAGAAGGCTTTTAGACAGGCGTCAGCTCCGCTATCGCCTCGGCATAGGCCCAGTCGAGCCACGGCGTGAGCGCTTCGATGTCGGCCGTCTCGACCGTGCAGCCGCACCAGATGCGCAGGCCCGGCGGCGCATTGCGGTAGCCGACCACGTCATATGCAATGCTGTCGGCCTCCAGCAGGGCACCGATTTTCGCGGCGAGTTTGGCCTGCAATGCCTCGGGTTGCCTGAGCACTTCGGGTGCGACGAACTTCAGGCATACCGAGGTCGTCGAGCGCGTTTCCGGCTTTTCAGCAACGAAATCGACCCACGGCGTGCGCTCGACCCAGGCCGACAGAGCGGCGGTATTGCGGTTGCCGCGCGCGACCAGCCCGGCCAGGCCGCCTTCGTTCAGGCCCCAGCGCAGGGCGTCGAGATAGTCCTCGATGACCAGGAAAGAATAGGTGTTGATGGCGTCGCCGCCCAGGATCTTCATGTCGGCGGCATTCTTGCTTTTCAGACGCAGCACTTTCGGCATCGGCCGACCGGAGTCGTAGGTATTCAACCGTTCGACGGCGCGCGGCGACAGCACCAGCACGCCGAAGCCGGCCTCGCCGCCCAGCGCCTTCTGGAACGAGAAGGTGGCGACGTCGAGGTCGGCCCACGGTAGCTCCATGCAGAAGGCGGCCGAAGTGGCGTCGCACAGGTTCAGCCCGCTGCGGCCTTTCAGAAAATCGCCATCAGGCACGCGCACGCCCGAAGTGGTGCCGTTCCACGGGAAGACCAGGTCGGCCTCCGGATCGATGCGCGACAGGTCTGGCAGCCGGCCATAGGGCGCGTCAAGCACCTCGGCATCGAGCTTCAGGTGGGCCACCGCGTCGTCGGCCCACAGCTGGCCGAAGCTTTCAAAGCTCAGCAACTGCACCTTGCGCTGCCCCAGCAGGTTCCACATGGCGGCTTCGAAGGCGCCGGTGTCGGAGCCCGGCATGACCAGGACCTGGTAATCCTGCGGAATTTCCAGAATCGACCGCGTCAGGTCGAGCGCCTGGTTCAGACGCGATACCGTCGCCTCCGAGCGGTTGGAACGGCCGACAGGGGCGTCCTTCAGCGCCGCCGGCGTCCAGCCCGGGCGCTTGGCCGTCGGGCCCGAGGAAAACCAGGGACGTTGCGGCGCGGCGTTGGGCTTGGGAACGGACATGGGCGGCCTCCGGATCGTGCGGCGTGATGACCACAAATTGCCGGGCGATGCAAGGGGAAGCGGCTGAACCGAAGATGAACCGCGCCCTCAGGAAAGGCTCAGGGGCCCGGTGCGATAGTGTGATCATCGCTGGTGGACAGCGAAGTTCCGAAACAGGAGACTGACCGATGAAAAAGACCCTGATCGCCGTTGCCGCTCTCGCCGCCGGCCTTACCGCTCTCGCCGCGCCCGCCATGTCGAGCGCCGCCCCTCTGACGGCGCGCGTCGCCGTCGTCACCCAGGTGGATTTTCGTGACCATGACCGATTTGCCAATCGCGGCGACCGTTTCGACGGTGCTGCTTCTGCTCAACTAGATCGCCGCATCGCGGAGCTGGACGCCCGCATCAATTCCGGCCGTGGCGGCATCAGCTACCGTGAGGCGGCGCGCCTGAACGACCGCCTCGACGCCATCAAGTTCAGCAAGCGCAACGACGAACGTTCCGGCCGCGGCCTGGACGGCCGTGAAATGGCCTCGCTGAACGCCCGCCTCGACGACCTGTCGGCTTCGATCTACGGCCAGCGTCACGACGGCAATCGCTGGTAAACCTTCGCCTTCGCCGGGTGCTTCGGCGGACGTTCCGGCCTGACCGGAACCGATCCCGAAGCGCCTCATGCCGGTCCGGATGGCCTTGCCGGACGGCCGGATGGCGCAAACGGCGCAAACGCGGGCGGAGCTCGACGGCCGCCTGCCCTGCACGAAACGCGGAACCTTCACCGGTTCCGCGTTTTGTCGTTTCGGCGGCACGCCCCGCACATATTTCACCGCCGCAACAAACGCCCCGAAATGACCCTCAGCCTGACCGGTATCTGAACGCCGCCCTCAGGGATCGCTCAGGCACCGCATGTTTTACTGTCACCATCGCTGATGAGCAGCGACGAACTCTTGAAGGAGAATGACGATGAAAACCATGACCAAGACCCTGATCACCCTGGCCGCCATGGCCGCCAGCCTGACCGCCATGACGCCGATGATGGCCGACGCCAAGCCGATGACGATGAAGCCCGTCGCCGTCAGCTTCCACCACGACCGCCTCGACCCCGCCGCCTCGGCGCGGATCGACGCCCGCATCGCTGGCCTGCGCGGCGACATCAAGGCCGGTGAGCGCCATCACACGATCAGCGTGCGTCAAGCCGGCAAGCTGACCGACAAGCTGGACGCCGTCGCCGCCGACAAGCGCCGCGACGATCGCAACGGTCTGACGACGCGCGAAGCCGCCTCGCTCAATGCCAGCCTCGACAGCCTGTCGGCGCAAGTGCGGATGGCCGGCCGCCGCTAATCCCTGAGACCTGGGGCGCCGGGGGCCTCATCTCTTCATCCTTCCAGCGCGGAGTCCGCAAGGGCTCCGCGTTTTGGTGTCTTTTTGAGCTCAATCGCTGCATGGCTCGCGCCATAAAGGCGCGACGCGCGGTCGCGCTTGCCAAATGCCGTTGGCATTTGGAGATCAAAGCAGCCAGTTATGCCGCAGCGGCCCGTGGCCGGCGCCCAGTTGCGGCGCGGTCAGGATGGCGCCCAGGACATAGTCGCGCGCCAGTTGGACCGTTTCCTCAAGCGGACGGTCCGGCCGCCACAGGGTGGCGCACGCACTGGCCAGGGTGCAGCCGGTGCCATGGGTGTGGCGCGTCTCGATGCGTTCGGCGGCGAAACGGATCACGCTGTCCGGCGTGAACAGCATGTCGACGACCTCGGCGCCCGGCAGATGGCCGCCTTTCAGCAGGACATTGCGTGCGCCGAGTTCCAGCAACGCCTCGCCTGCCCGGCGCATGTCGTCCTCGCCGGCGATGTCAAAGCCGGTGATCGCGGTGGCTTCGGGTGTGTTGGGCGTCAGCAGGCCGGCGCGTGGGATCATCATGCTTTTCAAAGCCGCCACCGCCTCTTCGCGCAGGAGGGGGTGGCCGCCCTTGGCGACCATGACGGGGTCGACGACCGCGAACGCCTCACAGGAATCGAGGATGTCCGCCACGGCCTCCATGACGGCAGCGTCGCCCAGCATGCCGGTCTTGACGGCATCGGCGCCGATATCGTCGAGGCAGGCCCGGGCCTGGGCGCAGATGAGATCGGGTGGCACGGCCATGACATCGCTGACGCCCAGCGTATTCTGCACGGTCAGGGCCGTGACCGCGGTCATGGCGTAGCCGCCCAGCATGGTCACGGCCTTGATGTCGGCCTGGATGCCGGCGCCGCCCGAAGGGTCGGAACCGGCGACGATCAGCACGCGCTGCACTTTTCTTGCCTCACAAATCAGCGCATCATGCGCGTCAAAGAACGGGAACGCCGGACATGCCCCTGACCTCGTCATTTTACAAGAGCGAACTGCGCCGCGGCGTCTATCGCCACTACAAGGACAAGCTGTACCAGGTGTTCGGCACGGTGACCCACTCCGAAACCGAGGAGATCATGGTGCTGTACGCGCCTCTGCACCAGGAGGCAGGGTCCGCGCGGCTGTGGGTCAGGCCGCTTGCCATGTTCGGCGAAACCGTCGATACGGCGGACGGTCCGGTGGCGCGGTTCACCTATATCGAGGATTTCAAGTGACGTCAGCCTGCATCATATGCTTGGCCTTGGTGACCCCTCACCCGATCGGCATCGCTACGCTTGCCTCTCGTCCTCTCCCCTTGAAAGGGGAGAGGCGGATCAGGGTGCGCTGATGGGCCGGTGGAACGAGCTGGTGCCGGAGGCGTTCGCCGACCGGGATCATCCCATATTGCGGGCGATGCGCGGGACGCTGGTCCTGGTGCGGCTGAACCAGATCGGGGCGGATGACGAGATGCTGTCATTCGAGATCCTGGCCGGGCGGTTGGTGCGCGCCAATCGCGACGAGGGCTTCGTGCTGCGCCTGGTCGGCAGGAAGTCGGGCGAGGAGTTGTTCTTGCCGCTGGTGCCGGCGGCGTTCAACATGCTCGACCGCGGACGATACCAGCTGTCGTGCGGCACGGTCGTGCACAATCCGGAATTTCTCGGGGCGTTCGACATCTACCGGGCCGGCGCATGAACGTGCAGGGCATGCTGCACGATCCGCTGCTGATCACGCTGGTCGTGCTGTTCGTCGCTGTCGGCGCGTTATGGCTGGTTCAGAAATTCAGGAAATAAGCGCTTCTGGCTGATCCGTTAGGCGCTGATCGCGGCCCAGACCCGCAGGGCCTGCCTCATGGCGCGGACATCGTGGACGCGAACCATCCTGGCACCCGACTGGATGGCGTGGAGGTGGACCGCGATCGAGGCGCCCAGCCGGTCTTCCGGCGCGGACGGTTCGGCGCCGTCGCGTTCTTCCAGCGCCGCGATGAACCGCTTGCGCGAGGCGGCCATGACCAGGGGAAAGCCATGCGAAGCCAGGCGGGCGGTGGCGTGGATGAGCGCCAGGTTGTGGTCCAGCGTCTTGCCGAAGCCGATGCCGGGATCCAGCCAGATATGTTCGCGCCTGACGCCGGCGCGCATGGCCTCACCGGCGCGTTCCAACAGGTAGGACTCGACCTCCGCGACCACGTCCTCGTACCACGGGTTCGACTGCATGGTGCGCGGTTCGCCCTGCATGTGCATCAGGACGATGTCGCCATCGAAGCGGGCCGCCGTTTCCAGGGATTCGGAACTGTGCGACAAAGCGCTGACATCGTTCCAGATTTCGGCCCCGGCATGGCGTGCTTCCTCGGCCACTTCGGGTTTCAGCGTATCGATGCTGAGCGGCGTGTCGAAGGTTTGCGAAAGGGCGTGGATCAGCGGGACGACGCGGTTGAGTTCTTCGTCCAGCGTCACCGGGTGGGCGCCGGGGCGGGTCGATTCCCCGCCGATGTCAAGCACGTCGGCGCCGTCGGCGACCAGTTGCCGGGCGTGGTCGAGCGCGTCTTCGAAGCCAAGATGGCGGCCGCCGTCGGAGAAGCTGTCGGGCGTGACATTGACCACGCCCATGATCAGCGGACCACGTTGCGCGTAAAGATCAAGCAGGGACATGGGAAAGGCCCCCACCACCACGACCGCAAGCGGTCTCGGTCCCCCTCCCCACAAGTGGGGAGGTATAAGATACCTTATATTCCCCCGCCACGCGGGGGAGGTGGCGCGACGCTCTTCGCGCCGTGACGGAGGGGGGCCTTGTCGTCATCCCTGTCAGGTTCCGGTGATCCTGCGCCCAATCTAACCGCGATTCCCGGTTTTGTCAGTCGAGGCGGATCAAAGTCGCCCCACCACCACGCCCATGAAGGATGGGCGCGGTCCCCCTCCCCGCCGCAAGCGGCAGGGAGGTATAGGTCAGGTGCGGCCGATGCGTTTGATTTCCCATTGCAGGTCGATGCCGAGTTTGGCCTTCACATCGGCGCGGACGGCTTCGCCGAGGCCTTCGAGATCGGCGGCGGTGGCGTTGTCGGCATTGATCATGAAGTTGGCGTGCAGCTCGGAAAACTTCGCGCCGCCGTGAAGCTTGCCGCGCCAGCCGGTCTCGTCGACGCACTGCCAGGCAGACTTGTTTCCAGGGTTTTTGAACGTTGACCCGCCGGTCTTTTCGCGGATCGGCTGGGTGGTTTCGCGCCGTGACGTGATCTCGGCGATGCGAGCCGAGACGGCCTCAGGGTCGTCGGGCGTACCCCGGAAGTTCGCGCCAACCCAGACGATGTCGGCAGGGATTTCGCTGTGGCGATAGGTGAAGCCGAAGTCGGCGTTTTGGAACTCACGCCGCGCGCCGGAACGGTCGAAGCCCCAGGCCGAGACCAGCACATCCTTGGTTTCGCGGCCATAGCAGCCGGCATTCATGGTCAGGGCGCCGCCGACGGTTCCGGGAATGCCGGCATAGAACTCCAACCCGGCCAGCCCGGCCTTGGCGGCGGCGCGCGCCACCATCGAATCGAGCGCGCCCGGCCCGGCGGTGATCAGGTCGCCATCGACCCCGATCTCGGCGAAGGCCCGGCCGGCCAGGCGCACCACCACGCCCGCGACACCGCCGTCGCGGATGATGACATTGGAGCCGACGCCGAGCCAGGTCACCGGCACGGTCGGATCGAGCTGGCGCAGGAAATCGCTCAGGTCCTGCGGGTCGGCGGGAATGAACAGAACTTCGGCCGGACCGCCGACGCGGAACCAGGTGAAGGGCGCCAGCGGCTCGTCACGCAACAGCTTCCCGCGCACGGCGGGCAGGTTGTCTTTCCAGTCTTTTGGCCAACTCATGCGCTCTGCTCGGAATAGGGAAAGAACAGCTCGTTGCCGTCCGGGTCGCGCAGGACCATCAGGCGGTAGCCCCACCAGCCGTCCTCGACCGCCACGCCGCGGCCTTCCAGATCGGCGCGCAAGGCGTCCAATACATCCGATTCCAGGGAAATGAATTGCATGGTCTGGCCGGCTTTCGCGGGCCACTGGCTGGACAGAATCAGCTCGCAACCGTCGCGCCCAACCTGTGCGACCAGCAGGCGGCCGTCATCTTCATGCCGCCAGTCTTCGGCAAAGCCAAGCGTACCGACATAGTAGTCGAGCGACATCGCCACATCGGCCACGGGGATAATAGGGCGGGTGTACCAGTGGGTCATGCCTTGAGGGCTTCCAGTTGTCCCGGCAGGGCGTAGGCCCACGAGGTGATGTCGCCGGCGCCGAGAAGGACGACCAAGTCGCCCGGCTTGGCTTCGGCGGCGATCAGCGAGGCCAGGTGCGCCGGCGTGTCGAGCGCGACGGCATTGCGGTGGCCGAAGCGGTGGAGGTCATCGAGCAGGGCGTCCTTGCCGACGCCGTCGATCGGCGCTTCGCCGGCGGAATAGACATCGGCGACAATGACCGTGTCGGCGTCGTGAAAGCACGACGAGAACTCGGTCATCAGGTCGCGCAGGCGGGTATAGCGGTGCGGCTGGACGACCGCGATCACCCGGCCCTGCCCCACCACCTGACGGGCGGCGCGCAGCACGGCGGCGATTTCGACCGGGTGGTGGCCGTAGTCATCGATGACGCGGATACCGTCGACGATGCCGGTTGTCGTGAAGCGTCGCTTGACACCGCCGAAGCCGGCCAGGCCCTTGCGGATGGCGTCTTCCGAAACGCCCAGTTCGCGCGCCACGGCGATGGCGGCGGTGGCGTTGGAGACATTGTGGTTGCCGCTCATCGGAAGTTTGACCTGCTCCCAGGTGAACGGCTCGCTGCCCGCCGGCGAGAAGACGACATCGAAGACGGCGCCGTCGGGGCCAAACTCAATATTGGCGCAGCGGACCTCGGCCTGGGGCGACACGCCGTAGGGGATCAGGCGGCGGTTGTCGACGCGGGCGCTGAGCGCCTGGACCTCGGGATGGTCGATGCACACGGCGGCAAAACCGTAGAAGGGGATGTTCTCGACGAAGTCGCAGAAGCCCTTCTTCACCGCGTCGAAATCGCCCCAGTGGTCGAGGTGTTCGGCATCGATATTGGTGACGATGGCCAGGGTCGATTTCAGGCGCAGGAACGAACCGTCGGATTCGTCGGCCTCGACCACGATCCAGTCGCCGCCGCCGATCTTGGCGTTGGTGCCGTAGTTGTTGATGATGCCGCCATTGACTACGGTCGGATCGAGCCCGCCGGCATCGAGCAGGGCGGCGACCAGCGAGGTCGTCGTCGTCTTGCCGTGAGTACCGCCGACCGCAATGGAGAATTGCAGCCGCATCAGCTCGGCCAGCATTTCGGCCCGGCGGACCAGGGGCACGCGGCGGCGGCGCGCTTCCACCATTTCCGGATTGTCGGACTTGACCGCGGTCGAATAGACCAGCGCGCAGACGCCATCGGTGACGTGGTCCGTCGCATGGCCGATGAAGATCTTCGCACCCAGCTTTTCCAGCCGCTCGGTATTGGCCGAGGCCTTGGCGTCCGAGCCCTGGACGCTGTAGCCGATCTTGAGCATGATCTCGGCGATGCCGCTCATGCCGATGCCGCCGATGCCGACGAAATGGACGGGGCCGAGGTCGAAGGGGGTCGGGCGCAGTTTATTGGCGTGGGGCATCGGGGACTCAAAAAACGGGAAAGACAGAGGCTTTAGACCATCATCAGCGGTGAGTCACGGGGCGTTTTTGAACTCGCTATGTGCTGCGAAATGTGCGAATATTTCGGAACAATTCCGACAGGTGTCATCATGGCCAAGATTTCAATTTCAATGACTGACAACATGGAAACTTACATCCATCAACAGGTTCAGGCAGGCGATTTTAACAATGTCAGCGAATATTTCCGCGATCTCGTCCGCCGTGACCAGGAAAACAAGGACAAGTTCAACGTCCTGAAAAAAATGATCCAGGAAGGTCTCGATAGTGGCGTCAGTCCGCGGACGCCGCAACAGATCATGGAAGACGTCAAAGCCAGATTGAAAGCCGATGGCCAATTACGAGCTTAGTGCCGAGGCCGACGCCGATTTCTTGAATATCTATCTCTATGGTATCGAAAACTTTGGTTTTCGCCAGGCTGACGGCTACGCAACGGGGCTGATCGAATGTTTTCAGCAGCTTGTGAGTTTCCCTGGTCAGGACGCAGTCGCGCCGATCTTGCACCGAACCTGCGCTGCAAATTTTTCAGACAACACGGCGTTTATTATCAGGCAACGACGGAACATATCCTTATTGTCCGCATCCTGCACCAAAGCATGGACGCAGACGAACATATTTAATTTATGACGACGGCTTCTTGGTCGGCAGGCGTGGCATAGGCACGGCGAACCAGCGTGTACAACATCACTGTCAGCGGCATGGCGAAGACGACGCCCATCGGACCGATCAGGCCGGCGAAACCGATGACGGCGAACAGGGTCAGCACCATCGGTACATGGGCGACACGGCGCTGGATCAGCGGCGTGATCAGGTTGGCCTCGGTCTGCGACACCGCCGTATAGACGAGGAAAGTCCACAGGGGCGCCAGGCCGCCGTCGGCCACCGCCAGTAGAATGCCGATACAGGCCGAGGTGGTGGCCCCGACCAGCGGAATGAACTGCGCCAGTCCGGCCAGCAGGCCCAGCGCCACCGCCGATGGTCGCCCGATCAGGGTCAGCCCGATACCGACCGCCGTGCCGACGATAAGCATCGACAGGAACTGGCCGATGAACCACAGCCGCAGGGCCTGGCCGGCGGCGTTGAGGCCGTCGCGGATACGTTCATGATGGCGGGCGGGAAACAGGAAGACGACGCCGTCGCGATAGCGCGCCGGATTGACGGCCAGGATGATGCCGCCGATCAGGGCGACCAGGAAATCGGCCAGGCTGGACAGGATATTGCCGGCGATCAGCGGCAGCTTGGACAGAGTGCCGCCGGCCTGCTGGCCCAGCGTGGCGACCTGGCTCTGGATCAGGCGGCCGATCTCGTTGGCCGCCAGTTGCGCCTGCAGGTTCGCCCACGCGCCGGTGACCTGCGCGGTCAACCCTTGCGCCTGCTGGGCGATCTCGCGGCCGAACAGATAGACGGTGATCGAGAACACGGCCAGCAGCAGGATCAGGGCCGCGAACACCGCCACCACGGCCGGAACGCGGGCGAAGTGCATGATCGGCTCGGCCAGGGCGCGCAGCACGGTGGCGATGACGATGGCGCCAAAGATCAGGAGCCACAGGTTCAGGAGCTTGAAAGCCAGGAGGCCCAGCGCCGCGACCGTCGCGATGAACAGCACGCGCTGGACGAAGCCCGTGGTCAGGCCGTCGGTCGGCGGCTGCGAAACGGGTGGCAACGAAGATTTCTGGGCCATCAACCCCTGACCTTCTTGACCGTGCGTTCGACCAGGTCGGCCAGCCGTTTGGCCGCATCGGGACGGGCGACCGACCGGGCGGCGGCGGCGCGCATCGGCAGCAGGGCCGAACCTTCGATCAGGGTGCGGATTTCGTCGCGCAGCCGTTCGGCGGTGACCTCGCCTTCCGGAACGACGACGGCGGCCTTGGCGTCCTTCAGCACCTCGGCGTTCCAGGTCTGGTGGTCGTCGGCGGCGATTTTCAGGGGAATAAGAAGCGACGGCTTGCCGGCCACGGCCAGTTCCGAACAGGTCGAAGCTCCGGCCCGCCCGATGACGATGTGGGCGCGGGCCAGGCGTTCGGCCATGTCGGAGAAGAAGGGCGCGATCTCGGCGTCGATCTCGGCGTCGTGGTAGACTTGGCGCGCCTGCTCGACCTGTTCGGCGCGGGTCTGTTGTTCGACGTGCAGGTTGATGCGGATGGAGACGGGCAACATGGCCAGGGCTTTCGGCACCGTCTCGGACAGGATTTTCGCGCCCTGGCTGCCGCCGGTGACCAGCAGGCGAATCGTCTTTTCGACCGGCGGATAGGGCTGGTCGAAAAGCGCGCGGATGTCGGGCCGGACCGGATTGCCGACGACCTCGACCCTGCCTTCCAGTTCCAGCGGCGCCATGCGCAGCACCGGGAAGGCGCAGGCGACAGCATCGACCTTCTTCACCAGTTGCCGGTTGGAGCGGCCAAGCACCGAGTTCTGCTCGTGGATCAGCGTCACATCCTTGCGCGACAGGGCGGCCATCAGGGCCGGATACGACGGATAGCCGCCGAAGCCGATGACCGCCCACGGTTTCAGGCGGGCGAAGGCTTTACGGGCCTGCAGTATGCCGAGGCCGATCCTGACGCCGGCGCGCGCCATGCCGATCGGGTCGCCAGGCTTGAAAGTGGCGGCGTCGAGCGGCAGGATCTCGCCGGCGGGAAAGTGGCCGGCATAGGCCTTGCCGCGTTCGTCGGTCGCCAGCACGACTTGCCAGCCGCGCGCGATCAGCTCACGCGCCAGGGCCTCGGCGGGAAAGAGATGGCCGCCCGTACCGCCGGCGGCAACTACGGCCAGCGGCTGTTCGGCAAAGGAAGGGGCCTTGCGGCGGGGTTTGGAGGCCAAGCTTGTTCTCGCTGAGCGGGGATGTACCGTCTTTTAGCCGGGAATCGCTCCGCCCCGCAACACGATCGGCCTCTATTTCAGCGCCAGCACCACGGGCCCGGAGACCGGGTCGGTGATGCCGAGATCGCCCCCCAGGTCTTCCAGCGTATCGCGAAAGGTGTCCAGCGTGGCGATCATCTGCGGGCGGGCGGCGGCCATGGCCGCCATGTCGTCCCATTCGCCGATGATGCAGAACGCGTGCTCGCCCGTCTGGATCATGTTGACATGGCGCAGGCCTACCCAGTCGGCGGCGGTTGCCCGGTGGGCGTCGAGAAACGCCTGCTCGCGGCCGGGCTTTACGCGGAAACGTACGGCATTGAACGCGGTCATGATCGCACGTCCGTTGAATAACGCCGGTATATTAAGTAGATCGCGCTCGATGGCAAGCTGTGTCAGGTCACCACTTCGTTGGGTCGTCTTGCGGAATTTCCTCGTTGCGCTTGCGCGTCAGGGCCAGGATGAAGCCCAGGCACAGGCCCAGCGCCAGCATCGACGAGCCGCCGTAGGAGATGAACGGCAGGGTCATGCCCTTGGGCGGGATCAGGCCCAGATTGACCGACACGTTGATGATCACCTGGGTGCCCAGCATGATGTAGAGGCCGCAGGTGGCGATCTGGCGGAACGGGTCCTGCATGGCCATGGCCTTGATCAGGCCGCGAATGACGATGAAGGCGAAGATGCCGATCAGGATCAGGGTCAGCCACAGACCGTATTCCTCAGCGACGACCGAATAGATGAAGTCGGTCTGCAGGTCCGGAATATGTTTCTTCATCACCCCTTCGTTGAGGCCGACGCCCCAGAAGCCGCCATTGGCGATGGCGGCCTTGGCCGAATTGACCTGATACTTGTCGCCGTTCTCGGTGATGAAGCCCAGGATACGGTTGCGGAAGTGCGGCTGGATGAAGAACAGGCCGACCAGGCCCGCCCCGGCCGCGCCCAGCATGCCTATGATCCAGCGGAAGGGCACGCCCGAAATGAAGAAGCAGGCGCCAAACGCAATGGTGATCAGGATCGACTGGCCGACGTCGGGCTGGATCAGCAGGAGGACGATGGCGGCGGCATAAAGGCAGAAGGCGACGGTGACGCCGGGCACGCCCTTGCCCTTCTGGCCTTCGCAGAACATCCAGGCGATCAGCACGATCAGGGCCGGCTTGAGAAATTCCGACGGCTGGAGCGCGATGGGGCCCAGTTCCAGCCAGCGCCGGCCGCCCTTAGCGGCGTGGCCGATAATCGGCAGCAGCGCCATGATCGAGATCGACACGCCGTAGACCAGCACGCTGACCCGCTTGACGCCCTTGAGCGACAGCATGGAGATGGCGACCATGCCCGCCCCCGCCAGGAGCGCGAAGATGAAGTGGCGCTTGGTGAAATAGAACGGGTCGTCGGCGCCGGTATTATGCGCGGCCACGGCCGACGACGAGAACGAGAAGAAGAAGCCCAGCAGCAGCAGGATCAGCACCAGGGTCAGGGTGACGCGGTCCAGCGTCCACCACCACATGGCGGTGGCCGAACGGTCGGTGCGGGTGAACGGATGGGCGTAGGCCTGGGTCATGCGGTGACCGGAATCGTGGAAAACCAAGCTTCAGGATGAAGCCAAAGCGTGGTTAAGATTGGCTTAAGACGACCGCCGAATCGTAACCAGTTCTTAAATTTCCGCAGGCTGGAAGGACAGCGTGAAATCGGTTACAGCTAGAGGCGGAGGGCGCATGCTGGAAGGCTGGAACGATTTCTTCGTCGCCGAGGCGGGCGCGGCGGCGGCCCTGGCCGGGCTGCTGTTCGTCGCGGTGTCGATCAACCTCTCCCGCATCCTGGAATACGCCAACCTGCCGCTGCGGATCATCGAATCGCTGGCGGCCTTCATCACAGTGCTGTTCGCGGCCAGTTTCGCCCTGGTGCCACACCAGGCAGCTTGGACGTTGGGCGCGGAAATCGCCGCAACGGGCGTGACGCTTCTCGTCATCAACTTCATCGCCTTGCAAGCCGACCTGAAACACAGCCCGGCCATGCGCGGTAGCGGCGCGCGGCGCGTGTGGCGGATCCTGGCCAACCAGGCGCCGCCCCTTCCCTTCATCGCGGGTGGCGTGCTGCTGGCGCTGGGTCAGGAGAGCGGCGCCTACTGGTTGCTGCCGGGAACCCTGCTGTGCTTCCTGTCCGGGCTGTTCGGCGCCTGGGTGCTGCTGATCGAGATTCAAAGATGAAAGCCTTGATATTTCTGACCGGCATGATGCTGGCGGGCACGGTCCAGGCCCAGGACGTGACGGCCAGGGTCGATCCGTTCATCGGCGCGACCGGCGGCGGCAACACCGTGCCGGGCGCGGCCGTGCCCTTCGGCTTCGTTAGCGCCAGCCCGGACACGGCGCACGGCGATACCAACGGCTATGACAGCTGGTCGCCTCTGGTCGGGTTCGGCACCATCCACGTCAGCGGCACCGGTGGCAATTCGAAGTACGGCAATTTCCGCGTCACCCCGACTACCGGCCCCGTCGATCCGAAGAACCTGGCCTTCGCGCGGCATAACGAGACCGCTTCTCCCGGACTTTACAGTGTCGATGTCGGCGCCAGTCCCGAAGCGACCATCCACGCCGACCTGACCGCCACGCGCATGGTCGCCGTCGAGCGCTTCAGTTTCCCGCAGGGCACTCCGGGCAATGTGCTGATCGACGTGACCTCGGCGGTGCAGCTGGGCGGTGGCGGCCCCCGTGCCACGGCCGCGCACGTCGAGACCCACGTCGGTGGGCCGATCTCGGGCTGGGCCAGCTTCCATGGCGGCTGGACCCCGACCGATTACAAGCTCTATTTCTACGCCGTCTTCGACCGTATACCGCAAGCCATCGGCACGTGGACGGCGGGCCAGGGACATTCCGGGTTGCAGCCCGGCGTGCATACGCAGGACAGTGGCGACCCGACGACGCAGACCACCGATCGTCTCGGCGCCTACGCCACCTTCGATCCGTCGCGCCCGGTGATCCTGAAGCTGGCGGTGTCCTTCGTCAGCGAAGAGAATGCCCGCCAGCATATGGCCGACGAAGCGCCGGGCTGGGACTTCGACGCCGTGCACGCCGCCGCGGTCCGGCAGTGGCAGGGCGTATTGTCGACCATAGATGTCGAAGGCGGGACCGACGACCAGCAGCGCCAGTTCTACAGCGCGCTCTACCGCATCCACACCATGCCGCACGATGTGTCGGGCGACAACGCGTGGTGGCCGTCGACCGAGCCGCATTACGAGGACTTCTATACGCTGTGGGACACCTTTCGCGGCGTCCATCCGCTGCTGACCCTGATCGAGCCGCAGCGCCAGCGCGACATCATCCGCTCGCTGCTCGACACCTATAAACACACCGGCTGGCTGCCTGACGCGCGTGTCAACGGCGTCAACGGCCTGACCCAGGGCGGCTCCAACGCCGATGTGCTGATCGCCGACGCCGTGACCAAGCACCTGGGCGGGTTCGACACGGCTCTGGCCTGGGAAGCGGTCAAAAAGGATGGCGACGTGCCGTCCGACGATCCGATGAACGAGGGCCGCGAGCTTGGCGACTATCTCAAGCTTGGCTACGTGTCGCTGACCCAGACGCGGTCAGCGTCGCGCACGCTGGAATATGCCTATGACGACTTCGCCATTTCCGAGGTGGCGACGGCGCTCGGCAAGAGCGACGACGCAGCGCGGTTCCTCAAGCGGTCGGGCAACTGGAAGAACCTATGGGACGATGGCCTGCAGTGCATCCATCCGCGCTATGACGACGGGTCGTGGCTGGAAAACTATGCCTGCGACTACACCTATCCCGACAACACCGCGCCGTGGTGGGACCATCCCTATTACGAAGGCTCCGGGTCGCAATATTCGACCTTCGTGCCACAGGACGTTGCCGGGCTGATGGCCAAGACCGGCGGTCCCGAAGGTTTCACCGCCTGGCTCGACCGGTTGTTCGACGGCCGTCACTACGATCAGGGCAACGAGCCCGACATGCTGGCGCCGTGGCTCTATATCCACGCCGGACGGCCCGACCGGACCGATGAACGCGTGCGGGAGATCCTGGCCAGGGATTATCACACCGACCCCGACGGCCTGCCGGGCAATGACGACGCCGGCGCCATGTCGGCCTGGTACGTCTGGGCGGCGATGGGCCTGTTCCCCAATGCCGGCCAGCCCCTGTACTATATCGGCTCGCCGCTGTTCACCAGGACGACGATCCATCTGGAGGGCGGGAAGACGTTCGTGATATCGGCGCCGCTGGCATCGGCGGACAATATCTATGTCACCGGCGCACCACGCCTGAACGGCAAGCGGCTCGACCGGGCCTGGCTGAGCCACGACGAGATCGCCGGTGGCGGCGTGCTGGAGCTGGACATGGGGCCGAAGCCCGCGGGCTGGGCGGCGAAGTTCTAGGACCGGAAACTGAAGGTCGATCGATCCTAAGCTATTTCACCTTGCCGCCGGCCAGGTCGAGCCAGGCGCCAAGCGCGAACACGGCCATCAGGAGGTACATCAGCCACCAGCTGCCGGCCGCATCGACGACGCAGGCGCTGAGATGGACACCCAGCACCGTGGCCCCGCCTTCCGGCATGGCCATGCCGGGCATGCTGCTCATCGGCGCGGCCTTATGGTTGAGCACGAAGGTCAGCCAGGCCATGAAGAAAAAGACGGGCGCCGCGAGATAACGCAGCAGGTTGCGGATGAAGCTCATGTATCTCCCCAGTTCTACGATCTGCCAAATCGCCGAATGACAAATCCCGCCTTTATACTTGGCCTAGGCATACCATGCCCGAACGGCCACGTCATGTTCCTTGACCACCCGTCGAAGGTGGAGTTGGTGGAGTCGGTGTGGCTGGGATAGTCGGTGTGGCTGGAGCGGTTGGCGTGGTTGGTATAGAACCAGTGGCGCGAGGGCCTGCCGCAGACATGGCCGGGAACAGAGTGGCTCCGCTAACAGCATCCATGGCCGCACGAATCTGGTTGACCGCGTATGGCGCGAACAGCACCACGCCGGACAACGGAAATTTCATCGCCTCGCCAAAATTCGCCGGAAGCGGCCAGCCCATCGCAAGGTCAAACAGTGCGATCGCGCCGGCGCCTAGATGCTTTTCTAGCCGCCCTACAGCCCCGATCTCAACCCGACAGAACAGGTCTTTTCGAAACTCAAACACCTCATGAGGAAAGCTGCCGAGAGAACCAAGGAGACCGTCTGGAGGAAGATCGGCCAGCTCATTGACATCTTTCCGCCAGACGAATGCGCAAACTACTTCAGGAACTCAGGCTATGCTTCAACCTAAAATCATAACGCTCTAAATTATGCCGTTGCAATTTCCCCTCTAACGGGAATACCAATTACGAGCTTGAGTAATAGAACCTTATTGCGTTGATCCACGTTTGCACATCAACAAGGCGCCAGTCCGCGCCGAAAGGTGACCATGCATATCAATCCGGTTGTCGTCGATCTGTCTCATCACAATAAGGAGGAGATCGACTTCGCGGCGCTCAGGGCTGCCGGCGTCCTGGGCATTATCCACAAGGCTACGCAGGGTCATAAGTTCGTCGACCGCAAATATGCAGCACGACACCGGGCTGCCACGCAGGAAGGGCTGTTGTGGGGCGCCTTTCACTATTGCACCGGCGACGATCCCGCTATTCAATGCAAACATTTTCTGGATGTCGTCGCGCCCGACGACGGTACCCTTCTTGCTATCGACTTTGAGCACAATAAAAAGGGCACCAGCATGACTTTGCCTCAACTGGTGGACATGGCCGGGAAAGTCGCTGACGCCAACCATGGACGAAAGCCAGTAATTTATGGCGGCCATTATTTGCACAAAAAATTGAATGGTGACCCAAATGCATTTTTGGGCCAGCATCGCCTATGGCTTGATGATTATGTCAAGCCAGGCAAAGAGCCCAATATACCGACGGCGTGGACGAACTACTGGCTTTGGCAATTTACCGACGGCAAGCATGGCCCGGAGCCGCATACCTTCCCCAATGCCGGCGGAAACTTCGACATCAGCAGCTTCAACGGCTCCGAGCAGGACCTGAAGGATCAATGGGTCCCGTAATCAGGCCTTGACGCCGGCGACGGCGGTCGATTTGGCGATTTCCTGCACAGCGTCCCGGAAAGCATCGCCGCGCGCCTCGAAGTCGGTGAACTGGTCCTGGCTGGCGCAGGCGGGTGAGAACAGCACGACCTCGTCGCGGCCGGATTTTTCGGCCTCGGCATAGGCCTGGGCGACGGCGGTGAACAGGTGCCGCGACTGGGTGCAGACCGCCGCCTTGCCGATGGTCTTTTCGAACAGCTCCGCCGCCTCGCCGATCAGGAAGGCGTGTTTGATACGCGGGAACAGGTCGGTCAGGTCTTCGATACCGCCGGCCTTGGCGCGGCCGCCGGCGATCCAGAAGAAGCTGTCATAGCTCGACATCGCCTGGCGGGCGGCGTCGGCATTGGTCGCCTTCGAATCGTTGATGAAGCGCACCTTGCCGATGCGGCCGATCTCCTGCATGCGATGCGCCAGGCCCGGGAACGAGCGGATGCCAGCGACGATAGCGTCGGCGTCGAGGCCCAGCGCCTTGCACGCCGAATAGGCCGCCGCGGCGTTCTGCCAGTTGTGGCGGCCGGTCAGGGTTCGCACGGTCTTCAGGTCGACGATGCGGCGGGCGCGGACGGAGGTGGCGTCGTAAAGCTCGCCGTTGATGGCATAGACGCCCTGGCCCAGGGCGCGGCGCGACGAAATGGCGATCAGCCTGACCGGGTGGCTGACGCGCATTTCGGAGATCAGGGCCGAGGTGTAGTCGTCATCGGCGCCGATGACCGCCGTCTGGCGCGACGACTGGTTCATGAAGATGCGCTTCTTGGCGGCGATGTAGCCCTCCATGCCGCCGTGACGGTCGAGATGGTCGGGCGAGATGTTCATCAGCACGGCGACGTCGGGGCACAGGGTCTGGGTCAGGTCGAGCTGGTAGGACGAGGTTTCGATGACATAGATCGAGCCGGCGTGCATGTCGGGCAGGTCGAGGATGCCGACGCCGATATTGCCGCCGACATGGACGTCCTTGCCGTCATGGGCCAGGATATGGCCGATCAGGGCGGTGGTCGTCGACTTGCCGTTGGTGCCGGTGATGGCCACCGTCTTCGGGCGCTTGTTGGCCGGCAGGCGGGCCAGGGTGCGGGCGAACAGCTCGATGTCGCCCAGGACCTGAACACCGGCGGCGCGGGCCAGCTTCACCGTCCAGTGCGGTTCGGGATGGGTCAGGGGCACGCCCGGCGACAGCATCAGGGCATCGAAGTCGCTCCAGTCGGCCTTTTTCAGGTCCTCGACCGTGAAGCCCTCCTTGACGGCGGCCATGGTCGAGACCGGCTTGTCGTCCCACAGGACCGGTTCGGCATTACCGGCCTTGAGCGCGCGGGCGGCCGAGAGGCCCGACCGGCCCAGGCCGAAGATGGCGACGCGCTTGCCTTCGAAGCCTTTGACGGGGATCATGAAGCCTCCTCGCAAAAAAGTCCCTCGCAGCGCTCGGTGTACTTTTTTGCGGTCCAATATCGACAATTTCCGGTTCGGGGCGGCCCGTCGCCGGAAATTGACTTTCCAATGCACTTGAACGGGGCGACGCCCCGGTTCAAGCTAAAAAAAGCGAAAATTTGCGACGAGCCGCCTCGAGCAAATTTTCTCCATGCATTCCCACGAAAAAGTACACTGAGCGTAGCGAAGGACTTTTTCGTGAATTACCGTATCTTCAACGTCGCCAGGCCGACCATGGCCAGCATGGCGGCGACGATCCAGAAGCGTACGACCACGGTCGATTCCGCCCAGCCGAGCTTCTCGAAATGGTGATGGATCGGCGCCATCAGGAAGACGCGCTTCTTGGTCAGTTTGAAGATGCCGATCTGGATCATGACCGACAGGGCCTCCATGACAAAGAGGCCGCCGATGATGGCCAGGACCAGTTCGTGCTTGACCGCCACGGCGACGGCGCCGAGGCCGCCGCCCAGGGCCAGCGAGCCAGTGTCGCCCATGAAGATCTTGGCGGGCGGAGCATTGTACCATAGGAAACCCATGCCGCCGCCGATGATGGCCGCGCAAATGACCGCCACCTCACCCGCCGTCGGCACGAAGTGGACGAACAGGTAGTCGGCGAACTTGGCGTTGCCGACCAGGTAGGCGATCAGCACGAAGGCCCCCGCCGCGATCATCACCGGCACGATGGCCAGGCCGTCGAGACCGTCGGTCATGTTGACGGCGTTGGAGGCGCCGACAATGACGAAGGCGCCCCAGGCCAGGTAGAAATAGCCCAGGTCCCACATGACGTTCTTGAACACCGGAACCGTCAGGGTCGTCGCCTGGTGCGGCACGTCGGACGCCGCCGGCGGCGACAGATAGACCAGGGCGGCGACGCCGGCGACGGCGATGACGGCCTGGATGATCAGCTTCTGCGGCCCGCTGAGACCGGCCGAGGTCTGCTTGGTCACCTTGGCGTAGTCGTCGATGAACCCCAGCACGCCGTAGGCCATGGTGATGCCGAATACCACCCAGGCCGACACCGAGCGCAGGTCGGCCCACAGCACGGTCGCCACCGCGATCCCGGCCAGGATCATCAGCCCGCCCATGGTCGGCGTGCCCTTCTTGGTCAAAAGGTGGCTTTGCGGGCCGTCCTCGCGGATCGGCTGGCCCTTGCCCTGGCGCGCCCGCATCCAGCGGATGAAGCGCGAGCCCATCGACACCGCCACCACCATGGCGGTGATCATGGCCAGGAAGATGCGCACCGTCAGGTACTTCATCAGGTTGATGAGCGGCCAGTGCTGGTGCAGGCTGGAGACGTGCTCGTACAGCAGGTAGAACATGATACGCCTTTGGTCTGCCGCCCCTTATGACGCGGCCTGGTGGTGATCGGGTGAAAGGAGCGCCTTGGCGATCAGCCCGGCCTTCGAGCCGTTGGAGCCCTTTATCATGACGATGTCCCCCCCTTGCAAGCCCTGTTTGACCATGGGCAGCAATTCGGCCGCCGTCGCCGCGTAGGCCCCGCGAAGGCGGTCGGGCAAGGCATCCCACAACGCCTTCATCAGCGGGCCTGCCAGGTAGACCTGCGCCGCGCCCGAGGCTTCGACCGCATCCTTCAGGCCGGCGTGCAGGGCGGCTTCGTCGGGGCCAAGCTCCAGCATGTCGGTCAGGACGGCAAGCTTGCGGCCGCCCTCGCGTTCGCCGAGCGAGGCCAGGGTCGCCGTCATGGAGACGGGGTTGGCGTTGTAGCTTTCGTCGATGACGGTGATGTCGCCGTCCCCGAACGCCACGCGCGCCACCTTGCCGCGGCCATCGAGCGCCGCGAAGCCTTCCAGCGCGGCGATGCCGGTGTCCAGGTCGACATCCAGCGCCTCCAGCATCAGCAGGGTCGCCATGGCGTTGACCGCCTGGTGCCGGCCGGTGTGATTGAGGCTGAAGGCGACGTCGCGGCCGTGGAATTTCGCCGTCACATGGGCGCGGTCGCCATCAATGACATGACCGGTCAGGCGGGCGTCGACCCCGCCGCCTTCGCCGAAGGCCGACACCAGCGCGCCTGCGCCGCGGGCGCAGGTCGACAGGTAGTCGAACCACGGATTGTCGGCGTTGAGGATGGCCAGGCCCCCCGGGACAAGGCCATCGAGGATCTCGGCCTTGGCGCGAGCGACGCCGGCCTCGCCGTCCGGGAAGTTCTCGGTATGGACGGCGCCGACGGTGGTGATGACGACCGCATGCGGGGCGACGAATTCCGACAGGGGCGTGATCTCATTGGCATGGTTCATGCCGATCTCGAACACGGCGCGCTCCGTCTCGCGCGGCATCCGGGCCAGGGTCAGGGGCACGCCGATATGGTTGTTGAAGCTCTTGATCGCCGAATGCGCCCTGCCCGCGCGCAGGAGCCCCTGCATGACCATCTGGGTGACGCTGGTCTTGCCGACGGAGCCGGTCACCGCGCCGCGTTTGCAGGCCGGCGCGCGGTCGCGGGCGAAGACGGCCATGGCCTCCAGCGCCTTCTGCACGTCGGGCACCAGGAGGCATGCCCCTCCCTCGATCGGCCTGCGGGTGACGGCGATGGCGGCGCCGGATGCAAAGGCCTGCGGCACGAAGTCGTGGCCGTCGCGCGCACCCTGCAGGGCCAGGAAGATATCGCCGGGCTGCAGCGAGCGGCTGTCGAAGGTGACGCCGTCGGCCGAGGCGCCCTGCCCGCCTCCGGTCAACGTGCCGCCGGTGGCGGCCACCAGTTCGTCGAAGGTCCACAGGGCAGAGGTCATGTCAGGCGCATCCAGCGTACTCAAACCGCCATTGAACCTGACTCTTGCCGTTATTCAAGCGACATCAACGTGATTTTCCACCCGTGCTTCATGGGCATTTATTGGTGGTCATCGGGCGTTCCGGTGCGTCGAAAAGACTTGGCTTGCGAGAAACGAAGCGCAGCGTACTTGAGTACGTGAGCATCGTATCGCAGCAAGGCGAGGCTTTGCAGACCACCGCAACGCCCGAGGGCGTCAATAAACGGGACATTCCATCCATTGATACTGCCGCGCGTGCAGGTAGCCATGGCCGCCGAGCAGGATGAAGCCGCTGGCTTGCGGATCGCTGCTGCTGGTGGCGGTGCAGTTCTGCAGGGAGACGCCGCCGGTCGAGTAGCCGCCTTCGACTTTGTAGCTGTTGTCCTGGGCGATCTTGACGCCGACGATGTCGTAATTGTTCTGGCTGCCGGAATAGAGGTGGTCGCCCGGCCGCGCCCAGCCGTCAACCGCCACGATCGTCAGCTGCTTCTGGCCGCTCTGGCGCACGATGTCGGCGGCCTGGTTCATGCAGTCGCTGCCCTGGGCGTGGCCGCCGTGCGAGCAGTTGACGACGACATACTCCTCGTCGCCATAGGCTTCGACGACATCGGTCGGCACCGGAGCCGGCGGCGCGCCGCAACGGTTGAGCGCTTCCTCGTGGATATAGAGGCCGTCGGGCTGGCCGTCGACGCGCCAGGATGTGTCCTCGACCGAGGTGCAGCCGGCGATGGCCGGCATGGCCGACTTGTCGAACCAGCGGCTGTCGGCCTTGAAGCCGCCATGTGTGCCCTTGCGCTTCAGCACCCACTGGTCGATCTCGCTCTTGCCGAGAACGTCACCCGGCTGGACGGCGTGCAGGGCGGCAACCAGGTCGAGTTCCTGGATGTCGGGGTGGTTCTGCAGGTAGGTGATGGCCGGCTGGGCGCAGTAGGTCGTCTTGATGCTGTACTGCGGATCGCAGGTGCCGGGCACGGCCAGGTAGCGTGTATCGCCGGCCATGACCGCCTGTTCGGTGCGATGCCAGGTGTCCTGGCCGCCCGGCGGAATGGGCGCGCCCTCGGGCTGATAAGGGCCGTGCGGGTTGTTCGGGCCGCCGTCGCAGACGACCAGCTGGCTTTCCTGCGCCACATCGGGGCCGTTGACGCCGATATCGTAGGCTACGTCTTCACCGTTCAGGGCGTAGCAGTTGCGCGGCACCAGGACATTGGAGGTCGGCAGGGTCAGGGCGCGGGCGTGGTAGCCGTCGGGGCCTTTGGCGACATCATAAAGCATGAAATCGCGGCCGTAGACGCCTTCAACGCGGTCCCCGGTCTGGGCTGGACGGGCCAGGGTCAGCACGCGACCATGGTCGCCAAGCGCCGTCAGCACCTTGCCGAAGCAGTAGCCGCCGACCAGCTGGTCCTTCTGCGCACAGTCGCCGCCCGCGGTCACGGTCAGGAGCTGCGAGCCCAGGACCTCATGCACCGTGCCGAAGACGGCGGGGTGGATCAGTTGCGGCGGCGGGGCGGCGAACGCCACCGCCGGTGATACCGCCAGCGTGGCGACCGAAAGCCAAAGCCCGAGTTTCGTCATGATGTTCGCCCCGAATAGGATTGCCCGATTAAACCCCAGGCGGCCCGATCATTTCAAGCTGCCTATTCAGGCATAGTGGCGCGAGCCGCGTGAACGGCGGCTGAACGTCAGGTGGACGCCGCCGTCAGCACGATGCTCACCTTGTCGAGGCGATAGCTGCATTCGCCGTTGCCGTGGCTGAAACGGCCGGAAATGCGGACGGTGTGGCCGACGTGCAGGCCGGTAATCGCCTTGTAGAGCGGATCCGTCGTCTGCACGACCTCCTCCAGGCCGACGTGTTCGCCGGCAGCGAAGGTGATGTCGATGGACTGGTTGACGGTGGAGGTCTCGACATCGTCAACGGTGACGATCCAGTTGTCGAAGCCCTGCGTCTGCTGGAAACCGACGCAGAACTTGGGATCGCCGCCCGCCATCTCCTTGACCAGAACCAACTGGTCGGGCGGCGGATTGGGCGCGGCCTGGGTGACGGGCACGGTCGGCTGGGGCGCGGGCTCCGGCGCCTTGTGGCAGGCGGCGAGCAGCAGGCCGGCGGCGATGAGCGGCAGAGGCTTGATCATCCGCGACAGATAGCCGATTTGGCGGCGCGTGGCCAGCGATGTCAGGCGTTGAGCGCCTGGCGGATGACCGTGGCGTCGTCGAACGGCAGGACCTTGTCGCCGACGATCTGGCCCTGTTCGTGGCCCTTGCCGGCGACGACCAGCACGTCGCCGGTCTTCAGCGAGGCGACGGCCTCGAAGATCGCCTTCTTGCGGTCGCCGATCTCGGTTGTACCCTTGCCCATGCCGGCCAGGACTTCGGCGCGGATGGCGGCGGGGTCCTCGGAGCGCGGGTTGTCGTCGGTGACGATGGCGCGGTCGGCCAGCTTTTCAGCGATGGCGCCCATCAGGGGGCGCTTGCCGCGATCCCGGTCGCCGCCGCAGCCGAAGACGCAGACCAGTTGCCCTTGCGTATGCGGGCGCAGCGCCTTGAGCACGGTTTCGAGGCCGTCCGGGGTGTGGGCGTAGTCGACATAGACCTCGGCGGCGTTGCGACGGGCGCCGACGCGCTCCAGCCGGCCCCGCGCGCCCTTGAGCTGCGACAGGGCGGCGATAACGCGGTCGGGCGCCTCGCCGGCGGCGATGACCAAGCCGGCGGCGACGAGCGCGTTCGAGGCCTGAAACAGGCCGGCCAGGGGCAGCTTGACCTCGTACTTCGCACCCTGGTGTTCGAGATAGAGGATCTGGCCGTCGACGGTCAGGTCGCGGCCGGTCAGGGCCAGGCTGCGGCCCCGCTCGCCGACGCTCATGACGTTGAGGCCGGACAAGATGCTCATGGCGGCGAACTGGTTGTAGGCGTCGCTGTCGGCATTGAGGACCGCCGTACGGCCGCGCGGCAGGAGGCTGTCGAACAGGCGCAGCTTGGCGGCTTTGTAGGCCTCCATGGTGGCGTGGTAGTCGAGATGGTCCTGGGTCAGGTTGGT
>OUNJ010002364.1_pt1 | contig 29918 bp, 20 predicted proteins | sample 1755361 | NCBI WGS metagenome assembly OUNJ01 (sample SAMEA3914825, study PRJEB12502) | metagenome | biome: forest; material: soil | place: USA | collected 2012-03-12 | depth 0.1 m
ATCGCCCGGATGCCAGACGATCTCCCAGCCTCGGTAGTCGCAGAGGGTGATGAACTCAGCCATGATCGGCTCCTCCCAGGACGAAGATGGCGGGCTTAAAGTTGAACGGCTTCAAGTCCGCGACCTCAAACAGGTGCGGAAACTGGCGGTTGACGAAGTACACTAGCGGGTCACCCGCCGCGACCAGTGCAGCCGTGAGCGCCAGCATGACGTTCCCGGCCAGGACGGCGATGCCGAGGCCCATGCGTTCAAAGACGGCGACCAGTCCCTTGATGAAGAGGAAGTTGATGGGCGCGCCGATGGCGAGCGCGCCAATACCCATGAAGAAGAATGTCACCACGCCACCGACGCCGGACGTGCGTGCGCCGCCGACGAAGACCATGAGGATGGTGAGAACGAGTGACGAGGCGACGCCCCGGCCGAGTGCCAACTTAGCGGTCGGCCCCCAATTCACGCGATGGAGGTCAGCGAGCGAAAAATCTCCCATAATCGCTACGCCCGTGCCGTGTGCTGCATGATCGAGACGGCCTCGACCAGCATGCGGCTGCGCTCTTCGGTTACGCCCAACCAGCCGACCAAGCGTTCGATGAAGGTGCGCTCTGCCGACCCAAGATGCTCGTCGCTGAACACGAGGCGCACCGCGAAGATGAAGGCCGTTTCGCGAAGTGCCGGCGACAGCGTTTCGCGCGCCTTGGTGCACATGGCTTCGGCGCCCACGTCCTTTACCAGTCGGTACGCGCGATTGATAATCTCCGTGTCCTGGTCGCCCGTGTTATGGGCGTAGATCGGACTCCACACGCAGATTGATCGGATTTGCCGGATTTCCTCGTCGGCAATGTCGCCATCGGCCAACATGGCGGCAATCATCGGCACCATCACGGCGGTGCTCACATCGAGCGACGTATCCGCGCCCTGTCCAAATAATCCTGAAAATAGCCCCACTGCGATCTCCCCTGAAAAGAGCCGCACGCGGTACAAACACGCGTACCGTCTGCCGCGCTTAAATACCATAAAACCTAGTACTAGATTATCGGGTATCTCAAAACGCGCTTTATTGTCAAGGACTGGTTCATGGTGCCAGTTCATGCCGAAATCTGTCTTTACGAGCGCCTATGCCTCGTTTCTCAAGGTGCTCATTGCCGCGCGTAAGCGTGCGGGCCTCAGCCAAGAGGAGGTGGCCAAACGAATCGGGCGTAAGCAGACCTTTATTTCAGTGATCGAGCGCGGTGACCGCCGCCTGGATTTGATAGAATTCTGCGTCTTGGCCCGCGCGATGCACTTGGAGCCAACAGCGCTATTGGCAGAAATTGTCGCCGAATTGCCTGACCAGATTGATATTTGAAAATCAATTTATGCTGGCCAATGCGGGTGAGACTCGCTAAGAGGGAATAATCCGCGATCTGATGATTCTGCGGTTCTCGTGAAGTTGCGTTGCGTCCCAATTCATCACCTATTTGGGGGCACCCACATGAAACTTGTTCTGCGCCGCGATCAGCGCGCGGCGATGCTTGGCGGTAAGCCGGTTTTCACTCTTGCCGTCCGCGCCCAGCTTTCCGAAGATGAGAAAGCGAACATCAAAAAATACAAGCTTGCCGAGACGGAACTCTACACCAGCCATACGATAACGGACAAAGGCAGCGGTCTGCTTGGCGTTGCGTCGCGCTTGGCTTGGAAAGCCGTCATGATCACCGTCCTGGTCAAAGACCTTGAAAGCGGCAAAATGATCGAGGTGAAAGATGTCGTGGAACTCCTCACTATCGAAGAACAGATTCGCGAGGCCGCGAAGACCTTCAAGGCCATACTTGACGCCGCTGCACATTTCGGTGGGGAAGAGGTGGTCGAGATTTGATCGACATCAGCCTCGGCAACCTGAAAAACTGGCTGTCGGGAAGCGTGGTGGATCGGGAACGGCAGGAGTTGCGCGCCTCGTGGGCGGAGACTGAACGGCTGTGGCAGGCTTCGCCGTTTGCCAAGACAAAACTCACCCGCCTCGTTGTCGATATTGTCCAGGCCGCCGCGGATGCCGCTGGACGCGAGCCCGCGCTCCCCGTATTCATTTCTGCCTGCATGGTGGTCGACACGTTGCTGCGCGCCGAGGACGTGATTGCCCTTGAAGCCGAGTGGCCGGTTATCGAGAATGACCCGTCCGTGGCGGCGGCTGTACGAACCATGCTCGCGCGGCGCAAACGGTGGAGCGCCAGCTTTGACCACATGTTCGGCATCTTCGCCGGACGGTGCCGCACCGTGCTCACCGACATATTCAAGAACCTACCGGAAGCGTGCTTTGGTACCTGGCAGAGTGATGACGACTTTTTCAGCGTGCCACTTTTCGATATGGTTGAGACGCCGGCGTTCTTCGTGCAATCGCTCGTGCTCCTCCCGTATGACGACGACGCGCTCAGGTTCGAGGTGTTCTGGCGCCTCCGTGATCAACTTGCAACCAATCTCCTCATCGCCTCAGGTTTCAGCCCCACCGACAACATCCACGAGCGGCGGGACCGGCTTAAGATGCCGGTGCTTCAGCCAAAACTTCCGGCAAACGAACTGACGCGGCTCTATCTATCTGGCACGCCCTTCTATGATTTCGCCCAAGTGCTGGTGCCCTTCCATATCCCGGACGAAGCCCGCTTTGAGCACTGTCATATCGTCGGCGGCACCGGGCACGGCAAGACCCAACTCATGCAGCGCATGATCCACTACGACCTTGTCGCAGCGCAGAAGGAACACCGGTCGGTTGTCGTGATCGACAGCCAGGGCGACCTTATCAACAAGCTGATGCGTCTCGACCTGTTTGACCCGGACACGCCGGAGAGCCTCGCAGACAAGCTCATCATCGTCGATCCGGCCGATGTGGAGTTTCCGTTTTCGCTCAACCTCTTCGACAGCCACCTTGACCGCGTCGCTTTCTACGCGCCCGCTGACCGTGAGCGGGTGCTTAACGGCGTCATTGAACTCTACGAGGTGTTCTTTGGTTCGATGCTGGGGGCGGAACTCACCCAGAAGCAGGGCGTGATCTTCCGCTACCTCGCCCGCCTCATGCTCACGATCCCGAGTGCCAACATCCACACCCTCATGCAGCTTATGGAGGACGGCAAGGCGTTTAAGCCGTACATGGACAAGCTCGACGGCTCTGCCCGGCACTTTTTCCAGAGCGAGTTTTTCCACCCGTCATTCGCCGCCACCAAGAAGCAAATTCTGAAACGCCTGTGGGGCGTCCTGTCCACCCCCGCCTTCGAGCGCATGTTCGCGCAGAATGAAAACAAGCTGGACCTGTTCGAGGCGCTGAACGCTGGCAAGATTATTCTCATATCGACAGCCAAAGACTTGTTGAAGAGCGACGGGAGCGCGCTCTTTGGCCGCTTCTTCATCGCCCTGCTGGCCCAGGCCACACTTGAGCGCTCGACACTGAAGCCGGATGCGCGCATGCCAACCTACGTATATGTTGACGAAGCCCAGGAGTACTTTGACGATTCCATTGAAACCATCCTCTCCCAGGCCCGTAAGTACCGCGTGGGCCTCACGCTCGCACACCAGACGCTCGACCAACTTTCACCACGGCTCCGGGCCGCGATCCTCGCCAACACCAGTTTCAAATGTGCGGGCGGCGTGTCCTCGCGCGATGCCCGCGTGCTCGCGGACGAATTGCGCACCGACACCGACTTCATCGAAGGCATGAAGCGCCACACAGATCGGAGCGAATTTGCCGTGTGGCTAAAGCACCAGACGCCCCGCGCCATACGTCTGTCCGTGCCGCTTGGGTTTCTTGAACGCCAGGCCGTGCAAAGCGAGGAGGGCTTTGCGGAAGTCATGCAGGCGAATCGCGCGCGCTATTGCTGTCCGCTCGCTAACTTGCCGCGTTTCGATTCGTCGCCAGAGCAATCACCAGATACCGACACTGGCGACCACGCACCCAGCCCGTCACCAGAATACGCTCCGGCATCCACGTCGCTGAGCACCCCCTATCAAAAACCCACGCGCCCCACCATCGACCGCGAACTCGGCAAGGGCGGACCGCAGCACCGCTACGTGCAGCATGTCGTAAAAGGGTTGGCCGAGGAGCGCGGATTCAGAGCGGTTATCGAAGCGCCGGTTCCGGGCGGTCAGGTAGATATCGCCCTCTATCACGGCGACCTCTCCATTGCCTGTGAGGTGTCGGTCACCTCAACGGCAGAATATGAGGCACGCAATCTCGCCAAGTGCCTCGCGGGCGGGTTCAGCCAGGTCTTTGCTATCGGTAATGACGCAAAGCGTATCCGCGCCATCGAAGCCACAGCGAAGCGAACCCTATCTGAAGGCGAGCTTGCCAAGGTGGTATTCTTGACGCTCGAGGACGTTGCGGCCGCACTGGACACGCTCGCGATGCCACCCGCCGATTCACAGGTTGTACGCGGATACCGCGTCAAAGTCGCGCGCTCGGTCGTCAGCGCTATGGAGGCGCACGACCGGCGCGCGTCTATTGCCCGCGTTATCGCGCGGTCCCTGCGAAACCTGCCGACGAAGTAAGTTTTTTACACTATGCGCTCAGCGCATAGTTCGACGCCTACCCCCATGCCGGGAGTCGCCCATACTGAGGGCATGATGCACGCCGACCATAGCGATCCGTCCTACTTCGCCGAAACCAATTTCCACCGAAAGCAGGTGCGATTCGGCATACGACAAACCGACCGCCTCCACCACCTGTACGCTATCGGGAAGAGCGGCGTGGGTAAGTCAACGCTGTTGGAAGTGCTCATCCGCCAGGACATTGCCGCCGAGCGCGGCTGCGCCCTCATTGATCCTCACGGAGACCTTGCCCAGCGCGTGTACGCATACGCCGAAGGTGTTGCTCCCGGACGCGCCATCTATCTCGACGCCGCCGACATGGCGCAGCCCTACGGGTACAATCCGCTACGCCGGGTGCGCTATGACAAAATTCCTCTGGCCGTGTCTGGCTTCATCGAGACGCTACGAAAGCTGTGGCCTGACGCCTGGGGCGTACGCATGGAGCATGTACTCCGTAACAGCCTATACGTCTTGCTTGAGCAGCCGGCAGCGACCCTTCTGGACATCCTCAGACTCTATACTGACGACGCCTTCCGAACCTCTGTGACGAGGGACTTGCGCAACGACGTAGTGCGGCGGTTCTGGCAGCATGAATTTGAAAATTATCCCGACCGTCTGAAGGCGGAAGCGGTTGCCCCGATTCAAAATAAGCTCGGCGCGCTGCTGACCGATCCCCGCCTCCACCGCATACTCGTAACGCCCCAGACCGACATTCGCTTTCGCCAGATAATGGACACCGGCGGCATACTGATACTGAACGTGGCCAAGGGCAGGCTGGGCGAGGACGCGGCGAATGTGCTGGGGAGCCTTGCCGTTTCAACCATCGGCTTGGCCGCGCTCAGCCGGGCAGAAGACGCCCCCGCATCGCGCCGCCCCTTTTTCCTGTTTATCGACGAGTTTCAGTCCTTCACCACGCTGTCAACCATCACCATGATACCGGAGCTGCGAAAGTATGGCGTGGGCCTTATCCTCGCGCACCAGCATCTTCATCAGCTTGAACCGGAGGTGCGCCATGCCGTCCTGGGCAACGTCGGCTCATTCGTATTGTTTCGCGTTGGGGCGGAGGATGCAAAGATACTGTCGGCGGAGTTTCAGCCGCGATTCGCGCCAGCGGACATGATCGAACTGCCGAACCGCAGCATGTACGTGAAAATGATGATCAACGGCACACCAAGTGTGCCCTTCAGCGCAACAGGTATTGTCTGCAAGTAGGCATGCGCAGCGCTGAGTGTTGTCGGCACCCGTGAATCGTGTTGGCTACTTCGCGCCCCAAAGCCGACGTTTGCGTGCCGCTGCCCTGAGCTTATTGCTTGTGAGTGGGCCTGCAACAACAGACGCCGCATTTCAGCCCCATGCTGAGGCTGGAGTAGTTCTACCCCTTTTAGGCATCGTTGCTGGACTCGAGTGAAATCATTTCCGTTACTACCCTTAGCAAGGTGGTGGAGGTGGTAAAGGCGCGTGGGTGACGGGCGTAAGGGGCTTGGCCTGTTTGGCGTCGAAGACGAGTTTGATCACCGTGCCCACAAGGCCCATGATATCGACGCTGAGAACGCCCATGGCCCATTTGTCGGCATTCGGACCGAACCAGCTGTGCGCCAGGATGACAAAGGTGCAGAGCGCAAACACCGCGACGAGCACGAAGAGGGCAACATAGCCGATCCACAGGCGCAGCAGCGACCACGCGCCGGCCTGGCGCATGTTGAACTCGAAGGTCTCGCGTTCCTGTCTGAGCTGCTCAACCTCGGCCTGCCGCATCAATCGTCCTCCCAGGCTTCGGCCTCTGCGCGGGTGTGATTGATATTTGCCTCGGCGTGGCGTCGGATGCTGTCGTAGAGCTCGAAGGCCGGCGACATCTTCGACAGACGGTTCAGGATCGCGGTCGCGCGATCGCGGTCGGCAAGGTCGCGCGGCATCGGTTCGCCGGGTGTACCCTCGCGCATACCGGACATGGTCGCGCCGCTGAGATACGACACCGCCCGTTCCCAGACCTTGGTGCCGGCGTCGCGGCAGCGCTCAAGGAAGCGGAAGACGAAGCTGCTTTGCTCGAAGACGAAATCCGGTTCCGCTTGGCGCAGCAACATCGCCATCAGACTAAGCTCTTCCGGGGTCGCCGTGTCGAGCCAGGCCGAAAAGAACTCGGCGACCGCGGCCGTGTCATGTCCGAGCGCTGCCTCGAAAAAGTCCGCGGCCGCATATTCGAACTTGCGGTCACCGGCGTGGACCGACAACCAGCACCAAAGGGTTCGGGCGATCTCGGGATAATCGGGGCTTTCAAGGAACTTCAGGTTTTCCTGGCGATAAGGGCCATGGTTGGCCACGCGCATGCGCAGGTCGTCGTCCGCCGCCGAGCGTTCGACGCGACGCATGAAGAAGGCAAGGGTCTCGAACGGGTAATAGAGCGAGAACGCCGACAGCAGTTTGTCGATCCAATGGCCATCGAGTTCCTTGACCTCGTCGAGCTTGTTCAGAAAGCGCACGATCTGGTCGGCGGGCAAGGACTGAAGGTCGTTGTCGCGGCCCGTGCCGATCAGGGCCAGGGCGGCATCGTCGGCCGACTGGCTGCGATCCGAGAAGTTTGCCTCGATGAGTAAGGCCAGTCTCTGCGCGGCCGGCATGTCCCGCCAGTAGGCAACGGCGTGGATGGCGGCGCCGGCCACGTCAGGGTCGGCATGACCGAGCAGTTGCTGCAGCGTGGCAATGTCCTCGGTCGTTGGCGTCCCCTCGCGGTGCGTGTATGCCCGCGCCACGGCAAAGGCCAGGCTCTTGATGTCGGCGTCGAGGAAGCGTGCCGCCCAATAGCGACACCGGTCGGCGTCGATATAGAGCAGGAGACCGAGCGCCGTGCTGACATGTTGCGCGATCCGGCGGTCAGGTTCTGTGAGCGCGATGCCGCACAGGGCTTCCGAGAAGGCCTTATCGTCGCGGCACATCTGATGGATGATGAAATGGGTCTGCGCGTCCGCGCCGGCTTCGGCGAGGTCATCGAGCGCCTCTTCGACGGCCTCAAGCCGTTCCATGGCCGACGGGTAGGCAGCAACGATCTTCGCACCGCGCTCGCGGATGAAACGGTTGACCCGCTCCTCGTAGGTATCGACATTGTCATCGAGGAAGCGGTCCCAGACCTTACCGAAGGCCAGTTCGCGGATAACGTAGTCGATGGTGTCGGGGACCGCCTTCAGCACGGCGCGCGCGGCCTTTCCCATGTCGGGCCGGTGCTTCTTCGAATACCAGGCGACCTTTTGCACAACCTGCGCGGCCGCCACGGGATGAATGCCGGCGCCCATGACGGCGCGGACGCGGTCAAGCGTCGTCACGAACTCGGCGTAATAGGCCTCGATCTGGTCCCTGTCGGCGGATTGGCCCATCATACCGATGGGCGCTTGCGTGGCGACCCCGATGAACGAGGCTGCCTCGAAGGCGATCCGAACGGTCGGCTGTGCCAGCAGCTCAAGCACCTTGTCGATGATCCGCGCCCGGTAGGGTTTAACGACCGTGTAGTCGACGAGGAAGGGGCTGACCGAAAAGCTCAAGCGGTTCGAGCTATGATGCAGGCCTTCCAGGCTCATCAGGGGGCGGAGCAGGTCAAGCGGTGTCGCTTTCGAGGTCCAGGCTTGGAGATCGTCACAGAGCGTCAGGCCGAAGTCCAGAACGCCCTGGCTGAAGAACATCGGCTTGCGAATGTCGTAGCTGGCCAGGTCGGTGATAACACGGATGGCATGGGAGGTATTTGAGTTTGTCTGTGAAGGGTCGTCTCGGCCCAGCATCCAAAGCAGTTCAAGGACCTCGTTGAAGGCGACCCGTGAATAGGCGATGTTGCGCAGGATGTCGGGTAGGCAACGGAAGGTCTGCCCGCGCAGGACCTGCCGGCGGATGAACTGCAGGGCCTGGGTCGGCTGGTAGACCGCGACCGACTTGATGGCGTCGAGGCGAGCATCCCACTCATTGTCGATCACATCGAACGACCGCCAGATTTCGGCGAGCAGGTCGCTGCCTTCCGTCTTGCCGTCACTACGCCGCCAATCCATGCGACCGAGATTGACGAGCAGGTTCGTCACCAGCTTGTCCGGCACGACCGTGATGGCCTTTTGGGCGAAAGGCGAGAGGCGGCCGGATGCGGTGATGCAGGCTTCGTCAAGGACGTAGTCGCCGAGGACATCGGGCATGAGCCGGTAGTTGGGGCCACGCTTGAAGATCACGCCACCTTCCAGGAACCGCCGCAGAACAACCGCCGAATCTTCGCCTTTGACGCCGCCAAGGTCGTACAGCATCTGGAGCAACTGCGGATCGTCGATATGAAAGGGCTGGACGAGCGCCAGCACTTCCAGGACGTCACGATGCAGCCGATCAGCGCCGGCCACACCAAGGTCGCCAACAATCACCTTGTCGAAACGCGACAAAATGACGTTCCGGAACACCGCCTGGTCCTTGATGCTCTCAAAAGCTAGACGTTCCGACGCGAGAACGCGCGCCGCCATGGTGATGACGAGCGGTGACTGGCCGGCAAAGTCGACGAGCTGGTGCGCGGTCTCGGGGTTCGAAAAGGTCTTTGGCAAGACCTGACAGGCCAGGCGCTCAAGGTCGTCGCGGGCCAGTGGCGCGAGCGCCAGGTGCTGGACCTCGACGAGCCCGAAGGCCGCCGCTTGATTTTTAAGGCGCGCAATCGCGTAAGGGCGCGTCGCCAGGATGATCTTGGTCAGATTGGCGGGGTTGGTGGCAAATTGCAGCAATTCGCCAATCTTGTCACGGTCGTGGGCGTCGTCAATCACCAGGAGCTTGGCGCCGGCGCCGAGTGCCTGGAGGGATTTGCGGTCGGCGTCGCTGGCCGGTGACAGGAAGCGCACGGTAAATCCGGGCGCGGCCTGCGCCAGCTCGGTGCACGCATCCCGCAGCAGTTTGGACTTGCCCATCCCGCCGGGCGCCGACAGGAGCAAGACCGTTTCAGCAGACCGGGCAAAGTCGACGAGCGCCTGGACTTCCTGGATCCGGGCAATCAGGCCCCAGGCGTGAGAAAAGGGCTTGTCGCGGCCTTCGAAGGGCCGGAAGAACTCCTCGACGCTAAGCCAGGGGCCGGCTTCATCGAGGCCGGCCAAGGCGCGACGTTGGCCCTTGAAGTAGATGTCGATCAGCCGGCCCTTCTGGTCATCGGAGAGTTCGGTGCGGAAGAGCCGGGACAAATCGTCCTTGTCCCAGATTTCCCAGCCTGGAAACCTCTTGATGGCGTCCGCCGCTTGCGGGCTAACGACCCGGCTGAGGATCAGAGTATAGGTGTCGCATTTGCGGGACACCGACTCGACCACGTTGCGGACCTCGGCCGGGCCGAACTGGATGGCGCGCTTGCACTGGAAGCCTGCGACCTTGCCGTCGGCCGTGGTCGCTTCGATGTCCAATCCGCCCTGGTCGTGCCCTTGGCTGCCGAGACGGCGCACCGTGACCTCGCTGTCACTGATCATCTGGATCAGGTCGGCGCAGAAGATTTCGAACGTCTCCGGATCGAGACGATCGACCGGAAGGGGTTCGACACGGGCGGCTGTGTAGGCTGTGGCCGTGTAACCGGCCAAGCTCATAAGATCGTTGGCATTGAGCGACAGCAGCGCTGCGATGTCGACGATCTGCGCTTGCTTCGGGCGGTGTGTGCCCGCTTCCCATCGGCTGACCGATTGTTGGGATACGCCGAGTCGCAGGGCCAAGTCGGCCTGTTTCTCGAAGCCAGCGGCAAGCCGGCCGGAGGCAATGGCTTGCCCTAGGGCGATATGACGGGATTGTGCGGAATCGATCATATCGCACAACCTAAATGAGTACGGCCGCGCTGTCAACCCCGCACACACGGCCTGTGTGCGACTGTTGATGCTTTCAACTCGTGGACAAGTCGCAGGTAAACCGTTCTATGAGCACCCATGACTTGCGTTGTGGGGTCCATTCACCATTTTCCCACCTGCTGAACGTTTCCTCGTCCACCTCCAGCGCCTTAGCCGCCAGCCGTATTGTCCACCCTCGGCGCATCCGCATTGCCTTCAACTGCTCCGCCAACGTCGTCGGCACCGGCCACGGCTCGTACCCCAAGAAGGAAATAATCGCAGGATACCATTGCGCTTCCGGACATGCTTTGCCCCCTTCCCATGTGAGGAGTGTCCACGGACTAACTCCTAGCGCGGTAGCGGCCTGTGTTTGCGTAAGACCAAGCTCATCCCTGCGGATGCGGAGCATACCTGCAAGGCGGTCGCCATTTTCCCGCACAGGCTTAGGTTTGCACGCGCGTAATACGACGCGCACACCCGACTCGCAAAAAGGCAACGCGGCCATGCAAGTGCGGGCACGGCGGGTTCGGCAAGGGCGCCTGCGGCAAGGCACCGCGCTGCCTGCGCGACTATCAGGGCCGGGTGTCGGGCCCGTTGATGGACCGCATCGATCTTCAGGTCGATGTGCCGCCGGTCACCGCCGCCGACCTGGCCCTGCCGGCGCCAGCGGAGGGCTCGAAAGACATTGCTGTTCGCGTCGCCGCAGCGCGCGACATCCAGGTCGAGCGGGCGGAGCGGCTGGGACTGGCCTCTGGCAACGGCCTCAACGCCACGGCATATGGCGAGGGACTGGAACGCATCTGCGCGCTCGATCCGGCCGCCAGGGCGCTGCTGACCCAGGCGGCGCAACAGTCGAACTTGAGCGCGCGCGGCTGGACGCGGACCCTGCGCCTGGCGCGCACCATCGCCGACCTGGAACAGTCCGGCCCGACCTTGCGCCGCCATGTCGCCGAGGCCCTGGCTTATCGCCGCACCGGCCCGATGGATGAAAGCGCCGCGTCTCAACCCCATTTTAATCAAGTCTTTGAGCGGCCTTAACTTTTGTCGGCTAGACTGGTCGGTATCGCAGGACCAGACCGGGCAAGACTTTCCCAAATGACCGAAACCGCCGCCACGCCGCAAAGCCGTGAAGACCGCCTCAAGGCGCGCGAGGATTTTTTCCGGCTGATGAGCCACGAAATCCGCACGCCCCTCAACGGGGTGGTCGGCATGCTGGACCTGCTGGCGAAAACCAGCCTGACGCCGGATCAGGAATCCTATCTTTCCACCGCGCGGCAATCGAGCGAGCACCTGCTGACCCTAGTCAACGACCTGCTCGACTACGCCCGCATCGACGCCGGGCGCATCGAGCTGGAAACCAGCGAGGTCGCGCTTGAGCCCCTGCTGCAAAGCGTCGCCGAGCTTCTGTCGCCGCGCGCCCATGCCGGCGGCATCGAGGTCGCCTGGTCGCTCGACCCGCGTCTCGACCACATCGAGGCCGACGAGGGCCGCCTGCGCCAGATCCTGTTCAACCTCGCCGGCAACGCCATCAAGTTCACGACCAGCGGCGGCGTGCTGATCCACGTCGGCCTGACCCCAAATGATTCGGAGAACCCCGGCCTCGTCCGCTTTTCAGTCCGCGACACCGGTCCGGGTATCCCGCCGGAAGCCCGCCAGCGCATTTTCGAGGAATACGGCCAGGTCCACCCGACCCACGCCACGCGCTATGGCGGGGCGGGGCTTGGCCTTGTCGTCGTCAAGAAGCTGGTCGAGGTGATGAACGGCGACCTGACGCTGGACTCGGAAATGGGCAAGGGATCGACCTTCACCGTTGAATTCCGCGCGCCCTATGGCCTGCGCAACGCCAAACCCGCCGGCGTCGTGCCGCACTCCGTATCGCTGATCAGCGCCAATCCGATCCTGGCCGAGGCCGCGCGCGGCCACCTGGCCGCCCGCAACTGCACCTTGCGCGCATTCGAGCGCCTCGACGCCTGCCATGATCGACAGGGCGTCGTACTGGCCGATCGCGCCACGGTCGCCGCACCCGTTCCGGCGCCGTCGCCGAAGAGTTTCATCCTGCTGGCACCGGAACAGCGTGACGAGATCGATGCCTGGCGCGAACAGGGCTGGGCCGGCTATTTTATCAAACCGCTGCGCCGCGCCTCGCTGTTCGAACGCCTGGAAGGCCTGAAGGGCCGCGACATGGCCCGGACGCAGAGCGAGGACGAGCGCATCGTCACGGCGGCGGCACCGGACAAAGCCGTGCTTCTGGTCGAGGACAATCCCGTCAATGCCCTCTTGGCGCAGATCCTCTTGCAGCGCGAGGGGTGCCGCGTCGAGCGCGCCTCGTCGGGCGAGGAAGCCGTCGATATCCTGGGAAAACGCGCCTTCGATCTGATTTTCATGGATCTTGGCCTGCCGGGCCTCGATGGCCTCGGCACGACGCGTGAAGTCCGCCGTCTGGGGGTGACGACGCCGGTCATCGCCTTGACCGCCAACGCTTATGAGGAAGACCGCCGCGCCTGCCTGGCCGCCGGCATGAACGACTTCCTGACCAAGCCGATCGAACTGGTGGCGCTGAAGGCGCGCCTGCAAACCTGGACCGGTCCGGACCGGCCGCACGCCAAATCGGCCTAGACGAACGGCCCGAAGCCGCTTAGCGTCGCCTCGAACAAGGGAGACGCTCCATGGCGGACGAAGCCGGCACGGCCAAGATTTCGACGCTTGACGCCATCGCCGCCTATGCACGGCCGAAGCCCGTTCTCCTTCTGGCGCTCGGCTTCACCACCGGCATTCCGTTCCTGCTCATCGGCGAAACCCTGACCGCCTGGCTGCGTGTCGACGGCCTGTCCCTGTCCGTCATCGGCTTCTTCATCCTGGTCAGCTTTTCCTACACGCTGAAATTCATGTGGGCGCCACTGGTCGACCGGCTCGATATTCCGTTCCTGACAGCGAAGCTGGGCCACCGCCGCAGCTGGATGGCGGTCCTGCAGGTCCTGATCGTCGTCTGCCTTCTGTGTGTCGCCGCCACCGACCCCAGGACCAGCCTGGCCTGGCTGGCCTTCTTCGCCACCCTGGCCGGTTTCCTGGGCGCCACCCACGACATCATCCTCGACGCCTATCGCATCGAGGCGGCCGATGGCCAGAAGGAGCTTGTGGTGATGACGGCGGCCTATCAATGGGGCTACCGCATCGCCTTCATCGTCACCGGCATCGTGCCCCTGATGCTGTCGACCCGCATCGGCTGGCCGCTCGCCTACGGGCTGACTGCCGCCATGATGGCCATCGGCTGGCTGGCCCTGGTGTTCGCACCTCGCGGTCCCGTCCATACGCCGCGGCCGATCCATTATGACGGCCTGGCCGTCAGGCCGCTAAGCGAAGGCGTGGAATGGCTGGCCCGCGCCCTTTTGATCGTCATCGCCGCCGTCGTCATGGGCTCGGGCCTGACCGGCAATGCCGACATGATCAATGGCATCCTCGGTCATTTCGGCCTGAACGCCGCAGCGCAGACCGCTTTCAAGGCCGCATGGACGTCCAAGACCACCGGCGCCTTCCTCCAGGTTCCGGCAGTCCTGGCGGGGCTTGGCCTGATGCTGGCCGCCTGCCTGCCCCTGCCATGGCGGACACGGCCGGGCGCCTATTTCCAGGGCGCCTTCATCGCGCCGCTGGAGGATTTCTTCCGGCGCTACGCCCGCTGGGCCGCCTTCATCTTCATCGTCATCTGCGTTTACCGGGTCAGCGAGTTCACCCTCTACATCGCCAACGCCTATTACATCGATCTCGGTTTCTCGCTCGACGCCGTCGCCGAGATGCGCAAGGTCTTCGGCGCCATCATGACCATGATCGGCTTCGTCGCCGCCGGCTGGCTGATGGTGCGCATCGGCATCCGCCAGGCCCTGGTCGTCGGCGTGGTGATCGGGCCGCTGAGCCATATCGGCTTCATGATCCTGGCCTGCACTGGGCATAATTTCAACAGCCTGGGCCTGGCCCTGGCGCTCGACAACATCGCCGCCGCCATCCAGGGCACGGTACTGATCGCCTACATGTCGACCCTGGTGTCGCCGCAATATACGGCCCCGCAGTACGCTCTGTTTTCCGGCATCTACGGCATCCTCGGCAAGCTGATCGGCTCGCAGTCCGGCCGCATCGTCGAGGCGACAGCCAAAAGCGCCGACGCTGGCGGTTTCGGCACTACGTTCAAGGGCCTGATGGGTCACCTGACGCCCGATGCCTATGTCGCGGCGGCCGCCAAACTGGGGGTCAGCGTCCAGGCGATGGGCGCCGGTTATTTCGCCTTCTTCGCCTACACCATTATCGTCGGCGTCGTGGCCATCGCCATGGTGCTGTGGCTGGTGGCGCGCCGGCCCGACCCGTCGGCGCCCTTGGTCTCAGACCCGGTTGATGGTTGAGCGGACATCATAGGCGGCGAAAGTCGCCATGGTCAGGATCTTCGACACCGAATCCGACAGCTGGCAGATCTGCACTGGCTTTGAGAGGCCGAGCAGCAGCGGCCCCACCACCGTCGCGCCGCCCAGGGCCTCGACCAGCTTGGTCGAGATCGAGGCCGACTGGATCGCCGGCATGATCAGCACATTGGCCGGCTGGGTCAGGCGCTGGAAAGGATAGTTGGCCCACATGGCCGGATCGAGCGCCACGTCGGGCGGCATCTCGCCTTCGAACTCGAAATCGACATTGCGCCGCTCCATCAGCGACACCGCCTGCTTGACGCGTTCGGAACGTTCGCCCGAGGGGTTGCCGAAGGTCGAATAGCTCATGAAGGCGACGCGCGGGGTGTGGCCCATGGCGCGAACGGCCATGGCCGCCTCGATGGCGATATCGCCGAGTTCTTCGGGTGACGGCGTCTCGGCGACGGTGGTATCGGCGATGAAGACGGTGCGTCCCTTGGCCAAGACGATGGACAGGCCCATGATGCGCCCGCCCGGCGCCGGATCGATGACGCGCAGCACTTCGTCCAGCGACTTGTCGAACGAGCGCGTCACACCGGTGACCATGCCGTCGGCATGGCCCGACACCACCATGGCGGCGGCAAACGAGTTGCGGTCGAGGTTGATCAGCCGGTCGACGTCGCGCCGCAGGTAGCCATGGCGCTGCAGCCGCGAATAGAGCAGTTGCACATAGCCGGCGTTGCGGTGCGATTTGCGCGAATTGATGATCTCGATGTTGTCTTCGGCCGGATCGATGCCGGCGGCGCGCATATTGGCCTCGACCAGGTCCTCACGCCCGCACAGGATCGGTATGCCGAGCCCTTGCAGCTTGAAGGCGTGGGCGGCGCGGATGACGCTAATGTCCTCGCCCTCGGCGAAAACGATGCGCTTCTGTGGCCGCGAACGGACCGACGAGGTGATGGTCTGAAGGAAACCCGCCGACGGATCGAGCCTTTGTTCCAGCCGCTTGCGATAAGCGTCCATGTCGGTGATCGGCTTCCTTGCCACGCCCGTGTCCATTGCCGCCTGGGCGACGAAGGGCGGCACATACCAGATCAGGCGGGGATCGAACGGCGACGGGATGATGTAGTCCTTGCCGAACCTGAGGTGACGTCCCTGATAGGCGGCGGCGACCTCGTCCGGCACGTCCTCGCGCGCCAGCTGGGCCAGGGCGCGGGCGGCGGCCAGCTTCATCTGGTCGTTGACGCGGCGGGCGCGGACATCGAGCGCGCCGCGAAAGATGTAGGGGAAACCGAGGACATTGTTGACCTGGTTGGGATAATCAGAGCGGCCGGTGGCGACGATGGCGTCCGTGCGCACGCTGGCCACGTCCTCCGGCGTGATTTCCGGGTCGGGATTGGCCATGGCGAAGATGATCGGGTTGGGCGCCATGGTGGCGACCATGTCCTTGGTCAGCACGCCCTTGGCCGACAGTCCCAGGAAGACATCGGCCCCGACCATCGCTTCAGCCAATGTGCGCTTGTTGGTCGCGGTGGCGTGGGCGGCCTTCCACTGGTCCATGTCGATCTTGCGGCCCTGGTAGGCGACGCCATGGATGTCGCAGATGACGGTGTTTTCCTTGCGCACGCCCAGCGCCTTGACCAGGGCCAGGGACGACAGGCCGGCGGCGCCGGCACCGCACAGCACGACCCTGACGTCCTCGATGCGCTTGCCGGTGATTTCCAGCGCATTAATCAGACCGGCCGCCGAGATGATCGCCGTGCCGTGCTGGTCGTCGTGAAAGACGGGGATATCGGCCATGTCCTGCAGGGCCGATTCGATGATGAAGCATTCCGGCGACTTGATGTCTTCGAGATTGATGCCGCCGAAGGCGCCGGTGATGTTCTTGACGACGGTGATGAACTCGTCGGGGTCCTGGGTTTTCACTTCGATGTCGAAGCTGTCGATGTCGCCGAAACGCTTGAACAGGACGGACTTGCCTTCCATCACCGGCTTCGACGCCAGGGCCCCGAGATTGCCGAGGCCGAGTATGGCCGTGCCGTTGGAAATGACCGCGACCATGTTGCCCTTGGCGGTATAGTCGTAGGCCGTCTCGGGATTCTCGGCGATCTTCCTGACCGGCACGGCGACGCCCGGCGAATAGGCCAGGGCGAGGTCGCGCTGGGTCGCCATCGGCTTGGTGGGGGCCAGGGCGATCTTGCCGGGAATGGGAAACTGGTGAAGGGCTAGCGCCTCTTCATCGCTGAAGGTCTGTCGTTCGCTGGGCATGACAACTCTTAGGCCGGGTGTGTGGCTATATTTGTATTATGTTTGTGGGCTTTCAGGATGAAACTAATAGAAGAAGATCAAGAAGTTATAAAGTCGCAACACCCTATGCGCGGCATTTTGGCGCAAAACTTGACGCCAGGTGTGGTTTACGGATGACTCTTGTGGAAAATGTTCTATTTTTGTTCCTTTGCGGCTTGCCTGGCCGCAAAGTTGATGAAAGGTTAATTGTGCACATCTTCCTGAGGCGATCGCCCTTCTCCGCGCCGCCAAGACAGGTTAATTTCCGCCGATGAACGCCCAGACCGCCCTTGCCCGGACCGAGCCCGACGCCTTCGACAGCGCCACGCCTGTCATGGCGCAGTATCTGAAGACGAAGGCCGACTATCCCGACGCCCTGCTGTTCTTCCGCATGGGCGATTTCTACGAGCTGTTCTTCGAGGATGCGGTGACGGCGGCGGGCGCCCTGTCTCTGGCCCTGACCAAACGCGGCCAGTACCAGGGCAAGGACATTCCGCTGGCCGGCGTGCCCTACCATGCCGCCGACGCCTATGTCGCCAAGCTGATCCGCATGGGCTTCCGCGTCGCCGTGTGCGAGCAGCTTGAGAACCCCGCCGAGGCCAAAAAACGCGGCGCCAAGGCGGTGGTCAATCGCGGCATTACCCGTGTTATGACGCCCGGCACCCTGACCGAGGACACGCTGCTGGAAGAGCGCGGCGCCAACCGGCTGGTGGCGCTGGCGAGCCGCGGCGGCGTGATGGCCCTGGCCTGCGTCGAGCTGTCGACCGGCGATGTCGAGGTGTTGGAGATCGAGCCGGAGGCCTTGAGCGCCCACCTGTCGGCCCTGCGTCCATCGGAAAGCCTGGTCGCCGACCGCATCCTGCAGGACGAGCACCTGCACGGTCTTCTGAAGGTGTGCGGCGGCGTCCTCCAGCCGCAGCCGCCGTCCCTCTCCGATCCGACCGCCGGCGAGGCGCGCCTGCTCAAGCTTTACGGCGTCCAGACCCTGGATGGTTTCGGCCGTTTCTCGCCGGCCGAGATTTCGGCGCTGGGCATGCTGGCGGCCTATATCGACCTGACCCAGGCCGGCCGGCGCCCGGTCTTGAAGCCGCCGGCGCGGACGATTTCGCACAATTACCTGTCGATCGACGCCGCCACCCGTGCGTCGCTGGAAATCGACAGGACTCAGACCGGTCGCCGCGAGGGCAGCCTGATCGCCGCGCTCGACGAAACCGTGACTTCGGGCGGCAGCCGCCTGCTGCTGGCACGCCTGTCGCGGCCTCTGTTCGATCCGGCCGCCATCAACGGCCGCCTCGATACGGTCGAATGGCTGCTGCCGAGGCGCGATCTGCGCCAGCACCTGCGCGGCCTGATGCGCAGCCTGTCCGATCAGGCGCGCGCCCTGTCGCGGTTGTCGCTCGGCCGCGGCGGGCCGCGCGACCTCAACGTCATCCTGCAGGCTTCGGTGATCGCCGACCTGCTGTCGGAAGCTCTGCGGGGCGCCCTTGCCGAACAGGCCATCGATCCGGCGCCCCCGCAGGAAATCTCCGGCATTCTGACCGCGCTTGGAGCATCGCCGGCATTGGAAACGGTCAAGGAACGGCTGGCCCTGGCCCTGGTCGACGAACCTCCCCTGGTGTTGCGCGATGGCGGTTTCATTCGCGAACGCTTCCACGACGGCCTGGACGAGGCGCGCGGCCTTCGCGATCACAGCCGCCAGGTCATCCTTGATCTTGAGCAGCGCCTGGCCGCCGAGACCGGCATCGCCATCCGCATCAAGTTCAACAACGTCCTGGGCTACTTCATCGAGCTGTCGCAGAAGCTGGCCGACCAGCTGGTGGCCCAAGACACACAGCGGCATTTCATCCATCGCCAGTCGCTGGCCAACCAGGTGCGCTTCGTCACCACCGAGCTGGTCGACCTCGACGCCCGCATCCAGCGTGCCGCGGGCCAGGCCCTGGCGCTGGAACTGGAGATTTTCGAGACCCTGCGCGAAGAGGTTCGGACGCTGGCCACCGAAATCCAGGCCGCCCACGACGCCGTCTGCGCACTTGACGTTGCTTGCGCCGCCGCCGAATGGGCCGAGGATAACGACGCCTGCCGGCCGGTCATCGATGCCTCGCTGCGGCTGGAGATCACGCGCGGCCGTCACCCGGTGGTCGCCGCGGCGCTGAAGGCCCAGGGCAAGCCGTTCACCCCCAACGATGTCGACCTCGATGCCTCGGGGGAAAAAGCGCCGCGCCTCAGTCTGGTCACCGGTCCCAACATGGCCGGCAAGTCGACCTTCCTGCGCCAGAATGCCCTGCTGATCATCATGGCCCAGGCCGGCCTGTTCGTGCCGGCCAAGGCGATGCACCTGGGCGTCGTCGACCGCCTGTTCAGTCGCGTCGGCGCCGGCGACGACCTGGCCCAGGGCCGTTCGACCTTCATGATGGAAATGGTCGAGACCGCCGCCATCCTCAGCCAGGCCAGCCGAAAGTCGTTCGTGATTCTGGATGAGATCGGGCGCGGCACCGCCACCTGGGACGGCCTGGCCATCGCCTGGGCCTGCGCCGAGGACCTGCACGACCGCCTAGGCTCGCGCACCCTGTTCGCCACCCATTACCATGAGCTGGCGACGCTGGAAGGCCGACTGAAAGCCGTCGGCAACCTCAGCCTGCAGGCGCGCGAGCACAATGGCGAGCTGATCTTCCTGCACGAAGCGGTCAAGGGTTCGGCCGACCGATCCTATGGCGTCCAGGTGGCGCGCCTGGCCGGCATGCCGGCCGGTGTCGTCACCCGGGCCCGCGATATCCTGCACCGTCTGGAGGCCGACAACGAAACGCACCTGCGCCTCGACGATCTGCCGCTGTTCTCGCACGCGCGGACGCCCGAACCGATGAAAACGACGCCGTCAAAGGTCGAGGCCCTTGTCAAATCGCTCACTCCCGACGATCTAAGCCCCAAAGAAGCCTTGGAAGTTATCTACAATTTACACAAGATGCTTAAGGATTAGGGCTTTCAGGGCCACCTCATGAGTGCCGACACCGCCGCCCTTGCCTCCGCAGCCCATGCCGATCACATCGACGGCATGGATTTGCGCGCCCGTCTGACCGAGACCTACCTGGCCTCGAACGGTGACAAGGCCGACCTGCGACGCCGGGCGGTCGCGATCCTGAAAACGGCATGGGACGACAGCCGCGCCCAAATCCTGGATGGGATCGGCGAGCACAAGGGCGGCCATTCGACGGCGCGCGCCCTGGCCCAGGTCGCCGACGAAGTGGTCGGCGCCCTTTGGGACTTCACCCTGACCCACGTCTATCGCGCCCGCAACCCGACCGAGGGCGAGCGTCTCAGCCTGCTGGCCGTCGGCGGCTACGGTCGTGGCGAACTGGCGCCCTATTCCGACCTCGACCTCCTGTTCCTGCGCGCGTGGAAGGAAACGCCGCACTCGGAATCGGTGATCGAGTTCATCCTCTATGCGCTGTGGGATCTGGGCATCAAGGTCGGCCATGCCTCGCGCACGGTCGACGAAACCATCAGGTTCGCCCGGGGCGACCATACCATCATGACTGCGGTGCTGGAAAACCGCTGGATCGCCGGCGACCGCGAACTGGCGCAAAGCCTGCACGACAAGCTGGTCCACGACGGCCTCAAGGCAGCCTATGAGTTCACCGCCGCCAAGCTGGAGGAGCGCGACGCCCGCCATGTCAAGGCCGGCACCACGCGTTTCGTCGTCGAGCCCAACGTCAAGGAGGGCAAGGGCGGCCTGCGCGACCTGCACACCCTCTACTGGATCGCCAAGTACCTGGCCGGCGACGCAGCCCGCGACAGCGAAGTCCTGGACGTCATGCTCACCGACCAGGAGCGCGCCATCTTCAATCGCGCCTTCGACTTCCTGTGGAAGGTGCGCATCCTGCTGCACGTCCTGTCTGGCCGCGCCGAAGAACGCCTGACCTTCGACCTGCAGCCGGAAATCGCCCGCCGCATGGGTTTCGTCGACCGCTACGGCGAGCCCCACGTCGAACGCTTCATGCGCCGCTATTTCGTCACCGCCAAGGAGGTGGGCGCCCTGACGCGCGCCTTCTGCGCCAAGCTGGAGGCGCAGCAGGCCAAGCCGCTGACCCGCTTGTCCAACCTGATCCAGTCGGGCCTGATGAACCTGACCAAGGCCGACCACCCGGGCTTCGCCGTCACCGCCGGCCGGCTCAGCGTCAACGACCCGGATATCTTCATCAAGTCGCCGGTAGCCATGTTCCTGCTGTTCAAGATGGCCGACCGGCTCGATCTCGACCTGCATCCGGATGCCTTCACCGCCATCGCGCGCAACCTGAAGCTTGTCACGCCGTCCCTGCGTCGCGATCCGGAAGCGGCGCGCCTGTTCCTCGACCTGCTGGTGCGCGGCAAGAACCCCTACCGCACGCTCAGCATGATGTCGGAGACCGGCCTCCTGGGTCGCTATATCCCCGAGTTCGGGCGCGTCGTCGCTCAGACCCAGTTCAACATGTACCATGCCTATACGGTCGACGAGCACACCCTGCGCGCCGTCGACATCATCCACGGCATCGAGACCGGGCGCTACAAGGACGACCATCCGCTGTCGAGCCAGATTCTGCCGCAGATCGTCGACAAGGAGAGCCTGTATCTCGCCATGCTGCTGCACGACACCGGCAAGGGCGGCGAGGAAGGCCAGGAGATCGCCGGCGAGATCGCCGCGCGCAAGGCCTGCGAGCGGCTGGGGCTTGAGCCGTGGAAAGTCGATCAGGTCGCCTGGTTGGTCCGCCACCACCTGGTGTTCAGCGACTACGCCCAGAAACGCGACGTGTCCGATCCGGACACGGTCGCCGCCTTTGCCAATATCGTCGAAACGCCGGAACGCCTGCGCCTGCTGCTGGTCCTGACCGTGGCCGACATCCGCGCCGTCGGTCCGGGCGTATGGAACGCTTGGAAGGGCCAGTTGATGCGCGACCTGTTCGCGGCGACCGAATCAGCCTTCCGCGGCGGGCGCGGGCCCGACGCCGTCGCCAGTGTGCGCCGCCAGTTGTCCGACCGCGCCGACGAGCGCCGCCATAGCCTGAGCGAAAACGATGACGACATGGCGGCATGGCTCGAAACCATGGACGAGAGCTACCTGTTCTCATTCCCGCCCGAGGATATCCGCATGCATGCCGAGCTGGTCCAGGCGGCCTTCGGCCAGGAAGCGGCTGTCAAGGCGCGGGTCGATGCCCAGCGCAACGCCACCGCCTTTTCGATCTCGGCCGAAGACCGCATCGGCCTGTTCGCCGACCTGGCGCGCGCCCTGGCCAATCTGGGCGGCAACGTCGTCGGCGCGCAGGTCTTCACGTCGCGGGACGGCCATGCGCTCGACGTCGTCTACGTCCAGGACGGCGAAGGCAAGCCCTTCGGCCACGACGATCCGGTACGGCTGAAGCAGGCCGAGCGCCAGCTGGAACAGGCGGCGCAGGGTGTCCTGCCGCCGGCGCAGAGCTACAGCCCGCAACTGGCGGCGCGCACGGCGGCCTTCGCCATCGCCCCGACCGTCATGTTCGACGACGATGCCAATGCCAGCGTCACCATCATCGAGGTGTCCGGCCGCGACCGTCCGGGTCTTCTGGCCGACATCGTCGCCATCATGGCCAAAGGCAAGGCCGACATCGCCTCGGCGCACATCGACTGTTACGGCGAACGCGCCGTCGACGCCTTCTATGTCAGCGACCATGGCTCGGGCAAGCAGCTCGCCGCCGGCCAGAAACAGAGCCTGCGCCGGCAGCTGATGACGGTGCTCGACGAAACGCCGGCACCCCAGCGCCGGCAACTGGCCCGGGCGAAAGCCAGCCTGGCGCGCTGAGTCTGACGCGTTGAGTTAACGACAAACAAACGCCTTGCGCCGAGGATGAGCCAGCCCTAAACCCGCTTGTCCCCCCCTGTCAGGTTCCGTTCCGTGACCACCATCGAGCCCCCGCCGCCCGACGCGCCACACCTTGAAGCCACCAGCCTCGACGAGCGGCCGCCGCTCGATCCGCCGGCGGCGCCTCCGTCCGGGCGCAAGTCGGGCCTGATGCGCAACTCCCTGATCAACGCCGCCTTCACCCTGATCTCGCGGCTGGCGGGCTTCGCCCGCGACCTGGTCATCGCCGCCTATCTCGGCGCCAGCGGCAACATCATGGCCGACGCCTACGCCACGGCGCAGCAGTTCCCCAACCTGTTCCGCCGCATTTTCGCCGAAGGCGCGTTCTCCACCGCTTTCGTGCCGTCCTATTCGGCGGCGCTGGAGCGCGACGGCAAGGAAAAGGCCGACAAGATGGCGCACGACGCCATGGCGACCCTGGTCTTCATCACCGTCATCTTCACCTTCTGCGTCGAGCTGGCCATGCCGTGGCTGATGCTGTGGCTGAAGCCCGGTTTTGCCGCCAATCCTGAAAAGCTGAAGTGGACGATCATCTTCACCCAGATCACCATGCCGTACCTGCCGTGCATGGCCATCGTCGCCCACCTGGCCGGGGTGCTGAACGCGCGCGGCAAGTTCGTGCTGTCGGCCGGGGTGCCGATCCTGCTCAACGCCGTGACTTTGGTGTCAATCCTGCCGACCCATTCGGCCTTCCAGTCGGCCCTGTGGGGCTCGATCGGCACCATCTTTGCCGGCATGTTGCAGGCCCTGCTCCTGCTGTGGGGCGCCAACAAGACCGGCGCGCACGTGTCGCTGTCCATCGTTCCCGTCTTCAGCAAGGACATCAACAAGCTGCTGCTCTTGGCCGTGCCGGGCGCGCTGGCGGCGGCGGCGACCCAGGTCAATGTCTTCGTGTCGCAGTTCTTTTCGTCGACGGTGAACGGCGCCACCATGTGGCTGACCATCGCCGACCGCTTCTACCAGTTGCCGCTGGGCCTCGTCGGCGTCGCCATCGGCTCGGCGCTCCTGCCTGCCTTGTCGCGCGCCGTCCATGCCGAGGATCATGAGCACGCCCAGACCACCATGGACCAGGCCTTTGTCTTCGCCATGGTCTTCGCCCTGCCCGCCGCCGTCGCCTTGGTCGCCATGCCCTTCTTCCTGGTCGACGGGGTCTATACGCGCGCCGGGTTCCATCTCAACGACTCGGTACAGGTCGGCAAGCTGCTGGCGCAATATGGCTGGGGCGTGCCCGCCTTCGTCCTGACGCGCATCCTCAATCCCGCCTTCTTTGCGCGGAAGGATACGTTCGGGCCGATGAAGTTCGCCATGGTTTCGGTCGTGGTCAATATCGTCGTCGGCGTCACCATGTTCCACCTGATCGGGGTGCCGGGCCTGGCCATGGGTACCTCGGCGGCGGCATGGCTCAATGTCGTGCTGATGGTGGTGACCCTGGCCCGGCGCAAATTCTGGATCGTCGGCGGCAAGGCCCTGCGCCGCTTGCTGCTGGTCCTGGTGGCCGCCGGCATCATGGCGGGCTTCTGCGCCTATGCCTCCTACTCGCGCCCGCTGATCGAGGGCTTCATCGGACAGTTCCTGCCGGCGCACAACGGCATTCATGCCATCTCGATCCTGGGGCACAAGGCCATAGGCACCAAGGAAATCGCCATCGTCCTGGTTTCACTGACCGGGGTTTTCCTCTATATCGCCCTGTTATTCGGAACCGGCGCCTTCCGCCCGGCCGAACTGAAGGCTTTGATTAGGCGAAAATAGGATACCAGACGATGCGTGTACTTTCCGGTGTGCAGCCTTCGGGCGCGCTCCATCTCGGCAACTATCTCGGCGCGCTGAAGAAGTTCGCCAGGCTGCAGGACGAGGCCGAGTGCTTCTACTGCGTCGTCGACCTGCACGCCATCACCGTCTGGCAGGACCCGGCCAAGCTGAAGGACCAGACGCGCGAGATCGCCGCCTGCTACCTGGCTTCGGGCGTCGATCCGTCGAAAGCCGCCATCTTCGCCCAGTCGTCGGTGCGCGCCCACGCCGAGCTGGCGTGGATATTCAACTGCGTCGCCCGCCTCGGCTGGCTCGATCGCATGACCCAGTTCAAGGACAAGGCTGGCGCCAATTCCGAACGCGCCAGCGTCGGGCTCTACACCTATCCGGTGCTGCAGGCCGCCGATATCCTGGTCTACAAGGCGACCCACGTGCCGGTCGGCGAGGACCAGCGCCAACACCTGGAACTGACGCGCGACATCGCCAAGAAGTTCAACCACGACTTCGGCGTCGAGTTCTTCCCTTTGCCGGAGACGCTGTACCAGGGACCGGGCGCGCGCATCATGTCCCTGCGCGACGGCACGGCCAAGATGTCAAAGTCCGATCCATCGGACCAGTCGCGCATCAACCTGACCGATGACGCCGACACTATCGCCGCCAAGATCAGGAAGGCCAAGTCGGACGCCGAGCCGCTGCCCGAGACGGTCGACGGCCTGAAGGACCGGCCCGAAGCCGAGAACCTGGTCGGCATCTATGCGACGCTCTCCGACATGACGCCGCAGGCCGTGCTGGACCTTTACGGCGGCAAGGGTTTCGGCGCGTTCAAACCGGCCCTGGCCGAGGTCGTGGTCGACAAGATGGCGCCGGTGTCGCAGCGCCTGCGCGACCTTCTGGCTGACACGACCCAGATCGACGCCATCCTTGACGCCGGCGCCGAACGCGCCAACGCCGTGGCCGAGCCGGTGCTGAAGGAAACGAAAAAGATCGTGGGGCTGTGGGGATGAACCGGGCCTGGATCATGCTCCCGCTGCTGCTGGCCCTGGCCGGTTGCAATTTCAAGGTTGGCGGCGAGGTCACGACGACGGTCGACAGCCTGAGTGATGCCAATGGCCAGAAGGTCCACAACCGTCTGGTCTTCACCCACTATGTCATGCGCGCGGCGATCGCCACCAATCCGGTCACCGCAGCCTATGTCACAGTCAAGAACGAGGGCGACCAGCCGGACCGCCTGGTGTCGGCGTCATGTGCCTGTTCGCAGAGCGCAACCTTGCACACCATGGTGATGCAAGGCGGCGAAATGGTGATGGACGAACCCAGGGATGGCTTCCCGGTCGCGCCCGGCCAGACTCTCGTCTTCAAGCCCGGCGGCAATCACATCATGCTGTCGGGTCTGACCGACCCGCCCAGGGACAGCAGCATGGAAACCCTGACTCTGCATTTCGAGCGCGCCGGCGACGTCAAGCTGGTTATGCCGGTGTCGGCGACGCCGCAGGGGCAATAGCCTCCGCGAGGAAGGCCAGCATGGCTTCCATCGACCGGCGCATGGCGTCGGGGTCATAGTGCATGACGACGCCCTTGTTGTCTTCTTCGTCGAAGGCGTGAGAGGCGTCGAGGCTGAGCGTCTCGACATCGGCGCCGGCCGCTTTCAGCTTGTCGAAGATCTTCATCGAATGGCCATATGGCGTCAGATGGTCGCGTCTGGCCAGCACCGCAAAGGTCCTGGGCCTGCGCACCCAAGGATAGAGGTTCGTCCGCGCCGGAAAGTTGATGTAGGGGTAGACGAGGAACACGCCCTTGACCGCGTCGGCCAGGCCCGCATCGGGGTCGCTGAGCTTGCCTTCGCCCGGTCGTGTCAGGCGTTCGGTCATCAGGTCCATGACCGACCAGCCACCGTGGCTGAAACCGGCCAGCATGATATTTTCCATGTCGGTGCGGCCTTCCTGCTTCAATCCCCACAGAACGGCCAGCACGTCGCCTGAGCGCTCATAACCCTGCATCACGGCGCCGGTGCAGATCAGCGAAACGGCGAAATTGCGGTCCCAGCCGCGCGGCCCGAAGCTGTCGACGACATAGGCGCGCACGCCGGTCAGGGCCGCCGCCTGGGCATAGAGATGAACGTGCGGACGCAGGCCGCCGCAGCCATGGAAAAGCACGATCGCCGGTCGCACAGTTTCGTCGTCCGGACCATAGATCGTGATACCGGGTTTCAGCAGGGCATAGCGTTGTGCCAGGGTGTCCATGATTTGAACATTGTTCAAATTTATCGCCTAGTCAAGTGTTTCCTGCACGAACCGCGCGAAGGCGGCCTGGGTGGCGGCGTGGGCAACCGGGTCGTAGCGCATCAGCGGGCCGAAATGGACGCCGTCCTCGTCGAAGCAATGGCTGGCGTCGAGACTGTCGACCGTCAGGGGCACGCCGTCCTGGCGCAGGTGGGCCAGGACGCTTTCGGCATGGGCGTGCGCGGTCAGGAAATCCTGCCGCGCCAGCACGACGTGGGTCCGGGGCCGGTATTGCCAGCCGTGGGTATTGGACAGGGCCGGAAAGCCGAGATAGGGATAGACAGCGAAGACGCCACGCACGCCGTCGAGCGGCGCCGGGTCGGGGTCGAGCAGCCGCGCCTCGCCGGCATGGGCCAGGCGCTGGGTCATCAGGTCCATGATCGACCAGGCGCCGTGGCTCCAGCCCGCCAGCACCAGCCGCCGGCCGTCGACCTCGGGCCGGCGCGCTATGCCCCACACCGCGGCCAGCACGTCGCCCGAACGCTCGTACCCAGGCAGGGCCAGGCCCGAACACACCATCTGCGCACCCATGGCATTGTCCCAACCGCGCGGCGTGAACGAATCGACGACGAAGGCGCGCAGGCCGAGATCGGTGGCCTGGCGGGCATAGGCGTGGATATGAGGACGCACGCCGTTGCAGGCGTGGAACAGCAGCACCGCCGGCCGCTTCTGGCCCTCGCCATAGGCGGTGATATGGGGCTCGAGCATGGCGAACCGCTGCGAAATCGTATCGAGCACGCGCCACCTCACTTGAATAAAACAGTAACTGACACTATGTCAGTTTTTGTTCGCCGTTGCGTCAGTCCCGATGAATCAGAAAACGCCGGCCAACACCAGTCTTTATTGAGGGCCAGTCTTTAATTGAGGGAGAGTGCCATGTCCGCCACCGGCCGCCAATCCGACCACCCCATCCATCCGCAGTTCCTCGACCGCTGGTCGCCGCGCGCCTTTGCCGAGACGACGCTCAGCGAAGCCCAGGTCCTGACCGTTCTGGAGGCCGCGCGCTGGGCGCCATCGGCCTCGAACCTGCAACCGTGGCGCTTCATCTATGCCTTGAAGGGAACGCCGGAATTCGACGCCTTTGTCGAGACCCTGGTGCCGTTCAACCAAGCCTGGGCCAAGGATGCCGGCGCCCTGATCTTCATCGCCTCGGTCAAGAGCTTCGATGGCGAACGGCCGGTGCCATGGCACAGCTTCGACGCCGGCGCCGCCTGGGGGTTCATGGCCTTGCAGGCGCATCACCTCGGCCTGGCGGCGCACGGCATGGCCGGTGTCGATTTCGACAAGGCGGCCGAGGTCCTGGGCGTTCCCGACAGCCTGAAGGTCGAGGCCGCCATCGCGCTGGGGGTCCCGGGCGCGGCCGACAGCCTTGCCGAGCCTTATCGCGAACGCGAAGTGCCGTCGACGCGCCAGCCCTTGTCGGACATGGTATTCAAGGGCCGATATGCGGCGAAACAGGCGGAAGCGGCCTAGGTTCCGAACTTCCCAATCATGAAAGCCAGGACGCAAGCCCTGGCGTTTTCTTTTTGTCCAACTCGGGTTTGGCGTGAGAGATTTTTGTCATCCGAACAGCCGGCAAGCGCCGCAGGTATAACTTATACCTGCAAGCGCAGACTGCGCATTCGGTGGCAAAAAGATCCTCGCCATACTAATGGCGGAAAACGCGCGTGCCTGTGAAGACCATGGCGAGACCGGCTTCGTCGGCGGCGGCGATCACCGCGGCGTCACCCATCGATCCGCCGGGCTGGATCACCGCCGTGGCGCCGGCGGCGGCGGCTTCGAGCAGGCCATCCGGGAACGGGAAGAAGGCTTCCGAAGCACAGGCCGAACCCTTGGCCAGCGAGTCCGTCAGGCCGAGCTTTTCCGCCGCTTCCTGGGCGCGCAGGCGGGCGATGCGCGCCGAATCGCGGCGGTTCATCTGGCCGGCGCCGATGCCGGCGGTGCGGCCATCCCTGGCATAGACGATGGCGTTCGACTTGACGTGCTTGGCGACGGTGAAGGCGAACAGCATGTCCTCGATCTCGGTCCGGGAAGGCCTGCGTTTGGTCACCACCTTGAGGTCGGCCGCCGTAATGCGCGCGGTGTCGCGCGACTGGATCAGCATGCCGCCGGCCACGGACCGGAACACGCTGCCCGGGGCCAGCGGGTCGGGCAGCGAACCGGTGACCAGCAGGCGCAGGTTCTTCTTGGCGGCAAAAACGGCCGGTACGTCGTCGTCGACCTCGGGCGCGACCACGACCTCGGTGAAGATCTCGACGATCTTTTCCGCCGTGGCGCGGTCGAGCCGCCGGTTCAGGGCCACGATGCCGCCAAACGCCGACACGTCGTCGCATTCCAGGGCGCGTTTGTAGGCTTCGAGCAGATCGCCACCGACCGCCACGCCACACGGATTGGCGTGCTTGACGATGACGCAGGCCGGCCGGTCGAACTCGGCGACCAGTTCGATGGCGGCGTCGGTGTCGGCGACGTTGTTGTAGCTGAGCTCCTTGCCTTGCAGCTGTTTCGCCGTCGCCACGCCGGGGCGGTTTTCGCCGGTCTTGTAGAAGGCCGCCGACTGGTGCGGGTTTTCGCCGTAACGCATGGTTTGCAAACGCTGGCCGGCAATCGTCTTGCGCTCCGGGTATTCATCGCCGAGCTGGCCGGCGAACCAGGTCGAGACGGCGGCATCGTAGGATGCCGTGCGGGCGAAGGCCCGGGCCGCCAGCGACTTGCGCAAGGCCAGGGTGGTGTGCCCGTCTGCTGCGATGGCCGCGAGCACCTCGTCCATGCCGGCCTTGTCGACGCAGACGCTGACATAGGGGTGGTTCTTGGCCGAGGAGCGGATCATGGCCGGGCCGCCGATGTCGATGTTCTCGATGGCGGCTTCGAAGGCGCCACCCGCCGCGACGGTATTTTCGAACGGATAGAGGTCGATCCACACGATGTCGATCGGGGCGATGGCGTGGTCCTTCAGCGCCTGGGCGTGGTCGGGAGCGTCGCGATAGGCCAGGAGCGCGCCGTGCACCTTGGGGTGCAG
>OUNJ010000837.1_pt2 | contig 29533 bp, 27 predicted proteins | sample 1755361 | NCBI WGS metagenome assembly OUNJ01 (sample SAMEA3914825, study PRJEB12502) | metagenome | biome: forest; material: soil | place: USA | collected 2012-03-12 | depth 0.1 m
TTCGACCTGATCCTGATGGATTGCCAGATGCCCGAACTTGACGGATTCGCCGCGAGCCGCCAGCTGGCCGACCTCAAGAAAGCCGAGCAATTGCCGAATATTCCCATCATCGCGCTCACCGCCAACGCGCTCAAAGGCGACCGCGAGCGCTGCCTGCAGGCGGGCATGGTGGATTACGCGAACAAACCGATCAGGAAGGAACATCTCGCGCGGATTTTGCATAAATGGCTGCCCGCGAAATTCATCCCCGAAGCACATGCGGAAGGCTCGCTCGAGGGCGTCGTCGTCATGCTGGTGGAGGATAACCGCATCAACATGGAATTCGCGATCGAGATGCTGGAGCGGTTCGGCTGCCGCGTCATCACCGCGCGCAACGGACTCGAAGGCATCGCGGAAGCGCGCAAGGAACAGCCGTACGATATTATCCTGATGGATGTGCAAATGCCAGAGATGGACGGGCTGACGGCGACGCGCCATATCCGCGTGCTGCAGCAGGGCGGCATCACGCCGGTGGTGCCGGTCATCGCCATCACCGCAAACGCGATGAAGGGCGACCGCGAGATTTGCCTCGAAGCGGGGATGGACGATTACGTGACGAAGCCGCTGCAGGGCGAGCAGTTGAAATCCATCCTGCTGAAATGGATCCCACCGGAAAAACTGGCGGCGCTGAACGCCCGGCGCACGCACCAGAAACAATCCGGTGCGCTGCTGGTGAACGCGGATATCGTGGAGGAAGCGCGCGCCGTCATCGGCCAGGAATATGGCAATATCCTGCGGCTGTTCGTGAAGAATACGGATTATCTGCTCGCCACCATCGAGCGTTCGATCCGCCAGGCGCGCGACCCGGAAGTGCTGGTGATGTATGCCCATTCGCTCGGTTCCTCGAGCGGCTATATGGGCGCGACGAGGCTGTGCGAACTCGCCCGCGCATTGGAGAAGGCCGCGCATGCTGCCTCGCTCACCCATGGCGATATTACGAAGCTGTGGCCTTTGTACGAGGAGCTGCAATTCATCTGGCAAGGCACGTGTTACCAACTGCACCATCAACCGACGACGAAAAACCAATCCGCCGCGGCCTAGCTGCTGCGGCTCACCAAGGAGAATGCCATGACCACGCTCGACGAAATCAAAGCAACGCCGCTGCTCGATGCGGAGGCCATCGCCGAATCGAAGGAACTGATGGGGGACAAATTCGGCAAGCTCGTCGGTTATTTCCTCGAAGATAGCGCGATGTATATCGGGCAGGTGGAACAGGCCTTCGCGCGCGGCGATGCGGAGGGCTTGGTGCCGCCCGCGCACACGCTGAAATCTTCCTCACGGCAAATGGGTTGTGCGCGCCTCGCGCTGCTCGCCGAAGCGGTCGAACATGGGGGGCGCGACCTCGTGAAACAGAACGGCCATGTCAGCGCGCTGGCGTCCTTTATCCCGGTGCTGAGAGCCACGCTCGATGCAACCGTGGATGCGTATCATGAAGTAACGCCACCCGGCGCATAAAAGCCATTATGGCAATAAAAATAGCCGATTATATGCCAAAGCAATACAATCAATAGTTGTATTTATAAAAATACTGCACTACCCTCGGGCTGACGCTGAATCCGTGGGAGGAGCCGATGAATCACGCCAGTGAATTGCGACCGAACGACAATTTCTGGATGCGCCACGCCACCAAACTGGCGCTGGCGACGCTGACCGTCATCATGCTGCTTGCGGTGGTCACGTTCTGGCGGCAACAGCATGCCGCCGAGGAAGCCAAAAGCTGGGTCAACCATACCTACGAAGTGCGCGGGCATATCCGCCTGTTGTATGGCGAACTGCGCGATGCGGAGATCGGCCGGCTTGCTTACCTCGCCAGTAACAATCCCGAAGACCTCGCGCCCTACCGCGAGGCGATGCGCGACACGGCAACCCACGCGCCGATCGGCGACACCAGCGACCCGGCGCATGCCTCGGACATCGCGACGGACCAGCGCCATTCCATCAAACAGGAACTGGCGATCTTGCGCGAACTGACCGCGGATAACCCGTCGCAGCAAACCAACCTCGATGAGATGGAGGAGGCGGTCAAGCAACTGCTCGACCATATCGAGGGCACCATCGCCCATACCACGCATGCGACCCGCAACGCGGATGCGCTGCAGCTCGATTTGCGCCACGGCCAGGAAACCATGGAGCATATCCGCGAGCTGGTGCGGATCATGGAAGCGGAAGAATCGCATTTGCTGACCTTGCGCACCAAGACCGATGAAATCACCGCGCGCCAGAATACGCGGATGATTTTTTCCGGCATGGCGCTGTTTTACGCCGTGATGATGGCTTCGGTTGCGATCTACCAGCGCACCCGCGCGCGGGCGCAAACGGCGCTGATTCACTATACGGAGGAGCTGGAGAAGCGCGAAGAAGAACTGAAAATGCAGCAGGAGGAACTCAAAGCCAGCAACGAGGAAATCGAAGCGGCGAACGAGGAACTCGAGGAAAAAACCCGCGCGCTCGAGGAGCAGAACGCGCAGATCCAGCAACAGGCGGTGGAGCTGGAGGAAAGCCAGAAACTGATCGAGGAGAAAGCGAACGAGATCGCGCGCGCGAGCAAATACAAATCCGAATTCCTCGCCAATATGAGCCACGAATTGCGCACGCCGCTGAACAGCCTGCTGATCCTTGCCAAGCTGCTCGCCGCGAATGAGGAGGGCAACCTCACCGAGGAGCAGGTGGAGGAGGCGAACGTCATCCATAATGGCGGGCTGGAGCTGCTGAACCTCATCAACGACATCCTCGATCTGTCGAAAGTCGAAGCCGGGAAATTGTCGCTCACCATCGAGGAGGTGCCGCTTGAGGGCATCGTCACGCGGTTGCGCCAGCAATTCATGCCGGTGGCGCGGCAGAAAGGGCTCGACTTCCCGATCCATATTGCGCAGGACGTGGCGCAGAGCCTATCCACCGATGTGCAGCGCGCCGAGCAGATTTTGAAAAACCTGCTGTCGAACGCATTCAAATTCACCGAACACGGCTCCGTCACGCTCGAGATCAGCCGCCCCGGCAAAGCGGAATTGCAGCGGGCGAACCTTGTGGGCGCACCGGCGATTGCTTTCTCGGTAATCGATACGGGCATCGGCATCGAAGCGTCGAAATTCAAGGATATTTTCGAGGCGTTCCAGCAGGAGGACGGCTCGATCGACCGGCATTACGGCGGCACGGGGCTTGGCCTCACCATCGCGCGCAAATTCGCGCATATGCTGGGCGGAGAGATCCATGTGCTGAGCACGAAAAATGTCGGCAGCCGCTTCACGCTGGTGCTGCCGCTGCAATTGCAGGTCGCGCCGCAGGAAACGCATCGCATCTTCGCGCCGGAGCCCGAACGCATTCCGATCAAGCCGATGCCGAAAAGCGCGATGACGGAATTCATCAGCGACGACCGCAAGATCATTTCGGCGAAGGACAAGGTCGTGCTCATCATCGAGGACGACAAGAATTTCGCGAGCACGCTCGTGAAAATCGCCCGCCGCCGGGGCTATAAATGCCTCGCCGCGGGGGATGGAAAAACCGGCCTGTTGCTCGCGACCGAGGAAGCGGTGACGGCGATCATCCTCGATCTCTCTTTACCCGACATCGACGGGGTGCAGGTGCTCGATCAGTTGAAGCACGATCTGCGCACGCGCCATATTCCGGTGCATATCATCAGCGGGCGCGACCAGGCGGAGAATGTCGTGCCGTTGCGCAAAGGCGCCATCGGCTACCTCACCAAACCCGCGGAAATCGAGCGGATCGACGGAGTATTCACCAAAATCGAAACCCTGCTCGCGGCGGAAATGAAGCGCGTATTGCTCGTCGAGGACGACCAGAAAAACCAGCTCGCCATCGAGAATTTGCTGCGCAAAAAAGATGTCGAGATCACCACCGTCGGCACCGCGCGCGCGGCGATGGAAGCGCTTGGGAGCACGAGCTTCGACTGCATCATCCTCGACCTGCAACTGCCGGACATGACCGGCTTCGAGTGGCTGGAAACCGTTGGCAAAGCGCCACTGCCGCCGGTCATCATTTATACCGCGCGCGAGTTGACGGAGGAGGAAAACCGCAAGCTCAGCCGCTATACGGGCAGCATCATCATCAAAGGCGCGAAATCGCCGGAGCGGTTGCTCGACGAGGTGACGTTGTTCCTGCACAGCGTGGAATCGACGCTCTCGGCCGACCAGCAGGAAATCATCCGCATGCAGCACCATCCGGATAAAGTGTTGCAGGGCCGCACGTTGCTGCTCACCGATGACGATTTGCGCAACACGTTCGCGCTCAGCAAGCTTTTGCGCGCGCATGGCATGCATATCATCATCGCCGATAACGGGCAGATGGCGCTCGACAAATTGCGCGAGAACCCGGCCATCGAACTGGTGATTATGGACATCATGATGCCGGTGATGGACGGCTACGAGGCGATGCACGCCATCCGCGCGCTGCCAGCCTACAAGGACCTGCCGATCATCACCCTCACCGCGCGCGCGATGCCGGAGGAGCAGGAAAAATGCATGGCGGCGGGCGCGAACGATTACCTCACCAAGCCGGTCGATATCGAGCGCTTGCTGACCTTGCTGCGCGTGTGGCTGTTCAAGCAGGAACTCGCGGCATGATGGTGGAGCAGGACAGCGAGAAGATGGAAATCGACCTGCTGCTGTCGGGCATTCGCCGCCGTTACGGCTATGATTTCACCAATTATTCGCAGGCCTCGCTCAAGCGGCGGCTGGCCAAGGCGCTGAGCGAAGCGAAGCTCAAGCGTTACACGGAGCTGCTCGATTGCCTGCTGCACGATGAAAAATCCTTCGACGAATTTTTGCGCGTGATGTCGATCACCGTCACCGCGATGTTTCGCGACCCGCCGTTCTACCAAGCCGTGCGCTCGCAGGTGATTCCGCTGCTGAAAACCTACCCGTTCGTCAAAATCTGGCATGCGGGGTGCGCGACCGGCGAGGAAGTCTATTCCATGGCGATGCTGCTGCACGAGGAGGGCTTCCTCGAACGCGCGCGGATTTATGCGACGGATTTCAACAAGCATTCGCTCGACATCGCCGAGCGCGGTATTTATCCGGCGCGGGCCATCGAGGGCTACCGCGAGAATTACCGGCAGGCAGCGGGGCAGAAAAATTTCGCGGACTATTACAGCGACGGCTACGAGTTCGTGAAGCTGAAAGATTTCCTGAAAGAACGCATCACGTTTTCGTACCACAACCTCGTCACCGACGGCGTATTCGGCGAAATGAACCTCATTTGCTGCCGCAATGTGCTGATTTATTTCGACCGCACGCTGCAGGACCATGTGCTCATCAAATTCGCGGAAAGCCTGCGCCATGGCGGGTTTTTATGCCTCGGCAACCGCGAATCGCTGAACTTCACGGCGGTGAAACCGCTGTTTGAAACCGTCGATAAAAAGCAGCGTATCTACCGCAAATGCGGGGGCGACCATGCGCTATAAAGCGGTCGTGATGGGCGTCTCGGCGGGCGGGCTCGAGGCGCTGCGCATCATCCTTGCCGACCTGCCGCAGGAGTTCGGTTTGCCGATCGCGATCGTGCAGCATCGCGGGGCGAGCGCCGATAGTTTCCTGGCGGAATATCTCGATAAAATCTGCGCGCTCACCGTGCTCGAAGCGGAAGACAAAATGCCGATGGAAGCGGGCCATGTCTATCTCGCGCCCGCGGGCTACCATTTGCTCATCGAGCCGGATGCGAGTTTCAGCCTATCGCTTGACGAGCGGGTGAATTATTCCTGCCCGGCTATCGACGTGCTGTTCGAGAGCGCGGCGGATGTGTTCGAGGGTGCGCTCATCGGCGTGGTGCTGACCGGCGCGAATGCGGATGGTGCGCTGGGCTTGAAAAAAATCAAAGCGCAGGGCGGCTTTTCCATCGTGCAAAACCCGGCGACGGCGCTCGCGAGTGCGATGCCAGCCGCAGCGATTGCGGCCACACAAGCAGATTTTGTCGGCGAGCTGGCGCAGATCGGCACGAAGCTCGCGCAGCTCAGCAAGGAGGAGGTGTCCCATGGCACAGGCAGCTAAAAAATGGTCGATGGCGGATATTCCGGTAACACCGGTGGCGTCGATGCAGCCGAATATCCTCATCGTCGATGACCGGCGGGAAAATTTGCTCGCGACGGAGAAAGTGCTCAAGCATCTCGACGCGAAAATCTTCAAGGCGAATTCCGGCAATGAGGCGCTCTCGCTCATGCTGCGGCATAAATTCGCGGTGGTGCTGCTCGACGTGCAGATGCCGGAAATGGACGGGTTCGAGGTGGCGATGCTGATGCAGGAGCAAGAGCATGTGCGCGGCACGCCGATCATTTTCATCACCGCCATCAGCAAGGAAGAAAAATACGCGACGCAGGCGGCGGAAATCGGCGCGGTGGATTATATTTTTAAGCCGATCAACGCCGATATTCTGCGCAGCAAACTGAAAGTTTACCTCGATTTATACAACCAGCAGCAGCAGATTTTGAAGCTGCTCGACGGGCTCATGCAATCAAACGAGGAGCTGGAGCGCTTCGCCTATGTCTGCTCGCACGACATGCAGGAACCGGTGCGCATGATGAACAGTTACAGCGGGTTGCTCGAGGAGAAATATTCCGGGTTGCTCGACGAAAAGGGCAACCGTTATTTGCATTTCATCCTCGAAAACGCCCAGCGCATGCATAAAATGATCGCGGATATCCTCACCTTTTCGCGCGTCGGGCGCGAGGAGGTCATGTTCGAGCCGGTCGATTGCAACGATATTTTGCGCGAAGTGTTGCGCGAGTTCGAACCGACGATTGCGCAGCACCGCGCGAGTATCACGCACCATCCGCTGCCCGTTGTGCGCACGAGCGCGACGCTGATGCGCATCCTGTTCCAGAACCTCATCAGCAATGCGCTGAAATTCCACGACGGCAGCCGCCCGCTGGCCATCACCATCGCCGCGGCGCGCGACGGCGATCTCTGGCGCTTCAGCGTGCGCGATAACGGCATCGGCATCGACCCGAATTTCAGCGACCGCGTGTTCACGATTTTCCAGCGCATCCACCGCCGCGAGGATTACCCCGGCACGGGCATTGGCCTTTCCACCTGCCAGAAATTCATCCGCCTGTGCGGTGGCGATATTCATTTCGAGTCGGTGCTCGGGCAGGGCACCGTCTTTTATTTCACGCTGCCAGCCGAGGAGTGACGCCATGAAACAACCCATCCATATCCTGCTGGTCGAGGACAATGAAGGCGATGTCGAGCTGATCGAGCGCGCCTTCCAGGATGGCGGGCCGCCGTGTCATATTTCCATCGTCAATAACGGCATGGAGGCAATGGATTTTCTCTATAAGCGCGGCGAATATGTGCATGCGCCGACGCCGCGGCTGATCCTGCTCGACCTCAACATGCCGCGCATGGATGGCAAGAAATTTCTCGAAACGGTGAAGGTCGACACGCGCCTTCGCACCATCCCGGTGGTGATGCTGACCAGCTCGCAATCGCCTTCGGATATTCGCGATTGTTACGAGCGGCAGGCGAGCTGTTACGTGGTGAAGCCGTTCAATGGCAAGGAGTTCGCCGATACAGTGCGCCTCGTCATCAATTTCTGGACGATCCTTGGCCAATTGCCGCAGATGGAAGCGGCGTAGAGCGGCTACACCACCGGCAATTTATGCTTGATTTCGACGGGTTTGTTTTCCATCACGTCGCTGTCTTTCAGCTGGAAAAACAGCCCGAGATCCGGGTTGGTGGTGAATTTCAGCGTGCCGGTCGCGGTGAGGATGCCTTCGCTGTATTTCAGCGGTTTTTTGGTGAACACTTCGATGATTTCATTCGGCTCGCCCGGCGGGCAGAACGGGCAGGTCGGCGTGCGTTTCGACAGCAGGAAATGGTTGAATTTCTCCGTCGCCTCGAGCGGCAGCATGAAGCCGCTGATGGTGAAGGGCTTGCCCTCCATCGCTTTCACTTCCGGCGTGTAGGTGATGCTGTAAGTATGTTTCGTGTCGTTGTAATGCACTTTGCAGGCGCTGAAGGCTGTCCACATCGGGTCGTTCGCTTGCGGCAGCGCGTCCTGCGCCTTGCGCTCGTCGGACGGTTGGCTGAGCGCGGCGGCATTTTTCTGCACGGAGAAGCCGCTCACCAGCACGAGCGCGGCGGCGAGCAATGCGACGCGGATCGTGGAGGATTTTAGTTGGGTGTGGAACATTGCTGCTGCCATGGGTTGAGGTCATCCGTTGCGACGATGCCGGAATGCTTGGCGCATATTCCGCCGCGCGCATCGAGCATCACACTGTAGGGCAGGGCGATGCGTTTGTCATTGCCGAAAGCGGTGACGATTTCGCGCACCTCGTCGCGCGCGATGAGGCTGGTCACATTGGCCGGTAAGGCAGGCAAATGCTTGGCCGCCAGGCCAACATCCTCAAGCGAAATAAGGGCGATGGTGAGGTGCGGGTGCTGTTGCGCAAGCTCCGGCAGGCGGCGTAATTCCTGCAGGCAGGGCGCACAATCGGAGCGCCAGAATAGCACCAGCAATGGCTTGCCGCGCCAGCGGTCGAGCGTGACGGCAGCATCGGGATGCGCGCCGTTTTTGTCGAGCGGGTAGAAGCGGTAATCCACGATCGGGCGGGTAGCTGCATAGGGTGCAGGTGTTGCGGCAGACGCGCCCGTATCCACCGTTTCGCTGTCGTGCAACCGGAAGAAAACGCCGGTGTCGCTTTGCGGCGGCATGAGCTGCAGGATACCCTCGACAGTAGTCAGCTGCTCGCTCCAGCCAATCGGTTTTTGGGTGAACACTTCGACGATTTCGTTCGGCGCGCCGGGCGGGCAATAAGGGCAGGTGGGCGAGCGGACGGAGAGCAGGAAATGGTTCGATTTCTCGCCGGATTCGAGCGGCAGCATGAAGCCGTCGAGGCGGATTTTCTTGCCGTCCAGCGCTTTCGCGGCGGGCGTGTAGGCGATGCTGTAGTTCATTTTCACGTAATGGTTATCGACCTTGCAGGCGGCAAACACCGGCCATACATCGCTATGCGTGTGCGATTGCGGTACGGCGCTGCGCAGCACGAACACCACCGCGACGATGGTGCTCAAGATCGCTAGAAAAATGAAGCCAATCGCCTCGCGCCGCCGCGTCATCCCTGCACCAATGTCTTGAAAATATCGATGCGGTAGACGCGTAACGCGGGCAGCAACGCGGCGAGCAAACCGACCGCGAGGCTCGCCACCACCAGCCATTTTTCCTCCGGCAAAAACAGCGCGCCGGTGAGGTGAATGTGCTTGGTTTGCGACAGCCAACCCGCAGCGAGCTCGACGAAACCATGGCCGAGCGCAATGCCCGCCAGCGCGCCGAAACCGGCCAGCAGCAAGCTTTCCGTGAGGATCAGCCCGAGCAGTTTTTGCGGCGAAGCGCCAAAGGAGCGCATGAGCGCGAGGTCGTAACGCCGCTCGTTCATCGCGTTATACAGCGCGACAAAAATGCCGAAGCCCGCAAGCACGATGAGGTACCAGCCGAAGCTTTTCAGCGCCTCACTGCCCATCCCCATGAAGCTGAGCAAACGCGCCACTTCGAAGGCGGGGCTGGCCGCTTGCATGCTGCTCGATTTATTCACCTCGCGCGGCATGCTGGCCGCCGCCATCGGCGATTTGTAGGTGATGAGCAGCGCGGTGAGTTCCTTGCCGGGATGGGCTTTTTTGTAGGCGACTTCCTCCGGGTCATCCGCATCCGGATGCTCATGTACGTGCCAGACGCTTTCAACCGGCGTCAGTACGAGGCGGTCGAGCACGGTGTTGGTGGGGGCGAGGATGCCGACGACGTTGTAGGGAAAATCGCTGTGCAGATCGTCGCTATTCACGAGCCCATGCGCGCCGACGATTTTATCGCCGAGCTGGTGGTGGTATTGCGCGGCAACTTCGCTGCCGAGCACGGCTTCCATCGGCTGTTGAAAGGTGCGGCCCGCCGCGAATTTTCCGTCATAATGCGTGATGTAATCGGCGTTGGTGCCGACGATGCGAAAGCCGTTGTAATTATCGCCGAGCGCGACGGGAATTGCGGTTTTGACGAGCGGATGTTGTTCTAATTTTTCCGCTTCCTCGAGCGGGATATTGCCGGTCGGGATGTCGAGGTGGAACACGCTCGACAGGATCAGTTGCATGGGGCTGCCTTTGCCGCCGACCACGAGGTCGATATGGTTCAGGTTCTTCGTGAATTCATTGTTCAACTGTGCGTTCATCAGCAGTAGCGCGACGATGACGGCGATGCCGGAAGCGAAGGTGAGCGCGCTCAACAGCGTGCCGAGCAGGCGGTGGCGCAGGTAAGCTAGGCTCAAAGAAAGGCTGTTCATTGTGCGTCTCCGAGCGTGATGGTTTTGCTGAAATATTTTTTGATGCGCGCGTCATGTGTCGCGATGACGAGGCTCGCGCCGCTAGATTTTGCAAGGCTGAGCAGCAGTTGCATGACGGCGTCGCACGACGCATCGTCGAGCGCGGAAGTGGGTTCGTCGCCCAGAATCAGCGCCGGATTATTCATCGCCGCGCGGGCGATGGCGACACGCTGTTGCTGGCCTTGGCTCAGCGCTTGCGGCTTTTTGCCGCGCTGGTCGGCAATGCCTAATTGCTGCAGCAAACTGAGCGCCTTCGCGCGGTCCTGCGGCAGGCTGGCGGCATAGGAAGCGAGCAGTAAATTCTCGAGTACGGAAAGTGCGGGCACCGTATGCAGCGCCTGATAAATGATGCCGATATGCTTGCCGCGAAACGCGTCGCGCGCGCTGATGGAGAGGGCAGTGAGCGATGTTTCGTTGAGGCGAATCTCGCCGGAAAGCGGCGTAAGCAGCCCGGCGATGGCGTAAAGCAGTGTCGTTTTACCGGAGCCGGATTTGCCCAAAATTAGGCAATGTTCGCCCTTGTCGAGCGTGAGTTCGGGCAGGTCGACGACGGTTTTTCCGGCGTAACCGGCTTTGAGGTGGGTAATGCTGAGCATGGGAAATCCTTACGTTAGGCGGCGCAACTTTGGCAGGTGATGGGCAGTTCGATCACTGCGTGCGCTTTCAGCGGCACGCCCTGCGCGCGCAGTTTTTCGAGCTGGTGGATGACGGCATGGTCGTGCAGTTCCGCGACCTTGTGGCAGTCGCCGCAGACGGTGAGGACAGAGAGCGCGTGGCGGTGGTTGTGGGTGCAATCGCAGGCGACGAACTGGCCGAGCTCGTTGATTTTATGGGCGGTGCCGTCCGCCACCAGCACGTCGAGCGCGCGGTAGATGATGGGCGCGCTTTTGATGCCGTATTTTTGCAGTTTTTCGAGCAAAGCATAGGCGCTCATGGGCGTTTTGGCTTTGCGTAAAGCCTTGAGGACCAGCTCGCTGGCTGGGGCGGAGAGGGAGGAGGGGCGCGCCATAAAACTCCGTTTTCGAAAGAATTTGTTACAATGTAACTTAACGCTTTACGCGCAACCTTCGTTCGTGTAAAGCACAAAATGTTACATTATAACAAACCCGGTTTGGCATGCAGACGAACGACCCTATCCAGCCCACGCCCGCGCAGTGCGAGGCAGAAAAAACCCGCGAACTACGCGCGGTGGATATTGCTTATACGGTGAACCACGCCGTTTCCTGCGGGACGACGGATATGCTCATCGCGCCGACGATTGCGGCGTTGTTCGGCGTGCAGGTGGGGTGCAGCGACCCGAACCATCGCCATGAGGCCGGGCATGCGCATACGGCGGCATGCGACCATAGCGCGACGCAGCGTATGCCGAGCTTCGGCGCGGCAAAAACGGACGGAATCACGACGAGAAAAGCGGGTTTTGCGAACGGCAAATCGGCGAGTGAACTGGCGGCGGAATTATGTGCGCCGAAATGGAAATGGTGCGACTGGAAGCGAATCAACTGGAAATTATACCGCGGGGAAGTGGGGCATTATTTCCGCAGCGAAATCATCGGCGATGTGGCGGCGGTGCCGCTGACGATCATGACGCAGCGGTTTTTTCCGTCGCTGGCGGAGGGTTTGCGACAATTGGTGCAGCCGCTCGCCACGCCGTTCTTTCGTTTCGGTGCGAACCATGCGGCAAAGCAGGAAGCGAAAGCGGGGCTTATCGCGCCGGATGCAGCGGCAATAGCCGCGCGCGCGGAAGCGATTTTCCAAAGTGAAATGGGGCATGTGCAGCAGGCGGTGCTGTGGAATATGTTCGCGTTTCCCATCGGTGTCCTCGCGCAAAAAATCGGCGGCCATGGGGCTTCGACGGGCGAAATCATCCGCAACAAAACGATGGGCGCGCTCATCAGCAACGGCATGCTGCTCGGCGGGCGGGCGCTCGCGCCGGACCTCGCGCAGCAATGGGACAAAAGCAACAGCGAGCATATCATCATGCCCGCGACGAAATGGATCAGCCGGTTGTTCGGCGTGAAGGCGGAAACGGTTGAGCGTGTCACCAGGGAAAAGCCCGCGAACTGGCAGACGCGCAACGAAAATGAAACGACTTCGCAACAGGCAGGCCGCTGATGGAACCGCAAAAAACCATGCCGTATTTTTATGGAGCGCTTGCGCTCGTGCTGCTGATCGCGGCGCTCATCGGTGCGTATGGCGTGCGGCTGTGCCTGTTGCCGCCGATCTACCAGGCGACGGGGCTTTATGCGGCGTATGAAGGGCCGGTACTGGTGATGCTCGCGCTCGCGATGCTGGTATTTGCGCGGCGCCTCGCCACGCGGTTGCTACTGCTCATGCATGAACTGCATCGCCTGCTTTCGGCGCTGCTGGTCATGGCGGCGCTCGCGATTGATGGGCTGATGCACCTGTTCAACATCCCCCATATGGAGGGGTGGTGGATTCCGGTGGTCGGCAGCGGCGCGGTGCTTGGCAGCGTGATGCCGTGGCTGCGCCAGTGGCGCAAACACCGCCATTGTGCGGACCGCCGTTGCAGCGAAGTGCACGAAGAATAGCGGCGCTACACAACCATATCAAAATTTGATATGGGATGGGTTAGTGGAATCAAAGGAGGCGCGCGCATGTTCCCGATGATCGATAACAGCTATCTCTACGCGATGATGAACAACTGGTACCGCGCGATGGAGGGGCCTTCGGTGCTGCTGCGCTTCGCCGCTGACCAGCTGGATGAGCGCGTGACGCCGCCGCTCGACGAGGAATTGTACGAGCAAAATACTTTCCTGCACACGGCGCAGCGCTATACGGCCACGCGCCTGCGGCTGCTGCAACGGCTGACGCAAAGCTACCAGAAACCGGCGTTCGGCATTCGCGATACGAAGATCGACGGGCGGAAAGTGAAGGTCGAGGAGCAGGCGGTGTTCGAGACGCCGTTTTGCAAATTACTGCATTTCAAAAAAGAGAGCCGCGAGCAGATGCCGCGCCTGCTGCTCATCGCGCCGATGGCGGGACATTACGCCACGTTGCTGCGCGACACGGTGCGCGACGCGCTGCCTTTTTACGACGTGTATGTGACCGACTGGATGAACGCACGCGACGTGCCGATCAGCCAGGGCGGCTTCGATATGGACAGCTATATCGGCACGCTGATCCGCTGCTTCGAGTTCCTCGCGCCGGATTTCCACGTGGTCGGTATTTGCCAATCGGGCGTGCCCGCCTATGCCGCGGTGGCGCTGCTCGAGGAGCAGGAGAACAACCATCATTTATTGCCGACGACGCTGACGCTCATGGGCAGCCCGATTGACGTGCGACGCTCGCCGACCAGCGTGAACAGCTACGCGACGCAGCACGGCGAGGACTGGTTCGAGCAGATGGCGCTGTCCATCGTGCCGCAGGATTTCCCTGGCGCGCGGCGGCTGGTATATCCGGGCTTCATGCAGCTCACGGCGTTTTTAAGCATGCATCCCGAGCGGCACCAGAAATCGATTACGGATGCGATGCACCATTATGTCGAGGGCGATTTCGCGGGCGAGGAAAAAATCAGCTCGTTCTACGCCGAATATTTTTCGGTGATGGACCTCACGGCGGAATTCTATCTACAGACGGTGCGCGTGGTGTTCCAGGAAGCGCTGCTGCCGCAGGGGAAAATGGTGTTCCGCGGCCGCAAGGTCGATCCGAATGCGATTCGCCTGACGCCGATTCTTGCGGTCGAGGGCGAACTCGACGATATTTGCGGCATCGGCCAGACGCGCGCGGCGCTCGACCTTGCGCAGCATTTGCCGGCCTCGAAAAAATCCTATGTGATGGTGAAAGATGCTGGCCATTACGGCCTGTTCAACGGCCACCGTTTCCGCAATATCGTGCTGCCCGCGATGCAGCGTTTCAGCGCGAAAGCAGCGATCCGGATTGCGGCCTGATTGGAAAAGATTCACGGAGAGAATATGGCGAAGCTACACGCGGTTGCACCGGCCCCTGAAGGGGCCATGTCGATCAACCCCGCGACGGGCGAAACGCTCGAGCGTTATGCGTATCATTCCCCGGCGGAGGTGGAAAAAATCCTCGCAACTTCGCAAACCGGCTTTGCGGCGTGGCGCGCTATGCCGATCGAAAAGCGCGTGGCTTTCCTGCGCTCCATGGCGATTGTCCTGCGCCGCCACGCGCCGCGTTACGCCGAACTGATGACGCATGAAATGGGCAAGCTCATCGCGGAATCGAAAGCGGAAATCGAGAAATGCGCGCATCTGTGCGAGTGGTATGCCGAGCACGGACCCGCCATGCTGGCGGACGAGAAAGTGGCGATGGAGCAGGCGCGCGCCTATGTTTCCTTCCTGCCCATCGGCACCATCCTTGGCGTGATGCCTTGGAACTTCCCGTTTTGGCAGGCGATGCGTGCTTGCGTGCCCATCCTGCTCGGCGGCAATGGCTTCGTGCTGAAACATGCGCATAACGTGCTCGGCTCGGCCTATGCGCTCGAAACTGCGTGGCGCGAGGCAGGGCTGCCGGAGGGCGTGTTTTCGGTGCTCGCGATTCCCTCCGACCAGACGGGCGACATCATCGCCGATGCGCGCATTGCCGCGGTGACGCTGACTGGCAGCGGGCGCGCGGGGGCATCCGTCGCGGCACTGGCGGGCAAGCATCTCAAAAAAACGGTGCTGGAACTGGGCGGGGCGGACCCGTTCATCGTGCTGGCCGATGCGGACCTCGACGCGGCGGTGGAAGCAGGCATCAAAGCGCGTTTCAACAATGCGGGGCAGGTGTGCATTGCCGCCAAGCGCTTCATTCTTGAGGCGTATATTGCGCAAGAATTCACTGAAAAATTCGTCGCGAAAGCGCGCGCGCTCGTCACCGGCAATCCGTTTGTGCCGACGACGACGCTTGCGCCCCTCGCGCGGGAAGATTTGCGCGAGACATTGCATCAACAAGTGCAGCGAACCATCGCGCAAGGGGCGAAGCTGCTGTGCGGCGGCAAACACGTTGAGGGCGCGGGCTATTTCTACGAAGCCACGGTGCTTGGCGGTGTGAAGCCCGGCATGGTGGCGTTCGAGGAGGAGATGTTCGGGCCCGTCGCGGCGATGACGATGGCGAAAGATGCGGAGGAAGCCATCGCGCTCGCGAACCGCAGCCAGTACGGCTTGAGCGGGAATTTATGGACGGGCAACGCGGAGCGGGCGCGCGACATCGCAAGGCGGCTCGAAACGGGGGCGGTGTTCGTCAATGGCTTCTCGGCTTCCGACCCGCGCACGCCCATCGGCGGCGTGAAGCAAAGCGGATACGGGCGGGAATTATCGCATTTTGGCATCCGCGAATTCGTCAATGCGCAAACGGTGGTGATGCGCACGTAACGGCGGATTTCCTCGCTTCCTCCGCGCATCCTTATAACCTTCGCGCCATGGCATGATGGGAAATTTATGCGCGAAACGCTAGCTATGGCGAATCATTTTTACCCATGGAGAGAGTTATGGCGAACACTTACCGTCCGGCCAATCCGGCTACCCCGGTCAACCCGAACCTGAACCCGAACGCGGCGCTGAACCAGCAGGCGCGGGAGGATGCGGCTTACCGCGAAGAAACGCGCAACGGTTATGTGGTGCTGTTTCGCATCCTGCTGATCGCGCTGTTCGTGATCGTCGTCGGCTACGGCATTTACGCGCACCAGAAAGCGGATAAAATCGCGGCGAGCAACCAGTCGGATGCGAGTGGCGCTGCAGGCACGAACAACAGCGCGACGGTGAACAACCCGAACGGCGATGCGTCGAGCACCACCAGCAACAGCACGACATCGGACGATAATGCCGCTTCCGCGCCAGTGAGCAACAGCACGAATGCTTCGGGCAATGCACCAGCGAACGGTGCGGTGAGCAACAGCACCAACGCGAATGGCAGCAGCGATGCGGGCCAATCCGGTGCGGCGAGCAACGCGACCGGCAACGCACCGACGGCGAGCCAATCGACCGACGATAACGCGAAGCAATAGTTTTACCTTCTTCCCCCCTGAAATAACGGGCCAGCGATGGCCCGTTATTTTTTGCATGTTTATTTCGATTGACCGGCGCTGTGCTTTATTTGATACTCGGGACAATAATCAAATAAGCAAGCGGGAGCGGCGATGGAACGGGAACTAGAAGCAGGCGCGGAGCCGGAAATATTGAACCCGCTGCAGCTGAAAAAAGGCCGCGGCGCGCTGACGAATCCGGCCGGGCGGTTCGAGCGCATCGACATGGATTACGAGCCGGAAGAAGATAGCGGCGAGCAAATCAAAACGCAGTTTTTTGCGGATGCGACGAAAAGCATCATCGCCACCAACGACTCGCCGGATGTGGGGTTCAACGCCTCGCTCAACGCCTATCGCGGTTGCGAGCATGGCTGCATTTACTGCTTCGCGCGGCCGACGCATGAGTATCTCGGATTGTCGAGCGGCATCGATTTCGAAACGAAAATTTTCGTGAAGCAGAACGCGCCGGAATTGTTGCGCGAGGCGCTCACCGCCAAAAGTTGGCAGCCGCAGGTGGTGGTGATGTCCGGCGTGACGGATTGCTACCAGCCGTTCGAGAAAAAATTCGAGATCACGCGGCGGTGTCTGGAAGTGTTCGCGGAGTTCAGGAATCCGATTGCAATCATCACCAAGAACCATCTCGTCACGCGCGATCGCGATATCCTCGCGCAGATGGCGGCGTGGCAGGGCGCGCGGGTGAATGTGTCGATCACCACACTCGACCGCGAGCTGGCGCGCACGCTGGAACCGCGGGCCTCGACGCCGCAGCGGCGGCTCGAGGCAGTGCGGCAATTGAGCGAGGCGGGCATTCCGGTGAATGTCATGGTCGCGCCGATCATCCCCGGCCTGACGGATGACGAAATCCCTGCGATCCTCGAAGCGGCGGCGCAGGCGGGCGCGCAAAGTGCCGCGAAAACATTGCTGCGGCTGCCGTATAATCTGAAGGACCATTTCGAGCAGTGGCTCGAGGTCCACGCGCCGTTGCGCAAGCAAAAAGTGCTGAACTGTTTGCGCGAAATGCGCGGCGGCAAGCTGAACAACACGGAATTCGGCCAGCGCATGCGCGGGCAGGGGGAATATTACGATACGCTGAGCACGCTGTTCGCGCTGCAAAAGAAAAAGCACGGGCTGGTTGGCATGCGCGAGGATCTCTCCATCGCCCATTTCCGGCGGCCGACGGACCAGCTCAGCCTGTTCGATGCGTGACGCGTGGGGCTTGCGCTCGGTGGCGATTCGTCCTAGATAGCGCGCTAAATTAATTGTCTTTTTTATCTCGCATATTCTTTTAATCTGCACATTTTCCATCCCACGCAAGGTTTTTATGCTCGAACTCGTCATCGCCCCGGACCCGATTTACAAAACCATCTGCACGCAAGTCGCGGCGGTGGACGATGCCGTGCGCGCGACGCTCGACGAAATGATGCAAACGCTGCAGGCGTTTCACGCGATGGGGATTGCCGCACCGATGGTCGGCCTCACCCAGCGCCTCGTGGTGGTGGAACTCGAGGACGAAGCGGGCGTGCTGCACCATTACAAAATGGTGAACCCGGCGATTACCGAGCGCTCGGCGGAACTGGCGACGATGGAAGAAGCCTCGATCACCTTCCTCGGTATCGCCGCCCCCGTGACGCGGCCAGCGGAAGTAACGGTGACCTACCTCGACGAAAACGGCGCGGCGCAGACGGTTCAGGCAAAAGGCCTGCTCGCCGTGTGTTTGCAGCACGAGATCGACTATCTCGACGGCAAGACCTTCCTCGATTACCAATCATCCATGAAGCGCGACATTCTGAAACGCAAAATGGAAAAGCAAAAGCGCCTCGGTCCCATTCCGCATGTGCATGGGGAACATTGCAACCATTAGTGCCGCAGTGGCGCTCGCGCCGTGCTTGTGCTATACGCGAAGTGACGAGGAACCGCCATGCAGCTTTCGCTGATCCATTTCGATACTGCGCTCGAGCTTCAGCCCGAATTCGTGCGGCTGTGCGAGGGGGCGGGTGCGCGCCATATCGACGTGAAAGGTGAGGGCGCGGCGGTGCGCCTCTGGGGCAAGGAGCGTAGCCTCGAAGCGTTGCAGGCTGCGCTGTTGCCGCAGTTAAAAACTGCGCAACAAACGCCGCAACTGGTGTTCATGGGCTCGGGTGATTTCCACCATATGACCTCGTTCCTGCTCGCCGCCGCGCTCGAGCACGAGACGCAACCGGTGACGGTGATCCATTTCGACAACCACCCGGATTGGGTGAAATTCGAGGGCGGCATGCATTGCGGCTCGTGGGTCAACCGCGCGCTGGCGCAGCCGCTCGTGCAGAAAGTCATCACGCTCGGTGTGTGCAGTTATGATTTGAACCGGCCGGAATGGCGCGGCGCGAACCTATCGCTGCTCAGCGGCGGGCGGCTCGAGCTTTATCCGTATTCGCATGCACCGAGCAAAGTTCGTCATGATTACGGCAGCAATCCGTGCTTCGTGCAGCAAAACGGTGCGCTGCATTGGCAGACGATCGCAGCGATGGGCGAGGAGAATTTCATCGTGCATTTGCTCTCGCGCATCGACACGCCGCGCGTCTATATCACCATCGACAAAGACGTGCTTGCGCGCGCCGATGCGATCACGAATTGGGACCAGGGGCAGATGCGGTTGCCGTATCTTTTGGCGCTCATCGAAGCCATCGCCGCGAAACACCAAATCATCGGTGCGGATGTGACGGGGGATTATTCGCCGCCGCATTACAGTGGCTCGCTGTTCACTAAGGCCATGAAATACGGGGAGATTCTGCTCGACCAGCCGAAAGGCCGCGTCGATCTTGCGGAAAGCGAAAAAATCAATATGATCGCGAACCGTTTGCTGCTTGAAAAATTATCGGCGGCGATGGCCTAATCATCAGCCGAAATGCCCATGCGCCTTGGGCTTAACGAGGGCGCCGAGTTGGAGCTGCCCATGAAAATGTTTGCGCATTCGCGTATGGATATCATCCCCGTGCTGGCCGCGGTCGCGCACCTCGCGTTTGACATCTGGCTGGTGGTCGGCTTCGCGTCGCGCCCGCTCTGGGTTTCGGCGCTGCTCGGCTGCATCTACGCGATTTCGATTTCGTGGAATATCAACGGCATTTCGCATAATTTCATCCATACGCCGTATTTCACGTCGCGCCGCGCGAATTACGCGTTCAGCCTGCTCGAATCGCTCGCGATCGGCTTTTCGCAAACCTATTACCACTGGGTGCATATGCGCCACCATGCGGGCAATTCCGACCTGCCGAAAGAGGACGGCACGACGCATGACTGGCTGTCGATCTACCGCCACGGCAAAAACGGCGAGCCGGAAAATGTCTGGCGTTACACGTTGTTGAGCTTCTTCCGCGACGACCTTAAAACCATCCATGAATCCATCGCCAAGCACCGCCCGTTCGATGCAAAATGGGGCCGCATCGAGCTCATCAGTTTCTTCGTGTTGGTGGCGGCAGGCCTCGCTTATGACTGGCACGCCGTGCTGTTTTTCGTGCCGTTCTTTTACCTTGGCAACTGCCTGTCTTCGCTCAATGGTTATTACGAGCATTTGAACGGCAATCCCGGCCTGCCGATTGCGTGGGGCGTGAGCACCTATAACCGCTTCTACAACTGGCTGTGGTTCAATAACGGCTACCATGCCGAGCACCATTTCAAGCCGCGCACGCACTGGACGAAAGTGCGCGCGTTCCACGAAAAAATCCGCGAGGAGCAACTGGCCGCGAACGTGCATACGATCAGCACCTGCCATGCGCTTGGCTTCCTCGCCAAGGAAAACCGCGCGCCCGCCGCCAAGCAAGCGACGGTATGAGCAGTGCCGCGCAGTTGGTTGTGCCGGAAAATGCGGCGGAATTTCCTGCAGCATCCGTGATGCCGAGCGCAGCCAATAACGCAGCATTTTCGCCTGCCATCACGGCCACGGAAACGGCGAGTATCGTTGAGAGCATCACCGCCATCGACCGCGCAGCGTGGAACGCTTGTTTTGCCGATGAAATCGAAAATTACGAGTATTTGTTCGCCGTCGAACAGTCGCATATCGGCGGCTTTCAGCGGCGTTATGCAGTGGTGGAAGAGGCGGGAAAGCTGCTCGCGGCCATGCCAGTTTTCTTCATGGCATACGAACTCGACACCACCTTCAAAAGCGAAATGCTGCGCAATATCGCGCGCCGCATCCGCAGCATTTTCCCGCGCTTCCTCGTGTTGAAACTGGCTTGTTTTGGCGGTGCAGAAATCGAGCGCGGGGTGGTGGGTTTTCATCCGGATGTTGCAGCGGAACGTCAAGTGGCGTTGCTCGCCAAGCTGGTGCAGGCGGTAGAAAATACGGCCATAAAAAGCGGCTACAAACTGATCGCCGCGAAAGATATTCCCGACAGCCAGGCGGCGCTGTGGCAAGCCGCTACGCCGCAATATACAGGCTTTTCCGGCATGCCGACCGCGGTGCTGCCCATCGATTTTACGACGATGGACGGGTATCTCGCGAAGCTCAGCAAAGAAACGCGCAAGGATATGCGCCGCAAACTGAAAGTGGCGGATGCGATCCGCATCGAGCAGCGCACCGACATCAGCGATGTCGTGCTGGCGATTTACGCGCTGTACCAAAGCACGCGCAACCGCAGCGAATTCCAGTTCGAGGAGCTGACCGAAGCCTATTTCAAGAACCTGCTGACGATGATGCCGGGCCGCGCGTTCTGCACGGTGTATTACCATGGCGAGGAATTGCTCGCCGCCAATTTCCTGCTGCAAAACGAGCAGACCTTGCTCGACAAATTCTTCTGCATGGATGCGCGGGGGCGGGCGTTCAATCTCTATTTTTTGAGCTGGTTCACCAACCTCAACCATTGCCTTGCCCACGGTTTGCGCTATTACCAGAGCGGGCAGGCGGGCTATGAAAACAAGCGCCGCCTCGGCAGTGCGCTCGAGAAAAACGGGATGCGTTTCCGCCACACGCATCCGCTAATGAACCGCCTGCTGCAATGGATCGTGCCGCTGGTCGCCATGGGAGAAGACGATGCTGAATAGTACCACATTCGCCACGAAAAAACCGGCCTTCCTGCTGGCGCAAAGCTGGTGGGACATCATCCCCGTGTCGATGGGGATTGCGCATCTCGCGTTCCAGATCTGGCTGTTCGTGGCGTTTCCGCAGTTGAGCTGGTGGGCGTTGATTCCGCTCGGGCTTTTTTACAGCTATTGCATCGCGTGGAACATCGAATCGGTCGCGCATTTTTTCACGCATAACAATTATTTCAACGCGCCGTGGCTGAACCGTGCGTTCAGTTTGATCGAGTCGCTGGCCATCGGCTTTTCGCAACAATTTTACAAAACCGTGCACCGCCACCACCATATCGGCAACAGCGACAAGAAGGACGCGAATGGCAAAACGCGCGACTGGTTCTCGATCTACCGTTTCGGCGAAAACGACCAGCCAGAGCCGGTCTGGCGCTATGCGCTGATCGGTTCGCTGCGCGGCCCGGCGCATGATGTCTATGCCGAAATGGGCAAAGGCGGGCGCGATGGCGACGTGCGCTGGGCGAAGTTCGAGGACCGCGCGCATTACGCGTGGTTCGCGCTCGGCTTCCTCCTCAACTGGAAATTCATGCTGTATTTTTTGCCGTTCTATTACCTTGGCCATGTGTTCTCGATGATCGTCGGCTATTACGAGCATTATCAGGCGAACCCGGACCTACCGGTGGCGTGGGGCGTCAGCACCTACGGCAAGCTGTATAACTGGCTGTGGCTCAATAACGGCTACCATGCCGAGCACCATTATCGCCCGCGCATCCACTGGACGAAGATGGCCGACGTGCGCGCGAAGCTGATCGAGATGGACCATGCGAAGCACATCCATGTCATTAAATATTCGCACCTGCTCGGCTTCCTCGATACGCACAAGCCGGAAACAATAGAGGCGCCTGCGGCCTAGTCTTCTTCCGCTTTCGGGCCTGCGCCGACGAGCACGAGGCCAGCGATAATCAGCGCAATGCCGAGCATATGCGGCCAGGCGATGGGCTCATGAAACAGCACGGCGCTTGCGATCAGAATCGTGATATATTGCATGCTGATGAAAGGCGCGGCGAAGCTGAGGTTCGATTTTTTGATAATCAGCATCCACATCAAGAAACTGCCGATATCCGCGCCAATCGCGCCCCACCAGTAGGGTGAGGTAGCGACACGTTCAAGCCACGGCAGGCCGAACGGCATGTCGCCGGTGACGAGGCCAAGGTATTTCATGCAGACCTGATTGGCCGTGTCGAATAGCGGGAAAAGCAGCCATTTCAGCAAGGAAGCAAGTTTATGCCGCATGGTCGTACTCCGTCAGCAGGCGGATGATTTTTTCGCGGTCGGCATCCGTGAGGTAAAGGCTGGTCGTGAGCGTCAGCGTGCAATCGGCCAAATGCTGCGCAGCGGGGAAGTCACCGGGCGGTAAATGCGGCTTCATGTAATCGTAGCCCCGCAGCGGGCGGATATAGATGATGAATGCACCGAGCCCTTGTGCACGTAAACGGTGCAGCATTTTGTCGCGCTCGGTGCGGTTTTTGAGGACCAGCGTGACATACGGGTAGGTCGCGCGGCTGTTCGGTAATTCGGTGATGACGCGAAATTTGCTGCAGTTTTTGAGTGCAGCAAAATAGGTTTGTGCAGCATCCCACTGCCGGGAAATTTGCGGGCGCACGCGATGGAAAAAGCAGTGGCCGAGGCGCTGGCGCAAGGCAGACATGCGGTAGAGCGGGAAGTGAAGTTCGTTATGTTCCGCCGCGGCGCGCACCTCGTCGCCTAGGCGGTTCCAGAGCAGGTAGGTGAGGTCGAAAATGAACCAGAACAGCCAGGGGCGGTAGAAAACGCCGTAGCCGAACAGGCCAGCGAGGGTGCTGATTTCCATCGCCCAGTTGCGTGGCACGAGGCGCTCGTAGGTGGCGTCGAGCAGTGCAGCATGCTGTGCGTGGCGGGTCGTGAGCACGCCGCCCTCATAGAGCGTGAGGCCTTTGCCGCGCGCGAAGCTGAAGAAGGCGAAATCGCCGAATGTGCCGGTTTTCTTCCCGTTATACTCGGCGCCGAGCGCCTGCGCGCAATCCTCGATTAGCAAAATACCATGCGCTTCGGTGATGGTTTTGATGCGCGCAAGATCCGCCGCCATACCGCCCAGATGCGCGACGACGATGGCGGCGATGTCGGCATTGCTGCGACAGAATTGTTCGAGCGCGTCGTAGTCGTAATCGAGCGCGCCATCCATCTGCATATCGCTGACCGCAAGCGTGAGACCCGCGCGCGCGACGGCGAGGCCGACCAGCGGGCAGATGAAGGAGGGGATGACGATGGTGTGTTTCGCGGTGAGCGTCTTGATCGCCTCGAGCGTGAGGTAAAACGCCGCGGTGCCCGAGCAGGTGACGCGCGCGTAAGGCACCGCGAGGAATTCGCGGAAATCCGCGGCGAGGTTGCCGGGTGTGAACAGCCGCAGCAGGTCGCGCCCGAAAATGGGGTAGCCGCCGGTCGGGGGAATTTGCCTGAGGCGCGCCATCAGCCAATCCCCTGCGAGCCGATGATGGCGACACCCGCCGTAATCAGCGCGATGCCAAGCCATTTGCGCCAGTCGATGGGTTCTTTCAGGATATATTTGCTCGCGATAATCATGCCGCAATAGCACACGCTCATCATCGGGAAAGCGATGCTCAGCGGCACATGCGCGAGCACCATGATCCAGGCGATGAGTTCCACGCCCCAGCAGGCAAAGCCGAGCCACACACGCGGCGTGCCGAACAGGCGCAGCAAATAATGGCTTTGCTGGCGCGCGACGCTTACATTCGCGGCGAGCTTGAAGCAGACTTCCCGCGCGATTTCCATCGCGATGGCAAGCAGCAGCAAAAGTGCGGTGGTGAGGGTCATAACGCGCCGGATTATAAGTTAAACGGCTTGTATCCCATCACGGCGGATAGTCAAGAAAACAGCGGTGCGCGGGGCCCGCTAGTCGATATATTTGTAGAAAGCCTGCGGCTGGAACAGGATGGAATTGGGGAAGGCGACGATGCGCCCGTGTTCTTTCCAGCTGCCGTTCTCGCCCGTCAGCTCGCGCAGGTAAAAGCGCGTCATGCCGATCTGCACGATCTCGCCGGTGACGCCGGATACGTTCACTTTGTCGCCCGCGCGCACGCCGTAGCGGCCGTAGAAAAAGAAATGCGCGACGAGCGACATCAGCACGCCCTGCAGCGCGACGGCGAGGCCCGCGGTGAGGAAGCCCGCGAAGGTGGCAAACGAGCTGAAATCGCTGACGAAACTGAGCAGCAGGATGAACAGCACCGCGACACCGACGACGATGCGGCGCGCGGTGTGCGCCCAGCGCTTGCGTTTATTGTCCGTGAGGTAGCGGTTGATGGCGCGCTTCACTGCTTCGCCCAGCACCAGCGGCACAGCGAGCAGCGCGGCGAGGATGGCGACTTTGATGCCAAGCCGGGTCAGCAGCGTGTGGAAATTTTGCTGCAAGGCCGTTTGCCAGTTTTTGAGCGCGGTTTCGCTAGAATTCACCGCCAACATCGCTTCGCCCAGCGGCATGATGAGCCCGCCGATCTGGTGAAAAGAGGCGAGCTGATCGTCGATGGATTGCTTGCTGTCGGTCGTGTCGGTGATCTGGTCGAGCTCGGTGCGCAGGGTTTTGAGCAGGTTGCGGTTCGTTTCTTCCAGCTGGTGGGTTTTCTCGGCGAAATCGCGCAGGTCGCTTTGCAGGCGGATCGTGTCGAACAGCGCGCCGGAAATGCTGAGAATGGTGTTGGCCGGGTGCGTATCCGGCGTGGTTGCGGTGCTGTCAGCGGTCGCGGGCATCGCAGGCATCATCGGCAGTGTCGGTGCCGCTGCACCATCGGCTGATTTAATGGCGGGCGCTTTGCCGAGCTGTGGGTTCAGCTCGGGAATGTCGCGCGCGAGGTCGTTGATTTTGCCCGCCATACCTTTCGCATCCTTGCTGCTGGCCTCGTTAATGTTGGCGAGCACGTTCTGGAACAGCTCCTCTTTCGCAGTCGCGAGGCGCAAATGCCCGTCGAGCGTTTTGCGCTGGTCGGCGCTCAGGTGGCTGGCTTTCAGTTGCTGTTGCAGCTGGGTGACTTGCGTTTGCGTTTCCGCGAGGCGCTGCATCATGCGCTGGTGCGGCGAGGGATTGCTGTCATCCGTGCTTGGCGCATCCGCCGCGGGCTGGCTGGCCGCAGCTTGCAGGCGGGCGAATTTGAAGCCGCTTTTGAGCGCGCTCGTCGCGCTTTGCTGCAACGTATCCTGGAAAATCATCTCGCGCGTGCTGTTGGCGGAAGGGGTGAGCGCGGTCGCCTCGTGCTGCCATTGGGTGAGCTGCTCGAGGTAGACCAGCACGTCCTCCTGCGCGAGGCTGGTGCTCGCCGCGTCATCCGCATAGGCGCTGGCGCCAAGCATGAGGGTAGCAAGGCCGATGAGCAGCATTTTTTTCGTGTGAAGGCGCATAGAATTCTCCGAATAGGTGCTGCACCGAACCATAGCGCGGATAAAGAGGCAATCAATAATGCATCGCCTAGTGCTGCGGCGCGTCGGTGTTCCAGCCGCCGCCGAGGGATTTGTAGAGCCCTGCCACGGCCTGCAAATGCGCCAGTTTCGCGGCGATCAGCGCATCGTTCGCGCCATATAACGAGCGCTCGGTATTGAGCACACTGGTGATATCGACGATGCCCGCATCGAACTGCTGCTGGGTGAGCTTATAGGCATCGTTCGCGGCTTTTTGTGCCTCGGCTTCCGCGGTTTGCTGCGCCGCATTTTGCTTCACGCTGGCGAGGGAATCCTCGGTATCGGCGAAGGCGGAAAGCACCGCTTTATGGTAGTTTTGCAGCAATTCCTCATACTGCGCTTGGGTTAGGTCGAGCCCGCCGACGAGCAGCCCGCCCTCGAAAATCGGCTGCACTAAATTCAACCCATACGTCGTGAGGAACCCGCCGGGCTTGAACAGCGAACCGAGCGCGGTGCTGGCATAACCGGCCTGGCCGGTGAGCGTAATATCCGGCAGGAAGGCGGCGCGCGCTTCGTTGATATTGGCATGGGCGGCGCGTAAAGATGCCTCGGCTTCCGCCACATCCGGGCGGCGCTCGAGCAGGCTCGACGCAAGGCCCGCAGGCACTTGCGGCACGGCAATATCCGCCAGCTTGCTCGTCGGGCGCGGCAGCGATTCCGGCAGCGCGCCAACGAGGATCGCCAGCGCATCGAGGTCTTTGCTTTGCTGCAGGATCAGCGGCGGCAGCGCCGAATTTTGTTGCGCGACGAGGCTCACTTGCTGCGCCACATCGAGCGCGCTCGCCGTACCTTGTTTGAAGCGCAACTGCAGCGCGTCGAGCAGGCCTTGCGCGGCTTTCAGGTCCGCCTGCGCATTGGCGAGGCGCGCATCCGTTGCGAGCAGGTCGAAATACACGGTCGCGACGGAACTGGTGACGGTGAGGCGCACCACTTCGAGGTCGAAGGCGCTGGCGTCGCGCGAGGCTTGCGCCGAGAGCAGTGCGGAATAATTCTTGCCCCAGAAATCGAGCTCATAAGAAGCGCTCAGGCCCGCATTGTAGCTGCTGCTGTTGTGCGAGGAGGAAGTCGTGCCCGTGCCGCTCGCCGTGCGGTTCGAGTGCGTATGCGAGCCGCCTGCATCGAGTTCGACGGAAGGCAGCAGCGGCGCGCCGTTGATGAGCACTTCGGCGTTTGCTTGCTTCAGGCGCGCCACGGCGGCGCCAAGGTCGTTATTATTCTTCAGCGCCTGCTCCATCAGGCCGGTCAGTTCGGGGGAATTGAACTGCTTCCACCAGTCTTTATCCGGCCAGACGGGGGCAGGATTTGCTGCAGCATTCGGTGCAGCATTTTTTGCCGCATCCGGCGCTTCGCGGAAGGTTTGCGGTGTCGGCGTTGCCGGTTTTTCGTAAGGGAACAGCAGGTCCGTGCAGCCTGCGAGCGCGACGGTACTGGCGGTCAAGGCGAAGAGGCGTTTCATGTGGCGAGCCTTTCGAGTGGTTCGGGATGGTGGCGCGAGAGCTTCGACAGCGCGAGGTAAACGACGGGGGTGGTGTAGAGCGTAAGCAGTTGCGAAACGATCAGCCCGCCGACGATGGAAACGCCGAGCGGCAGGCGCAGCTCCGAGCCGTTACCGCCCGCGAGGATGAGCGGCAGCGCGCCAAGCACGGCGGCGAGCGTGGTCATCAGGATGGGGCGGAAACGGCGGCTGCAAGCCTCGGTAATCGCCTCTTGCGGCTGCATGCCGCGACGCTCGGCTTCGATCGCGTAATCGACCAGCATGATGCCGTTTTTCTTCACGATACCCATCAGCAAAATCACGCCGATGATGCTGATGATGGAAAGGTCGAGCCCCGCCGCCATGAGCGCGAGCAGCGCGCCGATGCCTGCGGACGGCAGCGTAGAGAGGATGGTGAGCGGGTGCAGCGTGTTTTCGTACAGCACGCCGAGCACGATATAGATGGCGACGAGCGCGCTCAGGATGAGGATCGGCTCGTCCTTCAGCGAATCGGCGAAGGCCTGCGCGTTGCCGGCAAAACCGCTATGGATGGTGTCGGGCATATGGATGCTCGCGGTGATCTGCTGGATTTTGTTCGAAGCATCGCCGAGCGACGCGCCGGGCGGCAGGTTGAAGCTGAGCGTAGCGGCGGGGAATTGCCCTTGATGCTGTACGGAAACGGGCGCGTAGCCGGTTTCGAAATGCGCGATTTCCGACAGGCGCACCTGCTCGCCGTGGCTCGATTTGACATAGACATTTTCAAGCGCTGCCGGGCCTTGCTGGAATTCCGGCGCGACTTCCATCACCACATGGTACTGGTTGCGCACGCTGTAGATCGTCGAGACTTGGCGCTGTGCGAACGCGTCCTGCAGCACCTGGTCGATGCCGGAAAGATCGAGGCCGAGCTCCGCGGCGCGGTCGCGATCGACCACGATGTTGATTTGCGTGGCGGCCTTGTCCTGGTCGCTGGTGAGGTCGGTGATGCCGGGCGTATCTTTCAGCGCGTTGAGCAATTTCGGCACCCATTCGCGCAACTCGTCGAGCGATTCGGCGGAGAGGGAAAACTGGAACTGCCCCTTGCTCGAGCGCCCGCCGACGCGGATATCCTGCGCCGCTTGCAGGTAGACCGATACGCCGTCGATATGGGCGAGTTTCGGGCGCAGGCGGGCAATCACCTGATCGGCGCTGAGCTTGCGGTCGGCAAGTGGTTTGAGGCTGACGAAAATGCGGCCCTGGTTGCCCGCTGCACTGCCGCCATTGCCACCGACGGAGCTGCCCGCACCCTGCACCGCCGGGTCGGCGAGGATGATCTGGTTCACTGCGCGCTGCTTGTCCGCCATGGCGCGGAAGGAAATATCCGTGCGCGCTTCGGTGGTGCCCGTAATCATGCCTGTATCCTGCTGCGGGAAGAAGCCTTTGGGCACGACGATGTAGAGCCAGACCGTCGCGCCGATGGTCGCGAACATCACGAGCAGCATGAGGAGCTGGTGGCGCATGACCCAGCCCAGCCCGCGCTCATACTGGCGTTGCAGCGTGCGGAAGATGCGCTCGCCGAGATGGTCTTCGTGCTCCGTATGCGCGCCGCCCTTGTGCCGCCAGTTCATCAAATGCGCGTAAACGGTCGGCGTCACGGCGATGGAAACGATGACGGAAATGGCGACGGCGACCGACAGCGTCACCGCGAATTCGCGGAACAGGCGGCCAATAATGCCGCCCATGAACAGCAGCGGAATGAACACGGCGATGAGCGAAATACTGATCGAAATGACGGTGAAGGTGATTTCCTTCGCGCCTTTAATCGCGCCCTCGATGGGCGAATCGCCCCGCTCGATATGGTGGGCGATGTTCTCGATCATCACGATCGCGTCGTCGATGATGAAGCCGACGGAAACGGTGAGCGCCATCAGCGAAATATTGTTGAGGCTGTAGCCGAGCAGCTCCATCGCACCCAGCGTTCCGGCCAGTGACAGCGGCACGGTGATGCTCGCGGCGATGGTCGGCGTGACGCGTCCGAGCGAAAAATACACGACGAGCACAACGAGGATGCTCGAAATCAGCAGCGTCATTTCGACGTCATGCACGCTGTCGCGGATGGTGATGGTGCGGTCGGAAAGCACGGAGACTTTGCTGCCCGTCGGCATCCACGCCGTGATTTGTGGGAGGATGGCTTTGATCGCATCCACCGTTTCGATCACGTTGGCATCCGGCTGTTTCTGGATGATGA
>OUNJ011027792.1_pt1 | contig 29492 bp, 14 predicted proteins | sample 1755361 | NCBI WGS metagenome assembly OUNJ01 (sample SAMEA3914825, study PRJEB12502) | metagenome | biome: forest; material: soil | place: USA | collected 2012-03-12 | depth 0.1 m
CGGACGTTTCGGTTTCGGGCCATGATGTCGATGTCACCACGGCCAGCGCCAAGACCGATCTCGACTTGACGGCCAATGGTGGCGACATCACCCTGGCCACCGGCACGGCCGATGGAGCGGCGGACCTCAAGACGACGGGCGGCACGGGAGCGGTCCATGTCACGACCAGCCTGATCACGGGCGGTGAAGCCAAGGTCGATGCGACCGGCGATGTGACAGCGGCCCTGGTCAAGAGCACCGGCGCGGATGTGTCCGTCAGCGGTCACGCTCTCAATGTAACAACGGCCAATGCCGATACAGACCTTGGCATGACGGCCGACGGCGGCGACCTGACGCTGGATACGGGTACGGCGGGTGGAGCGGCGACGCTGACCACCAACACCTCGGGCGATGTTCATGTCACGACCTCGTTGACCTCGGGGGGGCTGGCGACGGTAACCTCGGCGGGTAATGCGCGTCTGGCTTCGGTCGAGTCGACAGCGGGTGATGTCGATGTCGATGTCGGCGTCGGCGGCGCACTCAGTGGCGTGATGGCGACGGACCGGGCCAAGCTGACGGCGGACACCGGCAGCATCATCGTGACCGGTGGGACCAGCGACCTGCTGGGCGCGGTCAAGGCGGGCACCGATATCGACGTCACTTCGGGCGCTGTCGATGCGACCAGCGCCGACGCAACGAGCGGACACCTCAATCTGACGGCCACCCATGGCGACCTCACGCTTGACACCGGCACGGCGGGTGGGGCGGCCGACCTCAAGACGACGGGCGGTTCGGGTGATGTCCATGTCACGACCAGCCTGATCACCACCGGTGAAGCCAAGATCGATGCGACCGGCGATGTGACAGCGGCCCTGGTCAAGAGCACCGGCGCCGACATCAATGTGTCGGGCGCCACGGTCAATGCGACCGAAGCCGATGCCAAGACCGACCTGACCTTGACCGGTACAGCCGGTGACGTGACGCTGAAAACCGGAACGGCGGGCGGTGGCGCCCTGCTGCAGACCACCGGGGCTTCGGGTGATGTGACGGTCAACACCTCCCTGACGGCGGCCGGCTTGGCCAAGGTTGACGCCAAGGGCGCGGCCAAGGTCGCCAGCGTCGAATCGACCGGCGGCGATGTCGAGGTTGACGGCGGCACCAGCGTCGGCGGCGTCAGCGGACGCCCGACCCTGACGGCCGATGCCGGGTCGGTGACGGTCAATGCGGGCACCAGCGCTACGCTGGGTACGACCACGGCAGCCGATGCGGTGACGGTCACGGCCGGCAGTATCGATGAAACGACGGTGACCGCTACGCACGGGGCGCTCAGCCTGACCGCCAACAGCGGCAATGTGAAGCTGGACAACGGCACGGCGGGGACGGCGGCGCTGGTCAAGGCCAGCATCAACGCCAATGTCACCGGCACGCTTATGGCGGGCGGCAGCGGCGAGATCGACGGTACGACCGGCCTGGCGCATGTCGGTACCCTGACAACGGGCGGCGACGCCATCCTGCATGCCGGCACGGCCGCTTCGGCCAACACCATCACCAGCAGCGGCGGCGCGGTGACAGTCACCGGTGCCGGCGTTAACGTAACGACAGCGACGGCGGCGACCGACCTGACCATGACCGCCTCTGCCGGCGACCTGCATCTCGGCACGGGCACCGCCACCGGCGGCAAGGCGGATATCGAGGCAACGGGCGGCAGCGGCAACCTGACGGCCACGACGATCGAGGCCAAAAACCAGGCCAAGGCGGTCGCTGTGGGCGCCGCCGACATCACCACGATCACCAGCGATGCGGCCGATATTTCGGTTACAGGCGCCACCGCGGATGTGACGACGGCGACGGCCAAGACAGATCTGGCCATTACGGCGTCGGGCGGCGATCTGGCGCTGATGGACGGCACGGCTGGCGGAGCGGCCACCCTCAAGACGACCGGCGGCGCCGGCGACATTCACGTCACCGACAAGCTGAAATCGGGTGGCGACGCGACCATCATCTCGGTCAGCGATGCGCGTCTCGACAATGTCGAATCGACCGGCGGCGACCTCAAGATTACGGCCACGGCCGGTGAAATCACCGGCGCGACGGCGACACAAAGGGCGCAACTGACCGCTGATACGGGCTCGGTCACGGCGACCGGCGGCACGCGCGATCTCCTGGGCGCCGTCACGGCGGGCCAGTCGGTCGAGGCGACGGCGGGAGCGGTCGATATCACGTCGGCCGATGCGACGGCGGGATCGCTGACGGTCAAGGCCAGCAACGGCGATATCACGTTTGGCACCGGCACGGCCGGGACGACGGCCAGCCTGACCACCACCGGCGGCACGGGCGGCGTTGATGTCACGACCAGCCTCAAATCGGCTGGCACCGCTTCCGTCACCGCGACGGGCGGCGTGCACCTGGCCGATCTTGAAAGCACGGGCGCTGATGTCAGTGTCACCGGCAAGACGATCGACGCTACCCTGGTCAAGTCCGCCACGGCGATGGGCCTGACGGCGACCGGCGGCGACCTGACGCTGCAGGACGGAACGGCGGGTGGGGCGGCGACGCTGAAGACGACGGGTGGAGCAGGGGACCTCATCGTCAATGACAAGCTGACAGCGGCGGGCGACACGACCCTGTCATCGGTCGGCGATGCACGCCTCAACACCGTCGATACGACCGCCGGCAACATGAGCGTCGTCGTCACCGGCGACCTGTCCGGCAAGACGGCGACGACGCGCGCCACCCTGACCGCCGATGCGGGCCAGGTGAAAGGCGGCGCGGACGGCAATGTCCTGCTCGGCACGGTCAAGGGCGGCACCAACGTCGACCTGACCGCCGGCCAGACCCTGGATGTCAGCGACGCCGAGGCCGGGTCGGGCTTCCTCAGCGCGATTTCGACCCTGGCCGATGCCAAGGTCGGCACGGGCAAGGCCGGCCTGTCGGCCCTCGTCCAGGGCAAGACCAATGCCAGCGCCGACAGCCTGACGGCCGGCACGGTCGGTCGCGTCATCGGCGTCAACGGCACGGCCCACGCCGGTACGATAACCGGCGGCACCGAGGCCCTGGTCCAGGCCAAGACGGCGGCGACCGCAGACACCCTGACCAGCACGGCCGGCGATGTCTTCGTCAGCGGCGGCAGTGTCGATGTCGGCACCGCTACCGCCGATACCGGCATCAATATGAGCGCCAGCAATGGCGACCTGACGCTGGGCACGGGTTCGGCAGGCACGACAGCGCAACTGACCACGACGGGCGGCACGGGCAAGATCGATGTCACCAAGCTGACTTCGACCGGCGATACAACCATCGGCGCCAGCGGCGAGGCCCTGCTCAACGATGTCGAAAGCACGGCGGGTAACGTCACCGTCACTGGTGCATCGGTCGACGCCACGACGCTCAAGGCCAACAAGGCGCTGGGTGTCACGGCCAATACCGGCGACCTGACGCTGAAGGACGGCACGGCCGGGACGACAGCGCAACTGACGACGACCGGTACAGCGGGCAAGATCGATGTCAGCGACAAGCTGACCTCGGCTGGCACCGCGACCATCACCGCGACTGGCCAGGCCCTGCTAAACTATGTCGAAAGCACGGGCGGCAATGTCGCCGTCACGGGCGGCAGCGTCGACGCCACGACCCTGAAGGCCAGCAAGGCGCTGGGTGTCACGGCCAATGCCGGCGACCTGACGCTGAAGGACGGCACCGCCGGGACGACGGCGCAACTGACGACGACCGGTACAGCGGGCAAGATCGATGTCAGCGACAAACTGACCTCGGCGGGCAACGCGACGGTCACCGCGACTGGCCAGGCCCTGCTCAACGATGTCGAAAGCACGGGCGGTAACGTCACCATTACCGGCGGCAGCGTCGACGCAACCACGCTGGCGGCCAAGAGTGCGCTCAGCGTCACCGCCAATGCCGGCGATCTGACGCTGAAGGATGGCACGGCTGGAACAACAGCTCTCCTGCAAACCACCGGTGCGGCCGGCGACATCAAGGTCACCGACAAGCTGGCTTCGGATGGCGCGGGTACAATCAAGGCGAAGGGCAAGGCGACGCTCAACGATGTCGAAAGCACCGGCGCGGGCGTCACCATTACCGCAGCTGACATCGACGCCACGACCGTCAAGGCGGGCACAGCCTTGGCCATGACCGCCAGCAACGGCGACATCAAGCTTGGCACAGGTACGGCCACCACGGGCGCGGCAACCCTGACGACGACAGGCGGCAGCGGTGGGGTCACCGTCACCAATGGCCTGACCTCGGGCGGCAAGGCCACAGTCATGGCCGTCGGCGCCGCGCAACTCGGCACGGTCCAAAGCACGGGTGGTGAAGTCGACATTACCGGCAAGACGGTCCATGCGGCGACGCTGACGGCCAAAACCGACCTCAACGGCACGGCCAATGGCGGCGACTTCGATCTCGCCAATGGCACGGCTGGCGGTGCGGCAACGCTGAAAACCACGGGCACGACGGGTAACCTGACCGTCACAGGCCTGCTCAAGTCCGGCGGTGATGCGACGGTCAATTCGGCGGCCGACGCGCACCTGGCCAATGTCGAGGCGACATCCGGCAATATCGCCGTGACCGCGGCGAATGAAGTAACTGGCGCGACGACGGCCGACCGCGCTAATTTGACAGCCGACGCGGGCAAGGTGACCGTCACCGGCGGCAGCAAGGACCTGCTAGGCACCGTCGGCGGCAGCGGTGACGTCACCGTGACAGCTGACGCCATCGATGCTTCGACCGCCCATGCCGGCGGAGCACTGGATATCACCGCCGATAATGGCGACATCGCGCTCGGCACCGGTACGGGCGGCACCACCGCCACGGTCCAGGCCAGCGGCAATGCCGCAGTCGGCAGTCTTTCCGGCGGCCTGACCACCACGCTCAAGGCCGGCGGACTGGCTTCGGGCACGACCGTCCAGAGTACCGGCGGCGAGCTGGACATTACCGGCGGCAGCGTCAATGTCGACACGGCCGACGCCAAGACTGACCTGGCGATGAAGGCCACCACCGGTGACCTGACGCTGGGAACCGGCACGGCGGGGGGAGCGGCGACCCTGACCACCAATGCCGGCGACATCTTCGTCACCAGCGGCCTGACCTCGGGTGGCAAGGCGACGGTGACCTCGGCCAGTGATGCACGCCTGGCCAATGTCGAGGCCACCGGCGGCGATGTCGAAATCGACGCCGCCTCGGGCGAGGTGACGGGTGCCAACGGCATCGACCGTGCCAACCTGACCTCCGACACCGGCAAGGTGACGGTAACCGGCGGCACCAAGGCCCTGCTCGGCAACGTCAAGGCCAGGACCGACGTCACCGTGACGGCCGACGCCATCGACGCGACCAGCGCGATTGCCTCGACCGGCGTGCTCAGTCTGATCGCCGATGCCGGCGACGTGACCCTGGGCAGCGGGTCTTCCGGGACATCGGCCGTGGTTTCGGCCAGCAACAACGCCAATGTCACCGGCACCCTGACCGCCGGGACGACCGGCACGGTGAAGGCGGCGGCGGGTTCGGCGCACGTTGGCACGCTGACGGCGGGCGGCACGGCGACGCTCAGCGCCGGCACGCTGGCCTCGGGCGACGACGTTCAGAGCACTGGGGCCGATGTCTCCATCACGGGCGCCAGCGTCGATGTCGGCCAGGCCACGGCCGCGACGAACATCAATGCCAGCGCCTCGACCGGGGACCTGCACATCGGCACCAGCAACGCCGCCGACCTGATCTTCACCTCGACCGGCCAACTGGCGCTGGGCGGGGCGACGGCCAGCAATTCGGTCAAGATCACCGCGCCGGACATGGATCTGACCGGCGATCTCAACGCCAACAAGATCACCATCGACAGCACGCAGGCGATGCGGCTGGGCGACGATCCCGGCGGAACGGCGGGATTCGATCTCAGCCAGGCCGAAATGAACCACATCAAGCCGGCCGGCGCGGGTTCGGCGGTGACCATCGATTCAGGCGATCAGAACATCCGTATCGGTACTCTCGGCTGGACCCTGCCGGATCCGGCGACGGCGGTGAACCTGTTCACTACGGGACGCATCGACATCGGCGGCGCTTTCACCTTCGACCCGACCGCCGGCGGTGGCGCCAGCGGTTCGGCCACGACGCGCACCATTACTCTGGGCGGCAGCGCGACCGACCCCAACGCCAACGCCTCGGTCATCGCCGTGGCGACGACATCCTCGGGAGGCGGGCGCATCGATGCCGGTTCGGCGGTTCTTAACCTCAACGGCAATGCCGTGGCGGTGGGCGAGGACGACATGCTGACCGAGATCGGTGCCAAGGATGGCGCCACGCCGATCGATCCTAACGCGGCGGCGACCAGCTTCGTGGCCCAGCCGCTGTCCAGCCTCTACCGCGCGCGCCAGCTTTACACCGACCAAGTCCTGGTCCGCGCCGGCCAACTGAACGTGCGCTACAAGACCTACGCCCTGTTCCAGAACACCGGCCTGCCGGGCCTGACCGGCGGGGTGGTCCTGGGTGGCACCAGCGGCGCGCCGGTCACTGACGCGCTCAAGCTGACCGCCGACAGCGGTTCGGCGGTCAACGCCTTCGCCCTGTTCGGCCAGATCAACGGCGTCGACGGCGTGGCGACGGCGCTGCTGGGGGCGACGGTCATCAACCTCAACGGACCGGTGACGCTGGGCCAGTCGCGTGTCAACGGCTGCGTCATCGGCGCCTCGACGGCCTGCCTGTCGTCGTCGATCAGCGAGCCGCCGCTCAACGTCTTCGACAATTCCAACATCCAGGTGATCAGCGCAGCCGCGCCCGACCTGTCGTTCGACTCGGTGCTGTCGAGCAACAATGAAGCCCTGTTCTCCGACATCGCCACGCCGGTGTCGCAGACGACCGACGACACCTGCAAGCCCGGCACCGACACCACGAACAGCAAATGTCCGCCGGCGGGGAGCGCGCAATGATCAAGGCCAGGTTTTCCATCGTCAGGCTGCTTGTTGTTCTGGCCGCCTTCGGCCTGGGTTCGGTTCATGCCCCGGCCTTCGCGCAGGGCGACCCGGACAGCTTCCTGCTGGGGCGCGACGCCAATGGCGAACCGTGCTCGGCCAAGCGGTCATGGGACAATCCACACATCAGCCGCTATGACCGTTCCTATGTCATCACCTGCCGCGGCGCCGCCGCCAGCCGGTCGCAGGGCACGATCCTGGTCGTCAATGCGCACTACGGTAAGCCGCACGACGACAATCCGTGCGGCACAGAGCAGGACGTCGACGTCAAGGACCTTGGGTCGGTCAAGGCCAGCCAGTGCTACGACAAGGACCTGGGGATCAAGGTGGTGTCCGCCACCTTCGAGCGCGGCGGCCTGCTCTATGTCGGCGATGCCGCCTTTACAGCCGCCGGACCGATGGAGACGGCGCTACGCACCCTGACCGGCAAGGCCCAGGTCACCGACCGCTACCAGAGCAACACCGCTTCCATTAACGGCGTCGACCTGCCGGCTGTCACCGTGCCGGACAACGATACCGCGCAGGCCGCACCCACCGGCGGCAGCTTCGACCCGGCCATCACGCTGTCCAACGGCATTGCGCTTAACCAGCAAGGCGCGTTCAACGAAGCGTCGCGCGTGCTGAACGACGGACTGAGCCGCCTGCCGCCGTCGGCCAGCGATTTCACCCGCGCCGAATTTTCCCTTGAAGCGGCTTTGGCCGACTCCAATATCGGCCAGGTGACGTCGGCGCAGGGTCACTTCAGCGACGCCGAAAAACTGCTGACCAGCGGCAATCCGAATGGCGATAAGACCAGCGCCTATCTGGTGCGCAAGCTGTCGACCTATGAGGCGCTCGACTTCATCAACCGCCGCCAGTGGCCGGACGCCCTGTCGGCGCTGAAGGCCGGCGATATCCAGAACGCGCCGCTGATGGATCCCTCAGTGGTCAACCAGCTCAACCAGAACCCGCCGACGACCAATGCACCGGCTTCGGTGGCGGTTGTCGATCGTGGCGAACTGTCGTCGATCCTGCTGGAAGCCGAACGGCAATGGGCGTCCAGCGTGGCGTTGCTGGCTACCGGCGACGCCGCGGACAGTGAAAGCGCGCTGAAGGCTTCCGTGACCGAGGTCAACATACTGCAGTCCAAGGTCTCGGGCGACTCGCTGCTGGCCATCAAGGCGCGCATCCAGCGCCAGTTCGGCCGCCTGGAAGCCTTCCAGAGCAAGCCCGACGACGCCATCGCCAGCTTCGACTGCGCCTTGGCCATCCTGCAGGGCGGGCGCGTTAACGATCCGGCGAAGTGCGTGTTCGACCCCAGCATCGGCGCCGCCAGCGCCAACGCCCTGTCGGGCCCGATCATCGCCGAGACCGAGCTGGAACGCGCGGCCCTGCTGGCGCGCGATTCGACCGTCAGCCAGGATGACGTGACGGGTGCCTATTCGACCGCCATCGACTCGCTGCTGGCGGCCAGCAATGTCGGCGAAAGCCAGCCGGCGGAACTGCAACCCTATTTCGACATCCTGGTGGCCAGGAACGCCGCCGATCCGTCGTCTTCGGCGGCCGAGGACTTTTTCCGCGCCGTGCAGGCGATCGGCGAACCGGCCGTGGCGCAGCAGATGGCGCAGCTTCAGACCGTCGTGACGTCCGACCCGGCGCTGGGCGCCAAGGTCCGCGACCGCTCGGAACTGGAACGCCGTGTCATCCAGCTGCGGTACCAGATCGCTACCGGCGCCGCCCTGACCGCCGCCGACCAGGCGTCGCTGGAGGCGCAGCGTCAGACGGCGGAAGACGAGCTCGACCAGGTCAATACCGAGCTGGCCAACGATCCGCACTATCGCCTGGTCGACGACCAGCTAGTCAGGATCAGTGACATCAAGGCGATCCTGGAGCCGGGCGAATATTACCTCAAGGTCGTGCAACTGAAGCAGAAGGCCTATGGCATCGTTATCGGCCGCGACCAGACCTTCCTGTATCCGATCGACGGCGGCAGCGATATCCTGACGGCCATTTCAACCCAGGTGCGCGGCTCGATCCGCGACAATTCGGGCAGCCTGCCGTTCTTCGACGTGCGCGCCGCCTACGGCCTGTTCCACATGATCTCCGGTCCGGCCGAAGACACCCTGCGCAACGCCCGCGCCATCATCGTCGATCCATCCGGCCCCCTGGAAGACCTGCCGGCCAGCGTGCTGGTGACCACGCCCGACAGCGTGCGCGCCTACATGGCCACGGTGTCGACCACACCCAACGACTATAGCCATGTCGACTTCCTGGCGACGCGGACGGACGTCTATTACGCCCTGTCGCCGCGCTCGCTGCTGATTTCACGCAGCCTGCCGCCGTCGACCGCGCCCAAACCGTTCATCGGTTTCGGCCAGAACGCCGCCCCGCCGCAGCCGACACCTGAACAGGCGGCGTTGATGGCGCCTTTCAACGGATGCCAGATGACGTGGGGCGACTTCCTGTCGCGCGTCGCCGGCAACAAGCCGGTCAGTGCGCGTGAAATCGGCCTGGCGGCGCACGAGCTGGGTGTCGATGGCGCGCCCGAAGTCACGGGAGACGCCTTCACCGATACGGCGGTCGAGGCGGCCAGCAACAATGGCGACTATGAGCAATACCAGGTCATCCACTTCGCCACCCATGGCATACCGGAAACCTCGGTCAACGGCTGCGACATCCCGCCGTCGCTGATCACCACGGTCGCGCCGCTCGACGCCTCGAACCAGATTACCTCGGACGGCTTCCTGACCTTCTCCGAAATCGCCCAGCTGCGTTTCGACGCCAACCTCGTCGTCCTGTCGGCCTGCGATACGGCGGCGGGGGTCAGCGGCGAACTGGGCCGGCTGTCGGGCCAGGAAGATTCGGGCAAGACGCTGGACGGCCTGGTCCGCGCCTTCATCACCGCACGGGCGCGGGCGGTCATGGCGACCTACTGGAACGTTCCGGCCTCATCGGAAACCGATGCCCTGATGGGCCGGTTCTACAATTTTGGCCGGGGCCTGAGCATGGGGCGCAGCCTCAGGGCGGCGCAGGACCTGCTGATCCGGCAACCGCAGTACTCGCATCCTTATTACTGGGGCGCCTATGTCCTGATCGGCGACGGTTCGAAGACCATGCTGACACCCGCTCCCGTAACGACGGCGTCGAACTGAGTTGAGGCGGCCCGCTCGGGCCGGAACAGACCATGCTGGCCATTTCGCTCAAAGCCCAGGGCGCGCTCGAAGCCTATGCCCGCCCGGCCTTTGCGGCGCGGGTGCGCAAGGCGCTGGCCGACAAGTATCCGCATTTTCTGCCGCGTTTCCCCGAGGCGATGCAGGCCGTCATTACCGGCAACATGCTGGGCCGTGCCAGCCTGTGGGGCCTGCGCCAGCAATCGGCCCTGCTGGGCTTCTGCGAGCTGATGATCCAGGTGGCGGCCAATTTCGACGAGGAACCAGAAATCCGCGCCGCCCTGGACGCTGCTCCGGAACCGAAGGATTTCGCCCTGCGCGCCCTTCCGGATCGGGTCGGCAAGGCGGCGTGGACACGCGCCACGCAACGGGCATCGAACCTGGCCTTCTACGTCCCGCCCTCGCTGGTAGCAGCTACCAATGCCGACCAGACGGTGGCAGCCCTGCCGATCGTGCTGTTTGATCAGCCCGAGCTACACAACGCCCGCGCCGCGGCCGGCGCGGCCCTGGGCCAGGCTGGCGAACTGAACATGAAGCACCTGCCGGACGCCGGCATCGTGGTCGCGGCGGCGCGGTCGTTCTGGGGGCCGGGGTTCACCGCCCTGTCGTGGATGGGCGAGCTTCAGGCCAACCGGACGGCACCGGGCGTGATGCTGCAGGCCCTGCGTGCGCGGCTGGCGATCGAGTTTGGGAGGTTCGTATGAGCGGCTGGCCGGATCCGGGCGCGGCGGGCGACGCCGCCGACAAGGCATCTCAGGCCGCCTCCGGTGCTGCCGACAAGGCGCAACAGGCAGCCTCGAACGCGGCCGATCAGGCCCAGCAAGCGGCTTCCAGCGCGGCCGGCCAGGCACAGGCTGCCGCCGACGCCGCGGAGGAAAAGGCCGAGGCTGCCGCGCAGGCGGCTCAACAGCAGGCCCAGGCCGCCGCTGAAAAGGCGCAGCAGGAAGCGCAGGCGGTGGCACAGCAGGCCCAGGCCGAGGCGCAGAAGGCCGAACAGGAAGCCGACGAGGTCAAGCAGAAGGCCGCGGAAGAGGTCGACCAGGCCAAGCAGGAGGCCGAACAGGCCGAGCAGAAGGCGGAACAGGCTGTCGGAGACGCCAAGCAGAAGGCCGAGGACGAGGCCGCCGCCGCGCAGAAGAAAGCCGAGGAAGTCGAGCAACAGGCCAAGCAGGCCGTAGCCGACGCCGAACAGAAGGCGGATGAACTGAAACAGCAGGCGGAGGCCGCAGTCGCCGATGCTGAAAAGAAGGCCCAGGAGGTCGCCGACAACGCCAAGAAGATGGCCGACGAAGCCGAGGCCAAGGCGAAGCAGATGGCCGACGACCTGGCCAAGAAGGGCGACGAAGTGGCCCAGATGGGACAGCAGTTGCTCGGCGACGCCACCGCTCAGGCCCAGGCGCTGATGGCCGTCATGCAGGCGGCCGCCCAGCAGGCCGAGCAGAAGGCGGAGGAAGAACTGAAGGCGCTGGCCGACGGCGCCAATGCCGCCATGACCCAGGCTGAAGCCCTGATGGACGAGGCCAAGGACCAGGCCAACCAGATGGTCACCCAGGCGGCCATGGCCATTGCTGGCGGGGCGGCCCAGGCGGGCCAGCTGGCCAAGGGCGCCGCCGGAAAACTGGCCAACGCCGTACCGCAGGACGCCGCTCAGCGGGCGCAGAATGCCCTCGCCGATCCAGCCATGGGCGTGCTCGATTCGTCGTGCGAGGTGCTGCCGTGCGGCCGCGTGCTGGGCGGCGCCAGCGGAGCCGCTGCGAAGGCGGCGGCCCAGGGCCAGCAGGCGGCGCAGGGGCTTGGACAAGGACTGCAAGGGCTCGGAGATGATCTCGGCCAGGGTTTGGGGCAGTTGCAGGACATGGCCGGCCAGGGGCTGGACGCCGCCCAGGGCCTGGCCAAACAGGCCGAGGACGCAGCCAAGTCGCTGGAGGACGAACTCAAGGACGCCATGGCCCAGGCGATAAAAGCGGCCCAGGACGCGCTCCAGCAGGCTCAGTCGATGGAGAACGCCCTCGAAAAGCAGATGGCCGACGCCATGAAACAGGCGCAGGACGCCGCCCAGGCCGCGCTCGACAAGGGCAACGAACTCAAGAGCGAGGCCGAGCAGGCCGCCGCCGGTGCGTTGCAGCAGGCCGAGGACGCCGCCAACGAGGCCAAGGACAAGGCTCAGGACGCCATGAACGAGGCCAAGGATGCTGCCGCCGAGGCGCAACAACAGGCCGAGGCCGCAGAAGCTGCCGCCAAGGCCGGGGCGGAAGACGCCATGAAGCAGGCGCAGGATGCGGCCAGCGCAGCTGCCCAGCAGGCCAAGGACGCCGCCGCCGAGGCGCAGAAACAGGCCCAGGCCGCCGAGGACGAGGCCAAGAACGCCGCCGAAGCCGCCGAGGACCAGGCCAAGGCCGCGGCGCAGGCTGCGCAACAACAAGCCCAGGCTGCCGTACAGCAGGCCCAGGCCGCCGCGCAGGCGGCCGAGGATCAGGCGAAACAGGCTGCTGACGAGGCCAAACAACAGGCCACCCAGGCAGCCGAGGAAGCCCAGCAGCAGGCTCAGGCCGCCGCTCAACAGGCACAGGCCGCGGCGCAACAGGCCGAGCAGCAGGCGTCGCAGGCTGCCGACGAGGCCAAGCAGCAGGCCCAGTCCGCCACCCAGGCAGCTCAGGATGCAGCCCAGGGCGCGGCTCAGGCGGCTCAAGGGGCAGCGCAGGCCGCCCAAGGTGCTGCTCAACAGGCGCAGGATGCCGCCAAACAGGCCCAGGACGCGGCCAAAAACTTGCCTCAGATGCCGGGAGGGTTCTAAGATGCCGGCGAAGTCGAGGACCTGACACATGGGAATGCCCGCCGCCCGTCTTACCGACATGCATGTCTGTCCGATGGTGACCGGCATCGTGCCGCATGTCGGCGGACCGATCGTGGCCCCGGGCGCGCCGACCGTGCTGACCGGCAGCCTGCCTCAGGCACGCGTCACCGACATGCTGGTCTGCGTCGGGCCGCCGGATATCATCGTGACAGGCGCCTTCACCGTCATCGTCAGCGGCATGCCGGCGGCGCGCATGCTCGACATGACGGCCCATGGCGGCGTGATCGTCCTGGGCTTGCCCACCGTGCTGATCGGCGATTCCGGCAGCGGGGGCGGTGGCGGCGGAGGCGGTGGACCCGGCCTGGGAGGGCTGGCCAACATGGTCAGCAACACGGCCGCCGCCTTCAACAACCCCGGCGCCATGGCCAAGGCGATGATCGCCGCCGCCCAGGACGGCACGCCGGTCTGCGAGATATGCAAGAAGCTGGAGGGGATGGGCGGACCGTCTATGCCGCCCGTCGATCCAGGCCATGTGCACCAGGCGGCGCAGGAGGCCGAGGCCTTGGTGCAGACCCTGCAAAACAAGGCCAGGGCTACGGAGCAGCAGGCCAGGGACAAGGCGAAGGACGCGGCCGACCAGTACGACGCGGCGCAGAAGGCCGGCAAGGGCGCGCTCGGCAAGGCCCAGGCCCAGGCACAGGACATGGCCAAGGGAGCACAAAACGCGGCGCAAGGCGCCCTGTCATCCGTGCAGCAACAACTGCAGGACGCCATGCAGCAGGCGCAGAAGGAGGCAGCGGCGGCGGCCCAGGCGGCGGGCAATCAGCTTTCTTCGGTGGAGCAGCAGGTTCAGGACGCGATGAAAAAGGCCCAGGCTGCGGCCCAGTCCGCCGTCGCCGAAGCGCAGGATCAGGTCAAGGGCATGGCCCAGCAGGCCGAGGATGCCGCCAACGCGGCCAAGGACAAGGCGCAGGCTGCCGCCGAGCAGGCCAAGGCCATGGCGCAGGAGACCGCGAACCAGGTCCAGGCGACGAAGGACGCAGCCCAGGCCCAGGCTCAGGCCGCCATGCAGCAGGCCAAGGACGCCGCCCAGTCCGCCGCGCAAACAGCCCAGGACGCGGCCAATGCCGCGCAGCAGCAAGCGCAAGAGGCGATCAATCAGGCGCAGGCCGCCGCTGCGGCGGCACAACAACAGGCTCAGGCCGCCGTTGCCGCGGCGCAAGCCCAGGCCCAGGCGGCCGCCGATGCGGCAAAACAGCAGGCCCAGGCAGCCATGCAGCAGGCGCAGGACGCGGTTAACCAGGGCAAGCAACAGGCACAGGACGCAGCCAGCCAGGCGCAGGCCGCCGCTGCCGCTGCGCAGCAACAAGCTCAGGACGCGGTCAACCAGGGCAAACAGCAGGCACAGGACGCAGCCGCTCAGGCTCAGGCCGCCGCTGCCGCCGCGCAACAACAGGCACAGGCGGCGGCCGACCAGGCCAAGCAGGGCGCGGCGGCCGCCGCCCAGCAGGCCCAGGACGCCGCCAGCCAGGCCCAGGATGCGGCCAGCCAGGCGATGAACTCGCTGCAAAACCTGCCGTCGTCGCCGTCCCTGCCGGGAGGTTGGTAATGGCCGAAGGTGACTGGTACGCGGTTGTCGACGCGGCACAGGACCCGACCCTGCGCGGCCTGATCATGCAGGGCTCGGCGTGGGTATGCCTGCTGGCCGGCGACGTGCCGCCGGTCCTGGCCGCCGCCGCGCCGCACCTGGTCAAGCTGATCCCCGGCGAGCCCTTGTTCGAAGCCTGGAAGATGCGGGGTCAAGGGCAGAACTGGGGCATCATGTGCCAGTCGGTGCGCTCAATCGAAGTCATGCGCAAACATTTCCGCCAGTTCCTGCAGGCAAAGATGCCCGACGGCATGGTCGTGCTGTTCCGCTTCTACGATCCGCGTGTCTTCAACACCTATATCCGCAATGCCACGCCCGAAGAGCAGATGCCGTGGTTCGAGGGTATCGGCGTGTACACAGTCGAGGACAAGGACGGCGCCCACGGCTATGCCTGGCAGGACGGGCGGTTGACCGACAATGGCAAGCCGGTCATGGTGGCGGCATGACGGCGGGCGAGATCATCGGCGGCAGGACGCGCGCGACATCGGCCCTGATGCTGCTGCCGGCCATTCTGGTCGCGCTTGTGGTCGTCGGCGTCGTTCCGGACCTGCTGCAACGGCTGATGCGCATGGCGCGGCTGGATCAGAAGCTTAACCTGGCCTGGCAAAACGGTCTCATTACCCTGGTTCTGTTCGGCCTGCTCATCGTGGCGGCGCTGCTTTGGGGATTGCTGGCGCAGACGAAGGTCCTGGCGGCCGGACGCGTGCCGCTGAAGGCCGGCGCCATGGGCCTGGCCATAGGGGTGTTCGGCCTGCTTATCGCCACGGGCTACGCCGCGCTGGCCGGTGGACTGCACTGGGTTTACAGCTATGTGAATCCGCGCATCCTGCTCCTGCTGGCCGGTACAATATTGACGTTCTACCAGTGCGCCGGCGAGGAAATCTTCTTCCGTGGCTGGATACAGCCGATGCTGGTGCGCGGTTGGGGGCGGTGGGCAGGCGTCGGTGTGACCTCGCTGTTCTTTGCCTTGCTGCATCTGTTTGCCGGTGTGGTGCACAGCCCGCTGGCGGTGGTGAATGTCGTACTGGCGGGATTGCTGTTCGGGCTGCTGGCCATCCGCACCGGCGGCCTGATCGCGCCGATTGCCGCCCATTTCGCCTGGGACTGGTCCGAAGGGATATTGCTGGGGCTGTACCCCAATCCCGGCGTCGATGTCTGGGGCAGCCTGTGGAACCTCGACCTGATCGGATCGCCGCTGTGGGGCGGTTCGGCCGAGGGCCTCAACGGCAGCCTCGGCGTGACCTTTGTCCTGCTGGCCCTGTGCGTGCCGCTGGCGAAGGGGCTGATCGTTCCCGCGCCCCAGCCTGAAGCCGCGTAAAGCTGTAAGGATCGCGAACTATTCGTCCTGCTGGGCGCGGATGGTGTCGATGCGGTCGCGTTCCTTGAAGAAGGCCGGCAGGTCGTCCGGCGCCAGGCTGTGGCCCTCATCGAGCGGCACGGTCATGGCGTCGACCGGCTCACCGTTGATGTGCATCTCGTAGTGCAGGTGCGGCCCCGTCGAACGCCCCGTGGTGCCGACGAAGCCGATGGTCTCGCCCTGGTGCACGCGCACACCGGCCGCTATGCCCGGCGCGAACGCGCTCTGGTGCAGGTAGAAGGTCTGCCAGCCGTTGTCGTGCTGGATGACGGTCAGGTTGCCGTTCGGTCCCTTCATCGCCGCCCACATCACCGTGCCGTCGCCGGCGGCGTAGATCGGCGTGCCGATGGGCGCGCCGAAGTCGGTGCCCTTGTGCATCTTCATGAAGCCCAGTACCGGGTGCATGCGCATGCCGAACTGCGAGGTGATGTGCGCACCGTCGATGGGCGTGCGCATGAAGCTCTTGACGACGCTGCGGCCGTTGCCGTCGAACCAGCCGGCATCGCCTGACTTCGGCGCGAAGAAATAGACGGCCTTCGACTTGGCGGCGGTCGACAGCGAGGCATAGACCAGCTTGGCTGGGCCGACCGCTTCGCCCGACGCGTTCTCCGTCTGCTCGAAGGCGGCCTCGAACACGTCGCCGGGATTGATTTCGCGCTGGAAGTCGAAATCGTAGGAAAAGGCCTTGGCGAATTCGGGGATGACGCTGTCGCTGATGCCGGCGGTGACGGCTGAGGAATAGAAGCTGTTGGTGTCCATCTCGCCGCGCTTGACGATCATCACCGTCTGCAGCGCCGCGGCGGTGGCCTTGGCGGCGAATGCGCCATTGCCCGACGGCAGGACCGTGGCGCCGGAACTGTCGGCGAAGGCGATGTCGGCGCGTTTGAGATGCGGTGGCTGGCCGGCCGTCAGCGTAAGTGCCAGACGGATGTCGCCGGGCTTGCCGGGGCCCAGCAACCCCAGGGCGGCATTGGCGGCGGCCTGGGCGTCGGCCGGCGACAGGCCGCTGGCGGCGAATGCTTCGGGCAGTTGCGCCGTCGAGGCCAGGGTCATGATGCGCGACAGATCGGCATTGGCGGGCTTGGCGGCGGAAGGCTGGGCGTCGCCGCTGGCGATGGCCACGCTGCGATAGGAAAAATGCGCGCTGAGCGCGCCGGCGACCAGTAGGACCACGGAGATGCCGAGCGCGATCAGGCCGGCGCGGTCGAAGGGCAGGGATGACGGCGGAGGTGGTGGCGCGGCCGCTTCGGCGGGGTAGAGCGCCGGTTTGTCCGGCAGGGGCGGGGCGTCGGTCTTCTGAGCTGGTTTGAGCCAGGTTCTGGGGTTGAACGAATGATCGCCGCCGGCCGGTTCTTCACCCGTTTTAGGGGTATCGGTTACCTTGTCGGCGCCATCGTCCGGCGTGGCCTTGGGCGCGGGTTTCAGCCAGGTCTTCGGGTCGAAGGAATGGTCCGGCTCGTCATCCTGCATCGGGGGCTATCACCTTGTGACTATTCCGGTTATTTCGACGTTATTTGTGTTTATCATGGCTTTCAACGCTCTGGAAGTTGTGCTTTAGTCCGGTCAAATTTTGCGCGAAAATATTCAGGGATCATTCTTTCATGGCGGGAAAAAAGCGCGTTGCCTGGAGGGAGGGCATGTTCCTGCGGCCGCAGCATTTCCAGCAGCAGGACCGCTATTTCGATTCGCAGCTTCACACCCGTATTCAGGGCGCCGGCCCCTATGGCTGGGGTCTGTTCGACCTGGCCATCGACGAGGATCTGGCGTCCCTGGGCAAGTTCGGCATCGTCCGCTGCTCGGGCGTCCTGCCCGACGGCACGACCTTCGCCATTCCCGACGACGTGCCGCCACCGCCGCTCGACCTGCCGCCCGATACGCGCGAGGCCATCGTTTACCTGACCCTGCCAGCCAGCCAGCCGGGCGCGGTCGAGTTCCGCGATTCGGACAGCGCCACGCCCGAGGCGCGTTTCCTGGTCGACGAGGAGGAGGTCTCCGACAGTTTCTCGGACGACCGCCTGCAGGAAGGCATCGAATTCGGCCGGGCCAACCTGCGCTTCGGCGTGACGCGTGACCAGACCTACGGCCGCGTCACGGTCGGCCTGGCGCGGGTGCGCGAGGTACAGAACAAACGGCTGATGTTCGACGACCGCTACGTGCCGCCGGCGCTGGACATCCGCGCGTCGCAGAAGCTGAAAGGCGGCTTGTCCGACATCCTCGGCCGCTGCGACCAGCGTCAGGAGGAACTGGCCCTGCGCGCGGTCGAGGCCACCGACGGTGGTTCGGAAACCTTTTCGTCCTTTCTGCTGCTGCAGACGCTTAACCGCTGGTGCCCGATCCTGCGCCATCTCGACGCCCTGCCGATGATCCACCCGGAGCGGCTTTACGAGGTCATGTCGTCCATGGCTGGCGAGATCGCCACCATGGCGCGCCCCGACCGCTCCTATTTCCGCTTCCCGGCCTACGACCACGAAAACCTGCAGGGCACGTTCGAGCCGGTGTTCGACGCCCTGCGCGGCATGCTGGCGGCCGTCTTCGACCGCTCGGCGGTGCAACTGCCGCTCGATGTGGCGGGCCCAGGCGCCTATGTCTCGACCATCCGCGACCACAACCTGTTCAAGACGGGCTTTTTCTACCTGGCCGTGGCGGCGGCGGCTCCGCTCGACGAAATTCGCGGCCGCTTCCCCAGCGTGGCCAAGATCGGCCCGGTGCAGAAGATGCGCCAGATCGTCGAATCGGCCCTGCCGGGCGTGCCGCTGCGCCATGCGCCGACACCACCGCCGCAACTGCGTGTGCTGCCGGGCTATGTCTATTTCGAGCTCGATCGCGGCGCGCCCGATTTCCGCGACTTCGCCACGGCGCCGGGCCTCGGCCTGCATGTCGCCGGCGAGTGGCCGCAGCTGAAGCTGGAACTGTGGTGCGTGAAGAAGGCCGACAAGTAAGGCCGCTTGGCAAGTAAGAAGGCTTGGCAGATGAACGACAAGGACGGAAACGGTGGCAACCGGACGGTTTTCCGGCCGTCGCCCCTACAGGGCCTGAACGCCAACAAGGGCCAGTCGCCGCAGGGTCAGCCGGGGCCGGCCGCCGCCGGCTACAGCGGCGGCCCGTCGCCGTTCGCGCCGCCGCCACCCGCCGTGGCGCGCGCCGTTTCCGAACTGCCCAGCGACGACATCCCGCTGCCCGAAGCGGCGCAGATGGTGCGTAACCGCCTGCTGGCCGAGGCCGCGCCCGTGCTGGCCCTGGCGGCCAGCGTGCGTTCGGGCCGTACGCGCCCGCCCTTGCCGCAGTTCCATCGCATCGTCCAGGCCGCCATCGCCCGGTTCGAGAAGGCCATCCAGCCGGGCCTCGACGCCGAAACCTATCAGCGCGCGCGCTATGCCGTCTGCGCCACGGTCGACGACATCGCCCAGAACCTGCCGGGCATGACCAACGACACCGCCGAATGGGCGCGCCGCTCGATGGTGGTGACCTTCTTCCATGAAAATATCGGCGGCGACCGTTTCTGGCAGTTGACCGACGACATGCTGGGGCGGCCGCAGCAGAACCTTAGCCTGATTGAACTGTTCCACGCCTGCCTGGCCGCCGGCTTCGAGGGGCGCTTCCGCGTCATGCCCGACGGCAAGCGGCGGCTGCAGGAAATCATGACGCAGCTTTACGCCTGCCTCGACCACACACGGGCCCTGAGCCAGCGTGAACTGGTAGCGCACTGGCGCGGCGAGACCGCACCGATGACCAAGGTCGGCTTCTGGAACTACATCGCCATGGCGGCGGCGGTTGCTTTCGGCGTCCTGATGCTGATCTATATCATCCTGCGCCTGATCCTGCTGCAGACCGGCCACCCGTCGTGGGACGCCATGGGCGTGCTGATCCCCGGTGAGCGCCTGCGCCTGTCGCGTGCCGCCGCGGCTCCGCCCGCGCCGCCCGCCGGCGGCCAGATGCAGACCTTGCAGGCGGCGCTTCAGCCCGAGATCGACCAGGGCCTGGTCAAGGTCGAAGAGGACGCCACCACGGTGCGCGTGCGCACCACGGTCGGCCAGCTGTTCAAGCCCGGCTCGGACGAGCTTGAGCCCGACCGCGTCGACCTGTTCAACCGGATCGGCAAGGCCATCGACGGCCAGCCCGGGCCGATCACGGTCGAAGGCCACGCCGATTCCGACAAGATCTCGACCCTGCAATTCCCCGACAACATGGCGCTGTCGGGCGCGCGGGCCAACACGGTGGCCGGCGTCCTGGCCAAGAACCTGAGCGATTCCAGCCGTATCACCGCGCAGGCCTTCGGCGATACCGAGCCGATCGCTCCCAATTCGACGCCCGAGGGCAAGGCCCTCAACCGCCGTGTCGAAGTCGTCATGCAGCGTCAGAACTGAGGCCCGCACCATGAAAGCGATCCTGAAATTCCTGACCAACTGGTGGGTGGTCACCATCACCATCGTCGTGCTGTTGGTGGTCGGCCTGTGCTGGGCGCTGCCGATCTTCGTCGAGCTGATGCGGCCGTGGTGGGTGCGGCTGATCATCTTCCTGCTGATCGTCGGGCCGTGGGGCATCTTCGCGTATTTCCGCTGGAAAAAGGCGCGCGAGGCGGCCGACGCCATTGCCCGCGAACTGGCGCTCAGCCAGGAAGGCGGGCAGGAAAGCGCCGAATTGGCCAAACGCATGGCCGAAGCCATCGCCGGATTCAAGACCCAGGCCGGCAACAAGCGCGATTACCTCTATTCGCGGCCGTGGTACGTCATCATCGGACCGCCGGGCGCCGGCAAGACGACGGCCCTGCTCAATTCCGGCTTGCGCTTCCCGTTTGCCGAACAGGCGCTGAAGGGCGTCGGCGGCACGCGCAACCTCGACTTCTGGTTCGCCGACGAGGCTGTTCTGGTCGATACCGCCGGCCGCTACACCAGCCAGGATTCCAACCAGGCCGCTGACAGCAAGGCCTGGGGCAGCTTTCTGGGCCTGCTGAAAAAGCACCGCCCGCTGCAGCCGATCAACGGCGTCATCGTCGCCATCGGCCTTGACGAACTGATCAAGGCCGACCAGCAGGGCCTGGACCACCATGCCGCCACCGTGCGCCGCCGCCTGACCGAAATCCGCGACCAGCTCGAAATGAGCGTACCGGTTTACGTCCTGCTGACCAAGGTCGACCTGATACCGGGCTTCACCGAGTTCTTCGACGACCTCGACGTCGAAGGCCGCCGCGCCGTCTTCGGCATCACCTTGCCCTATTCGCCGGACCGGCCCGAGGCAGCCACCATCGCCGCCGCCTTCGACGAGGTGGCCCAGGCCGCCGCCGACCGCCAGGCCAAGCGGCTGGCCGACGATCCCGACACGCGCCGCCGCGCCCTGATGCTGGGCTTCCCGGCCGAGTTCATGGCCTTGCGCGCCCGCGTCTGTCGCTTCCTCGAAGGTGCCTTCATCACCAAGGATCAGCCGGTCGGCGCCCTGCGCGGTTTCTATGTCACCTCTGGTGTCCAGCAGGGTGCGCCGCTGGAGCGCCTGCTGGCCGGCATGGGCGAGGTCTATGACGCGCCGCAGCCGACGCACCAGGGTCGCGCCTATTTCCTCAACCGGCTGCTGTCCGAAGTCGTTTTCCCCGAAGCCGGACTGGTGTCGATGTCGCCGGCCGCGCGTCTTCGGCTGAAGACACGGATGATCGCCATCATGGGCGGGATCGCGGCCTTTTCGGTGCTGGTCGTCGTCCTGTGGTTCGTCAGCCTGATGGGCAATCTGGGTCTTCAAGGCCATCTCGACAAGCAGGCAACCGCCATCGCCCAGGAAGTCAAGGACCAGGGCATCGACATGGTCGAGGTCGGGCCCAACGATGCCGACCTGGAACAGGCCGTCGGCGTGCTCGACGACCTGCGCGCCATGGACCGTGGCTACGCCGCGCGTCGGAAGAGCGGCACGCCTCTGTTCATGAGCTTCGGCCTGTATCAGGGCAGTCACTCCGACCGGGCCGAGCTGTCGTACCGCGAGGGCCTGCGCCGCATCCTCCTGCCGCGCATCCTGCTGCGGCTTGAAACCTACATGAACGCCAACATGAACGATCCGATGTCGGTCTATGAGCCGCTGAAGGTCTATCTCATGCTGGGCGGCCAGAAGCCCGGCGCGCTCGACAAGACGACGATCCGCAACTGGGTCGAGAACGACTGGGAGGACGTCACCTATGCCGGCGCCGACCGCGAGGACCTGCGCAAGCGCCTGGCCATGCACCTCGATGCCCTGCTCGACGACAAGGACATGAGTTCGGTGTGGCCCCAGCATACCGCGCCGCTCGACGGTCAGCTGATCGCCAATGCCCGCGCCGCCGTCCAGACCCTGTCCCTGGCCGACCGCGCCTATGCCATCATGCGCCAGTCGACCCTGGCCAATTCGGGCGCCGACTGGCAAGCTTCGGCCGTGCTGTCGTCGGGCGATGCGGCGGCCTTCGCCAACGGCCAGGCTGTCCTGCAGCTCAAGGTGCCCTACTTCTTCACGCGCCCCGGCTTCGAAAGTGCCTACCAGCCCAGCCTGGCCACCATCCAGACCCAGTTGCAGAACGACCTGTGGGTCCTGGGCACCGATGCCGACACGGTCAGCATCAAGGACCAGCTGGCCGGCATCCGGCCCGGTGTCGCCGGCCTGTACGCCAAGGCCTATGAGGCGGCGTGGGACAATGTCATCAACACCATGCAGCCGGCCGACTACTTCGGCAATCCGGCCGCCCTGGGGGCGTTCGTCAAGACGCCGTCGCCCTACAAGCAGATGCTGCTGGAACTGCGCAAGAACACCAACTTCTCGGGTGGAACGCGCGGCGCCGCGGCGGCCCTGAAAAACCAGATCCTGTCGAACATGGGGTCGGTGTCGCGGGGCGCGCTGGCGGATGCGGGCGGCAATCTCGACGCTGGCACCGAAATTCAGACCTACTTCACGCCGGTCCAGGATTTCGTCGGCGACGGCAAGACGCCGGCCCCGATCGATGACTTCATCGCCTCGGTCAAGACCAGCGGCCAAGGGCTCATGGCCTCGCGCGCCATGGGCATGACCGGGGCCGCCGACGCTGCCCAGGCCCAGGCAGCCGGCGCCAATGCCGACATGAGCATGACCGCCGGCGCCGCGCCACCCGCCTTGCAGCCCTTCATCTCGGCTGCGGCCAAGGGCGGAGCGCAGGCCCAGACCACCGAGGCCAGCGGCGCGGTCGCCACGGCGTGGACGACCTCCATCCTGCCGGCGTGCCAGAGCGCTTCGCAGGACAAGTATCCGTTTTTCACCGGCTCCCAGAACGACATGGCCGTGCTTGACGCCATGAAGACCTTCGGCACCAACGGCACTATGGACAGCTTCGTGCAGCAGAAGCTGGCGCCGATGCTCGACACGTCGGGGCCGGTCTGGCGCTGGAAGGCCGACGACCCGGTGGGCTCCACGCTGAACCCGTCCAGCGCCGACGAGATATCCCGCCTGGCCCAGATGCGCGACCTGCTGAGCGGCGGCGTGACGTTCAAGGTGGCGGTGGCGGCCTTCGGGCCCGACGTCGACGGCGTCGAATTTTCGTCCGGCGGCACCAGCTACAAGTTCGATGCCTCGAACATGGCGGCCAAGCCGATGATCTGGAACCTGCAGGGCCTGCCCGAGGCGCACGTCACCCTGACCAAGGGCGGCACGGCGGTCGACAACGAAACCGGTGACGGGCCGTGGGCGCTGTTTCGCCTGATGGAGAAGGCGAAAAAGCAGAACTCCGGTCCGACGGCGTTCCAGGCGACCTTCGGCCAGGGGACGAAGACGGTGACCTTCAACATCCTGTTGACCTCGACCTTCAATCCGTTCAGCCGCGGCGGGGTATGGACTTTCCGTTGCCCCGTGACCTTGTGAGGCATGCATGAGATCGGCCTTTCTCTTCGGCAAGCTGCCCGCCCACGGCGATTTCATCCGCCGGGGTATCAGCGAGGCTGTCGCGGAGGAACTGGACGACTATCTGTCGGGCAGCCTTGGCGATGCGGCGACGCTGGAGGATTTCGACGACCTCTATGCTTCTGCGCCGGCCTGGCGCTTCGTTGCCGATGTCGGGGGCCAGGCGATGTGCGGCGTCATCGCGCCGTCGGTCGACAAGGTTGGGCGCCAGTTTCCGATCGTGGCCGGCATCGCCGTGCCGCGCAACGGACTTGGCGTCGCGGTCGATGCCTGTGAAGCGGTCCTTTACGATGCCTTCAGCCAGGGCATGACGGCCGATGCGCTGATCGGCGCGCTGGAAGATTTTCCCGGCGAAGCGGCGGCGGATGAGGCTCCGCCGTATGGTTGGTTTCTTGAGGATGAAGACAAGGTTGTCGTCGCCCGTCTGGACGGCAGCCGGCCGCCGCGTCTGATGCGGCGCATGATGGAATCGGCGAGGTTGCGATCATGATCACCGACAGGCTGAAGTACGAAGCGCACGCGATGTCGCATCCCGGTAAGGTGCGCACCAATAATGAGGACGCCTTGTTCGCCTCCGAGGTCCTGGGCGTTTTTGCCGTCGCCGATGGCATGGGCGGGCATGAGCGCGGCGAATGGGCTTCGGCCGCTATCGTCGAAGGCCTGCGCGAGGTGCCGCGCGAGGGCGACTTCGATTCGCTGCTCGACAAGGTGTCGGCGGCGATCCACACCGCTAATGCCGTCATCTACGCCGAGGCGCAGGACAAGCACGTGTCGATGGGATCGACCGCCGTTGCCCTGGTGCTGAAGGACGAGCGCTTCGCCGTCATGTGGGTGGGCGACAGCCGGTGTTACGTCCTGCGCGACGGCGTGCTGCACCAGTTGAGCCGCGATCATACCCGCGTGCAGGAGATGATCGACCGTGGGCTCCTGACGCCGGAACAGAGCGTCGGCCATCCCATGGGGCACGTCCTGTCGCGGGCCGTCGGCGTGGGCGCGGCCCTGGAACTGGACGGCGTTGCCGACGAACCTAGCCCGGGCGACGTGTTCCTGCTTTGCAGCGACGGCCTTTACGGCGTGGTCAGTGACACCGAGATCGCCGGCGTTCTCGCCACATCGTCGCTGTCCGAGGCAGCCCACAACCTGGTCGATCTTTGTCTTGCGCGCGGGGCGCCGGATAATGTTACGGTGGTGCTGGTTCGGGTGTCCGAGGCCACGGTGTTGTCGTTTGCGGGTCAGGCGGAATGATGGGAGAGGACGACAACAAGGCTGCGCCTCCGGGTGAACCCGGGACACCGCCCGAGGAGAAGACGGTTTTCGCACCGTCGCCGTTTACCTCGCCGCCGCCGTCTCAGGCGGCGCCGTCGCCGTTTGACGCGCCCGCCGCTCCGGTAGAGGAAAGCCGGACCGTTCCGCCGGTCGCGCCGCCCCAGGTCACGACACCGCCTCCGCAGCAGATGACCACCCCCCCGCCCGGCAGCACCTCCTTCACGCCGATGGCGCCGCGCGCCGAAGCCGGGCGCATCCAGATCGGCGACGTGCTCAACCACATGTTCGAGGTCAAGCGCTTCATCGCGCGCGGCGGCATGGGAGAGGTCTTCGAGGGTGTCAATGTCGCCAGCGAGGAACGCGTGGCGATCAAGGTCATGCTGCCGCAACTGGCCGCCGATCCCAACGTCCAGGCCATGTTCCGCAAGGAAGCCAAGACCCTGACCAAGCTGGCCCACCCGGCCCTGGTGCAGTACCGGGTCATGGCCACCGAACCGCAGCTTGGCGTGCTCTATATCGTCACCGAATATATCGACTCGAAGAATCTCGAGGACGCCCTGCCGCAGATCAAGGCGACGCCGGCGGAGTTGCTGGCCCTGACACGGCGGCTGGCCGATGGTCTGCGCGTCGCCCACCATCTGGGCGCCATCCACCGCGACATCTCGCCGGATAATGTGCTGCTGGAAGACGGCGAACTGCTCAAGGCGCGCGTCATCGACTTCGGCATCGCCAAGGACCTCGATCCGACCTCCAAGACCATTGTTGGCGACGGTTTCGCCGGCAAGCTCAACTTCGTCGCGCCCGAGCAGTTGGGCGACTTCGACCGCAGCGTCGGACCATGGACCGATATCTACAGCCTGGCCCTGGTCATCCTGGCGGTTGCTAACGGCAAGCCGGTCAATATGGGCGGCACCCTGGTCGACGCGGTCGACAAGCGGCGTCAGGGACCGGACCTCAGCGGCGCGCCAGCCGAACTGCGGCCCCTGCTGGAATCGATGCTGAAGCCCAATCCGCAGGAACGCCTGCGTTCGATGGACGAGGTCATCGCCCGCATCGATGCCGGGCCGACAGCCGCACCGGCGGCGACACCCGCCAAGGCCAAGCCGGCCCCGAAGCCGAAACCGGAACCCGTCGCCAAACCGGCGGCAACGCCGGCGTCCACCTCGGGCAGCCTGCTCGACAACAAGGTAGTCGTGTTCGGCGGCGGCGGCGGGGCGCTGGTTGTCGTATTGATCGTCGCCGGCGTCCTCATGTTCGGCGGCAAGCACCCGCCCAAGCCGGTCGCGGACTCGGCCACGACCTCAGGCGTGCCGGCCGTGGCTTCGTCGCCGGCCGATGCCGCGCGCGCGGTCCTGGCTACGACCGTGCCCAACCTGCCGTGTTCCTGGCTCGATGTCACCGACGTGCAGGCCGATAACGGCGGCGTCGATGTCGGCCTCAAGGGCGTGTCGTCCGACACCATCGGCGTCCAGGCGGCCGTCAACCAGGCCATGACCGCCAAGGGTCTGACGCTCAATGCGCTGAATACCGACAACGTGGCGCCAATGGGGGCCTCCAGCGCTTGCAGCCTGATCAGCGCCTATGCCGCCATCCGCGCGCCGGGCGTCGCCACCCTGAGTTCTCCACAACTCAAGCCCGAAATGGACGTGCGCGACGATGTGCCGGCCGAGTTGAAGGGCCAGAAGGTGGCGCGCATCGTCGTCAATTTCGCCGTCGACCCGCAGGCGCAGCAGATCGCCTTCTACGGGATCGATCCAACCGGCGAGACCGGTAGCCTTCTGACGCTCAGCCAGGCGCAGCTGGCCAATGCCCCCTATCTCAAGACGCTCAACATCAGCCTTCAGCCTGGTGGCACCTATCAGTTGCAGTTCAACCAGCCGACGGCCGGATGGAGCGGACTGATGCTGCTGAGTGGGCAGGGGCCGTTCCCGGACAATGTCGTGACCCCGCCACCGGCTGCACGCAATGACGCCTGGGCCGCCAGCTTCAAGCAGACGGCGGCGCAGAAGGGCTGGCATACCCAGATGCTGTGGATCAAGGCGGTCGACGAGACGCCGAACTAGTTTGCCGGCCTATACCCCTGCCACAGCCATTCCAGCGCCTCGGCCAGGGTCTGGGCCTTGACGGCATGGTCGACGTGGGTGGCGTTGCGCGCGAAGGTGAACTGGTAGTGATAGCCCTTCGCCGCCAGCGCTCCGGCCATCAGTTCGTTGGCCAGCACCCAGTCGTGCATGTCGTCGCGCATGACATTGGGATTGTAGAGGTCGTGGTCGCCGACTTCCATCCACAGCCGGATCGGCTTGACCGGCGAATCGGGGACCAGGTGTTCCTGAAATTCCCACGCGCCGTGCGGGCTGTCGGGATTGGGCGGCCATTGCTGGTTGATATAGGTGCCGGAATAGTTCAGCACCCGATGGTAAAGCTCAGGATGATACCACGCCATGATCAGGGCGCAGGATCCGCCGGATGATCCGCCCATGGCGGCGCGGCCGTCGGGATCGTGCGTCAGGGTGACGCCGTACAGTTTTTCGACCTGTGGCAGGACCTCGGCTTCGACCCATTCGGCGTACTTGCCCGACATGGTGTCGTATTCCAGTCCGCGCTCCGAACCCTGCGCATCGCCGCCGCCATTCTGGATGGAGATGGCGATCATCGCCGGCACCTTACCTTCGGCGATCAGGTTGTCGAGCACAATGGGCAGGCTCGCGTCAGGGCCGTCCTGGCCGACGATGAAGGGGGCAGGCGTTCCCGGCACATACTGCTTCGGCACATAGACGGTGACCGTGCGCGTCCACGGCGCCGGATGGCTGGTCGTGACGACCAGTTTGGCCGGATCATCAGGGTCGGGCGTGCCGAAGGTGCCGGGGTCGCGCATGATACCGGGATAGAAATGGCTGTCCGCCGAAGTCAGGGTGAAGGTGTGGACGTCGCCGTGCGGGACGTTCGGATCGACCGTCATTTCCTGTGCCGCCGAATGGGTCGGACCGATGATGAAATTGCCATCGGCATCGGCGGGCGGAACGGTTCCGTCGGGCAGTTCGGTGAACTGGACATAGCCCGGTTGACGCGTCGGCGGGGGAGGCCGGTCGTCAGCCAGGGCCGGTGCGGCCATGGCAAGGGCAAACAGCGATACGGCCAGCAGCCTCATGTCAGAACCCCTTTTTTGCCGTCAGGTCCTCGTAAGCCTTGCGAAATTCCTTGGCGAAGACATCCATGAAGGCCTCGTCCGAGCCCTGGACCACGCCGCTGAACTCGCGTTCATAGGCCTTCCACAGGGCGGCGTCGCGCGCATCGGGGAAGATCTTGGCCATCAAACCCTTCGATTCGGCGCGTTCGCGGATCGAGTTGGGCGAAAAGCGGTCGAGCGTCGCCTTCAGCGCGCCCTGCATGGCCTTCAGCGTCGCCACCTGGTGCGAGTTGAGATCGAGGAAAGCGTCCTCGATGGCGCGCTCGGCGGTCATAAAGCCGCGCTCGGGCGGATTGAGCAACTGGGCCAGCGCCTGCTCCGGCGTGCGTGCGAACTTCATCGGGTTGTTGCCGTCGAACTGCAAGGCCGTGCCCTGGGCGCCCATCTGCGACTTGGCCCGTGCGCGCGCCTCCAGCATGACGACGAAACCGGCGACCAGACGGCGCAGCAGCATGCCGGACGTATCGAGCACCTCGGCATCCGAACCCTTGAGATCGGCGCGATTAAGACCCAGCTGGCCGGCAAAGGCGCCGAGCGCCGGCGCAGCGGGCGGTGGTGGAACGGGAGGCGCGGAAGGGGGGGCAACATATTGCGGTGCCGCAGGTGGAACGGGTTGCGCTGTCGGCGGCACGGTCTGCTGTGGGGTCCCCCAGCCGCTGGCGGCCGGCGGGGGGGGCGCCGGCTGTTGCGGCACCGGTGCGGCCGGAGCATCCCAGGCCGGAGCCGGCGTGAAGTTGACGCCTGCAACCTGCGGCGCGGGCGCGCCGCCACTGAATGACGCGGAGGAATCGGCGGCCAGGCCCAGCACGTCGGTGGCCTTGCCTTCGGTCACCGGACCGGCGCCAAAGCCCAGCATGTCCGAGGCGGTCGGTTCAGGCGGGCGCTGCTGGCCGAAACCGCCGCGCGCCCAGTCGACGACGTAGTCGCCGGCCATCTTGCCCCAGATGTCGTCGCCCTTGGGCGGGGGCGCATTGACGGCGTCGGGCACGGCGCTGGACCACGGCGAGGACGCCGGTGGTGGCGGAGCCGCGACGGCCCAGGCGCCGGCGGGCGAGGATGGCGCAACAGGCGGCGGGGGCGGCGCCTGGCGGGAGCCCCAGATATCGGTTTCCGGAACAGACGGCGCTGCCGGCGCCGGATCCCAGGCCGAAGGCGCGCCGACCGCGGCGGCGGGACCCCAGCCATCCGAAGCCGGCGGCTCGGCCTGCTGGGCGGCGCCCGGCGTGTCCCAGCCGGCCCAGCCCGACGATGCGGCGGTGGCCGAGGCCG